>Ga0209062_1000525_pt1 | contig 109464 bp, 103 predicted proteins | sample Coa_R2_2_FD_187158 | JGI IMG/M metagenome (GOLD analysis project Ga0209062, IMG submission 187158) | Surface soil microbial communities from Centralia Pennsylvania, which are recovering from an underground coalmine fire - Coalmine... | ecosystem: Environmental > Terrestrial > Soil >...
GTGGATTTGCCTTGATCGGCTGCTTTTCTTTTGAAATATTATTAAAAATGTTTAGCATTTCTTCTTTGGATATATCTTTTATATTTTTAGGAAGCTTAGACGAGTTCTGACCAAAGCTCGCCGATGGTGTAATTCCCGAGGCAAGTGCAACCGCGCATTGATTTTCTTCATATCATAGCCCTCCAAGCGAATGCGAGCTATCCTGAGGCTTCGCATTAGATATCCTCTGAAGGCGATGAGCAGATGTTGATCAGCCGAGGCAAGCGGCGCGGCCTTGAGGCCGCAGAGCGCCTTTGACCCGCAGGAACAGGCGATGCCTCTCACTTATCCTGTCTCGCTGCAAGGGCTCGGGGCCGAGTGGCTCGGCGCTCCGGTTTCGCTATGGCTCATCTTCGCAGCCCTCCTCGCAGCTCTGCTTATTTTTGATTTGGGCGTGCTGAATAAGCAGGACCGTGAGATCGGCTTTCGCGCAAGTTTAATTCATTCCTCGTTCTATATCGGCCTCGGACTGGGCTTTGGCGCTTTTGTTTGGTGGCGGCTTGGCTCTCAAGCCGGGCTTGCTTATCTGACCGGATTTGCGGTCGAAAAGACCCTCTCGCTCGATAATATCTTCGTCATTGCGATGATCCTTTTGTCCTTTGGCGTGCCGCGGGCCTATCAGCACCGGGTTTTATTTTGGGGCATTATTTTCGCCATCGTTCTCAGGGCAATTTTGATCGGCTTAGGGGGTATTCTCGTCGCGGAGTTCAACTGGACGCTTTACGTCTTCTCGGCCTTCCTGATCGCGATGGGCGGGAGGATCCTGGCTTTCCCCGGGGAGGAGAAGCCGCTCTCGGAAAGTCCTCTCCTGCGCTTCCTGCGCGGCCATTTCAACATAACGGATGAGATTCACGGACATAATTTCCTCGTGAGGCTCCGCAATCCGAAGACCGGTAAGCCGGAGATCTTCGCGACACCGCTCATGATGGCGCTCGTGATGGTCGAATTCTCCGATGTCATTTTTGCAATCGATTCCGTGCCCGCGATCTATGCCATCACGAGCGAGCCGTTCATTGTCTATACATCGAACATCTTTGCCATTATGGGCCTTCGAGCCCTCTTCTTCACTTTGTCCTCGGCAATCGACCGCTTCCGCTATCTCAAACCGGCGCTGGCGGCGGTCCTGATTTTCATCGGGTCCAAGATCTTCATTGCCGACCTGACAGGCGAGGAAATTCCCGCTTGGCTTTCGCTTGGTACCATTGTTGGAATCATCACAACAGCGGGCCTCTTGAGTTTTTGGCGTGCGCGCCGGGGCGCTGCCGCCGCAGCCCTGCCGGCCGCATCCGGCGCGCTGACTCTGGCCGTGCTCGCGGGCGGACTATGGTCATTGCAGCAGGAGACGGTTTCCTACGTCACGCAGCCCGCCGGGCGGGGCCCGGTCGAGCGTATCGTGACGGTGACGGGGACGGTCGATCCGGCGAGTGTTGCTGCGGTGAAGGTCAAAGCCGCACTGCCTGGGAGGGTCGAGGCGCTCCCTTGCAGCCCCGGCGCGGCCGTGAAAGCGGGCGAGATCTGCGCAATTGTTGGCCGGGACCATTATCTCGCCCTTGTTGATCTTGAAAGATCACGGCTTGCCGCAGCCGAGGCGCGGCTCAAGAAAGCTAAGATCCGTCTTGACCGCGCGAAAGCGAGATCGGAGCGCATGGAAGCCAAGGCGCGCCGCCAGGCGGCCCCGAGCACGGCAGTCAAGAAGGCGCAGATCGCTTACAAGAGGGCACAGGCGCGGATCAATCGAGCCGAGGCGCGCGCCGCCGGGCGCCGCAGAGCGCTCGTCGCCGCTCAGGCCCGCCTTGCGGCAACGGAAATTGCCTCGCCCATTGACGGCACGGTGCTCTGTCGCAATGTCCAAGCGGGCCAAGCCATTCCGGCAGGCGCGGTATTGTTCGAAATTGCCCCGCCTCTGGCTCTCGTCGAGGCGGAGGCCAATTTGAGCGCTCAGGACAAGAGCGAACTCAACGAAGGAGATAAGGCCATGCTGCGCTTCAAAGCGCTGCCGGGCCGCTTTTTCGAGGGCGAGGTCGGCGAGATCCGCAGTGAGGACCGCAGCCCCGGGGCGGGGGAGGTCATCGCTGTTAAAGTGCCGAACGCCGGCAGCCTCATTGAGCCTGGCATGCAAGCCTTCGTGCAGATTACCGTGGAGCGGCGCGATGATGTTTTACGTGTGCCAAACCAGGCCCTGCAATATGCAGGAAAGCAGGGCGGTGGTGAGGCGGGTGCCGGTCCGGCTGGCCCCGGCTGGGTGCGGCTTTGGGTGCTGCGCGGGGGCGAGCCCGCTCCCGAGCGCACAAAGCTCGGTCTCGAAGGCCGCGGCTATACGGAAGTCGTGAGCGGGGAACTGCGGCCGGGAGATCATCTCATCCTTGGCGAGGGCGCGAGCACCGGGTAGCAAGCGGCTCTTCCGGATTGTCTGCCCGGCCCGTGCGGCGGAAGGATCTTTGATATGCGCCAAGTGATCATCGAAGAGCCCTATTCAAAGGCCGCCCTCCTCAGCCGGCGCCTGGCGGTCTTCTCGGCGGCGGTCGCCGCGGCCGGAGCCCTGGGCTTGGCGCGGGGCGTCGACCTCCTTGCCGTGCTCGGCGGCGCCGCTCTTGCCGCCATTCTCGCCGCCCTCCTTGCGCTCTCGGCGTTGGTCATAATATGGAGGACTGGGCGCAAAGGAGCAGGCCAGGCTTTGGCCGGTCTCCTTGTCCCTGCGGTGCTGCTGGCATACCCTGGGTACCTCGCCTTTCAAGCCGTTCGCTCGCCGCGGCTCGCCGATCTTTCGACAGACCTTGCCGACCCGCCGGGCTTTTCCCTCTCGCGCGCGGCTTATGCCGCCCGCGGCGGAACGCTCCCGCCCGCCGTGCCCGCGGCGAAGCGCAAAGAGCAGCTTGCCGCGTTCCCGCAAATCCAGCCGCTCCTCGTCGATCTCGATGGCGAAGACACGTTCGAGGCCGCTTTGGCGGCGATGCGGGCCAATGGCTGGACCATTATCGAAGCCACGCCGCCCGGCGGACGCTCCGGCGTCGGCCATATCGATGCGATCGCCTCCATCCCTGTTCTCGGCTTTGCTTCCGATATCACCGCAAGAATTAGGCCGCTCACCAGCCAGACGAGAATTGATATCCGTTCAGTTTCGCGCTTTGCGCTTTACGACTTTGGCGCCGGCGCGCACAACATTGCCAATTTTGAGGCGGCGCTACAGCAGATTGTCGATAGGAAGCAATAAGACTGCTTAGCGCCCGCTCGCCTGCCGGTCTTGGAAAGCCGGACGGCTGCGATGGACACCGTTGTTCGCGTTCGCCTGCCCGGACTCGTTGCTCAGCCGGGCAAGGTGCCAGGCGGCAAAATCGCGGGCCCTCGCCTCCAGGCACTCCTCGGGGCAGGCACCATCATAATAGATTTGTAGCGCCGCAACGCATAGGCGCGTCAGCTCGTTCAAATCAGCAGGGGTACTGTTCAGTCTGCTACTGAGCGTGTGAGACAATATTTTATTTATTTTAATTCTATCTTCGACAGAAGCGCACATTTCAAGATCTCCGTTCGACCATTGGAAGGTCTATCCAAATAAATACATTTGGCAACAAATATGTTCTTGAAATATTCTAATTATAATACTTACTGGGCACGGTGGCCTAATAAGGCCCCAAGCCGCGATCGCCGTTCCTGGATCGAAATCTTCCGCGGTTTCGGCTATTGGCGCCGCCGTCCGGAGATTGCATGATTAAGCTGGGCAGCTTCACCCTGTCGCCGTCTCGCTGGCGAAGGGAGCGAGCAAAAATCGGATATATAGTCCTGCTCGCTAGCCGTTCTTCGGCACCGGCCTAAATGCTTTTGGAAGAGAAATCGATGATGAGTTCATCCGGCAATGGAAAGTCTCCCGTCGTCGAACCTGCGGAAGGCACTCCGCCGGATAGGGCGTTACGCGAGCTGCAGCAGCGCATCAAGCAGCAGGAGATCCTTGCCGAATTAGGGGTCAGCGCCTTACAGGGCGCAAGCCTCGATGAGCTGCTTGCGTCAGCGGCTCGTCTGGTCGCCGACGGACTGCGAACCGAATTCTGCAAAATTCTCGAATATCTGCCGGACGAGCACTGTTTCATCGTCCGGGCGGGCGCCGGGTGGGGTCCAGGCGTCGTTGGCGTTGCGCGTATTGGCGCTGATCTAGAATCGCCGGCCGGGTTTGCGCTGCGCACCGGAACGCCCGTGATCTCGAACCATCTTGATCACGAGCAGCGCTTCAGAACGCCCGAGCTGCTGCAGCGCCATGGCGTGAGGCGCGCGATGAATGTGATCGTTCGGGGTGATGGCAAGCCCTTCGGCGTGCTCGAAGTCGATAGCCGCTCGGAAGATGAGTTTAGCGAGCACGATCTCGCCTTCCTGCAGGGTGCTGCCAATATTCTCGGCATGGCGATCGAGCGTGAGCGGCGCGAGGAGAGCCTTAAAGCCGCGCTGGAGCGCCAGCGGCTCCTTCTGCGCGAGATGAATCACCGTGTGAAGAATAGCGTCACGCTCGTTGCGAGCATGCTGCATTTGCAATCAAGCAGCGTTGGCGATCCGGCTCTTACCGCGCACTTAGGAGAGGCGTCCAACCGCGTGCGGGCGATTGCACGAGTGCACGATCAGCTGTCGGCGGGGGACGCGATCGAAAGCCTGGACCTGGGCAGCTATCTTGAAGCGGTTTGCCAAGATCTCCAGGAAAGTGTTGCTGGGTCCAAAATACATATCGATGTGCAAAAGGGAATCGAGATTGAAACCGGCCGGGCGGTTTCGGCAGCCCTGATCGTCAATGAGCTGATCACGAATTCCCTCAAGTATGCCTATAAAGATCAACCTGGCGAGATTTGGGTCACTCTTAGGCTCGCTGGCGAGAATGATATTTCAATTTCCGTGCGCGACGAAGGGGCAGGTCTACCCGAGGGCTATGATCCGCAGACGGCAAAAACCCTTGGAACGCGGATCATCCGCTTTCTGGTGCAGCAGTTGAAGGGGTCGCTCGCCGCGCAGCGGCGCGATCCGGGCACCGAGTTTATCATCACACTGCCGCTCAAATTCGAGGCCTAGGCGGGGTGGTAATTGCCACGCTCGGCTACGATGAGGCCGCCCCTCCGGTCAGTCCTCGGTATGGGCGAGAGCCGAAAAGGCGGCCGCGCGCATGAACACAGGCGCAAGGCCCGTCGCCGGGCCTGGCCTCGAAGGAGCGGTCGAGGATGAGATCTGGATCGCCTCTGTGATTCATACCCGGGTCCTGGATCGCAACAACGCAGTTTTATCTAAACGCCAAGTGCGCTCGCCAGGAACAGCCCGCCATGCATGAGGCCATCGGCTCCGATCCCGTGCGCCACGCCCAGCGAGAGATGCCATTGGCAGGGAATGCCGGCCTTCGCCAGCCTTTCGGCCGAAATGAAAAGCGCCTCGGGAGGGATGAGCGTGTCCTCGCTGCCATGGACTAAAAGAATTGAGGGCGGAGTTGGAGGCGGCTTTGGCAGAACCTTCTCCCCGCCGCCCGCCGGCGCGACAAACTCGCCGGAATAGCCGAGGATTGCCGCGGGCGGCCTTGCGCGCCGCAGACCCGTGTGGAGGGCAACCATGGTGCCCTGGCTAAACCCAACGAGTGCAAGCCGGTCCTCGTTGAGCCCATAGCGGGCAAGCTCGGTATCGAGGAACGCGTTCAGAACGGGCTCCGCCTTGTTCACGCCCGCCCAGCGCTCGTATGGGTCGGCCATGGTGAGGCGAAACCATTGCCTGCCGCCGGGAGCGCCGGGGCAAGGCTCGGGCGCGTCGGGCGAAACAAAGGCGGCATCGGGCAAAAGATCGCGCCATTCCTCGCCGATGCTGATGAGATCGTTGCCGTTTGCCCCATAGCCGTGCAGGAATATCACGAGTTGCCTTGCGGCTCCTCGCGTCGGCGCTAGGCGGGGCCCATCGAGCATAACCGGCATAATGCTTTCCGCTTGAGGCTTAGACCCTGCCCGAGGAAGCCGTTTTTCCCGCTGGGGTCAAGTTGGCGGGTCCGCCGCTCAATGGCGGCCGGTAAGGTGCTTCGAGCTTAGGTCTCTGCTTGAGGGGACGCGGTTTTGCCGGGGGTGAAGGCAGTTCGGCGCCGGGGTGCCAAAAAGGGCGGTGGCTCTGAAAACTCCGCAGCCGGCGGTAATCAAATCAGCGGTTAGGCACTAACCTTGCGGCACTCCTCGGCGCAGGCCTTACAGGCGTCGCCGCAGGCTTTGCATTCGGCGATTTTCGGGAACTTGTCACACTCTTTCTTGCAGTCGTTGCAAAGCATCTCGACCACCTTGGCAAGATGGCCGGTATGCTCAGAATTGACCGCGGCCAGAGATGCAAGCGCGCTACAACCAGCAACAAGCTGAAAGGCCGCGTCGGCGCAAGCGGTCATGCTCGTGTCTTTCATCTTGAACATGCCGAAGCAGTGTCTCAGGCAATCATTGCCGGTCGCGACACATTCAATGCTGGTTTTCTCAAGAGCCTTGTATTTCGGCGGATGCATCGGCTCTTCCGTCTCTGCGCCCATCATCCCCTGGGCGAAGGCTTTTGACGCCGAGGCAACCGCGGCGGCGGTTCCGGCGGCGCCAATGAATTCACGACGGTCCATGGCTTCCTCCTTCCGTTCGAGCCTTTCCGGCAAAAAAGAACCCGGGCCAAATGCTCAGAGTTGCCGATTCTATATAGCATAACTCCCTGCGGACCGCACGCGGCTACGGTGCTCGAATCCGGGGGCCAACGCGGCTGGGCTCAAAGAATTCCCTTAGGCAGCTTTCACATCGGCGGCATGGTAATGCCGAGGATCGCCGAGGCGCCGAGGACAAGCGCGCCAAGCACAATGTCCAGAGTCAGGCTATAGGAAAGCTTGGCAATTTGCGGCATGCGTTTGACTGGCGCCCTTCGTAGCCTGGGCATCAAAATGAAACGGTTCAAGTAGGCCAATCCCAGCATGGCTCCAACGATCACGAGCTTTTTGAAGAGAATATCGCCGTAATCGCTATCAAAGAGCTTGCCGAAGGATCCTTCAACCCGGAAGCCCGCGTTGGCGATACCGCTTGCGATAACGAAAGCGACCGCAATCATCGCCATCAAGGAGAACCGGCTGCAAATATCGAGCGTCCGAACACGCGATTCTTCCGAAGGCCCAGCTTGGCGCTGTTCGAGAATGGCGATAAAGAGCGGCAGCAGCCCGCCAACCCATGCGGCCGTAGCGAAGGTATGGACGCCGTAGATCGCGATCATTGTTGTCCGGTAAAGGCCTTTCCCCTCATTCGAATGGCCAAACCAGGCTTGGGTTACGAGAAGTCCGGCGCTGAACGCGGCGAGAGCAGCGAAACGCCAGCGGCTGCGCATGGGCAGAAAGGCAACTACCGTTGCGCTTACAAAGAGCCCAAGGCGCACGAAAGACACCGTGCCGAACGGGGTTTCAAAAAAGTAAAGGCGCAGATCCTCGGGATCGATGATGCTGCCAAAATCCCTCGACATATTAATCAGAATGAACGCGAACCATGCAATGCCAGACAAAGCCGCGAGAGGCGCAGCTACGCGCAACACTATGTTTGTTGTGCGAAGCGTTCGCGGCAATCCCTCAGGGCCAGCGGATGCCCGCTCCTTTGCTTCATAGAGCCAAAAGAAGGAGCAGCCAAACAGGAGGTATACGCAGGCGAAATGGATCCAGCGGACCGCGGCAAGAGGCCAAAACACCATCATCATGGCCGGTGATCCTTTCTGTCTTCAACGTGTGTTGGCCCGCACGGACGACAGCAAGCGGCGCGATTTATCCGTGTGCGTATTTGAAATGAGGCCCGCATTGCCCGGCTTCAGAAGACATAGAAGCGGAATGTGCCCCAGCTTGGTCGGCGATGGATCGAAACAGCCTGCCATCTGACCATATACGTGCCGGGTCCGAGCGCCCGGCCAAGCCGCACATACAAAGCCGATGGGTCAGAAGGATCGTTCATTGGCTGGCTTACGGGAACCGCTGCCCCGGCGGAATTTGTGATCTGAACGCGAGAAAAGAGTGCAAGCACGCCAATATCGAAATAGAGCCTCACCTCGCGCACGGGAGCGCTGACGGTCAGCCCGACTCCAGGGACGGCGTGATCGAGGATGGCTCCGCCCCGGAATCTCGCCAGCGCCTCCGGCGCCAAGAGAATCGCTAAGATGTAAGCGGCGGCAACAAGGCGGCGATGCGCAAGATGCATCCTTAATGCCTCAAGCTTCCGCGCTGAAAAATGCCCGGCCGCTAGTGTGCGCGGCCGGGCGTAGCTCTGGGTTTAAGAGACCGTGAAGTGGAATGTGCCCTGGGTGACATGCGTATCCACCGAGGTCACCTGCCAGGTCAGCGAGTAGCCGCCGGGCCCCAGCGCGCGTCCAAGCCGCACGATCACTTCGTCCTGGGCGGAGCCATTGACCGGCCTGCTGGCCGGAATCACAGCCCCCGAGTCGCTCACGACATGGACATGAGAGAAGGCCGTGACCACGCCTTGCGTGTAATAAAGCCTAATCTCCCGTAGCGGGCCGTTCACGGTCATTCCGACACCCGGGACTGCGTGATCGAGGAACGCATGCGCGAAGGAGGGCGGTGCGCCAAGTGGAGCGGCCACAGCCGCAAGAAGAAACGTCAGGAAACATCGCATGGAGGCCTCCTCAGAAGCTCGTGCCGAAGCGGGGTTGGGGAGGGCCAAAGAGCGGTTTTCCAAGAGTGTCTGGGAGCATGTCGTCAAAGAAGAAGTCCAGGATCGCCAAAGCGCCAACATGCCGGCCGCTCGCGTGATTGATTGGAATGGTCGCCACCGCGCCGAGCTCGCCCACGAACGGTCCAAGCCTGAAGAGATAATAGAGACCCGGCCCCCATGTGCCGGTGGTTTCGTGCGTTCCCGGAATAGCACCCGGCACAGACGGGCCAATGTTTGAAACCGGAGTAGCGAAAGAAGCTTCCATCGTGGCAATGAGGTTCCTGAAGAACGGCGGCACCTCATGCACGAAGGAGTTCATATAGAGCAGGCTATATTGGAGCGTTGCGCCATAGCTCAGGACGGTGGGCGTCTGTTCGATGACCGGTAAAAGCGTGTCGGGGTCGATCGAAACATTTATCGGGTGCGTTGACCATGTGTAGTTCAGTTGGCCAGTGACTGCGATGGGGCGCAGCCACTCATTCTCCACATCGCCAAATCCCTTGCCGGTGTAGCCGCTCACCGTAAGAGCCGTGAACGGTTCGGCGCCCACACTCGCATTGCCGGTATGGCCCCATTCGGCGCTTCCAGAAATGGAAACTAGGAACTCATGCTCGGGGTTCTGATAGGCAGTCCATCTCAGCTGAGTCTCGAGATTCTGCCATCCGTTGATCGTGCCGACGGTGCCATCCGCCCGCAACGCATGGGTGAGATGGGTGAATGTGTTGCCGACGAAAAATGAGAGATTGTAGGTGATCGTCTTTTGCCATTCGAAGCCAAAGTCGAACTGGTTCGAGCCATCCGGATTTGGCGCATAGGCGAATGAGGGGAGAGCGAGCTCATCGTTCACACCGGGGTCATCGATTTCGAGCGTGGCGGGAAAGACACGCTGGCCGACGATCGTGTGCGAAAGAGCCGGGCTTATGCCGGCGAGCGTGGCCGCGGCGGCGAGTACGCCTGCGCGGGCCAAAGGACTTTTGGTGGGCATGAGAGGTTCTCGATCTGAAGGGTTGGTCGACTTATAACGATTGACTCAATCAGCGCGCGCCAGCGGGCGTCTGAGGCCCAGCGGCGGCGGGAGCCGTGGGCGGCCCTGGCGGTATCGCTGTGCCCTGGGCCACGGCGGGGGCCACTGGCGGGGACGGCGGCGGAACCGCCCAGTCGAACCGGTAGCTGAATCCGGCTTGGATTTGGTTCTCGGTCAAATGATGCTGGAGAAAGACGAAACTATCCGCGAAGGGGAGCTGACCCGCGAAGGGGAAATCGAAGGTGTGGCCGAAGTTCGAATAGCGGTATTCGGCCCGTACCGACCAATTGTCTGTGACTGCCCATTCGATCCCTCCCCCGGCAGTCCAGCCTGCGCGCGTGTTTGAGAAGACGGCGCTTGTCCCCGGAACGCCGGTGAAGAAGCCGGCCGCGTCAAGGGTGGTGGTGTGAAGGCCAGTAATCGCAATTCCGCCGGTGCCATAAACGAGAACGCGGTTGAAGGCGATCCCCAGGCGTCCGCGAAGCGAGCCTTGAACATCGGCTCTGGTTGTCGCGGTGAGCACGCCCGGCGTATCGCCCATGAAATCGTTAACGCCCACGGCAGCGGTTTGCCTCAGGCTCGTGCCATCAACCGAGCCCTCAACGCCGAACACCAGCCAGGAGTTATACTGATAATTGAATCCGATGTGGGCGCCGCCGATCACCCCTTGCGGAGTGAGGCTGAACGCCCCGCCCGCTGGATCATCATCAATTGAGACACCCGACCAGGCGATGTTGTCGCGGCCCCAGGCATAGCCGGCCTGGCCGCCAATATAGAGGCCGGTCCAAGTGAAGACTGGCGGGGGAGCAGGCGCCGGTTCTGCTGCGAATGCAGGAGCCGCGAGCGAGGCCGTGGCGGCAAACGCGCCAACGGCCAGAGAAGCCTTTTTGGGCATTGATTAAATCCTTGATCTGAGGGAAGGGACATCCCCTCGATAGCTCGAGGGGGCAGCCGGACTTGCGGTCAGATCAGCACGGGAGGGGCGCGGGGCTGGCCCCCGGAGCAAAAGCGCTGGCCGAAGGATCCAAGAGGAATCCCAGGGATGCTGGAATCGGAGCCCAGCCGGATGGGGAGAACGCCAGCTCCTTGCGGGAGAATGCCAATGATCTGCGCCGGGCCGCAGCAAGGGCAAGGGCAGAACGGGCAGTCGTCACCGTGACGAGGCGGCGGGCCTTTCCTTTCTTGCGATTGCGGGCCATGCCCATGCATCGCGCAAGGCGCGCCCGCCTGAACCGCAGCCGCCCTCACGAGCCCGGCCGCTGCCCTTCCGCCGCTACTGGCTTGGCCGCTATGCCAATTTTGCCCGGCGAGCCAGGGGTGAACGAGAAAGGCAAGCAGCACGAGCCAAATGGCGGCCGCCTCCATGGGCCTCCAGGCGGGCGGTAGATGGCGTCTGCGGTTCTTCAAAAGGCCGCTCCCGCAATGCCCATTTGGCGAGCGCGCATGGTTCAATCGACGATTTAGACGATTTAAGAGAGTACCTGCGGGGCGCAGCCGTCAAGTACAATAATCGCAACGGCTTGGGCTTGTGCTGGACACAGCGTTGCAATTGACTCGGGCCGTGCTTTCTGTGCAACAGGTTGCCTTGAGCGCTCATGTATTAACGTTTGATCGCAAACTTCATCTTAAGCTGCCCCTGGCGCGCGGCCGAGATTGAAGGGCGGCGCGGGCCGAAAATCTGGCGGGCCGGAAAATGGAAGACGCGATGGAGAAGCCGGACGCGGCGGAATTCTCAAGCGAGCGCCTGATGGATGGCATCAGGCTCGAGCTGAAAGGCCGCTGGACTCTCGATTCGCCCGCAATCGAAGCCAAGGCCGAGGCTTTGGCTGCCGAGGGCGGCGGTGCCCGGCAGGTCGTCTTTGATCTTGCGCAAGTGACAAGGCTCGACACCGCCGGGGCCTGGCTCATCGGCCGCGTTCGCCAGGCGCTCGCCTCTCGAGGCGCAGAAACGAAGTTCCAATCCATCCGGCCGGAATATGCAATCTTGCTGCGCGAGGCGGGTTACCGGGCGCTCGGCATGCCGCGCCCCCGGCAAGGCTCCTATTTGATCGGACTTCTTGCCGATACCGGCGAGACCGTCGTCTCGGCCGGCGCCGATCTCTATCGGGGCGTTGTCTTCCTTGGCGAAGTCGTCGCTGCGCTCGCCAAGACGATGGTGAGCCCCTCGCGTTTCCGCGCCACCTCGCTCATCTTCCATATGGAGAGCATTGCGTTCCGCGGGGCGCCCATCATCGCGCTCATCAATTTCCTCGCCGGCGCGATTCTTGCGCAGCAAGGTATCTTTCAGCTGCGCCGCTTCGGCGCGACGACCTTCATCGTCGATCTCATCGGCCTATTAATGCTGCGCGAGCTAGGGGTGCTGCTGACAGCCATCATGGCCGCCGGCCGCTCGGGCTCCGCGATCACCGCCGAGCTTGGCTCGATGAAGCTGCAGGAGGAGATCGATGCGCTGATTGTCCTCGGGCTGCGGCCCGTCGATATCCTCATCGTCCCGCGCATTCTCGCCCTTGTTGTGAGCCTGCCCCTGCTCACCTTCCTCGCCGATATGGCGGGCATCTTCGGCGGGCTCCTTGTGAGCTGGCTTTATGAGGGAATCACCCCGCTGCGTTTCTTGACTGGTTTGCAAACGGCAATCAGCTATCACACGTTCTTCAGCGGGCTTATTAAGGCACCCTTCATGGCCCTCGTGATAGGGCTGATCGCGTGCACCGAGGGCCTTGCCGTAACAGGTTCGGCGGAATCGCTTGGCCGGCGCGTCACCTCTTCCGTGGTGAAGTCGATCTTCATGATTGTCGTGGTCGATGGGCTCTTCGCTATGTTCTTCGCTGGGATAAACTATTGAGCTGCACACCTTTCCCTGCGCCCAGCTCTGCCCGAACTCCCGACGGGCGGCCGCCAGCCGCGGAAAGCATTGTCCGGGTGCGCGGTCTTGATGCCGGGTTTTCCGGCAAGCTCGTCCTGCACGGCCTTAATCTCGACATCTACCGCGGCGAGGTCTTGGGCTGCGTCGGCGGATCGGGCACTGGCAAATCGGTTTTGCTTCGCACCATCTTGGGGCTCGTTGACAAGCGCGGCGGCTCGATTGAGATATTCGGCCGCGACGTTGATACGCTCACACAGGCTGAATTCGGCTCGCTTGAGCGGCGCATCGGCGTCATGTTCCAGCACGGGGCGCTCTTCTCCGGCCTCACCGTCAAGCAGAACGTCGAGCTGCCGATGCGCGAGCATTTGCGCATCTCGCCGCAGCTTGCTGGAGAGCTGGCCATGCTCAAGATCGAGCTTGCGGGCCTTGCGCCAGATGCTGCCCACAAATACCCCGCCGAGCTCTCCGGCGGCATGACGAAGCGTGCGGCTTTGGCGCGGGCCCTGGCGCTCGATCCAGAGCTCGTCTTTCTCGATGAGCCAACCTCCGGCCTTGATCCAATCGGCGCCGCGGAGTTCGACGAACTCATCTCGACCCTGCAGCGCACGCTGGGCCTCACTGTCTTCATGGTCACTCATGATCTCGACAGCCTCTATTCGATCTGCGACCGTATCGCGGCTTTGGCCGAGGGCAAAGTAATCGCGGAGGGGCCGATCGCGGCCATGTTGTCTTCAGAGCACCCGTGGCTTCGCGCCTATTTCCATGGCAAAAGAGCGCGGCTCATGGACCAAGCCGCCATCTTGCGCGAATATCCGCCGCAGCCTGAGAGCGTGCCACGCCAGACGTGAACAGGCGCATCGATACGAAAGCAGGTGAGCCCATATATGGAGACTCGCGCCAACTATGCCTTGATCGGCCTCTTCACTTTGGCGGTGATCGCTTCCGCTTTTGGCTTCGTCTTGTGGTTCTCGGGTGCCGAAAAGCCAGGCGGCGGGAGAAATCCTTACAAGGTCGTTTTCCCAGGATCGGTTTCCGGCCTTTCGGTTGGCGGCTGGGTGCTTTTCAACGGCGTGCGCGTGGGCGAGGTCACGAAAATCGACATCATGCCGCAAGATCCCTCCCGCGTTTACGCAATGATCGCCATCAACTCAGACACGCCGGTGCGCAGCGACACCAAGGCGCGGCTCGAATACACGGGCCTCACCGGCGTTGCCTCCGTTGCGCTGATAGGCGGCGCGCGCGACGCACCGGCCCTCCCATCGAACCCAGGGGAGCCCGGGATCATCTATGCCGAGCGCTCGGACTTCCAGGATCTCGTTGCCACTGCGCGCCAAGTGGCGGCGCAGGCCGCCGACTTTTTTACAAAGGCCAATGACCTCCTCGACGAGAACTCCGGGTCCGTCTCGGCCTCGCTCAAGAACATCGAAAAATTCTCCGGCGCGCTCGCCGAGAATTCGGGCGAGATCAAGACTCTTTTTGCCGATTTCGAATCGCTTTCGCAAAAGCTCGGCAAGGCGGCGGATAATCTCAGCAGTCTCCTTTCGGCCGATCAATCGAAGGGGCCCTTTGGCGAGGTCGCGGCGGCGGCCAAATCGATCAAGAAGGCTGCCGATAATCTCGATGCAAGAGTCAAAGTGATCGGCGAGAACATTAACAAATTTACGGGCAGTGGCCTTCGCCAGTACGAAGCCTTGGCGGTTGAGGGCAGGAAAACGCTTGAAGAGGTCAACCGGGTCGTGCGCTCGCTCGGCGAGAACCCGCAGCAGCTCCTCTTCGGCAAATCGCCGCAAATGCCTGAATATTCGGGCAGCCGTTGAAGCGGGCAGCAAGGCCAGGCTCGCCAACTTGACGCAAGTGCAGCTTGATACTAGCGCAAGCTATGGCGGATACTGGCCCCGCCGGTTAGGAGCGGGTTAAGCCGGAATGCGAAATGCAAACGCTTGCGCCATTCTCCATCGCGCTTTGCCCGCTTTCCACCGCCTGAGGCTGGTCTTGATTGCCGGAACACTGTTGTTTTTCCTTGCTGCATGCGCCAGCGCGCCGCCCAAGGTGACGTTTGATCTGACGCCTGTGAGGGGAGCCCGCGGCGCAGGTCCCGCGCGCGGCCAGCTCGCTGTTGCTGTGCCGCAAGCCATTTCGCCCGAGAACTCCGATCGGATCGTCGTGCGCACCGATAGCCAGTCGATTTCTTATCTGTCCGGCGCGCAATGGGCGGACAGGCTTCCCGCGCTGGTCCAAAACCGCCTCATCGAAAGCTTTCAAGATGCGCACGTCCTGCGCGCCGTGGGCCGGCCGGGAATGCGTGCGGATTTCACACTCGAGACGGCAATCAGGCGTTTCGAGTTTGACAGTACGCGCGGAGCAGTCAACGTGGAGATTGAGGCGCAGCTTGCCAGTGCAAGCGGGCGGGTTGCTGCGAGCAGGCTCTTTACCGCCGTATGTCCCGCGGCTTCAGGTGAACCGGAAGCCGTGGCGGCAGCGCTTAATCTCGCTTTGGAGCAGGTCATGCGCGACATGGTTTTCTGGGCCGCGCCCAAGGTTTGAACGGCGGCGGCGATTGGTCCCGAGCTTCCCCGCTTGCCATGCTGGTTGATGCCGGCCTCTTGCATCAGCCGGCTAACCTCCTGTCCGCGAAGAACGGAGCATCGATTGACTCCTCCATTGAGCGCTAAATCGAAACCGCGCGCGGTCTTCACCGAAGGCTCGACGATGCGGCACGTCATCGTCATGACGGCTGCGACTTCGGCCGGGCTGATGGCTATCTTTGCCGTCGATCTCCTCTCGCTTTTTTGGATTTCGCGCCTTGGCGATCCGAGGCTCACCGCCGCCGTTGGCTTTGCGGGCCAGGTCCTCTTTTTCTTAATTTCAATCAACATCGGCGTGTCGATTGCGATTGGCGCGCTCGTCTCGCGCGCGCTTGGCGCGGACGACAAAGCCGCCGCCCGGCGCCTTGCGGCCTCGGGTCTCGCACACACCACTTTGACCTCTGCGCCGGTGGCCGCCGCTGCCTGGCTCTTCCGGCGGGAGATTCTAATTCTCCTCGGCGCGCGCGATGTGACCCTTGAGGCCGCTTCGGTCTATCTCGCGATCTCGCTGCCCGCGATGATTCTGCTCGGGCTCGGTATGGCGCTCGCGAGCATCTTGCGCGCAGCAGGCGATGCAAAAGGTTCGATGCATGTCACGCTCTGGGGCGCGATTGCAACTGCCGTTCTCGATCCGTTGTTCATCTTCGGCCTCGGCCTCGGAATCACGGGCGCGGCAATTGCAGGCGTGATTGCTCGCACCGTCGCTTTGGCCATTGGCCTTCAAGGCGCGGCTGGCAAGCATGATCTTATTGCAAAGCCCGCTGCCCGAGGGGTGCTAGTCGACTTGGCTCCGATGATGGGGATTGCCGTACCCGCCATTTTGACCAATCTCGCCGCGCCCTTTGCCAACGCCTACACGATCAAAATTTTCGCCCATTTCGGCGAGCCGGTGGTCGCGGCCTTCACAATCATTGACCGCCTCACCCCAGTTGCCTTTGGCGTCCTCTTTGCCCTTTCAAGCTCGGTTGGCCCGATCATGGGCCAAAATCTCGGTGCAAGGCTCTTGGGCCGGGTGCGGCAAGTCCTGACCGATTGCCTGACGTTTGCGTCGCTTTATGTGCTCGGCGTGTCGATTATCCTGCGATTCGCGGCGCCCCTTATCACGAGCCTATTCCAAGCGCAGGGCGAGACGGCAAAGCTAATCGTGTTTGTTTGCACCTATAGCGGTGCGCTCTGGCTGCCATTGGGGGCTATTTTTGTCGCCAACGCGGCCTTCAACAATCTCGGTTTTCCGCTGCTCTCAACCTTCATGAATTGGGGCCGTGCAACCCTTGGCACGCTGCCCTTCGTGACAGTTGGCGCAAGCCGCTTCGGGCCCGAGGGCGGCTATGCCGGCCTTATCGCTGGCTCTGCTCTTTTCGGCGCTGCAGCCGTGGCAGCCGCCTATAAAGTCACCGGGCGCCTCGCAAAAGGAAGCAAGGTTTTGTAGGATCCCTTTGTAAGAGCCGGGCATCGATCCGGCCGGCCCCGTGCCGGGCTTCTCAGGGAGGACTGCCATGTCGAACCTCTACGAGATTTTGCAAAGCGCCCAAGGCGGCCAGGCGATCCAGAATCTGGCCGCCCAATTCAACCTCACGCCGGAGGAGGCGGATGCTGCTGTCAGGGCTCTCTTGCCCGAGCTCTCCGAACGGCTCCTCAAGCAAACTTCGGAACCGGCTGCGGCCGGTCTCTTGGCCAGCAGCCTGGCGGATAGCCAACATCTTGCGGCGTTTACAGATCCTGCTGCTGCCGCGCGGTCCGCGAGCGGCAGCCGCGAGGCCTTGAACGAAATCCTTGGCCCTGGCAGCGCGCGCGAGATGATCCTTTTCCGGGCGTCAAGCGCGGCAGGGATAAGCCCGGAGACGCTCTCCCAAATGCTTCCGGTGATCGTCTCGATGATCCTCGGCGGGCTTAATAAGTCATTGGAGAATCAGGGCCTTGGCGGCATTTTAGGCGAACTCGCGGCAGCAGCCGGGCGCGGCGGTCTTGGCTCTATCTTGGGCCAGATCCTAGGCGGAAGCGAAGCTGGCCCGCGGCCTGAATCCTCCCCGGCGCACGCTGGGCGCGGCTTTGGGGGACTCTTGGCGGCCATACTGGCAAGCCTATTTAGCAGAGGGCGCACTGGGACAAGCGCCGCCCCGCCTCAGGCGCAAGCCCCCGCGCCCGAGGCCCGCGGTCTTGATGCGACTTCAATTAAAGCAACCCTGGATGCTTTAACCAAGATGCTGCGGCCGGGCATTCCGCCTTCGGTCCCGCCGCAGTCTCAGGCCTCTCGGTCTGCGCCAGAATCCATCGCGCCTTCCCCGGCCGGCCAGGGACAAGAGATGCCCAAGCCCGCCGATCCGCTAGCCGACATCAAGGCTGAGCTCGACCGGATCATGGGTGCCAAGCGGGAGTAGGGCAGCCCGCCGTTATTGCTGGAAGCTTGCCGTGTCCCGTAGGCCGGGGCTGCATTGCACCATCGTGCGGGCCCGCCTATTTAGCGGCGGCGGCACTGGAAACCGCTGCCTGGACCTTATGGCACCGTGTGAAATCCTCCTCGTTAGGGCAGATGAAGAAGCATGACGGCGCGCGACGTAACGGACTCAAGCCCTGCCACGTCGCGCCGCGAGCTCGTTGCATGGCTCGAAGAGGGCGTAAAGCCGCCGGACCAATTCCGGATCGGCACCGAGCACGAGAAATTTCCTTTTTACCGCGAGTCACACGCGCCGGTGCCCTATAATGGCGTGGCTGGCTCCGGCCGTGCCGGCATCCGCGCACTTCTCGAGGGAATGCAAGAAAGGCTCGGCTGGGAGCCGGTCAATGACGGCGAGAATCTCATTGGGCTTTATGATGCCGTAAGCGGGGCAGCGATCTCGCTCGAGCCGGGCGGCCAATTCGAACTCTCGGGCGCGCCGCTTGCAACCATCCACGAAACCGCCGCGGAGATCGAACGCCATTTTGCGATCCTAAAAGAAGTGGCCGAGCCGCTCGGGATTGGCTTTCTCGGCCTCGGCGTCAACCCGAAATGGCAGCTCGGCGAGATCCCGATGATGCCGAAGCATCGCTACGCCATCATGGTCAGATATATGCCGAAGGCCGGATCGCGCGGCCTGGAGATGATGTTTCGCACCTGCACGGTACAAGCGAACTTCGATTTTTCGAGCGAAGCGGATATGGTCAAAAAATTCCGGGTCTCGCTCGCTTTGCAACCGCTTGCCGCTGCCCTGTTCGCCAACTCACCTTTGACCGAAGGCAAGCTCAATGGCTTTCTTTCCGAGCGTTCCGAAATTTGGCGGCACACCGATCAAGACCGCACCGGCATGCTTCCTTTTGTCTTTGAGGAAGGCATGTCGTTCGAGCGCTATGCCGATTATGCGCTCTCGGTGCCGATGTATTTTGTCAAGCGAGGCGATACCTACCATGATGTCGCGGGCGGCAGCTTCCGCGATCTTATGGCGGGAAGACTCGCGCAGCTCCCCGGCGAGCGGGCAACCATCGCCGACTGGGCCAACCATCTCACCACGATCTTTACGGAAGTGCGGCTTAAGCGCTATCTTGAGGTGCGCGCAGCCGATGCAGGAGCGCGCCCTTTCTTGACGGCGCTTCCAGCCCTCTTCTCCGGGCTCCTTTACGAGCCTAGCGCGCTCGATGCTGGCTTCGACCTGGTAAAAGGCTGGGGAGCTGAGGACCGCGAACAGCTACGCGCCGATGTGCCGCGCCTGGGGCTCAGGGCTCTCATTTGCGGCCGCAAATTGCGCGAGATCGCGGCCGAGGCGCTCGCCATAGCGCGCTCGGGCCTTGCCAAGCGGAGCAAACTCGACAGAAAGGGCTTTGACGAGACGCAATTTCTCGATCCGCTCGATGCGGTCCTCGCGGAGGGCAGCGAGGCCGAGCGGCTCATCAAAAGATTTAAGAAAGAATGGGGGGCAAGCGTTGAACCGGTTTTTGAAGAATGCGCCTACTAACATCCCTGGACCTATGCGGGAGGCAGCGGAGCGGAGCAAAGCGCCCGTGCTTTGGGCAGTGTTCGGCGCGATCCTTAGTGCGCTTTGCTCCCAAACTGCGGCGGCCTCCGATCTGTCGATCGTCGGGCAATGGAAGGGCCTATACCCTTCCGACAAGGTGGCCGGAGGCAAATCGCTTTGGGATCAGCCAGCAGTTGAAGAGGTCCTCCGTACCGCCATGGGTGCCCGGTTTGTGGAATTTGTGGCCAAGGATGCGCATGCTCCTGATGCGCCGGTGCAAAGCGACGGCAATGGGCTGTTTGCGGCTTGGGCCTGCACCAACGGCGAGGATTGCGGCGGAAACAATGTCACAGTCTTCTTCGATTCCAAGGCTGGCGAAGCCGAAGTCTGCTGGCGCAGCTCCGAAGGAATAGGTGGCAGGGTGCACGACGTATGGCTTGCCAGTGGCAAGGAAAGCCCGCTCCCCATCAACGGCTGCGGCGTTGGGGAGAGGCATCCGTTTGCGTCATTCAAGAAACATCACGCCAATGACCCCCGGCAAGAGGGGCTCCCGGGCGGCCCTTAGCGCCGGAACGGATCGAAACCTCCGTGGCCGCCAGGGAGATAGATGCGGCGGCTTGACTGCGGCGTGCCGTCCGAGCGCACCGCAACAGGCGAAGCGCCGGATCTCACACCCGGCGCCACGTCAGGAATGCGCTCGCTAAATTCAACCCGCAAGTGGCCGCCGATACGCTCGCAATTTGCCGCGGCAGGCTCCGGACCGGCGCAATCAAGATTGGATTGCGAAGCCTCGCTCGCGGAGTCCAATCCTGCGGCCTTGAGCGGTTTCCCGGAACACAAGCCGAGGGCCGCAGCGCAGCAGCCAATAGAAACTAAGAAATCGCGCAATTTCATTTGGGGCCGAAGGAATTCATTGATTCGCCTTGAGACAGTTTTATTGATCCTACATTAAGGCGATATAATGATCCGTTAACGCTTAGCCTCCCAATCTCCGAGGACCGCTTGCACGAGCGCAAGCCCCGCGACAGCCGCCGTATCGGCGCGCAAAATCCGCGGACCAAGCGGCAGCCGCAGAACCGCTGGTTGCCGCAGGAGCGCCTCGCGCTCCCTATCGCCGAAACCGCCCTCGGGGCCGATCAGAACTGCGAGAGGCAGGCGCTCTCCTTTTCGCTTGCGCGCCTCGAGGGCGGCAATCGGGCTCTCAACGGGGGCCTCTTCGTCGCAAAAAACAAGAAGGCGGCGCTGATCCCATCCGGCAAGCAATGCGTCGAGCTTCACCGGCTCTGCGATTTCGGGAATTGCAAGAATTCCGCATTGCTCGGCAGCTTCAATGGCGTGCGCGCGCAAGCGCGCGGCGTTGAGGCGGCTTGGCTGGGTGCGGGAGGTAAACACGGGGCGCAGCACCGACGCGCCCATTTCGACCGCTTTTTCAATCATGTAGTCTTGCCGCGCCTGTTTAAGCGGCGCGAAGAGATAGTGCAGATCGCCCGGCTGATCTTGCGGGCGCGTCCTTTTTTCAGCGGCGAGGGTAACGCCCTTGCGGGAGGATGTAGCGACACTTGCCTCCCACTCGCCGTCGGTGCCATTGAAAACGAGGAGCTTGGCACCCTCTGAAAGGCGCAACACATTGCGGACATAATTGGCTTGTCCGCGGTCGAGTTCAATTCGCGCCCCTCCGGCGAGCAGCGCGTTCACATAGAGCCTTTGCGCGGCGAAATCGTAATGGGCCATGATTTGCTCGCTGGACAACAAAGGCGGCAGCCGCGCCGCCCTTGCCTATGCCGCCCCGTCTTTGGTATGAGGGTGCACCTTGAGTGCCGCGCTCTATCGCGGCAAGAGGCGACCCCAGTCAACTGCTCTTTAGGAAGCCGGGACAGCACGCATGCCAACGCAATGCTCAATGCATGCCGCACCGCGCAGACGGCATTTCTTTGCGAAACTGCTGCCCGGCGCGGCGGCCCTCCTATTCCTATCGAGCGCGGCGCAAGCTGGCGACTGCAATCAGGATATTGGCGCGCTTTCTAAAAAGCGCCAAGGCATCATCGAACAGCTCAACCGCATGGCGCAGGGCGGCGGCCAAAAGAAGCAGCTTGATCCGGTAGCGTCCTGCCCCAAGCTGCGCGCGCTTGTTGCCGCCGAGCGCGAGCTCATCGCTTACCTCACGAAAAACAAGGACTGGTGCTCGGTTCCCGACGAGGCGCTGAGGAATATCAGCGAGAGCAACGGCAAATCCGCTCAGATCGCTAACCAGGCCTGCGCTGTGGCGGCGCAGATGAAAAAAGCGCAGCAGGGCGCTCTCAACGTGCCGCAGCCAAAGCTTCCTGCCGGGCCGCTCTGATGAGGCGCGCGGCGCCGCCCAGAGCGCCCGCGCGGGAGCCGAGCAGCGCAAGCGCCTCCAGTGCGAGCACCGGCTTTGAGGCGCTGCCCGATTCCGTTGAGAGCCAGTTTCTTTTCCGCTGGGCGCCGCCGCGCTTTCACCCATTTCTGCAGCTCGCCCGCCTCGACCGGCCAATCGGCTGGTGGCTCCTTCTCCTGCCCTGTTGGTGGTCGAGTGCGCTTGCAAGCATCAGCCAGCGCGCGCCCCTCCATTGGCGCGATCTTGCACTGTTTTTTGCCGGCGCCGTCGTCATGCGTGGGGCTGGCTCGACCTACAACGACATCGCCGACCGGAAGATTGATGCCAAGGTCGCGCGCACCAAGGGCCGCCCGCTCGCCTCTGGCCGCGTGGGTGTGAAAGGGGCGCTCTTTTTTCTCGCCGCGCAATGCCTGGGCGGGCTTGCGGTTCTGCTCAATTTCAATGCCGTCACCATCGCCATGGGGTTTGCCTCGCTTGGCGCCGTAGCCCTTTACCCTTTCATGAAGCGGGTGACCTCGTTCCCTCAAGCCGTCCTCGGGATGGCCTTTGCCTGGGGCGCGCTTGTTGGCTGGCCCGCCGTGACGGGATCGCTCGCGCTCGCGCCCGTCTTGCTCTATCTCGGTGCGGTGTTCTGGACCATCGGCTACGATACAATCTATGCCGTTCAGGACATCGAGGATGATGCGCTCGCGGGAATCGGGTCGAGCGCGCTTTTCTTCGGGCCCCATTTGCGGCGCGGGGTTGCGGGTCTTTATGCGGCCTCAGCTATTTTTATGGAAGCGGCGCTGGCGAGCGCGCATACGGGGCTCTTGGCGCAGGCGGGCCTCTTTCTGTTCGCGCTCCACCTCGCCTGGCAGGCCCTGCGGCTTGATCCCGCCGACGGTGTGATGGCGCTGCGCCTTTTCAGGTCGAACCGCAATGCAGGGCTGCTACTCTTTGGGGGTCTCGCGGCGGATGTATTGTCCGGCACCGCACTCTAAATCGCGTTCCGCCCGGCTCAACTTTTATTTTGGTCCCAGGAGCACACGAATAGCGCGGCCTTTTTATAAAGACACATACGTTGGCAGCCAGCCGCCTGGCGGCGCGAGATCCAGCCGCTCTTCGCGCCGTGAGGCCCGCCCTGAAATGAGAAAGATCTCGCCGCGGCAGGCCCAAACTCTGAGATCCGTCCACAGCGGCACGCCGTCAAAATCGATGGAGGCCTTTGGAACCCGCCTCTGCGCAACATAGGATTCGCCCTGCCTGAGGAGGCGCCGCAGCCGTGCACGCCCGGCATGCGCGCTATCGAGGAGCCCGTGGCCCGCAAAACCGTGCGCCGGTTTGAATACGAACGAATCTTTATGCTCTGCCAGCCAGTCGAGATTTTCTGGGCGCAGCAGATGCGTTTCGGGCACATGGGCGCTCAAAAGTTGCCTCTCACAAGGCTTGATGCCCAGCTCTTCATCCCAGTGCGGGAAGGAGAGCCATTCGAGCAGCCTTTTGCCGCTTCGCGTGGAATATGTGAACGGGTTGGGTGCGGCATAAACCAAGCCTTTCTCATGAGCCGCCCGCAGCGCCGAGAACGCGGGAGATTGCCAAAGAAAGTCCGTCGAGCGGTTGACGATAAAACTGACGGGCGACTGCTCAAAAAACAGCTGACTGCCATTCCAGCTTGTCTGCGCCGCCGTTCCAACTTGTGTCTGGAAGCCGCGAGCGCGCAAAATATCGCAAAGCAGCGCGTGCTCTTGCCGGAATTTGCCTCTGCGCAAGGACTCTTCGTCATCGAGGATGAGAAAGAGCCCCTGCGGAATTTCGCCAAAGAAAGCCCTCGCCTCTTGCTCTACGAAATCTGCGATCTGCCGTCTGAATTGAGGCAAAGAGGCTGGGGCCGCGATCTCCCCGTTTGCGCCAAAGCCGGCCGCTTCCCAATAGAGGGCGTTGATGATGCTGGCGAAAAGGAAGCCCGAGCCATTGTCGTTGAACTCGATGAGCTTGAAACCTCCCTCAGCCGTAAGATGAAAATCCCACGCGCTGAAGAAGCAAATCTCGCGGCGCTTCGGCTGCGTGACAAAAACCTCTTGGCATGCCTTGGCTTGCCAGGACTCACGGTTCGTTACCTCGTCAAAGACACGGATGAAGCGCGCAACTTCCAAAAAAAGCGCGCGCCGAATAAGCTGAGAGCAGGGCGTGACCGAGAATTCCTGTGGCACGCGCGGAATTCCGGCATCATGAAGGGCGGCGAAGAAGCCCTCTCGAAGGGATGCATCGAGAGTCAAGATGGCCTCAGTTCATTTGGCCGCGGCTGACGGCTTCGGCCTGCGCGCGTTGTGCTGCCAGTAGAAGACAAACAGCCCAAGGAGCAGAGCGCCTCCGAGGAGCCAGCGCAAAAGCCCAAAAAACGTTTGGCCAGCGGAGAATTTGAACTCGGCCGTGCTGCGCTCGCCGCGCGCTCCAATAAGGCTCACCAGCGCGATGAGCTGGCCGCCTTCGAAAGTGGGATCGGTCGACAAGATTTTGTGCTTGCGGCTCTTCTGGGTAGAAAAAATCTCGAGCACGGCGGCGCCCTCGGAGCCGTGTGAAAAGGGAACAAGAGAGTCTTTTAAATCCGTATCTCAACCGGAAGGTCGCGCACGCTTGGGCTGCTCAAATCAAAGACCACAATGGTTCTGCCAGCTGACGGAAGCGCAGTGCAATACTTTTCGTTCGAGTACTCCGGCTGACAGGCAGAAATTTCGATCGGCGTGCTCTCGATCACGATCTTGCACTCCTCCCGGGGGATTTGCGCTCTTGTCCATGCTGACCGCGAGGGCAGGCGCTGTGAGGAGAAAGGCTAAAGAGGGGAGAGGAGAAAATTCGTTATAGCGCGTTTGGCATTTGCGTTTCCAATTCGAAGCGGCCAATAGCGGGCAGGCGGTCAGGCCACACATTGCCATTCGCAGGCCGGCCGCGAGCCTGCGAGCGGCCGGGCTGAGCAGAGCTGGCGCGTGCGGCGCTCGCGTGCCGGACAGCGCCAAAGCCGGTTTGCCGGGTATTTCAGCCGTGATATTGCTGGCGAATTCCGGCGAGCTGCTCGCAAGCTGTTCATGCGGCGGCATAGAAGCTGCTCTTTGCAAGCCAACTCTCGAGATCGCGCGCGGCGCGCAGGCTGATCGCGGCCTTGCGGTCAAGCCCCCGGGGTCTGCGCCGCAGACGCTCATCATCCCTCTCGCTCTCGAGCGGCGGGAAGAGCCCGAAATTAACGTTCATCGGTTGAAACGACGGCGGCCCCTCGTCGATCACCGCGACGTGGCCGCCGGTGATGTGATTGACCAGCGCGCCTAGAGCGGTGGTAGGCGGCAAAGGCGCGAAGGGCTCGCCTTTGCGCTCCGCGGCCGCCATCAACCCAACAGCAAGACCAATCGCGGCGCTCTCAACATATCCTTCGCAGCCGGTGATTTGTCCCGCGAACCTAATCCTCGGATCGGACTTGAGCCGCAACTCGCTATCGAGCAATTTGGGGGAATTCAAGAACGTGTTGCGGTGGATCCCGCCAAGGCGGGCAAAGCGCGCATTCTCAAGCCCTGGGATGGTGCGGAATATCTCGATTTGCGCCTGGTGCTTAAGCTTTGTTTGGAAGCCAACCATATTGTAAAGCGTGCCAAGCGCATTGTCTTGGCGCAGCTGCACGACGGCGTAGGGTTTGATGGCCGGAGTGTGCGGATTGGTGAGGCCGAAAGGCTTCATCGGCCCGTGCCGCAAGGTCTCGCGCCCGCGCTCCGCCATCACCTCAATCGGCAGGCACCCGCTGAAATAAGGTGTGCCATCGCCGGCAAGTTCATGCGCGCCCGCGCGGTCGGCCGCAACAAGCGCATCGACGAAAGCACAGTACTCGCTCTGCATCATCGGGCAATTGATGTAATCGGCGCCGCTTCCAGCCGGTCCCGCTCTATCGTAGCGCGACTGGAACCAGGCCTTTTTCATGTCGATCGAGTCGCGATGGACCACGGGCGCGATGGCATCGAAAAAGGCAAGATCCCGCTCGCCAGTTCGCGCCCGGATTGCCTCCGCCAACGCCGGCGAGGTCAAAGGCCCTGTGGCGATAATCACATTCTTCCAATCTTCTGGCGCCAGTCCGGCGACCTCCTCGCGAACAAGCCGAACGAGGGGATGCGCGGCGATAGCCTGTGTGACGCGCGCAGAAAAGCCATTGCGGTCGACCGCGAGTGCACCGCCCGCTGGAAGCTTATGCTCGTCCGCCGCAGCCATGATGAGCGAGCCGAGGCGGCGCATCTCCCGGTGCAAGATGCCGATTGCGCTCGTCGCCGGATCGTCGGCGCGGAATGAGTTGGAGCAAACAAGCTCGGCGAGGCCGCTCGTGCGATGGGCGGGAGTCTGGCGCTCCGGACGCATTTCATGCAGGACTACGGGGATGCGCCTCTGGGCGATCTGCCACGCGGCTTCGCTTCCGGCAAGGCCGCCGCCAATGATGTGGACCGGAGAGACAGGGTTAAAGCAGCCGGGCATGGACCAGAGCTTAGAGCATTTTTGCAGCTCTTTGAATTCTCGCAGCGCTGTTGAAGTTCGGCCGCATCTCATCAAAAAGGCTGCGCCGTTTAGCGCAGCCCTTCATGGGAGCCGGTTGCCGGCTTATTCGGCCTGGCCGGTCCGCGTTTCGTAGCGGTACTCGCCGCCGCGCGGCATGAAGCTCAGCACGATCCCTGTGAGGGTGCTCCCGGTCAGCACAACGATTGCACCCAGCACAATGAGCGCAACGAGGAACAGCGTTGCGGCGTAGGTCGCATTGGTGAGGGCCAAGATGCCGAGAACGACCGCGGAAAGGCCGCCAAGCGCCTGCATACCGGCGGAGCCGGATGCCATCTCGCTCGCCAGGAACTCGCCGCCAATCTGGCCAGCCGCCGTGCCCGTCATCGTCATCGCCGAGGCGCGCTTAAGGATATAAAGCTGCCAGACGGCATGGCTGCCGAGCACCAGAGCCGCGCCGAAGGCGATCACGCCCACGGATACGAGAACGGCCGGGTGAATGCCGATAAGCGCAAGAATGCCGAGCACGATGCCCGCGCAGCCAGTTAGGAAGACGGCCGCCAGCGAATTGCCGCCGCTAAACTGCACCGCAGTTGCTCCTCTTGCTCCTCCGGACATTGGGAAAATGAGCTGGCCCCATTCACCCAGCATGGTGCCGCCTTGGATGAGCAACGCCACGCCAAAGACGATGACCGCTATACTGCCAAGAACGTCTTGGTATATTCCCGCTAAAGCTAGTATGGCTAGGACAATGGTGGCGATGCCACCAATCGCATCCGCAAAGCCGCCATATGCGGCAGGCTCCCGCGTGAGGGTTTCCCCGAAGGTCATAGACATCGGTTTCTCCAATTCGTTCGGGATTATTTCCTGGAGGCTGGGCCTAGGCGAAGGGAGGCGTCTTAGGCCCGCTCGGTGCACCTTCAGGACTCGGTGCGCCTTCAGGATAAGATGTATCCTTGAACTTCCGATTGGACAGACGGTTCCGGCCAACACCGATTTGCCGCAGCCGTCAAATCGTTGTGATGAAATGAATGAGCATATGAGCTTATCTGCACAATCGATCGTCCCGCTGTAACGGTATCGTTTGATCGACCGATTCTCTTGGCCGCAGCCATTGAACCTCTTCTGTGCATATGCGCCGTGCTGCTGGATTAAACATTGCCCTTTCGGCCCAAACTCAGACTCTTCTCATCTCAATCGATTGACCAGGCGGCGCGACCCGCAGCGAGGGCCTTGCTCGCAGGCGAACAGATGCAACAAGCGTGGTGCAGCCGCAGATATCAAGGGCGCCGGCTTGGGGTTGAGCCTGAATTGAGGTTTAGCAAAAGGCGCAAGAAGCGGGCGCAAGCATAACACCACTTCTGCGGTCTCACGCGCGTTTCGGTCTCATGCACGTTTCGGTCTCACGCGCGTTTCGGTCTCATGCGCGGTTTGATGTTGCGCGGTTTGATGTGATGGCTCGTTTGAACGCTGTGGCACGCTTTGCCTCAAAAGAAAGCGCCCGCCGGGGAGGAGCGGCGGGCGCTTCTGGCTGGCGGGCACAATGGCGCCGGGCTCGCCAGCGTGGCCGAAGTGCCGCAATGGGCTAGTTGCGGCTCCGTTACAGCCCAGGGGAGAGCTTCCCAGGGCACACGAGCTTGATCACCACCTCTGCTGCGAGAAGGATCGCAAGTCACCGGCACACTGTCCCGGCACTTGCCGCCTCGCTTGCTCACATCCCTAACGCGCGGCACGCTTCTCGCACGACACTCTTTCGCGGAGTTTTCGCTTGATGTTGTACGCAACCCCCCTTTTGGCTGTGGCCGCTGCCCTCGTGTTTTATTTTGCTGCAGCGCAAAATACCCCGTCCGGCCCCGCGGCAGCAATATTAAAACCGGAGCCGTGTTATGCTTTTTTGCATATCTGGGGCCACGGCAACAGGAGCTAGGATGTGCGGCCAGAACGGGCGTCTATCCTTGCGTGAGGCTTACGCGCATTCAGTGCCTTGAGACCTCCATCGCGCCCGGATTGAGCCGGATTGAATTGGCGGAAGGCTTTCTCATCGCTCCATGGCCCTGCGGCATCGACCGCGCCGAATTCGCCTTTCAGCTTTTTCACATGGTGATAATGATACATGCTTAGCCTCGTCCTCACGCTGTGCTTCGCATGCGGCCGCAACTCGGCCGGGCTGGGAGGTTCCGTCGATTTGAGAGGCCGCGGTTTGACTCTGAGTGGAGCGGAATGCGCGGGCCAACGTTGATTTTGGTGCAAAGGAACCCGCTAAGTGCGAGCGAGGTTATCCATTGCCGCGCCTTGCGTGAGCGAGGCTACGGCAGGGAGGTAAGCTATGAAGAACGGACTCGCGCTTGTTCTGGGCCTAGTGGGACTTAGCATCCCGGGCTTCGCTTCAGCCGGGCAGACGCAGCCAAAATTCGCTTCGCCTGACGAATTGACTTACAAGAATTTCCCGGGTGTGCCGGAATGTCTGGCCGTGGGTGTCGTCTCGGGCGACCCCGCGAGCGGCCCCTCGACCGTCCTGCTGAAATTTGCTCCTAAGTGCGACACCGCAATGCATTGGCACAGTGCCAACGAGCAGCTTGTGATTGTCAAGGGTAACGGAACCATGCAAGTGGAAGGAGAAGCCGCGAGACCGGTCGTGGCGGGCGGCTATGTGATGCAGCCTTCCAAACATCCGCACCGCTTTATTTGTGATGCCAGCAACGGGTGCCTGATCTATGCCGTAAGCGATGCCAAGTTCGATATGCATTATGTCGACGACTCGGGCAAGGAAATCTCGCTCGATGAGGCACAAAAGCGGGCCAATAAAATGTGAGCGTGGCCCCTTGATCGGCGGCCTTACACCGTCTGCTGGCGGTCTCCAGGCAAGGCTCGCCGCTCGAGGACTTCACGCAAATAGCGCCCCGTGTGGCTTTGCTTAGCTCTCGCAATCTTTTCCGGCGGGCCAGCAGCCACGATCTTGCCTCCGCCATCGCCCCCCTCTGGGCCAAGGTCGATGATCCAGTCGGCCGTTTTCACGACTTCGAGATTATGCTCAATTACGATTACGGTGTTGCCTTGGGCCGTAAGCTCATGCAGCACTTCGAGGAGCTTGGCGACGTCGTGAAAATGCAGCCCCGTTGTCGGCTCATCGAGAATGTAAAGCGTGCGGCCCGTTGCGCGTTTTGACAGCTCCTTTGCCAGCTTGACCCGCTGCGCCTCGCCGCCCGACAACGTTGTAGCCGGCTGGCCGACCTTGATATAGCCGAGGCCGACGCGCGAAAGCGTCGAGAGCTTCTCGCGGATCGCGGGCACGGCCTTAAAGAGCTGGCTAGCCTCTTCAACCGTCATGCCGAGAACGTCGGCGATCGAACGGCCGCGGTATTTCACTTCGAGGGTCTCGCGATCATAACGTTTGCCCTTGCAGACGTCGCAAGTGACATAGACATCGGGCAAAAAATGCATCTCGATTTTGATAACCCCGTCACCCTGGCATGCCTCGCACCGGCCGCCCTTGACATTGAACGAGAAGCGCCCAGGCTGATAGCCGCGCGCCTTGGCTTCAGGGAGTCCGGCAAACCATTCCCGTATCGGCGTGAAAGCGCCCGTATAGGTCGCGGGATTTGAGCGCGGCGTGCGCCCGATCGGCGATTGATCGATATCAATGACCTTATCAAGCTGTTCAAGGCCATCGATGCGCTCGTGCGGGGCCGGACTTTCCGCCGCGCCGTTGAGGCGGCGCGCGGCGGCCTTATAGAGGGTTTCGATAATCAGCGTTGATTTTCCGCCGCCCGAAACGCCGGTCACACAAGTCAGAAGGCCCAGAGGAACCTCTGCCGAGATGTTCTTCAAGTTATTGCCGCTAGCGTTAATGACGGTGAGCACGCGCGCAGGATCTGGCGTGCGCCGCCCGGCTGGAATAGGAATCTCCCGCACGCCGCTGAGATATTGGCCGGTCAGCGAATTCTTGTTCGCCATTATTTCGGCCGCGCTGCCTTGCGCGACAATCTCGCCGCCGTGAATGCCAGCTCCTGGACCGATATCGACGATATGATCGGCGGCAAGAATTGCGTCTTCGTCGTGCTCGACGACAATAACAGTATTGCCGAGATCGCGAAGCCGGCGCAACGTGCCAAGAAGCTTGGCATTGTCGCGCTGGTGCAGCCCGATCGACGGCTCGTCGAGCACATAGAGTACACCGGTAAGCCCCGAGCCGATTTGCGAGGCAAGCCTGATCCTCTGGCTCTCGCCGCCGGAGAGGGTGCCGGATGAGCGCGATAGCGTGAGGTAATCGAGACCGACATCGACGAGAAAGGAAAGCCTCTCCGAAATCTCCTTGAGAATGCGGCGCGCGATTTCGCCGCGCTTGGCATCGAGCTTCACTGGCAGGGCGGCAAACCACTCGCGCGCGGCGCGCACTGAGAGCTCTGTCAGCTCGCTGATGTTGCACCCATCGATCTTCACCGCGAGCGCCTCTGGGCGAAGCCTAGCTCCTTTGCACGCCGAACAGGGCGACGCCGTCATATACCGCGCGATGTCCTCCCGCGCCCACTCGCTCTCGGTCTCATGATAGCGGCGCTCGAGGTTCTTCACGACGCCTTCGAAAGGTTTCAGCACATCGTAGCTGCGCAGCCCATCATCATAGGTGAAGCGCACGGCCTCTTCGCCCGAACCGTAGAGGATTACATCCCGTGCTTGCTGCGGAAGGCTTTCGAAACGCGTATCGAGGCGGAATTTGAAATGTTTGGCAAGCGCCTCAAGGGTTTGCTGATAATAGGGCAAGCTTGAGCGCGCCCACGGCGCAATCGCGCCGTTGCGCAGGCTCAGTTTGGGGTTGGGGACAATGAGGCCGGGGTCTCCCGTCTGCTCAACCCCAAGCCCGCCGCAATGCGGGCATGCGCCGAAGGGATTGTTGAAGGAAAAAAGCCGCGGCTCGATCTCCGGGATCGTGAACCCCGAGACGGGGCAGGCGAATTTGGATGAAAAGACAAGCCGCTTGGGAGCGCCGCTTTCATCGGCTTCGCCCGCCAATTCGGCGATCGCGATGCCATCGGCAAGTTCGAGCGCGGTCTCGATGCTCTCGGCTAGCCTTGCTTCAATTCCCGGCCGCACCACGATGCGGTCCACGACCACATCGATGTTGTGCTTGAGCTTTTTGTCGAGCTGAGGCGCATCGGCAATCTCGTAGAATGCGCCATCGATCTTGAGGCGCTGAAAGCCGCGCTTCATGAACTCGGCGATCTCTTTGCGGTACTCGCCCTTGCGGCCGCGGATGACGGGCGCGAGGAGGTAGAGTCTTGTGCCTTCGGCGAGCGCAAGCACCCGGTCGGCCATTTGGCTGACCGTCTGACTCTCGATTGGCAGCCCCGTTGCCGGGGAGTAGGCAATCCCAATCCGCGCAAAGAGCAGCCGCATATAATCGTAGATCTCGGTGACGGTGCCGACCGTCGAGCGCGGATTCTTCGAGGTCGTCTTCTGCTCGATGGAAATGGCGGGCGAAAGGCCGTCGATTTGATCGACGTCCGGCTTTTGCATCATCTCCAAGAACTGGCGCGCATAAGCTGAAAGCGATTCGACGTAGCGGCGCTGGCCTTCGGCATAGATCGTGTCGAAGGCGAGCGAGGACTTGCCCGAGCCGGAGAGCCCCGTGAAAACCACGAGCTTATCGCGCGGGATCACGAGATCGACATTCTTGAGATTGTGCTCCCGCGCGCCGCGGATCACGATCCCCCGTCCGCCAAAAGGACTTCCGGGCTGTGGCTGAGCGGCGCGGGCGCAAGCGGGCGCACGCGGGTGAGAGCTCGCTTGCTCTGTTGTGGCGCCTGTCTTCTCCTGAACGGCGCGGGAGGAGGGCTTTGCTGAATTCATAGAACTAGATCGGCGGACCCCGTCGCGGCAGGTTGAGGAAAATCCCGAATTGCGGCCGCCAATTTAATGGGCCCTCCCGGATATACCATTACTTTCGCGCGGCTACTTTCGCGCGGCGCGGGCGGGGTCCACGCCGCTCCCGTGGCTGGCCGGAACACCCCGGAAGCGCTTGCAGGGTCTCCGGGCGGGGCCCAACGTGGCCCTGGCCGGCGGCTTGTAAACAGCGCCCCGATTGACAGATTTATTTTTGCTGGCCTAATTCGCTAGACTTGAAAAGAGTTGGAGCGACCTAATCTTGTGGCCAGACGGCCTGCGGCTGCCCTGGAGCAAGCTCGAGGCAGTCCGATTTGACCGGTTGAGGAGCGAATGCCAGACCTCCCGCCCTTGATTGCCTTCGATGCCGACGATCTCGCGGTGGTCGCGGCCAATCTTCAGGACGCATTGGTGCGGGTCAGAGACATGGCTTATCTGCCCCAGTCGAAGCGGTTCGCCATGGTTGCGTCGCGGTTTGATTGGCTTAAGGCCGTCTCAAACAGTGGCAGACGCCCGGGCTGCGAGCGTTGCCAGACGGGGCTCCATTTCGGGAGGGTCCTCAAGGCCTCCTGCCTCGGGTTTAATTGCAAAGATCAAGATCTCCTTCTCAATCTCCTCGATATCCAGTTTAAGGAAACCCAACCGCCCTCCGGATATATCGAGCTCATTTTTTCCGGGGGCCGGGCGCTGCGGCTTGAAGTCGAATGCGTCGAGGCCGAAGTCAGGGACCTCGGCGTGCGCTGGAAGGCGCGGTCAGCGCCTTGCCATCCGATTGAGGCTGGATGGGCAAAGGCATGACGCGCTCATAGTCGAAAATCTGTTCCGCCCGGCTGGCTTGCCCTCTGCCATTGCCCATGCCATACTTCTCTTCCGGCGGGAGGAACTCGGAATGAAGTGCGCGAAAGCTGGCTTTGCGGCTCTGGCATTTGGCTTGGCCTTTACCCTCATGCCTGCTCCCTCCAGTGCAAGGCCGCTTGGGACCGTCGAGGCCATGCCTTTCTACGGCCTGCCCTATCCCAATTATTACGTCTACCGCCCGCCGAAGATGGACTGCTATGCCTTCCAAGAGGTCTGGGATCTTCTTGAGGGCCAGAAGATTGTGCCGGTCTATATTTGCGGCGAACCCGTCCGGGCGGCCTACTGAGCTCCTTAACCGCCGGCTTCTCAATCGCAGCTTCGCAAGCACGGCGGGCGCCATGACCGCCCTTTAAACCAGGGGCGCGCGCACTCGCTGCCCCCGCCGCCGGGCCCTAAATTGCGTTCATAGCCGGTGAATTGCCCGGTTAATGGCTTGAAGAAGGCTTCGGGGCAGGCCATCATCGCAAGGCGTTCGCCTTAGCTCCGCGAGAACACCGCCGCCCGAAAAAAGCCTCTCCATGATGTTTACCGCGGAGAGCAATCCGCCCGATTCGATGAGCCGGATCTTTAGAGATACCGGCTTTATCCACCTCCATGTGCACAGCTCTTATTCGCTGCGCGAAGGGGCCATCACGGCCGCAAAGCTCGCCGCGCTTGCCATTGCGGACGCGATGCCCGCGCTTGCGATGACCGACACGAACAATCTTTTCGGCGCTCTCGAGTTTTCCGAAAAGCTCGCCAAAGAGGGTGTCCAGCCTATTACGGGGATTAATATCACAATTGATTTTCAGGATGCGAAGGCTGGGGCCGGCGGCAGCCGTTTGCCCATCGTTCTCTTGGCCAAGAACGCCGCAGGCTATGACAATCTTAAGCATCTTGCCTCGCGCGCATGGCTCGATCCGGCGCCCGCTGAGCCTCCGCACGTGCTCATCGCCCGTCTCGAAGGGCGCACGGAGGGCCTCATTGCCCTCACGGGCGGGCCGGATGGGCCCCTTGACCGGGCTTTCGCGCAAGGCAGATCAGAGGCGGCTTTCGCGCGGGCGGGACTGCTCGAAAAGCTCTTTCCCGGCAGACTTTACATTGAACTTCAACGCCACGGCCTCTCCTCCGAGCGGGCGATCGAACCGTTCTTGCTCGACCTTGCCTACCGAAAATCTTTGCCGCTTGCCGCCACGAACCAAGTCTACTTCGCTGCCCGCTCTGATTACGAAGCACATGATGCCTTGATCTGCATCGCCGACGGGCGTGTCTTGAGCGACAGCGAACGCCGCCAGCTCTCGCCCGAGCATTATTTCAAGACGCGTGCGGAAATGTGCGCGCTGTTTTCCGATCTTCCTGAAGCAACGGCCAACACCGTGGAGATTGCGCTGCGCTGTGCCTTCCGGCCGCTCACCCGCAAGCCGATTCTGCCGCGCTTTTCCACCGCAACCGATGCACAAGGCGAGGCCAGGGAGCTGCGCGCGCAAGCTGAAGCCGGCTTGGCCCAGCGTCTTGCCGCGCATGGCCCGGCGCCTGGCGCAACAGAGGAGGACTACCGCACGAGACTGGGTTACGAGCTCGACATCATCATCAAGATGAAGTTTCCCGGCTATTTCCTAATCGTTGCGGATTTCATCAAATATGCCAAATCACGCGGAATTCCGGTCGGGCCGGGGCGCGGTTCGGGTGCGGGCTCGCTCGTGGCCTATGCGCTCACAATCACCGATCTCGATCCCATTCGCTTCGGGCTCCTCTTTGAGCGCTTCCTTAATCCGGAGCGCGTTTCCATGCCCGATTTCGACATCGACTTTTGCCAAGAGCGGCGCGACGAGATCATCGCCTATGTGCGGGGCCGCTATGGCGCGGACAGAGTGGCGCAGATCATCACCTTCGGCACTTTTCTTGCGCGTGGCGTGCTGCGCAATGTGGGACGCGTTTTGCAAGTTCCTCTCGGACAGGTCGATAAGCTCGCGAAGCTCGTGCCGCACAATCCCGCGGCGCCCGTGAGTCTTAAACAAGCGATCGAATCGGAGCCGCGCCTTAAAGAGGCTCAAGAGGCTGATCCGCGCATCGCCAAGATGCTCAATATCGCGCAGACACTCGAGGGGCTTTATTCCAACGCCTCGACCCATGCAGCGGGAATCGTGATTGCCGACCGGCCGCTCGAGCAGCTTGTGCCGCTCTATCGCGACCCGAAGTCTGACATGCCCGCGACCCAGTTCAATATGAAATGGGCCGAGGCCGCTGGTCTCGTCAAATTCGACTTTTTGGGTCTCAAGACGCTTACGGTCATCGCGAGCTGCATCAAGCTTCTCAAGAAGCGGGGCATCGAGATCGATCTTGCGAGCATTCCGCTCGATGACGAGAAGACTTATGGCATGCTCGAGCGAGGCGAGACGGCCGGCGTGTTCCAGCTCGAAAGCGCGGGCATGCGCAGGGCGCTCGCCGATATGCGAGCCGACAGGTTTGAGGATATCGTCGCGCTTGTTGCCCTCTACAGGCCTGGGCCGATGGCAAATATTCCTGTCTATTGCGCAGTCAAGCGCGGTGAGGAGCGGCCGGACTATATCCATCCGAAGATTGCGCCAATCCTCAAGGAGACCTTTGGCGTCGTTATCTATCAAGAACAAGTGATGCAAATCGCCCAGGTCCTCGCCGGATATTCGCTAGGCGAGGCCGATTTGCTGCGCCGCGCGATGGGCAAAAAAATCAAGGCTGAGATGGCAGCACAGCGCGCACGGTTCGTCTCCGGCGCCATTGAGCGCGGACTTGAGCAAGCGAAGGCGGATGAAATTTTCGATTTGCTCGCGAAATTCGCGGATTATGGTTTTAACAAGAGCCATGCCGCGGCCTATGCGCTAATCGCCTATCAGACCGCCTATCTCAAGGCCAATTACCCAGTGGAATTTCTCGCCGCCTCGATGACCCTCGACAAATCGAACACCGATAAGCTCGCGGAATTTTGTGCCGAGGCGCGCAGACTGGAAATTAAAGTGCTGCCGCCGTCCGTGCTGACATCGGGAGCGGATTTCGAGCCTGCCTCGTTCGAGGGTAGGCCTGCGATTCGTTACGCGTTGTCCGCAATCAAGGGCGTTGGAGAAGCGCAGGCGCGGGCGCTCGAAGCGATCAATCAGCGCGGAGCCGGCAAGGCGCCTTTCACGGACGTGACCGGCTTTGCGGCAAGGCTCGATCCCCAGGAAATCAATAAGCGAACCCTCGAATGCCTCGCTTCGGCGGGCGCTTTCGACGAGCTCGATCCAAACAGGGCCTCAATCTTCGCAGGCGCCGAAGCCATTCTTGCGTTTGCCAACCGCCAGAAAGAAGAACGCCTCGCCGGTCAAAGCGCTTTGTTCGGATCCGAAAATCCCGGCACAATTTTACTGCCGAAATCAGATTCCTGGCCGCTCGCCGAGCGGCTGCAGCGCGAGTTCGAGTCAATCGGATTCTTCCTCTCCGGCCATCCCCTCGATGCTTATGCTGGAATTCTTGCGCGCCTCGGGGTGCAGCGCTTCGCGGAGTTCGCGGCCGCCGTCAAGCAAGGCGCATCGGCAGGCAGGCTTGCGGCAACCGTTCTCGACAGGACAGAGCGGCGGACCAAATCGGGCGCGAAAATAGGGATTGTTCAGCTTTCAGACCGATCGGGCCAATATGAAGCGATCCTTTTCCAAGAAGGCCTCAATCAATACCGCGACTTGCTGGAGAAAGGCGCCTGTGTTCTCCTTGGCTTTCAGGCTTCCCTAGAAGGCGAGGATGTGCGCATGCGCATCGTTTCTGTTGAACCTCTCGACCTGGCGGCAAGCCGCATTGGAAAGGGTTTGCGGATCACCCTACGCGACGAACATCCGCTGCCCGAGATCGCGCGCAGGCTTTCCGTCCAAGGAGACGGCGAGGTCTCGCTGGTTCTCATCACCTCAGATGGCGAGGTGGAGATTAAATTGCCCGGAAAGTTCTCCGTCTCGGCGCAGATAGCAGGGGCGCTCAAGTCAGTGCGAGGGATTATTTCGGTCGAGCATGTGTGAGCGCGGCGAGAAAGAAATCCAGCCCCAAGAAGCCGGATGAGAAGGCGAAGAAACGTGCGCTCATTACACGGAACAGGCAGAGAGAAGGCCCCTCTGCCTGTTACGCTGCCTTAGACGGCATGGCCCAAAGCTCAGCCCAACGCTTTCACGATGCCATCGACCATTTTCTTGGCATCGCCAAAGAGCATGATTGTATTGGGGCGGTAGAACAATTCGTTGTCGATTCCAGCGTACCCCGAAGCCAAGCTGCGTTTGACAAAGAGCACGTGTTTGGCATGCTCGACATCAAGGATTGGCATCCCGTAGATGGGCGAGGACGAATCGGTCTTCGCCGCCGGGTTCGTCACGTCGTTGGCGCCGATCACGAACGCGACGTCCGTCTCAGCGAACTCAGGATTGATATCGTCGAGCTCGAACACCTCGTCATAGGGGACATTGGCCTCGGCGAGGAGGACATTCATATGGCCTGGCATGCGTCCTGCCACCGGATGAATTGCATATTTGACCTCTATGCCCTTGGCCTTGAGCAGGTCGGCCATCTCCCGCAGCGCATGCTGGGCCTGGGCAACCGCCATTCCGTAGCCCGGGACGATGATGACCTTCTTCGCGGCACTGAGGATTTTGGCAGCCTCCTCGGCGCTGCCTGACTTGACCGGCCGGGCCTCGGCTTCGGCCGGGGCCGCGGGCGCGACCGTCTCGCCACCAAACCCGCCAAGGATCACCGAGATGAACGACCGGTTCATCCCCCGGCACATGACATAGGAGAGAATGGCACCCGAGGAGCCGACGAGCGCGCCGGTGATGATGAGCGCGAGGTTGGCGAGAGTGAATCCGACCGCGGCCGCCGCCCAGCCGGAATAGGAGTTGAGCATCGAAATTACGACCGGCATATCGGCGCCGCCGATGGGGATGATAAGCAAGACTCCGAGGGCGAGCGAGACCAGGACAATCATCCAATAGACGAAGTGGGCCTCGGTCGGCAGGAAGGCAAAAATGAAGATGGCGAGCAGCACCCCAAGGCCGATGTTGATCGCATGCCGGTTCTCGATCAGGATCGGATTGCCGGTCATCCGCTCGTCGAGCTTCAAAAACGCGATCACCGAGCCTGTGAAGGTGATTGCGCCAATCGCCGCGCCAAGCGACATCTCGAGCAAGGTCGAGGCATGGATCTCATTGGGCACGCCGAGCCCAAAGCCCTGCGGGGCATAGAGCGCGGCTGCCGCAACAAGCACCGCCGCAAGTCCAATCAGGGCATGGAACAAGGCGACAAGCTGAGGCATCGCCGTCATTTGGATCGTGCGCGCCCGCCAGATGCCAATCGAGCCGCCGAGCGCGACCGCCACAACGATCCAGAAGAAAGATGAGAAGCCCCACGGCAGCTGATAAAGGACGGTTGTGCCCGCGGCGATCGCCATGCCGATAATGCCATAGCGGTTGCCTTTGCGCGCCGTCTCGGGAGAAGACAGGCCGCGCAAGGCGAGCACAAAGAGCACACCTGCAGTCAGATATAAAAGGGCTGCGAGATTTGCGTTCAGCATCGGCTCAGCCCTTTTTCTTGAACATCGATAGCATGCGCTCGGTCACGAGGAAGCCGCCAAAAATATTGACCGATGCAAGGGTGAGCGCGATGAAGCCAAACAGTCTCGCGGTGCTTGCGCCCTCCCCAGCGCCTGGGTCGATGCCCGCTGTCAGCAGCGCGCCGACAACAATGACCGACGAGATTGCGTTCGTCACTGACATAAGCGGCGTGTGAAGAGAGGGCGTGACAGACCAGACGACATAATAACCAACGATCACCGCCAGCACGAAGATCGCAAGTCGGAACACGAAGGGATCAATGGCGCCGCCGCTCGCCGCTGAGGCGCCCGCGGCGATTTGCTCGGCGTAAGACTGTGCACTCTCGGCGGCATGCTTGGCCGCCTGAGCAGCGGACTGGATTTTCTCCATCAATTGCGGATCGATTTCTGCTGCCATCTCATTCCCTCCTCATTGTGTTTCTTATCGCTCGATCTTTAAGCTCATCCTCCGGGGATGCTTGGATGAACGACAACTCCCTCTTGGGTGAGCAGCGTCGCCCTTACGAGCTCGTCGTCCCATTTGATGGCGAGCGACTTGGTCTTGGGGTCGATCATCGTCTCGGCGAAAGCCAGAACATTCTTTGCGTAAAGCGCCGAGGCGGTGGCTGGGAGCCTGCCTGCCATGTTCAGATGGCCAACGATCTTGACACCATTCTTAGAAGTCACGGTTTCGCCTGGCTCCGCGAGCTCGCAATTGCCGCCGCGCTCGACCGCAAGGTCGATGATGACCGAGCCGGGCCGCATCGACTCGACCATCGCCGCCGTGACGAGGATGGGCGCGGGCCTGCCCGGGATCAGAGCCGTCGTGATGACGATGTCTTGCGACGCGATATGCGAGGCGATGAGCTCTGCCTGCTTTGCCCGGTAAGCTGGGGACATTTCCTTGGCGTAGCCGCCGGCTGTCTCCGCCTGCTTGAACTCCTCGTCCTCGACGGCGACAAATTTGGCGCCGAGCGATGTGACTTGCTCTTTGGTCGCTGGCCGCACGTCGGTCGCGGTCACGACCGCGCCGAGCTTGCGGGCGGTCGCGATCGCCTGAAGACCGGCGACCCCCACACCCATGACGAAGATCTTGGCCGGCTGGATCATGCCTGCCGCGGTCATCATCATCGGGATCACGCGGCCATATTCTGCGGCGGCATCGATCACCGCCCGGTAGCCCGCCACATTGGCCTGGCTTGAGAGCACGTCCATGGCCTGGGCGCGGGTGATGCGTGGCATGAATTCCATCGCAAACGCGTGATAGCCCGCCGCCGCCAACGCCTGCAGCGCTTCGGCGTGGCCATAAGGGTCCATGATGGCGATGAGGGCAGCGCCTTTCCTGGCGCCGGAGAGCTCGTGCACGGTTGGGCGGCGGACACGAAGAACGATATCGGCGTCCTTGACTGCAAACGCGCCGCTTTGTGCGATTTCGGCACCCGCCTGGGCATAATCGGCGTCTAGAATGCCCGATTTGACGCCCGCGCCAGCCTGAACTTTGACCTGCGCCCCGAGGCTAATGAATTTCTTAACCGTCTCCGGCGTTGCCGCAACGCGAGTTTCGGCCGGGTTGGTTTCGGCGGGAATGGCAATCAGCATGATTGACTCCACAGGGATTTGGTTCAACCCAGACCGATTTTACCGCCCCGGTCAAGCCGGGTGCAACGAAGACGCCGGCCCGGCTTCAGCCGAAGAAGAGGGCCAGGAGGGCGAGAATAACGGCCACGCCCGCAAGGGTGTACTGCACGAGCCGGAGGAACATCCGGTAAGTTCTCTCGTGCTCGGCGTAATCCATGGCGGGATTTAACCCGCGTGCTTCGCTTTCGGCCATTTTGTCCTCTTGCCGATCCGGTTCCATTGCCCTAGCTTTCGCAATGATTTTTGCTGCGCGCAAGAGGGAAAAGCCGCACAGCCGCCAATTTTGTGCCCTGCAGCGCTGCTTGAGAAATGCTTATGGAATCACCTGCGGAGCGCGGCATTTAGGCGCAGGCCGCTGCCGGGATCTTCGGCCGTGGAGCGGGCTAGGGCGGAGATGGAAGGCGTGCTCTTGCCAGCGCGGCCGCCTGCCGCTTGCCGAGCTCCGCCGCCGAGAATTCGCCCATCGTCTCATGAAAAAGGCCGTGGAAATTGAGCCTTGCATCGAGATGCAAGAAAGCGGCGCCGAGGCCGATTGCGGCCCGGTCCATGAAGACGAACTCGCGCGGAACCAAGACGGGTCCCTCCTGCTTCAAGGCCTGGTGCACGGTAAAGGCTTCCTTGCGGCCATATTGGGCGGGCGAGACTCCATCCGCCACCGTGCGCACCCGGTCATCGAGTATGGGTGAGTAAATGAACCGCGCCCAAATGTTCAAGGTCTTAGCGAGCTCCCGGGTGAGGCCGCGAAAGCCCCAGGTCCGGTAGGCGTGCACCGTCCGCTCGAAGTCGTTGTGCAGGAGGCCCTCGTAAAGATCGACCACGCCGCCGACGAATTTGGGAGCGAAGATTCGGATGCAGCCATAATCGAGGAGGTTGATTCCGCTAGCTTCTGCCTGTCCGCCGTCCGCGGCAAAGACCGTGTAATTGCCAAGGTGCGGATCGCCATGGATGACGCCATACCGGCAAAAGGGGATCCACCAAGCCTTGAACATGGCTTTGGCGATACTATTGCGGGCCTCCTGCCCGGCACGCTTGAAATCGAGGAGCCTTCGGCCCTCGAGCCATTCCATGGTCAACAACCGCCCCGTCGAGAGCTCATCGCGCACGTGAGGCACCCGGACCTCCTCGATGGCGCCAAGGATGCCGCCATAGAGCGCCGCGTGCCTGGCCTCTCGCTCGTAATCAAGCTCCTCGCGCACGCGCTCGCCGATCTCTTTGGCTATTTCGCGTGTGTCGAAGACCGGATTGAGCCGCCGGTGCAGCGCGAAGACGACATCGAGCTGCCGCAGATCGGCTTCGACGGCTGAGCGCATATCCGGGTATTGAAGCTTGCAGGCGAGTGCGGTGCCGTCCTTCGCCCGTGCCCGATGGACCTGACCGAGCGAAGCCGCCGCCGCCGGCTGCAGATCGAAGCTCTCGAAGCGCGACAGCCAACCTGGCCCGAGCTCCGCCTCCATCCGCCGCTTCACGAAAGCCGCGCCCATCGGCGGCGCCTCACTTTGGAGCTTTTGCAGCTCGGCGGCATATTCGGGAGGGAGAAGATCGGGGATGGTCGCCATCATCTGGGCGACTTTCATCATCGGGCCTTTGAGACCGCCAAGCGCCTGGGCCAGAGCCGGCGCATGAGAGCCCCGTCCGCCGAGGAGGCGCGCACCGGCCATCCGGGCGGCGACAGTGCCCATATTGGCGCCAACGCGCGCATAGCGCGCGGCGCGGGCAGTAAACCGGTTGGCTTCGTTGTCCTGCATCCAGAATGGCTCAAAAGTGCCGCGGTGGAACTTGCGGGGCAGCTTTGCTGTGCCAGGTTCCGGGCGCGGACAGGGGCAAGGCTTGCATACGCCAACCCAAATGCGCAATGACCCGAAGCCGCGCGGTCCGCCGCCGCAAGCGATTATTTTTGTGGGCTTACTTATTACTTAAGTATGCCAGGGGCTCTCCGCTATTGAGGCCGCGGCCGTCCGGCCGAACGGGGCCTGGGACATGATGTCTTCCCGCTTTACCAGCCTTTTGACGGGCGGGCCCATTCGAAAATGTACCAAAGGACCAGCGCAAAGATAACCAAAAGCGAGAGCAGGACCATAAAGGCAAGGAGTCTCGCCGGCCATTTGTATTTGAGGTACCGGCGAGGCGCCCCGGCCGCGCTGGGAGGCAGCCGCAAAGTAAAGCCGCCCAGCCAAAGGCAAGCGGCGGCTGTTATCGTGCCTGTGTCACTGATTGATAGGAGGCATCCGGGGTAGGCGGGCCTGCCCTCATCAAAGCCGATTTCAACGGCCGAGAGGCCTTGGGCCGGCTCGCCCGCAGCCCCCGATTTTATGATCGCCCGTTTTGCGGCAAGAAGGCCCTGAAACGCGGCCTTGGCAACTGGCTGTTTCAGGCAATGAGCGATCTCCGAGGCGGTGAAGTTCGCCCGATAGAATTCATCGCGCGTAAAATCCTCGGCATCGGGAAGATCCGCCACATTACTGATTTCGATCCCGAGCCCCTTCGCTCCTTGCAAGGCGCCGGCCGGAACCGGTGCCTGAGCGCCCTCGATGGCTACGGGCGTGATCTGCACGACTGCGCTCTTGCCATCGCTGAGGCTTGTGATCGTGAAGCGGCTTTGGTCGGTCATCGATTGAGGCCCCGCTTGCCGGCGCGCGTGCGCCACCCGCAGAACATAACCGGCAGCAGTTGCATTGCAAGGCGGCGGCGGCGCCTGCTTTCCCAATGCTGCCACAACGCGGCGCGGCGGCTAAAACACCATTCTTACGCCGCCATAGAAAGAGACCGGCGGAAGAGGTGTAACCATGCGCGGGTCATTCGTGAAGATGATGGGAGTCGCTTGCTGGGCGCCGGTGCTGGTGTCAAAGAAAGTGCCGTAGGTCGCGTTTCTGTTGTTGAAGAGATTGTTGATAAGCCCGAAGATCTGGACGTTATCGGTCAGCTGGTAGTTCGCATGCAGATTCGTAGTCCAATACAATGGCAGCTTTGGATTCTGGTTGGCGTCGTCTCCAACAAGGTACTGGGCGCCTGCGATCAGCACGTCGGCGCCAAATCTAAATTTGGAGGTGAACGCATACTCCATGCCGAATTTAACGAGATGGCGCGGAATTCCGGGGATGTGATCGCCCGGGGTCACAAATACATTTCCATCGGCATTGGCAAAGGGATTGTTCGGAGACGCCAAGAACTTCGCAAATTGGTAAGTTGCATCGACAAAGGCGTAATTCATATAGGCCATGAGATTCCCATAATGAAAGACAACCTCCGCCTCGGCGCCTTGCCGCAGGGTTGATGGCACATTGCTAAAAAACTGGCGTCCCGGAATAGTGCTCGCGAGCGCGATAATGTCGTTCGTGCTGTTTGTGCGAAAGAAGCCGGCCTTCCAATCCACGCGGCCCGTATCGAGCACGGCTTGCCCGCCACGCAGGCCGGCCTCGAGGGTGTGCGCGACCACCTGCTGCAAGGGAGGATCGGAAACAAGAGAGTTTTCAAGGATGCACGGCCGGTTTGGATCGGCGCAATCGAGTTCGAGCGGGGTAGGCGCGCGGTTCGCCTCGGAATAGCCGCCGTAGGCGGTGATCGTGGGCAAGATCTTATAGGTTAGTCCCGCAACCGGATTGATCCGCGAGAAAGTATCGTTGATATTGAGCCCAGGAGCCTGGCCTGTGGCATCTTCCGTGACAATTTGCGCGAAATTAAACCGTGCGCCGGCGGTCAGGGCTAGCTCAGGTGTAATGTTGAAAGTATCGAGTGCATAGATACCATAATAGGCCGTGCTGCCGGTGAGAAAGGTTGGCACATAGCCAATCTCTCCTGCGGTGCTAATGATCTCGCCCGACCCTGGGAAGGGTCCATTGCCGACTATAAGATTGGGGAAGATTGCCCCGAGCTGGCTCTTTGCGCCGAAGCTAAGCAGGCTGCGATCGACGCTCGCGCCGAATGTAAAATAATTCGTGTGATCGAAGAATTTGTCTCTATTGGTGGCTTGCAGCGCCATGCCGAGAGCCGTCGCGTGGATAGAGGTGCGGTCGATCGTGCCATATGGGACGCTATTCGTGAATGGAATGGGCTTGCCGTCCTGGCCCAAGATCACGAATGCGCCCCCGTTGGTGACATCTGGGAAACTGTCCGAAGAAAGGCAAAGAAAGCCTGCGGGGCTGCCAGGCAAACCATTGCCGGCGCAATCCTGAAGATCGGCATCGTTGCCATCGGTGTGAAACTGTTCGAAGGTCCGGATGTAGAAATTGCTCGCAACTGACCATTGCGGACTGATATCGAAATTGCCGTTGAAGGCGATCGTCCCCACAGTGTTGACTGACTGCTGAGGCGAGGTAAATACTGCCGCGTCTCCAAGCTTCTGGAGGAGCTCGATTGGCGTTGGCCCGATAACGCCAAGCGTGTTGCGGGCGCCGGACGCCGTGAAATGAACTTCGTTGCCTTGCGAACGGTAGCCAAGATCGCCATAGAGGCGGAACAAGGCCGATGGCGAAAATAAGCGCCAGCCGCCGTCCCGCGTCGCATCCCCGGTGACATAGATACTATAGTCGCCGATCTGCTTGCCATATTCGAACAGCCCGCTGACGCGGCCGAACGAGCCTGCCATGGTCTGCGTATTAAAACCCTGCCAAAGAAAGCCATTCTTCATTTGCAGGCTCACCGCGCCGCCAAGCGCGTTGAGGCCGAAGACAGGATTGTTCGTAAAAACCTCGGCGTCATAGATCGCTTGCGGCGGGATCAGATCCCAATTGACAGTATCGCCAAAAACCTCGTTGACGCGAATGCCGTTTTGATAGACGGCGAGGCCCTGCGGCGTACCCTGTCTTGGCGAGGCCTGAAAGCCGCGATAGAAGAGATCCTGCGAAAATTCATTGCCGTTGATGTCGATCGACACGGCGCCCGGAACGCGCTGCTGGAGCGTGTCCGTCACGCTCGGCGAATTTGTGCGCGTAAAATCCTCGGCGGGCACAGTTTGCACCATCGCCGGGATGTTGTCGCGGCTCTCGCCGCCTGCTGCGGGCAAGGGCGACGGCGAGACGACCTCCACTTCGGGAAGCTCGATAGCTCCTTGCGGCGCTTGGGTCTGGGCGAGCGCCTCTGCCCGTGTGGTGCCCCAGAAAGCGACAGCGAGCCAGAGACTGTGCGCAAAACGAAGCGCCTGCTGCATTATGCACGGCCTCCAGCTCACCCGTCCTATGCTGAAGAATTGTAAACGTTTAGGGCAGCAACAGGGATTTTTCACCTTACAAGACCGCTGGACGATTTAGGGAATCTCAGTGCCCCAAGCCAGTTCAGACCCGGTCCGCATTTCTAATATGGCGAAGCCCGCCTGCCTAGCCTCGCCGGGCGCGCCCGCTGCCGGCTGCCTGGAGGGGATTTGAAGCAATAGTTGACACTGTGTCCAATCCGTCTAGTGTCTGAGGTGCAACGGTCCCTCACTTCGAGGGGTAAGAGGGAATGCGGTGCGGGCGCCGCTTTGATCTGCGCCCAAAGCCGCAGCTGCCCCCGCAACTGTAAGCGGGAGGCTCTGCGCCACAAGGCCACTGGGGAGAGGGTCTTCCCTGGGAAGGCGGGGCAGGGCGAGGATCCGCGAGCCAGGAAACCTGCCGTGCAATCGAGAAAGCCCGCCGGGGTGCGCGGGCGAAATTCTCGATGCCGCATCGCCCGGCAGCGGACTCTGGCTTGCCCAGACTCCGGTTCGAAGCGCGCGCCCCAAGCTCCGGACCGGATGCAGAGCATGACCTCATTCTCCAAAATCCCGGCAACGATCGTCACTGGCTTTTTGGGCGCGGGCAAGACGACCCTCATCCGCCATCTGCTCGCAAGCCCGCGAGGCCGCAGGCTTGCGCTCATCATCAATGAATTTGGCGAAATCGGCATCGATGCCGGGATTTTGGATGGGTGCGGCGACATCAGGTGCCAGGAAGCAAGCATCATCGAGCTTGCAAATGGCTGTATCTGCTGCACGGTCGCCGAGGATTTTCTGCCTGCCATCGAAAGGCTGCTTGCGCTTGATCCGGTGCCGGACCACATTGTCATCGAGACGTCCGGTCTTGCGCTGCCAAAGCCTCTCGTGAAAGCATTCGATTGGCCGTCTGCCCGTGCGCGGCTCACTGTGGATGGCGTAATCGCCGTGGTGGATGGGCGTGCGGTGGCGGACGGACGCTTTGCCGGGGATCCCGAGAAGTTAGCCCGCCAGCGCGAAGCCGATCCTTCGATCGCGCATGACAATCCACTCGAAGAAGTGTTCGAGGACCAAGTGCTTTGCGCCGATCTCATCGTGCTCAACAAGGCCGATCTCATCAGCGCGCACGAAGAGCGGCGGATAAGGTCCGAAATTGCCGCTCTGCTCCCCCGCAGCGTCAAGATTTTACCAGCGCGCGAGGGAAAACTCGATCCGGCAATCCTGCTTGGCCTTGGCTCTGCTGCCGAGGATGATCTCGGGGCGCGCCGGTCTCACCACGATGGCTTGAGCGCACATGACCACGACGATTTCGATTGCGCTGTCTTCGAGATTCCTCCGGTCAGAGATGGGGATGACCTGCTGCAGCAACTCTCCATTCTTGCCGCCCGCCACGACGTGCTGCGCATAAAGGGATTCGCGGAGGTGTGCGGCAAGCCCGCAAGGCTCCTTATCCAAGGCGTTGGCAACCGGTTTCAGAAAAGTTTCGACCGCCCTTGGCGTGCTGGCGAGCACCGGCAAGGGCGCCTCGTTGTGATCGGCCAAAAAGGGCTCGATAAAGAATCGATCGCAAAGGCGCTCGCAGGCAGGGCTGATTAGCATGCACCTTCTGCGTATCGATTCCCGTTCGCTTGATGAGGCGGAAGCCGCCGTCGATCTCGGGCAGTCGCCGGCGGATATTCTGTTCCTGTCCTTTGCGGACAGCGATCTTGCCCTCGTTGCCGAAGCGGCGCAGCGGCGCAAGCCCGGAGCCATGAGCTTGAGGCTTGCCAATCTCGGCCTGTTGAGACATCCCTATTCGGTCGATCTTTATATCGAGAAAGCCGCGGCCAAAGCGCGCTTTGTGCTTGTGCGGGTCCTCGGCGGCCTCGATTATTGGCGTTATGGCATTGAAGAATTTTCGCGTGCCGCGCGGGAACGCAATTTTGCTTTCGCGGCCGTGCCGGGAGACGCGGCGCAAGACCCGAGGCTTGACGCAGCCTCGACAGTTCCGGCGGCCGAATTGCAATATATTCACGCGGCCTTTCAGGAGGGCGGCGCCAGGCACATTTCAGCACTCTTCGATTTTATCGAAGCCCGCGGCGGCGCAAAGAGCGGCGCCCCAATGTTGCTCCAACTGAAACCCGCGCCCCAAGCGGGAGAATTCACGGCTGGCTGCCGGAGTCTTCACCGGCCAAAGGGGCAGGCCCTCATCGTCTTCTACCGCTCCTTTTTGCTGTCGGGCGGCACATGTGCCATCGAGATGCTGGCCGACGCGCTTGCTGCCCGCGGGCTCGCTGTAACTTCCTTTTACCTGCCAAGCCTTAAAGATGAGCAGGCGATCGCGATCCTGCGCAGTGAGTTTGAACGCAGGAAACCCGATGTGATCATCAGCACGACTGGCTTTTCGGCCCGCTCCGATGACCAGGCGGGCGTTTTAGAAGAGGCAGATGCCCCGGTCCTGCAGGCGGTCTTTGCTGGCGCCTCTGCGGAGCGCTGGCGCGAGAATCCGCGCGGACTTAGCGCCGCGGATCTCGCGATGAACGTCGTTCTTCCCGAGCTTGACGGGCGCCTGATCACGCGCGCCATCGCCTTCAAGCAAGAAGTCCAGCACCATGCCGAATTCGAATTCACGCCGCGCGTCCATGCCCCCTTGTCCTCGCGGGTTGCTTTCGTTTCGGATCTCGCCTGGGCTTGGGCCGATTTGCGCAAGACTGCGCCTGCCCAGCGCAGGATCGCCTGCATCATTCCCGATTATCTAGGAAGGCAAGGCCGGGGCGGCTATGCCATTGGGCTCGACGTTGAGAAGAGCGTGCTCTCGATTGCTGCCACTCTCAAAGGCGCTGGATACGTAACCGGCGCACTGCCGCCGGCAGGCGAATTGATGCGCGGACTCGAAAACGGCACAACAACGGTCTGTTTTGCTCTTGAAAATTATCTCGCTGCTTTTGAAGCCATGCCCCCGGCCTTTGCTGACTCGATTCGCGCATCGTGGGGGAATCCGGAGCAGGAGACGCAAGGAGGAGCCTTTTTGTTCCGGGCAATCCGCGCCGGCAATCTCATCGTTGCTCTTCAGCCCGATCGCGCCCTCTCCGCTAACCGCAAGTTTCATTATCACGACACGGCGCTGCCGCCCTGCCACACCTATGTGGCATTCTACGCGTGGCTTCGCGGTTGCGAAAGAATTCATGCACTCATCCATTGCGGCACGCATGGCACGCTTGAATGGCTGCCGGGCAAGGCAGTCGCGCTTTCCGAGGATTGCGCGCCGGAAGCCGTGCTTGGCCCGGTGCCGGTCGTCTATCCTTTCATCGTCAACAATCCCGGCGAGGCCGCGCAAGCCAAACGGCGCATTGGGGCAGTGACTATCGGGCATATGACGCCGCCTTTGATGCCCGCGGAAAGCCATGGCGCGGCGCTCGAACTCGAAGCCCTGTTCGACGAATATGCTACTGCGGAATCGCTCGATCCAAAAAGAGCGAAGCAGTTGGCAAAGGCAATTCTCGATCGGGCACAAGAAACTGGCTTGCTCCAAGAGAGCGGAGCTGACGCGCGCGCAGACCCCGGCGGCGCCTTGCAGAAATTGGATGCCTGGCTTTGCGATTTGAAGGAAATGCGCATCACCGCCGGCTTGCATGTTTTTGGGCAAGCGCCGGAGGAAAGCTTGCGCGATGCTTCTGCGGCAGCGCTCCTGCACGCAGCCGATGCCGGCGCCGGAAATAAACCTTGTTATGATATGGGACGCTTGCGCGGGCTTATCGATTTCTGCGGGCACGCCGAGCGTGCCGGGCTTCTTGCGGCGCTCGGCGGCCGCTTTGTTCCGCCTGGGCCCGGCGGCGCGCCCTCGCGCGGCCGGCTTGATGTGCTGCCTACGGGACGCAATCTTTACGGCATTGATCCGCGCGCGGTGCCGACGCGAACCGCTTGGGAGATTGGCAAACGCACGGCAGCCGAGGTTCTGAGCCGCCATCTCCAGGATCATGGCGAGTGGCCGCGGCGAATCATTATGGATGTTTGGGCAAGCGCCACGATGCGCACCGGAGGCGATGATCTTGCCCAGGCGCTTGCGCTCATGGGCGTTAAGCCTGTTTGGGACAATGCTTCTTCCCGCGTCACCGGATTCGAGATTATCCCGTCCGCGCGGCTCGGCCACCCGAGGGTTGACGTAACCTTACGGATTTCCGGCCTCTTCCGTGACGTCTTTCCGGCGCAAATTGCTCTCTTCGATCAGGCTGTACGCGCGCTGAGCGAGCTTGGCGAAGAGGAGGATATTAGTCCCCTTGCGGCCGCAAGCCGGCGCGACGGCGCTTATCCCTTGCGGATCTTCGGCGCCGCCCCGGGTTCCTACGGGATTGGGCTTACCGCAGCGATCGACCGCGATCCCATGGCGGCGCGCGAAGCGCTCGGCGCGCACTATCTTGCCTCAGCGAGCCATGCCTTTTCAGGAGCTTCAGGCGAGGCGAATCCAGCGGAGGGTTTCGCCCATCGGGTGGGCGAGGCAGATGCTTTCATTCATGCCCAGGACCAGGCCGAGCAGGATCTTCTCGATTCGAGTGAGATCATCGATCACGCGGGGGGCTTTGCTGCGGCCGCACAAATGCTTGGCAATAAAGCCGCCGCGGTCTACCACCTCGATACGTCGCGGCCTCAAGCCACTAAGGTGCGCACGCTCGGCGAGGAGGTTGCACGCCTTGTGCGCGGGCGGGCCAGCAATCCGCGCTGGATCAAGGGTCAAATGCGCCATGGCCATCGCGGCGCTGCCGAGATCGCGACGGCTCTCGACAATCTTTACGCTCTCGCCGTGCTGAGTGATGCCGTGCAAAGCCGCCATTTCGAGCTTTTGTTCGATACAACACTCGGCGCGCCTGATGTCCGGGAGTTCCTCGTTAGCGCCAATCCAAAGGCTGCGCGCGCGATGACTAACCGGTTCGACGATGCGATCACGCGCGGCTTTTGGCAAACACGCCGCAACTCGGTTTTCGCCAGCCTCTCTCGTCTTAAGGAGCGCCTCGGAGATGGGCGATCATGACATGCGCAAGGGCTGGTGCCCTGGGATACGCCGCCCAATGCGGGCCAAAGACGGCCTGATCGTACGGCTCAAGATCCCGTGCGGCATTGTCCCCGCTGCGCATTTGCGGGCGATTGCGCAGGCCGGGCGCGCCTTCGGAAACGGACTCTTCGAGCTGACTTCACGCGCCAACCTGCAGCTGCGCGGCGTGCGCGAAGAGGACCTGCCTCATCTTATCGAGATCTTAGATACGCTTGGGCTTGTCGACGATACGGATGCAGCAGAGGCGGTCCGGAATGTTGTGGTCAGCCCGCTCGCGGGTCTTGACGGGCGCACAGAAGCCTTGGCTGCCGCAAGAGAGCTCGAAGCAATGCTCGCGGCAAGCGAAGAGTTACACGCTCTGCCCGCAAAGTTTCGTTTTGTCATCGATGACGGCAGTCTTCTCTCGCTCGCGGATACGCCCGCTGATGTCCGCTTCGACTGGACCGGCGGCAGCTTGCCTCTCGCGGTTGGGATTGGAGGCCGTGCCTGCGAGGCTTTCTACCTAGGGCAATGCGAGCCGTCTGAAATTCCACAGGTGGCCGGCGGTCTCGCGCGCGCATTCTTGAGCCTTGCATCGCAACTGCCAGCGCGCCCGCGCCGCATGCGCGAGCTCATTGAAACATTCGGCGCAAGCCCCATTGCCCAGTATTGCGGCTTGCGAGCCAGTCCTGCGCGGAGGGCACAGGCTGCCGGTGTGCCTCGTCCAATTGGACTATTGCGTTCCGGAAAAATCTCCTGCTTCGGGGTTGCAGCCGTGTTCGGGAAACTAAATGCCGATATGCTCGATAGGGCGGCCTATGCTGCCGATCACTTCGGCAATGGCGAGCTTAGGCTCTCGCCTTGGCGCGCTCTCATTCTGCCCCTGGCGTGTGTGGATCGAGCCGATGCTCTTTGCGCTTATTTTGCCGCGCATGATTTCATTACCGATCCCGCGGATCCGCGCTGGTGCATTTCCGCTTGCGGCGGATCTTTGACCTGCGAGCGCGGCACGGCTGATGCCCGCTCCGATGCTCTCGCCCTGATGGCTGCCACGCAGCGGCTCTTTCAGCACTGCCCCGCACTCCATGTGTCCGGCTGCGCCAAAGCTTGCGGCCAGCCTGCGGCGCCTTTACTGGTTACCGCGTGCGGTGACCTTTACGATCTTGAGGTTCGCGAGGCGGGCTTGGCTGCAAACTTGCGCGGCGCAAAGGGCCTGACGCTCGCAGCCATTCGCGACAGGCTCGGCACCGCCGCGCAAATCGCTATCGCTCCGGACGATTCCGCAATCCCATGAATCAGGCAGCAAATCCAAACCGCTTCGATTACCTTCGCCAAGGCGACGAGATCTACCGGCGCTCTTTCGCCATAATCCGCGCCGAGGCCGATCTTTCCCGGTTTTCGCCCGAGGAGGAAGAAGTTGCCGTGCGCATGATCCATGCCTGCGGCATGGTCGAGATCACGTCCGATCTTGTCTTCTCGCAAGGGGCCGTTGCAAAGGCCCATCAAGCGCTGCGGCAAGGCGCCCCGGTCCTCTGCGATTCCCAAATGCTGGCTCATGGGATCATCACCTCGCGTTTGCCACGGGGCAATGCGGTGATCTGCAAGCTTGGGGACCCGGAGGCTCACGCGCTTGCGCAAAAGCTTGGCACGACGCGGAGCGCCGCCGCGGCCGAGCTATGGCGCGATAAGCTCGATGGCTCTCTCGTTGCGGTTGGCAACGCCCCAACGGTGTTGTTTCATCTCCTTTCCATGCTGGATGATTTCCCGGCACGCCCCGCCTGTATCATCGGCATGCCGGTTGGATTCGTTGGGGCCGCGGAAGCAAAGGAGGGCCTCATCGCCGATGGCCGCGCGCCTTTCATCACGATCAGGGGGCGCAGAGGCGGGAGCGCGATGGCCGCGGCTGCCGTAAACGCAATTGCTGCACACGCCCAATGAATGAGCCGAACGCAACGAGCGGCCGCCTCTACGGCGTGGGCCTTGGCCCGGGCGATCCGGGGCTTGTGACGGTCAAAGCCGCAAAGATTATCTCGTCGGTTCCGGTTGTTGCCTATTTTGCCAAGAAGGGCGCAAAAGGCCGGGCGAGCGTGATTCTCGACCGCTATATTGCCTCGCAGGCCGTCCAAATGGCGCTTTGTTATCCGCTCACCACAGAAACACACTTTTGCAATCCGGCCTATGCGCAAGAGATGCGGGCTTTTTATAAAGAAGCGGAGCAAGCGATTTCTGATCATCTAGCGGCTGGCCGCGACGTTGCCTTTGTCTGCGAGGGCGATCCGCTGTTCTACGGATCCTTCATGCATTTGCACATCCGGCTGAAGGACCGCTTTGAGATCGAGATCGTGCCTGGCATTAGCGGAATTTCAGGCTGCTGGAGCGCGGCCAGGCTCCCTATGGCCTGGGGAGATGATGTCTTGAGCGTCATCCCCGGCACACTTCCGCAGGAGGCGCTCATCCGGAAATTGCGAGCAGCTGATGCCGCGGTGATCATCAAAATCGGCGCCAATCTTGCGAAAATCCGCGCGGCCATCGCCGAAGCAGGGCGCTTGCAGGATGCAATTTATGTCGCGCATGGCACGAGCGAGGCGCAAATCATTCTGCCTCTCGCCGATAAACCCGATGATGGCGCGCCTTATTTCTCGTCCGTTTTGATTCCAGGCCAGGGCAGACGCCCATGAGCGCGCGGGGGAGCTTGCGGATCGTCGGGCTCGGGCCTGCGGGAGAAGCCTGGCTTACGCCCGAAGCCTCGGAATTCATTGCGAATGCCAGCGACCTTGTTGGATACGGCCCTTATCTTCAGCGCGTTCCGTGCAAAGACGGCCAAATGCGCCATGCGAGCCGCAATCGTGAAGAGATCGACCGCGCACGCCACGCATTGCAGCTTGCAGAGGCCGGGCGGCGTGCCGTGATCGTCTCGGGCGGCGATCCGGGCGTGTTTGGAATGGCGGCCGCAGTTTTCGAGGCAATTGAGACCGGAAAGCCAGAGTGGCGCGAGATCGATGTAGCAGTAAGCCCCGGAATTACGGCCATGCAGGCCGTGGCGGCGCGGGCGGGCGCCCCTTTGGGTCATGATTTTTGCGCCATGTCGCTCTCTCACAATCTAAAGCCTTGGGCTGTGATCGAAAAGCGGCTCGCGGCGGCGGCGGCGGCGGATTTCGTGATTGCGCTTTATAATCCTGCCTCGGCCGCGCGCGGTGAGGGAATCTTTAAGGCTCTTGCGCTCCTGCGTTCTCTAAAGCCCGCCGATACGCCCGTCGTCTTTGCCCGCGCCGCGGGCAGGAAGGAGGAGGAGATCCTAATTGAGACGCTCGCTGCAACCGATCCGGCGCGCGCCGATATGAGCACTCTCATCATCATTGGATCGAGCGAAACGCGGGTCATTGCGCGGGACACCGGCGCGCCTTTCGTCTATACGCCGCGAACAGCCAGAATATCGCGATGACTAAGAATGTGACCCAAGGCCTCTTGCGCATCGCGGCAGACCGCCTGCGTGGGCTGGAAAGGTCTCGCAACTATCACGACCGGAAGCTTCAAACGCCGCGCCGCAAGGATCTTCGCGTAGGCCGCCTCTCCGCCGCTGTTTTTGGTGACGAGCACATCGATTGCGTTCTCGCGCAAAAGCTTTTCTTCCCCCTCGACGGTGAAGGGCGCACGGGCCTGGATGAGTCTATACCGGGGCAGATGAGGCGGCTCCGCAAAAGCTTCGATCGTGCGGATGAGATAAAAGTGCTGCGGTGCTGCGGCGAACGATCCGATTTGCAGCCGCCCAACAGTCAAAAAGACGCGTTTAGGCTCGCTCCCAAGCGCCGCCGCGGCGGCAAGCATATTGGGGACCTCGGCCCAGCGGTCCTCCGGAGCGGCACTCCAGGCTGGGCGCATAAGGACAATGAGGGGAATCTTTGCGGCTGCTGCAGCGTCGGCCGCATGGCGCGAGATTTGCGCCGCGAAGGGATGCGTCGCATCGACGAGAAAATCCATGCGCTCGTGCTCAAGGTACTCGCGCAGGCCCTTAGCGCCGCCAAATCCGCCTATCCGATAGGGGATTGGCGGCGGGCGCGGCTCCTTGGTACGGCCAGCGAACGACAGGACAGCCGAAAGTCCGCTTTGCTGCGCAAGAAGCGCTGCGAGCCTGTTCGCCTCTGCCGTTCCGCCCAGCACCAAAACTCGCATATTCTGTCTCGCGTGCGCCCTCCGCCATGAGCCCGCAACCCGAGAAATGGCTTTCGCTTGTCGGTATCGGGGAAGACGGCCTCGACGGACTCTCTCCTGCCGCGCGCAAGGCGCTGGCGCAAGCGCAATTCGTCATTGGCGGGCGGCGGCATCTTGTCCGTGCAGGGCCGCTCTCAGCCGAGACTTTGGCCTGGCCAACTCCGATCACTGATGCCATTCCTGCCCTTCTTGCCCGGCGAGGCTCGCGGGCTTGCGTGCTTGCGTCGGGCGATCCTTTCTTTTACGGCATTGGCACTTTGCTCGCCGCTCACATTAAGCCCAGTGAAATGCAGTGCTTCCCGGCGCCTTCGGCGTTTAGTCTCGCCGCTGCTAGGCTCTGCTGGAGTCTGCAAGATTGCGCCCTGATCTCTCTTCACGGCCGCTCATTGGAGCGCATGATCCCCGCGCTGCAGCCCCGCGCAAAGATCCTCGCGCTTTCGTGGGACGCCGCAACGCCCGCGCGCCTCGCAGACCTTCTTTGCCAGCGCGGTCTTGGGCAATCACGGCTCGTTGTTATGGAGGCGATGGGCGGCGCCGGGGAGCGCATCCGCGAGTCTCAGGCGCAAGAATTCGCTCTCGAAGGCCTCAATCCATTGAATGTGGTTGCCGTTGAAGTTGCGGCGGCTGCGGACGCCCGGTTTGTCCCGCTCGCGGCAGGCCTGGACGACCACTGGTTCGAGAACGATGGCCAGCTGACGAAGCGCGAGATCCGCGCGGTCACGTTGTCCTCGCTTGCACCGCGGCGGGGCGAGCTGTTGTGGGATGTTGGCGCGGGATCGGGCTCCGTTGCCATCGAATGGCTGCTCTGCGATCCCGCCAATCGCGCTATCGCCATCGAGGCACGCGAGGACCGCGCAAGCAGAATCGCAGGCAACGCCGCCCGCCTCGGCGCTCCCAACCTTGAGATCATCACTGGCACGGCGCCTGACGTTTTCGCCGGTCTCCCCCGGCCTGACGCCGTTTTCATTGGCGGCGGGGCAAGCAACAAAGGGCTGCTCGACGCCGCTCTTTCGGCCTTGAACGAAGGCGGCAGGCTCGTCGTCAATGCGGTGACCCTTGAAGCCGAAGCGGAGCTCATCCGCCGCCACAAGATGCATGGCGGCGAGCTCCTGCGCATTGGAGTAGAGCACGCGATCCCCCTCGGCTCGTTTCAGGGCTGGCGGCCAGCCCTGCCCGTGACACAATGGGCAGTTACGAAGGGGCCGGTTCAGGTTCAGGACTGATGTGCGCCGCGGCGCGCGGCAGATCAGTGAAGAATGACCGCCGCCTTCTCGAGCGTTTTCCAAATGCCCCAGCCAAGCGGAATTCCGACCGCGCTCCAAGCCAGCAGCACATTGGTAGCGAATCCGCCACGGCCGATGCCGCAGTTGCCCGCGGGTTGAGCAGGCTCAGCGGTGCTCCCTTGCGTGAATCGCTTCCTTTCCTCCGCCATATGCCATTTGGCATTGACGGGCCGGATCAGCGCATTGCAAACAAAGCCTGCGGCAAGGAGCCCGGCGAGAGCGTAAAAAATAGTGCCATAGATCTGATCCGGGGGAACGCCCTCGGCTACGCGCTTGTCGTGCAGATAATTGACGATGACGGGTCCGGCGATGCCGGCAGTTGACCAGGCGGTAAGCAGCCGGCCATGAATGGCGCCGACATAGCGCGTGCCGAAAATATCGGCGAGATAGGCGGGCACGGTCGAGAAGCCCCCGCCGTACATCGAGGCAATGACGCAAAAGACGGCGGCAAAGACCGCAAGTGCTTTCATGCCTGCCGAGCTGGACGCGGCCCCATAGCAAAGCACGCCAAGCGCAAAAAACACGAAATAGGTCGCCTTGCGGCCAAGCAAATCGGAAATGGACGCCCAGAAAATCCGTCCGCCGATGTTGAAGAGCGAGAAGAGGCCGACGAACGCCCCGCCAGCCGCAGCGGCCAGCGTTTTTTGAGCATCGGAAAACTGCGCAAAGCCGAGAGATGGCTGACCGAACAGTGCACCGCCGAATGTCTCTTGCAGCATCGGCGAAGCGGCCCCAATGATCCCAATTCCCGCCGAGACATTGAGAAATAGGACGGCCCAAATCAACCAGAATTGCGGCGTTAAATGCGCGTGTTTCAGATCCACGTGATTGAGGCTGATCATGCCTCCCTTCTTTAGGGGCGGCATCCAGCCCTCCGGACGCCATCCTTCGGGCGGCAGCCGGTAGCCGAACGCTCCCGCCAGCATGTAGACAAAATAAATGAGGCCGAGTACGGCAAGTGTTTCCCATACGCCGGGCGAGGATGGCGTCTTGAAATGATCCATGAGCAGGGTGGCGAGCGGGGAGCCGATCATCGCCCCGCCGCCAAAGCCCATGATGGCCATGCCGGCCGCCATGCCGCGCCCGTCGGGAAACCATTTGATCAGGATCGAGACTGGCGATATATAGCCAAGCCCAAGCCCTGTCCCGCCGATCACGCCTGATCCGAGCCAGAGCATCCAAAGCTGATGCAATTTGACGCCAAGCGCAGAGATCATTAGCCCGCCGCACCAGCAAAGCGCGGCGTAAACGCCAGCTTTGCGCGGCCCGGCGCGTTCAAGCCAGCCGCCCCACAGAGCCGCCGACGAGCCGAGCAGAACGAAGAACAGCGTGAATGTCCAGCCGAGATCGAACTGAGTCCATTCGCATTGGGTCGCCGTCAGCGCTTTGAGCGTCCCGAGCGTTTTCTCCCCAAATGATGTCGCGTCCCCGGCACAGGCGGGGACGGCTTTACCCGCCGCTGTGGAGATCGAATGCGAGAGCGGCAGCCAGAAAACGCTAAACCCATAGGCCATGCCGATGCACAAATGAATGGCAAGGGCTGCTGGAGGAACAAGCCACCGGTTGAAGCCTGGTTCGGCAATGATTCGCTCGCGACTCAGCAGGCCATGTGCAAAATTCCTATTTGTGGCCAACGACATGGCTCGATTGCCTCTCCGGGCCGCGGCCGGCCCCGCCCATGCGTGACCGGGGGCACAGACCTCCGGCTCCTGGCGCGCCGTGTTCAGGCTGGGAGCGGAAGCAATGACTGTGCCATCCGGGCCTTAGCAGCCTTCCATGACATGTTGAAAACAGGCGCTCATCGCTGGGAGTCACCCGGTAATGAGCTGCCCCGCCGCGAATGAAGGGCCGATTGCAAAAAATGGGGAGAAGATTAATGAGCTTGCGTCTGATCCCGAGACCGCCGATTAAAACATGCAAATCCGGTTGGGCCAGAAAGCTGCGCCATGACACGATCCGAACCAGGCTCCCTCATCCGCCACAATTGGGCTGTGGATGAGATCGCGGCGATCCAGGACCTGCCGCTGCTCGATCTCATCGCGGAGGCCAATCGCATTCATCGCCTTTTTCACGATGTGAGCGACATCCAAAAGGCGATCCTGCTCAGCATCAAGACCGGCGGCTGCCCTGAGGATTGCGCCTATTGCCCGCAATCGGCGCATCACCGCGAGGTCCATCTCGGCAAGGTTGACCTCATGGAAACCGCAGACGTGCTTGCCGCAGCGGCCCGCGCCAAGGCTGCGGGAGCTGACCGCTTTTGCATGGGCGCGGCCTGGCGGGAAGTACGCGATGGCAAAAGGTTCGATGCGGTTCTGGAGATGGTGCGAGGCGTGCGCGCGCTGGGAATGGAAGCGTGCGTGACGCTCGGCATGCTCGACGAGGCGCAGGCCGTAAGGCTTAAAGAGGCTGGCCTTACAGCCTACAATCACAACCTCGATACGAGCCCCGGATTCTATCCGAGCATCATCACGACGCGAACCTATGAGGACAGGCTCGCGACACTGCGCGCGGTGCGCGCGGCAGGCATTGAGATGTGCTGCGGCGGCATCATCGGAATGGGCGAGAGCGCGCGCGACCGCGCCTCGATGCTCGAGGTTCTCGCCTCCTTCGATCCGCATCCCGAAAGCGTGCCCATCAATGCGCTCGTTCCCGTCGAGGGAACGCCGCTTGCCCAGCGAGAGCGCATCGACCCCATTGAACTCGTGCGGATGATCGCGACGGCGCGCATCGTTCTTCCGAAGGCGAGAGTTCGCCTTTCGGCAGGGCGCTCGGAGCTTAGCCGCGAAGCGCAGATTCTGTGTCTCGCTGCTGGAGCCAATTCGATCTTTTATGGCGAAACACTCCTCACTACGCCCAATGCTTCAGTCAGCGACGACGATGCGCTCTTTGCCGCGCTGGCGCCGCGCACAAGTCCAGAGGCCGGGGTTCAACTTCCCAAACCTGCTGCCTGAGCGGCAGGCAGCGGTTGGCTTGCATAAGCGTGCTTACCTAAGCGGCCAGGACGAAAGCCTTGCGCATTGTATTTATGGGCACCCCCGAATTTGCGCTGCCTGCGCTCACCGAAATTATTGGCGCGGGCCACGAGGTCGTGGCCGTTTATACGCGAGCGCCAAAGCCCCGGGGGCGGCGCGGCCTTGCATTGACGCCTTCCCCCGTGCATTCCATGGCGTCCCGTTTCGGCATCGAGGTGATGACGCCGCGCACTCTACGTTCGCCAGAGGCTGCCGCAGCGCTTGCCGGATTCAAGCCGGATACGGTGGTCGTTGCTGCCTATGGCTTGATCTTGCCCAAAGAGGTGCTCGAAGTGCCTCCAAGGGGCTGCCTTAATCTCCACGCGTCTCTCCTCCCGCGCTGGCGCGGCGCGGCTCCAATCGAGCGCGCGATCATGGCGGGCGATCAGCAAACCGGCATCATGGTGATGAAGATGACCGAAGGTCTTGATGAAGGCCCTATTGCGCTTGCTGAAGAAATCCCAATCAGCGCGGGCGCTACGGCTGGTGAAATCAGCGCGGAGCTCGCGAGAATTGGCGCAGGCCTTATGGTGCGCGCGCTCGGAGCTCTGGAGCATGGCGAGCTCGTCTTTACCCCGCAGGCCAACGAGGGAGTGACTTACGCACCCAAGATCGACAAGGCCGAGGCGCGGATCGACTGGGCAAGAACTGCTAACGATGTGCACAATCTCGTGCGCGCCCTTGCACCGCGCCCCGGCGCGTTCTTCGAGGCCTGCTTCGGCAAGGGCGTCGAGCGGGTGAAGGTTTTGCGCGCCGAGGCCCTAGACAGGGAAGGCCAGCCTGGTCTCATCCTCGACGAGAGCTTGACCATTGCCTGCGGCAAGGGCGCAGTCCGCCTTATTGAAGTGCAGCGGGCAGGCAAAAAGCCGATGCCCGCCAAAGAATTTTTGCACGGCGCACATTTGGAGCCGGGGACCCGCCTGCCAGCAAAAGCCGATGCCGCGCTTTAAGCTCATGCTCGAATATGACGGTTCGCCGTTTGCAGGCTGGCAGAGGCAGGAGAACGGGCTTTCTGTGCAAGAGGTGGTCGAGACCGCGCTCCTGTCGCTTTGCGGCGAGGCGATCGCAGTCCGTGGCGCCGGGCGCACGGACAGCGGCGTGCACGCGCTGGGGCAAGTCGCCCATGCGGATCTCGCGAAGGACTGGCCGCCCAGCATTTTGCGCGATGCGCTCAATGCCCATCTGCGGCCGCACCCTGTGGCAGTCCTTTCGGCTGAACGCGTGGCCGAGACCTTCGACGCGCGATTCTCGGCGCTGCGCCGGCATTATCTTTACCGCATCGTCAACCGCCGCGCGCCCCTAACTGTTGCCAAAGGCCGCGCCTGGCTTGTTGCGCGGATGCTCGATGCGGAGGCGATGCAAGAGGCTGCACGCCATCTCGTTGGGAGACACGATTTCTCGACTTTTCGCTCCTCCGAATGCCAGGCCTCGAACCCGGTGCGCACCTTGGACAGGCTCGATGCCGTAAGGAAAGGCGAGGAAATTCACATTCTCGCTTCGGCGCGATCCTTTCTCCATACGCAGGTCCGCTCAATCGCCGGATCGCTTGAGCATGTCGGGGCAGGCAAGTGGAGCGTTGAGGATCTTGCCGCCGCGCGCGATGCGCGAGACCGGCGCCGCTGCGGAGTCGTTGCGCCGCCGGAGGGGCTTTATTTCCTCGGAGTGGATTATGAGCCCCCGGCGGATGAATCTTCGCGTGCCGATGCAGCCATGCAAAAGCTGCTCTTTATGTGAAGTGACCTCCTGCGTTCAGCCGTAAGTGCCAGGCCAGACTCACTCGCCCAAAGCCGCGCCGTTCACTGCCTTTACGTCGAAAGCCGCCGCAAAGAGGGCGCGCGTATAGGCGCTCTGCGGATTGGAAACGAGGTCCAGAGCTGGCCCGGCTTCGACGACTTTTCCATCCCTCATGACGATGATTTCGCTGGCGAGCGCGCACACCACCTTCAGGTCATGGCTGATGAAGAGATAGGCAAGCCCGCGCCGCTTCTGTAGATCGCGCAAAAGATCCACGATCTGCGCCTGAACGGATACATCGAGGGCCGAGGTCGGCTCGTCGAGCACGACGAACTTGGGCTCAAGGACGATCGCGCGGGCGATGGCGATCCTTTGCCGCTGTCCGCCGGAGAATTCGTGCGGATAACGGTCCATCGAATCGGGATCAAGGCCAGTGTCCGAAAGTGCTTGCGCCACGATCTCGCGCCGGCTTGAGGATGAGAGATCATTTCGTTGCACGCCGAGGCCTTCGGCCACAATGTCGCTCACGGTCAGGCGCGGCGAGAGCGAGCCATAAGGATCTTGAAAAACAATCTGCATATCTCGTCTAAGCGGGCGCATCGCCCTAAACTTCAGGCTGTCGATTCTACGGCCCAGAAAGACAATCGCGCCTTCGGAGCGGATGAGCCTCAAAAGAGCTAGGCCTAGAGTTGTTTTGCCGGATCCGGATTCGCCGACGACGCCGACCGTTTCTCCCTCGCGCACGCTGAGGGACACGCCGTCAACAGCCTTGATATGCCCAATAGTCCTGCGGAAGAGCCCCCGTTTGATAGGAAACCACACGCGGATATCTTTTGCCTCGACGATCGATTTTGCGGATAGGTCTACGGTAGGAGGTTTGCCCTTCGGCTCGGCGGCAAGCAGCGCCCTTGTGTATTCATGCCGGGGGCTTGTGAAGACTTGCTTTACGGATCCTGTTTCAACGATCTTGCCTCTTTGCATCACAGCCACGTCGTCGGCGATCTTGCGCACGATGCCGAGATCATGGGTGATGAAGAGCATCGCCATCTGATGCCGCGTCTGCAGCTTTTTCAATAGATCTAGGATTTGCGCCTGAACGGTCACATCGAGGGCAGTTGTCGGCTCGTCGGCGATAAAGAGGCCGGGCCGATTGGCAAGCGCCATCGCAATCATAACTCGCTGGCGCTGGCCGCCCGAGAGCTGATGCGGAAAGGCCGAGAGGCGACCTTCTGGATCGGGAATGCCCACTTCTTGCAAAAGCTCGACGATGCGTGCCCTGATCTTTTGCGCACCGCGCGCGCCATGGAGTTCCAGAATCTCGCCAATTTGCCGCTCGATCGTGTGCAGCGGGTTGAGCGAGGTCATCGGCTCTTGGAAAACCATCGTGATCCCCGCGCCGCGAATGCTGCGCAGCCGGCTCTCCGGGCAGGCCAAGAGATCCTCGCCCTTAAACAGCACTTGGCCCTGAACTGCGGCAGCGCGGCCAAGGAGCCGCAGTATGGAGAGGGCGGTGACTGACTTGCCGGAGCCCGACTCGCCGACGAGGCCAAGCGTGCGGCCTTTCTCGAGAGTGAAGGAGACGCCATCGGCGGCGAGCAGACTGCTGCCGCCATGGCGGAAAAGAACGCTTAGATCGCGGACGTCAAGGAGAGGACCGTCAGGCACGAGCTCTCCCGCAATGGCCTGAGGAAGGGAGCAATACCCGCGCGATCACGACAATGTCTTTCTCGGATCGAAAGCATCGCGCACGGCCTCGCCGATAAACACGAGAAGAGAAAGCATCAGCGCAATGACCACGAAACCCGTAATTCCGAGCCAGGGGGCGGCAAGGTTGGATTTCCCCTGTAGCAAAAGCTCGCCGAGGGACGGCGAGCCGGGCGGCAAGCCGAAACCCAGGAAATCAAGCGCGGTCAGCGTTGTAATCGAGCCGTTGAGGACGAAGGGGAGGAAGGTCAATGTCGCGACGGTTGCATTCGGCAAAACGTGGCGCAGAATGATCGCGCCATTTGAAAGACCGAGCGCGCGGGCAGCGTTCACATATTCGAAGTTACGCGTGCGGAGGCACTCCGCCCTCACGACGTGAACCAGCGAGACCCAAGAAAACAAGAGAAGAATTCCGAGCAGCACGAGAAAACTTGGCGTAACAATCGACGAGATAATGATCAACAGGTAGAGATGCGGCAGCGAGGACCACACTTCAATGAGGCGCTGCGAGACAAGATCGGTCCAGCCGCCGAAATAGCCTTGCACCGCGCCTGCGGCAATGCCGATGATCGACGATATGATGGTGAGCGTCAGCCCGAACAGCACCGAGAGCCGGAAGCCATAGAGCAGCCGCGCGAGAACATCGCGGCCCTGATCGTCAGTGCCAAGCCAGTTCCATTCGATGTCGCTGCACGTCCCGTTTAACCTGCCCCTATCATAGCGCTTAACCGCGGCCGCGCATTGCTGCTCGCTCAGCATCCATGTAGGGGGCGAGGGCGCCGGGAGCGGGAGCTGCCGGTTGATGGTCCGATAGGAGTAGCGCACCGGCGGCCAAACCATAAATCCATGCTCGTTGATCTCGTTGGCGATGACCGCATCGCGATAATCCGTTTGCGCGAGAAAGCCGCCGAATTTCTCCTCCGGATAATCATGGAAGATGGGAAACAAGAGCTCGCCTCTATAGACAACGAGGAGCGGCTTATCATTGGCCAGAAGCTCCGAGAAGAGCGAGATTGTGAAGAGGGCAAGGAAAATCCAAAACGACCAATAACCGCGCTTATTGGCCCTGAAGTTAGCAAGACGGCGCCGGTTAATCGGACTCAACTGAAACCAGCGCCGCGGCGATTGCAGACCGGCGGCACCAGGGACAATCCTTTCTGATATCGACGCGCCCACTCTAGACCTCCCTCGTCTCAAAATCGATCCGCGGGTCGATCCACATATAGGTGAGATCCGAAAGCAGGTTCACGGCAAGACCAAGGAGCGCGAAAATATAAAGGTCGGCAAAGACAACGGGATAATCGCGGTTGACGATCGATTCGAAAGAGAGGAGCCCTAACCCATCGAGCGAGAAAATCGTCTCGATGAGGAGCGAAGCGCCGAAGAAGGCGGAGACAAAAGCGCCGGGGAAGCCTGAGACCACGATGAGCATCGCATTTCGGAACACGTGGCCATAAAGCACACGGCGTTCGCTCAAGCCCTTCATCCGCGCCGTTTGCACATATTGTTTCGAAATCTCGCTCAAGAACGAATTCTTGGTAAGAAAGGTCGTCGTGGCGAAGGCGCCGAGGGTCATTGAGATCACCGGCAGGGCCACATGCCAGACGTAATCGGTGACCTTGCCCCAGAGCGAAAGCTCGGGCCAGTTCTCGGATGTGAGCCCGCGCAGCGGAAAAATCTGCCAAAACGAGCCGCCGCAGAAGAAGACGATGAGCAGGATGGCAAAAAGGAAGCTTGGAATCGCATAGCCCGTGATGACAACGGCAGAGGACCAGACGTCGAACCGCGAGCCGTCGCTCACCGCCTTTTTGATCCCAAGCGGGATCGAGATGAGGTAGGAGAGCAGCGTCATCCAGAGCCCGAGCGAGATCGACACCGGCAGCTTCTCTTTGATGAGCTGCAAGACGGGTACATCGCGGAAATACGATCGCCCAAAATCAAACCTTGCGTAATTCTTAAGCATCAAAGCGAAGCGCTCATAGGCGGGCTTGTCGAAGCCGAATTGCTTTTCGAGTTCAGCGATGAACTTGGGGTCGAGCCCTTGGGCGCCCCGGTATTTGGAAGAATAATCGCTCCCCCCTGCAGTGCCGCCCGCCGCACCCATCTCCCCGCCACCGCCAAAGCGGGCCGTCGCGCCGGCTTCTGCGCCTTGCAGCTGCGCGAGGATACGCTCGACTGGCCCGCCCGGCGCAAATTGCACGATGACAAAGTTGATAAGCAGGATTCCGAACAGGGTCGGAATCATAAAGAAAATGCGGCGCGCGATATAGGCGAGCATCGGCGGCTTTCACCGTCCCGCGAAATGAATCTGCTTGGCCTTGTCCTCGTCGAACCACCAGGCCGACAGCACGCCAAGCTCATAGCGCGGGGGGCGTCCGGGATGCCCGAAGACATCCCAATAGGCGACAAGATGATTGGGCTTGTTCCACATTGGCACCCAATAATGGCCGGAGCGTAAGATGCGGTCGATCGCCCGGCAGATGTAAGTGAGTTCCTCGCGTGTATCGGCCACCAAAGCTTTCTCGATCAGAGCGTCAACGGCCTTGTTGGCTATCCCTGAGATGTTGCGCGAGCCTGGCATATAGGCGGCTTCCGAGCCAAACGCCGAGCGCATGCCCTCGCCGGGTGTCAATCCGAGCCCAAAGCGCGACGTGACGATATCGTAGTCGAACTCATCGAGGCGGCGCTTATATTGAGCCGCATCGACCACCCGGTAGCGCGCTTCGATACCGAGGAGCTTCAAATTCTTGATGAACGGCGCGGTGTGCGGCTCCAAGGCATTGTCGAAATCCAGAAATTCGATCTCGAAAGGGCTGCCATCCGGGAGCATCAAGGCTGTGCCTTCGCGCTTGCAGCCTGCCTCGGCAAAAAGCTTGGCTGCCTCTCGCAAGAGTTTCCGATCTTGGCCCGAGCTGTCCGACACAGGCGGCACATAGACTTCGCCAAACACCGACGGATCGAGCGCACTGCGGAACGGCTCGAGCAGCGCCGCTTCTTGCGGCGAAGGGCTGCCTTCCGCAGCCATCGGCGAGTTTTGGAAATAAGAGGTGGTGCGCCGGTACACGCCGTACATGATGTTGGCGTTGGTCCACTCGAAATCGAAGGCAAGGCCGATCGCCTGCCGCACGCGCACGTCTTTGAATTTGCCGCGCCTGATGTTCATGAACCAGCCTTGGGTCCCCATCGGCGATTCGTCGGGCAAAGTCGCGCGTTTGACGCGGCCGTCCTTGATGGCGGCAAAATCATACCCGGTCGCCCAGACCGAGGAGGTGAACTCCTCGCGGAAGGTGAAGACCCCGGCCTTAAACGCCTCGAAGGCGACCTTCCGGTCGGCGAAATATTCGAATCGGATGCGATCAAAATTCGCCTGGCCAACATTGACCGGCAGCTCTCTGCCCCAATAATCCGGCACGCGCTCAAAGGCGATATAATGGCCTGCATCGAATCCGCCGACCTTATAAGCCCCCGAGCCGAGCGGCGGCTCGAGCGTCGTTTCGTCGAAAGGATGGCCGCTATAGTAGGTTTGCGAGAAAATCGGCTGGCCCGCGATGATCAGCGCCGCCTCGCGGCTGTGACCCTCCTTAAGGCGCACCATCAGGACGTCATCGGCCTCGGCTTCCGCCGCGTCGAGATCACGCAAGGGCTGACGGATCGAGGGATGCCCTTTCGCCTTTAAGATGTTCAAGGAGAAGGCGGCATCGCGCGCGGTCAGAGGCGAGCCGTCATGAAACCGTGACTCTTTGCGCAGAAGGAAACGGTACGTCCTCTTGTCGGGCGAAATCCGCACAGCGCGGGCGACGAGCCCATAAAGCGAGTCCGGCTCATCGCCATTTCCCGCCATGAGGGAGTCGAAGATGAGCCCCATCCCGGCAGCGCCATCGCCTTTCAAAATGTAAATGTTGAGCGTGTTGAAGGTCGTAAAATTCTGATTGCCGGAAACGGAGCTCGACTGAAGCGAAATCTCGCCGCCCTTCGGCGCATCCGGATTGACATAGGGAAAATGCGTAAAATCCGGTGGCAGGGCGAGATCGCCGAAAATGGAAAGACCATGAGTCTCGGTCTCGCCGCTATCGGCTCCCGCGCGGCGCAATGAGAATTGCGGCAGGACCAAGCCTGCGAGAGCGAGGCGGAGCGCCGAGCGGCGGCTGAGCGGGGGCAACCCCGGCAAATGAAATTTTGAAGGCAAGGCTATCCTCAAGGCACGGGCGGGCGGACCCTCGGCACTGGTTGCGGAATCTGCACTTCTTGAGGGCGCAGGGTCAATCGGGCTCAAGGCCCCCGCCCATAGCACGAAAAGCGGGGGAAGGAGAACCGGCTAGCCCAAAAGTTGGATCTTACTCACGGCCGAGGCAGAGCCACGGCGCTGTCCGACAGCGTATGCGCAGTCATCATGGAGGTGTGACGACCGCTCCGGTCGCGACCGCTCCGGTGAGCGTACGGCCGTGGACGGCGGCTTCTGTGATGGGCACGGTCTGGACGGCTGCTCCGACCCCAACCGCGGTCGACGCCACGAGATTTACGAAGGTGAGGAGTTTCGCCGCCTCGAAGGATTTGGCGTTGGCCATGAAGACGATGTCATCGTTGCGCATCTGCATTCGCGTAGCAAGGAAATAGCCCCCCGGATCCCGGAAATCGACCCAGAAGATCACGGGCACGAGCGGACCGGCAAATTTCCTCATATCGCCGCCCAGCAGCTGCGCCACCTCGCGCGGCTCGAGCCGGTAAAGGAATACGGCGCCCGGGTCGGCTTGAAAGTCGGCCAGGCCGCCAGCTTTTGCAACTGCCTCGGCGAGATTGATCCGCCAGGCATCGAAGGCGAACTGGCCTTGCCCCGTTGCCGCCCCGCCTGCAGCGCCAAAGGCCATGAACTTCTGCTGCTCTTGATAGACATAAATCCGGTCGCCGGGCTGGACGTAGATGTTATTCTTTGGATCCATAACGAGATTTTCGAATGGCACGGTGGCGCGCTTTCCGCCGCGCTCGAGCATGACCCACGTCGCATAGCCGGGCCCGGAAATGCCGCCGGCACGGGTAATCGCATCGAGCACGCGGTCGCCCGCGCCGCTCATCGGCACCGCAAACCGCAAAGGCGTGTTCACAGTTCCGACCACACTCACAAGCGATGTACGCTGCTGGGAAAGGCTTACCACTGCCTGTGGCTCAATGGCCCTATTCTTGATCTTGTCGACAATGTCGTTCTGGATCTGCACGTTGGTTCGACCGGCAGCCTTAATCTGGCCCGCGAACGGAACCGTTATATTGCCGTTGTTGTCGACAATTTGATCAGGGATCGTGACGTAATTGCCCGGCCGCACGCCAGCTTCAAGCGGGATGAAAAGGCCGCCCGCGGCCGCCTCGAAAATGGTCACGGAAACAACGTCGCCAATGCCGAAGGTGATGTTCGACGGCGGCCGCCGATCTGTGAACGCCCCGGCAAGTCCCTTTGGTTCGTGCGCGGCCAAGACATCCAGAACGTGCGGGGCAAGCTTAACGAGGTGGTAAGGGGCGACCGCGGACGTGCCCGACTCAATGTCGTATGCCGTCGGGCCAGAGACGGGAAAAAAACCGCAGCCTCCGGCGCCCGCCAAGGGGAATGCCAACAGTACTGGGAATGCGCGCCGTAAGCTCGACATGGACACTCCGTAAACCTCCCCCCAAAACTAGACGAGATTATCACCTCCGGCCAGGGAAGCGGAGCTATTGGGGAAATTTCGAGGCAGTATCTCGTGGTCTGTAGCAAATTTAGCACAGATTGCCCCATCAAGCCTTGCCGGGAATACGTGACCTTCGGATCGCATTTTGTTGAAGCAATAGTAAATCTAGCTTTGATAGCTGTAACTATTACTGAAGATTAGTGTCACAAATAAATGGATTATGGCGGGCTAGAGGATATTAAAAAAATGGTTAACGGTCCAGGAACTTTTTCGCGCTGTTCGGGGTTCCTATGTATATTCTTGCCTCCAGAAAAAGCAGTCACTTTGGGAAGGAGTCCAATGCGTATCGCGCTGGTTGCCCCGCTAGCTGAATCTGTGCCGCCGAGATTTTATGGAGGGACCGAGCGCGTCGTTGCCTGGCTCGCGGGCGAACTTGTGAGGCTCGGCCACCGCGTCACCTTGTTTGCCACCGCGGATTCTCAGACTCCCGCCGAACTCGTCCCCTGCGCCCCGAGGGGCCTGCGGCTCGCGGGGATCCGCGATCATCTCGGCACCACGCTCGCCATGCTGCGGGAGGTACGCCGCCGCGCCGCCGAATTTGACATCATTCATTTCCACATCGACCTGCTGCCCCAAGCGGTCTTTCACGACCTTGCTCATAAGTGCGTCGTGACGCTCCACGGGCGCTTGGATCTTCCAGACTTCAGGCCGCTCTACGAAGCATACCCCGAAATGCCGCTGGTTTCGATTTCACAGGCGCAGAGGCGGCCTCTGCCAGCCAATCTCAATTGGATTGCGACAGTGCCGCATGGGCTTGCCTCTCATATATGCCCCTTTAGCCCGCACCGCGGCCGCTATCTTGCATTTCTCGGCCGGTTCTCCCCCGAAAAGCGCCCTGATCGTGCTATCGAAATCGCTAAGCGGGCAGGCATTCCCTTGAAAATTGCTGCAAAGGTCGACCCCACTGAGGTGGATTACTTCCACTCGCAAATCGAACCGCTCCTCGATCATCCTCTTATTGAGTACATTGGCGAGATTAACGAATCTCAAAAATGCGAGTTCCTCGGCAAGGCGCTGGCGCTTCTGTTTCCGATTGACTGGCCGGAGCCTTTCGGCTTGGTCATGATCGAGGCCATGTCCGCAGGCACCCCCGTCATCGCGTGGCGCAACGGATCGGTGCCGGAAGTGATTACCGACGGGGTCAGCGGTCTTATCGTGAACTCGACGGAGGCCGCGGTTGAGGCTGTGCGCCGCGTTCATATGATGGATCGCGGCAAGGTTCGCGCCGAGTTCGAGCGCCGGTTCACTGCCAACCGTATGGCGCAGGCCTACGTAGCTGCATACCGCTCGCTCCTTGACGCCATGCGGCAAGAGGAGGCCGGGGGATCTGCGCCTCGTGCGGGCAACGCCCGCGCGCGAACTCCTGACGTAGGCGCAAGAAAGGCCATATCCTTCGGCGCTGCACGGGGCTAAACTAAGTCCGAGGGGAGAAGGGCCAAGGCCCGGTCACGGAGGAGATTGGGCGGGCTTCTCCTGCGGCGCGAGAGAGCAGGACATGGCTGAGGCTATTGGCGGGAGCGCGTCAGAGCTGCCCCAGCATTACATCGAAGTCGAGGGGTCGCTTGTTCAGCGCTCGCTCGTCAGCCTTAAGCACGGCGATGCTTTCGGCGTCTTCGACAGGCACGGCGACATAGGGTTCGTTCGCACGGAGCCCGAGGGCCTTTATTTCAACGATACGCGCTTCTTGTCGTGGTACGGCCTGCGATTCGAGGGCAAGCGGCCCTTGCTGCTGGGCTCAGTCATTCTCGACGACAACGCGGCACTCTCGGTTAACCTCGCCAATCCCGATATTCACAGGGACGGCGGTATTTCGCTGCCGCGCGATACGATTGCGATCGAGCGGACCAAATTCCTTTGGGAAGCGGTGTGCTATGAGAGAATTGGATTTCACAATTACGGCGATGCGGCCGCGCGGTTTCGCATCGAGATTGGGTTTAACGCTGATTTCCACGATTTGTTTGAGGTGCGCGGGACCGCGCGTAAGCAGCGCGGCATCGCCCTGCCGGCGCTCACTGGCGGGAGTGTCCTCTTCCGGTATAAAGGTCTGGACCGCCTCGAGCGCAAAACCGAGTTACGATTCTCCCCGCTTCCCTCGCGTCTCGAGTGCCACAGGGCCGTCTTCGATTTGGAACTCGCGCCTAATGAAAGCAAGTCGATTTTCGTTTCCGTTCTTTGTGACGTGGGCAATGGGCCGCACTGTGTATCCTTCGAGCGGGCTTTCCGGACCAGGCGGCGCGCGCTGCGAAAAAAATCAAGCGGGACCGCAATTATCGAGACGTCAAACGATCTTTTTAACGAAGTTTGCCGGCGGGCGATTGCCGATCTTTACATGCTGATGACGCGCACCAAGCACGGCGTTTACCCTTATGCCGGAATCCCTTGGTACAGCACGGCTTTCGGGCGCGATGGCCTTATCACGGCGATGCTCGTCTTATGGATCGATCCGTCGGTCGCGAAAGGAGTTTTGCATTTCCTCGCCGCCACCCAGGCTAAAACCTCAGATCCCCTCACGGAGGCTGAGCCGGGAAAGATTTTGCATGAGATACGCAACGGCGAGATGGCCCGCCTCGGCGAGGTGCCGTTTGGACTTTATTACGGCACTGTCGATGCAACGCCCCTCTTCGTGATGCTCGCCGGCATGTATTTCGACCGGACGGGCGATTTTGAGACCATCCTTTCGATTTGGCCAAACATCAAAGCCGCCCTTGAGTGGATCGATCTTTTCGGCGATGCAGACGGGGATGGTTTCGTCGAATATGAGGGCAGGCCGGCAGCTGGCCTCATCAACCAAGGCTGGAAGGATTCCCACGATTCGATCTTCCATGCCGATGGAAGGCTGGCGGAGGGCCCAATCGCGCTCTGCGAGGTGCAGGCCTATGTGTTCAGCGCCAAGATGCATGGCGCAAATCTCGCCTGCCAAATGGGAGAGCCTGAGCTCGGGGCTAAGCTGCGGAGTCAGGCGCAAGCATTGCGTACCCAATTCGAGGATGCCTTTTGGTGCGAGGATCTCGGCACCTATGCGCTTGCTCTCGATGGGCGGAAGGCGCAGTGCCGGGTTAAGACATCCAATGCCGGCCATACACTCTTCGCCGGCATAGCTGCGCCGCCCCGCGCCGAACGGGTTGCAAAGACCTTGCTCAACCCGGCCTCGTTCAGCGGCTGGGGGATCAGAACCGTTGCAAGCGGCGAGGCGCGATTCAATCCGATCTCATATCACAATGGCTCGATATGGCCGCACGACAACGCGATGATAGCGGCCGGTTTTGCGCGGTATGGCTTGCGCGCGCAGGCCTCGAAGATCTTCTCGGCGATGTTCGAGGCTGCCTCCTATCAAGAGCTGCTGCGACTGCCAGAGCTTTTTTGCGGCTTCACGCGCAGGCCTCACCGGGGGCCAACAGGCTACCCCGTAGCCTGTGCGCCGCAGGCCTGGGCCTCGGCCGCGCCATTTGCGTTTCTCGGCGGTTGCCTGGGGATGGAGCTCTCCCACGCCAGAAATGAGCTCGTATTCCGCGACCCTGCCATGCCAGATTTCCTCGATCACGTGGTTCTGCGGCAATTGAGCCTGAGCAAGTCTCGCCTTGATCTAAGGCTTCATAGACACGAGCACGATGTAACCCTCAATGTGCTGAAGAGGCAAGGCAATGCCAAGGTCATGCTCGTCAAATAACCGCCTCCCGTGCAGCCTCCCCCAAGTGTAATTTTTCCATGGGTTGGCTGGACCACGCCGCGGCGAAACTGCGCTTCAAGCGGAACGGTGAGCCGTGTTATACGACAACGATGACACAGCGGATCGCCATTTCTTGCGAGCAAAGCGCTAACCACGCCCGGGCGGCGCACTTTGCCCCCCTTTTGTCTCTACTCGGCCAGCGCTCGATCGTTCTTGTTGGCCTCATGGGATCGGGCAAGACCTCGGCGGGCCGGCGCCTCGCGCAGGAGCTCGGCATGCCGTTTATCGATTCCGATGCCGAGATTGAAGCCGCTGCAGGCATGTCGATATCGGATATCTTCGCCCAGCACGGAGAGAGTTATTTCCGCGACGGTGAGCGGCGAGTCATCGCGCGGCTCTTGACCCAGGGGCCAAGAGTTGTCGCGACGGGCGGCGGCGCTTTCATGGATCCGCAAACACGGGCGCGCATTGCGTCGTCCGGGGTTTCAGTCTGGCTCAAAGCAGATCATGACGTGCTCTGGCGCAGAGTCCGCAAGCGCGCGCACCGCCCGCTTTTGCAGGGAGACGGCGCGGAGCAGACGTTGCGCAGGCTGATCGACGAGCGCTATCCGGTTTATGCCGAGGCCGATGTTACGGTCGTCTCCAGGGATGGGCTGCACGAATCGACGGTGGAGGACATAATCGCAAGTCTCGAGCGCTTGTTGCGCCCGCCGTCTAGCGCGGCCTGGCCGCCAAAGCACAGCCATGCCGCCGTTGTGCCGGAGACCCGGGCCGCAGAAAGCATAAGCGCCTTGCAAGACCCCGAAGTCCGGGTAGATCTTGGAGAGCGTAGCTACTCCATTTTGATCGGCGCAGGACTTGTGGCGCGCGCAGGCGAATTGATCCGCAGCGTTGCGCCGCAGGCCGCTTGCGCGATTGTTACCGATGAGAATGTTGCGAAGCTGCATCTTGCCGCTCTCGAAACATCTTTGCAGGAAGCCTCGATCCGCCATTCGAATGTGATCGTGCCGCCAGGCGAAGGATCAAAGTCGATTGAAGTCTATGCACATGTTTGCGATGCGCTGATTGGGGCAAGGCTCGAGCGCGGCGATATCACCATTGCGCTCGGAGGCGGTGTCGTGGGCGATTTGGCGGGGTTTGCTGCTGCCACTGTGCGGCGCGGAATGCGCTTTATTCAGGTGCCAACGACGTTCTTAGCTCAGGTAGACTCGTCCGTCGGGGGAAAAACCGGAATCAATTCATCGCTGGGCAAAAACCTAATCGGCGCTTTTCATCAGCCCTCGCTTGTTATCGCCGATGCAACCACGCTCGATACATTGCCTGAGCGGGAGTTCCGGGCAGGTTACGCGGAGGTTGTAAAATATGGCCTCATCAAAGATGCGGGCTTATTCGACTGGCTTGAGCGCAATTGGCGCGAGATTTTCTCGGGCGGCACAGCGCGGGTCCAAGCGATCGCCGCAAGCTGCCGGGCCAAGGCCGCAATCGTTGGCCGCGACGAGCGAGAAGAGGGCGAGCGGGCATTGCTCAACCTCGGTCATACCTTCGGCCACGCCCTCGAGCGCATTGCAGGTTATGATGGCGAAAAGCTCATCCATGGCGAAGCAGTCGCAATCGGCATTGCGTGCGCCTTCCGCTATTCCGAGCGGCGCGGCCTTTGCCCGGCCACAGACCGGGCAAGGGTGGAGGCGCATCTGACGGAGGCTGGGCTGCCGATCCGGATTACCGCAATTCGAGGCTGCAAAACATCCGCAGATGCGGTGCTTGACGCGATGTACCAAGACAAAAAAGTCTCCCGCGGCGCTCTCACCTTCATTCTCGCGCGCGGGATCGGAAATTGCTTTATCGCCAGATCCGTCGAGGCGGCGGAGATCCGCAGCTTTCTCCAAGACGAGCTGAACCCGGGGCAATAGTCATGCACGGCCCAAATGCTGGCGGTTTGGCGGCCGATGTCTGGCTTGGCATCGCCACGATGTTGTTGTGCGTCGTGCTTTCGGCCTTCTTCTCAGCCTCGGAGACGGCGCTGACCGCAGCGTCCCGGGCCCGGATGCACGCGTTGGAGAAGATGGGCGACAACCGTGCGGCTTTGGTTAACAAGCTCTTCAGGCGCCGTGAGCGGCTCATCGGCACTACGCTCCTCGGAAGCACGCTGGTCAACATCGGCTCTTCGGCCTTGGCCACGAGCATTCTCGTTGCATTCGCTGGCGAGCGTGGCGTGATCTATGCCACGGGCCTCATGACCGCGATCTTGTTCGTTTTTGCCGAGGTGATGCCGAAAACAATTGCGATCAATTATCCCGACCAGGCTTCGCTTCTTGTCGCGCGCGCCTTAGCATCTTTCGTATCGGCGTTCGGACCAATTCTCGCTGCCGTCGAGGTGGTGGTGCGCGCCTTTTTAAAGGTGATTGGGATCGACACGAGCCGCAGACAGCTCATTCTTTCCGGGCATGAGGAGCTCAAAAGCGCCGTCGATCTCCTGCACCGCGAAGGTGGTGTTCCGCGCGCCGACCGCGACATGTTCGGAGGTTTGCTCGAGCTGCCAGAGCTCGAAGTCGCAGATGTGATGGTTCACCGCACGAAGATGCTTGCGCTCAACGCCGATCTGCCGGCGCAGGAACTCATCCGCGAAATCGTCGAAGCGCCTTATTCGAGAGTGCCCCTCTGGCGCGGTCAGCCCGAAAACATCATCGGCGTGGTGCATGCGAAGGATTTGTTGCGTGCTCTGCATGCGTCCGGAGGACAGGCTGCCAGCATCAATGTCGAAAAAATTGCACTTCCACCCTGGTTCGTGCCCGATACGACGCCCGTTCAAAACCAACTGCAAGGGTTTTTGAAGCGCAAGACCCATTTTGCTCTCGTTGTCGACGAGTATGGCGTTGTGATGGGCCTCGTCACGCTCGAAGATATTATAGAGGAGATTGTCGGCGAGATTTCCGACGAGCACGACCTGTCCTTCCAAGGCGTGCGCGTTCAGCCGGACGGTTCGGCGATCGTTGACGGCTCGGTGCCGATCCGTGATCTCAACCGCGCCATGGGCTGGGATTTGCCGGACGAGGAAGCCACGACTATCGCTGGCCTCGTCATCAACGAGGCCGAGGCTATTCCGGAAGTGGGGCAGGTCTTTACCTTTTACAACTTCCGCTTTGAGGTTCTGCGCAAGACGCGCAACCGGCTTGTGTCGCTCAGTATCATGCCCGTTGCGCCTGACTCGGAACAAGCTGGCGGTTAGACAAAGCCAAGCTTAGGCGCCAAGCTGGCGATCCGGAGCGTGGCAGATTCCGGTGGCCGGAAGCCGGTCTCAAGCATGTGGCCGCTCGCCGGTAGTGGCCTTCGCCATCTCTTGATTGAGCTTTTGCTGAAACGCTTCGTCCTCTCCTGCCGCCAAAAGGGGAGCGTGCTCGGCAATCGCCTTAAGCAAGATCTCGGCCCAGGGCATTTCTTCCTTTGCAAAATCGCTCAGCACATAATCATGGACGAGTTCCTTATCGCCAGGATGGCCGATGCCGATCCGCACGCGCCGGTAATCATTGCCGAGGTGAGCTGTCAGCGAATTGAGGCCCCTGTGGCCTGCATTGCCGCCGCCTTTCTTCACCCGGACCTTGCCAGGCGCGAGATCGAGCTCGTCGTGGAAGGCAACGATGTCCGGCAACCCGATCTTGTAATAACGCGCGGCCTCGCCTGCGGAGCGCCCGGATTCGTTCATATAGGTCTGGGGTTTAAGCAATAGCACGCGCTCACCGGCGATCGGGGCCTCACTCATGAGGCCTTGAAAACGCGGTTTGAAAGCAGGGGCGCCGTAGGCGCGCGCGATCGCATCAATGGCCATGAATCCGGCATTGTGCCGGTGTCTGGCGTAGGCCTTATCCGGATTGCCGAGCCCGACAAAAAGGAGCATTGCGCTTGTCCAGCTCCTGCCTCCCCGTGCAAGCTTGCGCCCGCATGCTCGAGGCTATTTCTTGCCCTTCTGCTGGGCCGCTGGCTCTGCGGGCTTTGGCTTGGCCTCGGGAGCTGCGGCAGGGGTGACGGCCGCTGCTGCGGGCGCCTCCTCGCCAGCAACGAGCGGCGGGGCGATCGTGGCGATCGTGAAATCGCGTTCCTGCTGGGTTGTCGTGCAGCCCGCAGGCAGAGTGATCTCGTTGAGATGCACTGAGTCATTGATCTGCAAATTCGCCAGATCGACGATCACGGCCTCTGGAATGGCATCCGCAGGGACGCGCATCTCGATCGCGTGGCGGACGACGTTCAACGTACCGCCCCTCTTAATGCCGGGGCAAATCTCCTGATTGCTGAAATGGACGGGCACCTCAACCTTCAGGGTCGCGCCAGCCTTGAGGCGCAAGAAATCGACATGGAGCGGGCGGTCACGAACCGGATCAAGCTGGTAGTCGCGGGGAATGACCTTCTGCTTCGTGCCGCCGGCCTCGATCTCGAAAATCGTTGTCAGGAAGTGTCCCGCGTAGATGAGCTTGTTCAATTCGCGATAATCGAGCGCAATAGGCTCCGGGGGATCCCCCCCGCCATAGATGACGCCTGGAATGCGCCCCTCGCGGCGAACCTGGCGGGCGGCCCCCTTGCCTGTCCCGCTGCGGACCGCGGCCATGAGTGTTCTCGTCGCAGCCATTTGGGTGTCCTATCGATGAGTAGAAGCTTGAGAAGGCGGTGCGCCCGGGCCTCCAGGGGTGTCAGAAGGGGCGCCGCCGGGCTTATAGCGGCGCGGCGGAGGCGATGCAACGCAACCAGTTGCATCTGAGCCCCGGCTGGACCCAACTGCGCTCCGGCCCAATAATCGGTAACTGGCAGGCGGCCGGCCCGAAGAAACAAGGAACCCCAGGATCGCGATCTCTCAACTTTTCTTCCGCAGCCTTGCGCTCCTGCGCACGCTCGTGCGCCGCAACGAGGCTTGGTTCATTGGCTTTGCCTGCGCCGTGGGGGGCATTGCCGGGCTTTGCGTTGCAGTCCTTTATAACTGCGCCAATTTGCTCCACTCCTGGCTCTTTGGCGCCGCGCACCTGAGCAGCCTCGACGCTTTTAGCGCGAAAGTCGATGCGCTCGTGCCCATGGCGGGCGGTCTCATTATCGGCCTCTCGGGAATCTACGTGCGCCGCTGGGTGCCAAGGCGCCCGGTCGATCCAATCGAGGCCAATGCTCTGCACGGCGGCCGCATGTCCGTTAGGGATAGCGCTCTCATTGGCGCCCAAACGGTGATCTCGAATGGGTTTGGCGCCTCGGTCGGGCTCGAGGCTGCCTATACGCAGATGGGCTCGGGACTTGCGTCTTGGCTTGGGGCTGCCTTTAAGCTGCGCCGCAGCGACATGCGGACTCTCGTGGCATGCGGCTCTGCGGGCGCGATCAGCGCTGCCTTTGGCGCGCCCCTGACGGGCGCTTTTTATGCTTTCGAGCTGATCTTGGGCACCTACAATCCCTTCGTCCTTGCCCCTGTCGGCGGGGCAGCTGTGTTCGGAGTGCTCGTGTCGAAGGGGCTTGGGGCGACGAGCGAGTTTATGAGCCAAATCGCCCTGACCCCCGCGCCGTCCCGCAGCGACATGGGGATTCTCCTCTTGCTCGGGGTATTCTGCGCGCTCTTTGGAATTCTTCTCATGCGCGCGGTGAGCTTTGCCGAAGGCGCCTTGGCGCGCATGAGGCTGCCGCGCCCCCTGCAGCCCGTGCTCGGCGGGTTGGCAGTTGGGCTCCTTGCGCTTGAAACGCCAAAGGTGCTGGCGTCGGGCCATGGCGCGCTCGCTCAGCTCTTTGCGCCGGGCGCTGCCACGCCGGATGTGATCGTGCTGACTTTGCTGTTGAAAGCAGCGGCGTCGGTGATCTCGCTCGGCACCGGATTTCGTGGCGGCCTCTTCTTCGCCTCGCTTTTTTTGGGCGGCATGGCCGGCCAGACCTACTACTATGCCATCGGCCATCTCGATCCTATTCTGGCGCCCGATTTATTGGTCTGCACGATCATCGGCATGGCCTCGCTTGCCGTCGCGGTGATTGGCACTCCGCTCACCATGACCTTCCTCGCGCTTGAGACAACGGGCAACTTCCCGCTTGCGGCGATCATGCTTGCCGCCGCAAGCATAGTGTCGATCATCGTGCGGCGCACGTTCGGCTATTCCTTCGCCACTTGGCGGCTGCATTTGCGCGGCGAATCGATTCGCAGCGCTCAGGATGTCGGCTGGATGCGCGATTTGACCGTGGGCCGCCTGATGCGGAGCGATGTGCCTCTGGCGCCAGCGGATATCACCATCGGTGAGTTCATAGAGGAGTTTCCGGCCCGCTCGACGAGCCAATGGGTTGCGCTGACCGACCGTTATGGCTGCTATGCTGGAATTGTGTTCGTGCCCGATGTTCATCTTGCCGGAGTGCATGAGGATGCAGGCGCATCGGGCCTCTCGCAGCTTACACGCGCGCACAATGTGTTTCTGCTGCCAAACATGAACATCAAGTCTGCGGCGCAAATTTTCGAGCAGACGGAAACGGAGGCGCTCGCAGTCCTCAATAGCGCGAAGGAGCGCCACGTGATCGGGCTTTTGACGGAGGCGCACGTGTTGCGCCGCTATACCGATGAACTCGATAAGGCCCACCGCGATCTTGCGGGCGAGAGCTGGATTGCGCGGGTCTGAGATTATATTGGGGCGGCGCTAGATGTCCTGCCCCTCGGTATCGAGCATCAGTTTCTCGACCTTCTTCTGAAGATCCGGTGCAAGTGGATAAATCTCGAGCGCTTTCTTAAACACCTCGAGTGCTCTTTGTGTGAGACCCGCTTGTTCCAAGATCACGCCCATCCCCTGGAGCGCGCCGAAGTGGCGCGGCTCGAGTTTGAGGGCCCCGTTGATGTCGGCCATCGCTGCATCTCTGTCCCCAGACAGGAACTTTGCCATGGCGCGCTGATTCCAGGCCTCGGCCCACTCAGGTTCGATCGCGACGAGCTTGTCGAAAAGCTTGATGGCAAGCGGGAGCTGCTGAGCCTGGGCCGAGGCCATGGCGCGTTCCATCAGGAGATTGGCCGTGTCGGAGGCGGACCGCAGCCAAAGGCGCTGAATTGATTGCGCGATCCGCTGCGCTTCTTCAGGCTCGGCCGCGCTGCGCAGGCGCTCGAAAAGCTTGTCAAGCATTTCCTTGCGCACGGCTTCCGGCGAAGGCTTGGGGACCAGGGCCTTTTTCAGCGCTTCCGCCCTGGCGGCTGCCGCATCGCCTTGTTCTAAATTTGGGCGGCGCGCCCCGGGAGCCAGCCCGCCGGGGAGTTGTCCGCGAGGCCGCGGTTTGATTGTGTTTTGGCCGGGCGGGAAAAAAGGCCAGCTGCGGCCGAAGTCCGGGAAAGGCGCCGGAGGCAGCCCAGGCAGGGCAGGGGCGCCCGGGACTGGTTGATCGGCTAAAGGAGAGCTGCCCTCGTCTTGCGCACAGGCCGGGACCGCGGCGGGCACGCCGCAAAGGAACACGGCGAGAGCCGCGGCGGACAGGACACCTCGATTCATCGGCTCGGCCCGAACTCCGAGAGCGCGCACCTGGGGAGCTTTGGAGCTTGGACGCGCTTACCCCTGCCGCGCCTTATAACGCTTTTGCGTCTTGTTGATGATATAAACCTTGCCTCTGCGGCGCACGAGCTGATTGGCGCGGTGGCGCGTGCGCAGCGACTTCAACGAGTTGCGAACTTTCATCGTGCAGGCCCCAAACAAAGCAGCCCCCAAGCCCAGCCGGGCTGGAGCCGGTCCAAAACCAAGAGGCCCTCTCATGCCCCATCCAGCGGCCGCGATCAACCGGGCGGCGCCGCGGCCCCGCTCGAGATGCCTTGCTTCGGCCAGAGTTGCGCGCTCATAAAATGATCATTTGAGGCCCGGCGCGGGAGCGGGCGGCCGGCTTTCCTTTGGCTTTCGAGAGTTGTTTGATCGGAAATGCTGATGCGCAGAGCGTGGCAGGCGGGACTAGGCCTTGGTTCGATGGCCGCTATAGCATTCTCCCAGCACGCCGCCGCTCATCCCCACGTCTGGGTGACCGCTCGCGCACAGGTCGTTTTCGATGAGAGGGGGGCGGTCAAGGCGATCCGACATAGCTGGACCTTCGACGAAATGTATTCGGCCTTCGTGACCCAGGGCCAGGAGAAGGACGGCCGGCTTATGACGAAAGAGGACCTGGCTCCCCTTGCCAAAACAAATGTCGAATCGCTCGCCGAATTCGATTATTTCACCTATGCCAAAGCCACTGGCCAAAAGGTAGAATTTGACGCCCCGGCGGAGTATTCGCTGGAGGAGCAGCAAGACAAACGGATCGTTCTGCGTTTCACTCTTCCCCTGCGGATGCCGGCAAGCGCTTCTAAAGCTTTCTCCTTTCAAGTCTATGATCCGACCTATTTCGTCTCCTTTGAAATGGACAAGCAAAATCCTGTGACACTCGCCGGCGCGCCGAAAGGATGCTCGGTCAGGATCCTTGGGGCCAATCCTCTGGCAGCCGAGGATGCGAAGAAGCTTTCGGAGTCCTTCTTTAGCGGGCTTTCGCCGGGCTCGGATTTTGGCGTGAAGCTCGCGAGCCGGACGATCATTGCTTGCCCATGAGGATTCCATGAGGCCTGCCCGAGTCCTTTTCACGCCGGCCGCGCGCCTGGCCAGCGCTCTGCCGGACTTGGTCCCGCCGCTGTGCTTTTTGGCGCTTCTGCTGTTTCCCGCCTTATGCTTCGCGCAAGGGGTCCATCATCCCTTCGCGGTCGGAGTGAATGAGGGCGCCGCTTCCCCTGCCAATGGCTTCTCGGCCTGGATCTTAGCCCAGGAATCAAGCTTTTACCGGCTGCTGAGCGGAGCCATTAAAGCCGCACAGCAAAACGGCACGGCCGCTTGGGGACTGGTTGCGCTGAGCCTTGCTTATGGTGTTTTCCATGCCGCTGGCCCCGGCCACGGGAAGGCCGTGATCGCTTCCTACATGTTTGCCAATGAGCGCGCTTTGCGCCGCGGCATCGCTATTGCTTTTGGTGCGGCGGTCTTGCAAGGCTTCAGCGCGATTACGGTCGTCGGCATCAGCGCAGTCATCGTCAAGGCGACCGCTCAGAACATGCGCGCGGCGATCAATGCCGTCGAGATCGCGAGCTATGCCGGAATCGTCTTGCTCGGAGCCCTTCTCCTTTATGCCAAGGGCGCCGCGCTTTTGGACGCGCTGCGCTCGGCGCCTCTGATCGCGGTCCCGGCTGGCGTGCCCCATCCAGCAGCGGTCCCGGCCGTTTGCTCGAGCGATCATGCCCATGGCCCGGGCTGTGGTCATGCCCATGCACCCGATCCCCGCAGTCTGCTCTCCAGTTTTTCTTGGAAAACGGCAATCCTCACCGCGATAACCGCCGGGCTCAGGCCGTGCTCGGGCGCCATTCTTGTTCTCGTTTTTGCGCTCGCGCAGGGGATTTTTCCGGCAGGCGTTTTTTCCGTGGCGGCAATGTCGCTTGGCACAGCACTAACCACGGCCGGGCTTGCGAGCGCGGCGGTCTCGCTAAAGAGGCTCTCGGTCAAATATTCGAAACCCGGATCGCACCGTCTTCTGATCGCAGGCCGAGTCTTTGAGTTTCTGGCCGCGGCTGCAGTTTTGGCGCTCGGCCTCGTGCTCCTAGCCGCAGCGCTTCAAAACGCAGGCGGCGCACCCTGAAGGCGCGCCGCCCGCCCAGCTCTCTGTACGCTGGGCTAGGACTGGGTCTTAGCCCATGGCGGAAGTGTCGACTGTCTTGCGGTAGAGATGCCACGTCGAATGCCCGAGAACCGGAATGACGACGGCAAGGCCGGCAAAGATCAGCAACGCGCCGCCTAGGAGCGAGAGGGCGACGATCAGGCCCCAAACCGCCATGACTAGCGGATTTTTCAGAACCGCGCGCACAGAGGTAAAGATCGCGACTGGCACATCGACGTCGCGGTCAAGGAGCAAAGGGAAGGATAAGACGCTCACGCTGAGGGCGACAACAGCATAGAGGAATCCGATTGCCGTTCCAACGGCGATGAACTTCAAGCCTTGGGACGTGGTCAGAATGTCGCGAAGGAAGGCCGTGGTCGATTCGGGCGGCGCGGCTCCGAAGAAGGCTGAATAAAGGGCTTGGGCAGTAAAAATCCAGCACGTGAGGATCACGATCAGCAGCAACCCCACCGATAAAATCGAGAAGTTTAAATGGGAGCGGATCACGCCGAAGGCGTCCTTCCAGGCAGCGTCGATGCCATATTCGTGCGATTCGGGGATGAGTCCCGCCTCCCGCCGGCGGCTGATCTCGTAAAACGCAAGCGCCGCAAATGAGCCGATCAAGGGAAAGCCCACGAGGAGCGGCGCAAGGAAAAGCGGCGAATTGCCGACAACAAGCCAAATGCCGACGATCGGGTAAATGAGACCAAGGAAAAATAAGTGCGAGGGCATTGCCCGGAAATCGTCGATGCCCTTGCTGACCGCCTCCTTGAGGTCGGCCAGGGTGATCTTGCGCACATTGGGATAGATGGCAACGGCCCCATTATCCGTAAAGGTACGGGAATCAGGCATAATCGACCTCCCCATTGAGCCATGCGCGGCCAGGAAGGCTTGCGGGGCGCGTGCGCAGCGGCCCGACAGCCACCGCCGCTTAATCGATTATACGCTCAAATAAGCGCGGCGCTAGGGCGATCAACGGCGATTTCACCCGAATAGCGGGCGGAAGGCTGTCCTTTGAAGTTATAGTTTCCCGTATGCGTGAGCTTGCCTTCGGTATCGAGCCAAATCTTGCACCCGAGATCGCGCCATCTCTGGCAAAAGGCAAAATCCTCGCTGAGATACGCTCCCGTGTCCTTGTCGATCATCGACTCGAAAAGTGCGTAGTTCTCGCTGCGTTTGGCGTTTGAATAGGCGTGGACGCTATTATACCGCGTCCCGGGATAGGCTGTAATCATGCGCTCGATCGCCTCCCGCTTCAGGAGCATGAAGCCGCCGCCGCAATAAATGGCCGTTGCAAAGCGGCCTTCCCGTTCAAGCTGCGGCCCGGTGCAAAGCGTTCCGACATAGAAGAGCGGAGCGGTGTGAAAGCTCTCCTTGGCGGTGACTGCGCGCCTGACCGCTGGATCGCTCCAGTCGATCACCTTCAGGGGATAGATCCCGGCCACGAACTCGCGGCCGAAGGAGAGCATGTGATGAACCTGCTCGGGCTCGAAGCTGATGTCGGCATCGATGAACAGAAGATGGGTCGCGTCGGTGCTGAGAAACTGGCTGACGAGGGTATTGCGGCTCCTTGTGATCAGCGAATCGTGCCCAAGGAGCGCAAGCGTTATGCCGAAGTTCGCCTGGGCAGCGAAGGCAACGAGGCTTAGGACCGACTGCATATAGTGCTGCGATACGAGGCCGCCGAAGCAGGGCGTCGCGATGAAAATGACCGGCTTTTGCGCCGGCTTTGCCGTTCCTGTCATGCAATACGGTCCAGATCTTGGAGCAAGCGGCCCTCGCCGCGTCAGCCAGACTTAGCCAGCAAAGGCTTGCGCGAGCCTGCCGCCCGGCTCTGCTCCTCAGTCTGGCAGGGCACGGGAGAGAAGGAGGCTTTCAACGCTCTTCAAATCGCAAGCACCAAAGAGGCCGTGAGGCGCACCTTCGAGGCGGGTCCTTGCATAAGCTTCGGCAAGCACACCATTCGCCTCAGCGAGAGCGGCAAGCGCCCCTAGGCGTGCGAGAGTTTCGGCGATGAGACGAGCGCGGGCTTCAACATTCCCCGAGCGGATGGCCTCAGCAATCCTCTCCGCCGCTGCTTTACCCGGGATTCCACAAATATTTGCGAGGTCTTTCATGACCGCTTGCGCCGCCTCGCGGTTGCGGTGCAACACGCGCAGGACGTCGAGAGCCACGACATTGCCTGAGCCCTCCCAGATTGCGTTGAGCGGCGCTTCGCGGTAGAGCCGGGCCACCGGAAGGTCTTCGACATAACCATTGCCGCCGAGGCATTCGAGCGCCTCGTAAACGAAGGCAGGCACGGATTTTGCCACGAGATATTTGACGGCAGGCGTCATCAGCCGGGCATAGGCGGCCTCGGAGGGCTCGCTCCCCGCGCGCTCATAAGCGCGGGTCAAGCGGAAAACGAGCGCGGTATTCGCCTCGCATTCAAGCCCAAGATCGGCAAGAACGGCGCGCATCGCGGGCTGCTCGATGAGCAGGCGCCCGAACACCGAGCGGTGCCTCGCCTGGTGCATCGCGTGCGCAAGTCCGAAACGCATTTGGCCCGCGCTTGCGACCGCGCAATCGAGCCTCGTCCACTGCACCATCTCCATGATGGTGCGCACGCCCTCGCCCTCGGGGCCGAGACGCTCGGCGTAGGCGGCATCGAATTCCACTTCCGATGAAGCGTTTGAGCGGTTGCCGAGCTTATTCTTAAGCCGCTGGAATCGCAGCGCATTGATGCATCCGTCTGGCCGGAAGCGCGGCAGAAGGAATGCGGTCAGACCACCGGGCGCCTGCGCCAGGATGACGAAGGCATCCGACATAGGGGCGGACATGAACCATTTGTGCCCCGTGATCTCGTAATGGCCATCCGCTGGGCGCGCTGTGGTGATATTGGACTTGACGTCTGTACCCCCCTGGCGCTCGGTCATGCCCATGCCGAGGGTGACGGACTCCTTTTCGAACCAGGGCCTCGTTGCGGGGTCGTAGACGCGTGAGAGAATGCGCGGCAGCCACGCGGCGTAAATGGCGGGCGCCGCTTCGAGCACGGCCACACTCGCGTTGGTCATTGTGAGCGGGCAGATGTGGCCCGCCTCGATTTGTGTCGCCATATAGAGCCGCGCCGCGCGCGCGATCGCGTGGCCCGGCTCCTTGCTCGTAGAGGCCTCGCAATGCAGCCCCGCCGCCATGCTTTTTTGCATCAGCGCGTGGTAGGCGGGATGGTATTCGACCAAGTCGGCGCGGTTTCCCGCCGCATCGACTATCTTAAGGCAAGGCGGAGACTCGTTCGCCTGCCGACCCAGGGCCATTATTTGCGCCGAGCCAAATTCCTTGCCGAAGGACAAGAGGCCCGCAGCCTCAGGGTCAACGCCCGCCCGCGTAACCGCATCGCGAAGCGGCCGGTCGCTCGCAAAGAGATCGATATTTTCGAAGGGCGGCGTTTGATTAAACGAAGCCGCTTCGAAACCGCCGGGGAGGGAAGGCATTCAGGCCTCCTGCGTCTTCAGCAGGCCTATTCGCCCGCAAGCCGCAACTGGGCCGCAGCCGAATCGCGCTCGCGCAAGAACGACTCGGTGCGGGCGATATAGTCCCGCGTCAGGGGAACGGCATCGAGCCTTTTTGCGAGCTGGATTTGGAACACTCCAAGCCCGCCGCAGCGGAAGGCCGTTTCGGAACCCGCAAGATAAAACTCCCACATCCGGCAGAAGCGCTCGCCGTGCGAGGCTTTGACTTCGTCCCTCCGCGCCGCAAAGCGCTCGCGCCAGGCTTTGATCGTCTCGGCATAGTGGAGCCGCAGGACTTCAAGGTCGGTCACATAAAGACCCGCGCGCTCGATTGCCGGCAGGATCTCCGAGAGGGCGGGCATATAGCCGCCGGGGAAGATGTATTTGGCGACCCAGGGATTGGTCGCGCAGGGGCCATCGAGCCGGCCGATGGTATGAAGGAGAGCCACGCCATCCTTATCGAGGAGGGCTGCAATTTTCCGGAAGAATTCGGGGTAGTGCGCAAGCCCGACGTGCTCAAACATGCCGACCGAGACGATGCGGTCGAAGCGGCCTTGCAGCTCGCGGTAATCGCAAAGCTGGAAATCGGTTGCTCCCGAGAGCCCTAAGTCCGCGGCGCCGGATTTCGCCACTCCGATCTGCGTCCGGGACAGGGTGACGCCGGTGACTTGCGCACCGCAGAATTGCGCGAGATAAATCGCAAGCCCGCCGAAGCCGCAGCCGATATCGAGCACCCTTTGGCCGGGCTCGATGAGGAGCTTTGCGCCGATATGCCGTTTCTTGGCGAGCTGCGCCCTCTCCAGATTCTGGCCCGGCGCATCGAAATAGGCGCAGGAATATTGCATGCCTGAGTCGAGGAAACGCATGTAGAAGCGCGCGTCGAGATCGTAATGATGGGCGACATTGCGCCTTGCGCGCAAAGGGTCATTAGGCCGGACAATATGGCGCAACGCTGACCGGACCTTCTGCCAAAGGCGCACCCTCAAGGAGGCATCTCGCTGCCACATATTGGACCCGCCGAGCATCATCACGTCAAAGAGGGTGCCCTCCGTGATATCAATGCGGCCCTCCATATAGAGTTCGCCGAAGCGCAGTTCGGGATCGAGGAGGAAGAGCACTGGCGCCGTCTTATCGTTAAAACGCAGCCCGAGCTTTGGCCCGGATCCCCTTCCCGCCGTCAGTCTGCGCCCGCCCGGCAGTTCGACATCAATTGTTCCACTCTTAATCAGTCCAGCAAGCAAGCGATCCCGCAAGTTTCCCATAGACCCCCCTTTTCGTTCCTCACAAAAGAACGAGCCAATGGTCTTCAGCTTCGTTGAGCCCAGGGCCATCTCCGCCGCCCAGCGCCCCGGCCGGACGCGGCGCAACGGTTATGGAACTCCTTGGGCGTGGCCGGTGTTTTCTCCTAAATATATAACCGGACTGACGTAACATTGTTCATTTGACCCTCTGCCGCAACGCGGAAGCGGGGCACCGAAGGAGCATGCCATGAAAAAAGGCTTCGCAACGCTCTTAGCCTCGGCCGCCGTCGCCGCGGCGCTTTTTGCGGGTGCGCCCGCCTCGGCAGCCTCCTGCGCGCCGCGCTACACCGCTCACCACTGGAGGGCTCATCGCTGCCCGGTCCGGCTCGCCGCCCCGCCCGTCAGACACGCAGGCTATTGGGGCTTGAAGCACTGGGGCTACGGCTCCTACCGCTGGGGCTGGTGGCCGGAATTTGCGGGCGTTGGCCTGACGGTCAATTCCGATATCGGCTGGGGCTATCCCTATTGGGCTTATTACGGGCTTGGCGGCTCACCCTATTGGTTCGCCTACGATTATTTCGGCCCTTATGATCCCTGAGCGTTCGCGCCCGGCTTTGGAGAGTTCCGCAGCGGCAGTTCCCTAATCAGCTGCGCCTGACCGGGCGACCCGCCGGGAATGGCCAATGAAACACAATGGAACGATTTTCGCCAGCTGATGTTTCGCTTCCGGCCGTTCTTAGGCCATCGGCCGGCCCAGCAGAATTGGCCGTCTGCTTTCCTGCAGGTGCCGGCCGAAATGGCAACACCGGAAGGGAGATGAACATGAGACGCTCAGCTATTTTCATGGCTACGGCCGTGCTCGGTGCCGGGTTGGTAGCGAGCGAGGCTGCCGCAGCGATTAAAGCGGCTGGCTACCACGGCCGCACGTCCGCTGGCCGCAGTGTTGCCTACCACGGCCGCACGCTCGCCGGCCGCAGCGTTGCCGGCCGTGGCTGGCGTGGAGCAGGCTGGCGGTACGGCTGGCGTGGCGCCGGCTGGCGCGGCGGCTGGGGTAACCGCCCGGCCTGGGGCGGGTGGCCAGGCTACACTGGAGTGGGCTTAGCTGGACTTGGCGCGGGATTGGGAGCGGCCGCCAATCCATGGCCGGGCTATTATGGCTATAGTTACGGCTATCCTTATAATTATTCGTATAGCTATGGCTATCCCTATAATTACCCGTATGGCTACGGTTATCCGTTCGGTGGATTAGCGGCCGCCGCGGCCGCGCCCGTAGCGGCGGCGGCAACCGTCGCGGCGGCAGCCACGGCTCCTCTGGTAACCGGCCGGAGCGCCGCAACTGGGCAAATGGAGATGGGCGGCCACTGCACTACGCCCGCGAAAACGTGCCTGCTAAAGTCCGAGTCTTGGGTCGGTAATGGCTGCTCGTGCCGTGTGCCGGGCGGCCGCGCCCGGGGTTCCGTGGCACCCTAGTTTCCCCCGCTATGAGTCTCGCTTGCGGGATCCATCGCGCAAGCGGGATTCTCTCGTTCCAGGCAATTATCGGAGCAGGGCACGAGAGGCATCCCGGGCCTTGCCTTTTGTTCGCCGCTTTGCTTATAAGGCTCGCGTCCGCGGACCTCGCCGCGTGGCGCGATCCTGCTTTTCCGGCTCTTCCATGCGCCTCCCGGCACGATGGCGCGGGCGGGCGGATCCTATTCTGGGCGCTTGCCGCCCGAAGGAGTAAGGCAAATGCCCAAGCTTAAAACAAAATCCGGCGCCAAGAAGCGCTTCAAGATCACGGCAACTGGCAAGGTTGTCTATGCCCAGATGGGCAAGCGCCACGGGATGATCAAACGCACCAACAAGCAGATCCGCAATTTGCGCGGCACCGCGATTTTGTTCAAGACCGACGGCGATAACGTCAAGAAGTTCTTTTTGCCCAACGGCTAAAGGGTCCGCCTTCCCCTTTTACGCATCCGGAGATGAGCCATGGCTCGCGTCAAGCGCGGCGTCACCTCGCACGCTAAGCACAAAAAGATCCTTAAGCAGGCCAAGGGCTTTTATGGCCGCCGCAAGAATACGATCCGCGCCGCCAAGGGCGCGGTCGACCGCTCGATGCAGTATGCAACGCGCGACCGGCGCGCCAAGAAGCGGGTAATGCGCGGCCTCTGGATTCAGCGCCTCAATGCGGCGGCGCGCGAGCATGGACTCACCTATTCGCGCTTCATTGGCGGGCTCGCCAGGGCCGGGATTACCATTGACCGCAAGATCCTGGCCGATCTTGCGATCAGCGAGCCCGGGGCCTTCCGCGCGATCGCCGAGAAGGCGAAGGCGGCGGCCGCAGCGGGGGCTTAAGCCGACAGGTTCAACAATAACCTTTGTTGATAAGGATCAAGGCGGCCAATGGCCGCCTTTTTATTTGGTCTGAAGCGTGGCGGGACCGGAGGAACCGGAGCCAAGCTCTCCATCAATTTGCGTCACACGCCGCCCGTTATTTGGATGGGCCGTTAACGGCGGGCCCTGCACGCGGCGCTCTGAATCACCGGCACCAAGCGGTACGGCTTTCTCGCGCGCTCCCCCAACGCCGCGATGGCAGGGACCGCCAATCCGGTGCCCGTGAGGCTGACAATCGGGGACGATACCGGCACGATTGCCGTGAATGGGTACATCTCGAAATGAAGGCGCTACAGGCCCACCGGAACCGGAGCGGCTTGGCAATCACTCCTGATGGGAAACGCGTCTATGTGCTGAGCTGCACAAACAGCTGTGGCACTCTTGTTGTGGAGGCGATTGATGTCGCCGCCCGCAAGGTGATTGCCACCATCCCGATAGGGGAGAGCATGCCAGTGCAGAGCATCGCCATCATTCCCGACATTCCTCTGAGCTTCTTTACCTCCAAGCTCTTCATCAGCCAGAGCAAGTCCTATTTCGAGCTGCTCTCGAACATCACCCTTGGGAGCGGGGCGGATTGGCTCAATCCGGTGACCGATCCGGTCACCATTCAGGTGGGGTCTTTCGCCGCGACGATCCCGCCCGGCTCCTTCAAGGGAGCCCAGTATGGGCCCTGGACCTTCGACGGCACGGTCAATGGCGCCGTCATCCATTCGGTGATCTGGCTCACCGGAACGAAGCAGTATCAGGTGCTTGCGAAAGTCCAGCAGGCGAACATCGCCGGAGCCAAAAATCCGGTCACCGTGCGCCTGACGCTCGGGCCGAATAGCGGCACGGCCCCGGTCACTGGAAAGATTTACGCGGCGAGCGCCAATTAATAGCGACGCTGTGACGAACCGGCTAAGCGCGCAGTAGCCAACGGAACCGGAGCGGTTCTCGTTTGGCCCTGGTTCGCTCTGTTGCCTAAGGAGGGTGCGATGGACTGTGATTCCCACTTTGTTCGTGATACCTCTTCGTCTGCCTCTTGCGCGCGAAGCTTGCTGGCTCTTTGTTTTATTCTGCTTTTCCCTCTCGCATTGAAGGCCTCCCCGGCCGACCACGGCGCCTATGTGGCAAACCACGACAGCTGGACGATTTCGATCATCGATACGAGCACAAATCAGGTTGTAGAGACAGTTCCGCTTGCATTCCAGCCAGGCGATCTCGCCATTACCCCTGATGGGACCCGTGCCTATATTGTCGCGTCCACTGGCACCATCAAGGTGATGGACTTGGCCAGCAAAAAAATCGTAGCCGATGTTTCGCTGGCGAACCTTTTTTCGGCGAATGAGGAGTTTCATCCGGAACGGTTTGCCATAACGCCGGATGGCAAACAGCTTTACGTGGGAGTTAGGGTCGTCTTCGACAACTTTTTTTACCGTGGCGCCTTCCTCACTGGCGCCGTAGTCGATACGGCAAGCAATACGGGGGTGGTTCGATTGCGCGACATCCGCCCAAATGGATATGATCTAGGGGCGGTGGCCATCACACCGGACGGGAAACGCGCCTACTTTTCCATGGCAAGGGGGTCCGGGCTCATCGCGGTGGTCGATACCGCAACGAACCAAACAGTAGATCAAATTACTGGCGTCTTTGGCTGTTGTGACCTTATTGCCAGCAATCACCTGGCCGTCGCGCCAAGCGGGAAGTACTTTTATGTTACAAACTTCTATAATATAGCAATCTTCGACACCGCAACCGACAAGGGCGTAACAGAGATCAATTTCGGATATCCGGGCGCGGGCGCGATGGCCTTCGCTCCGGATGGATTTCGCCTCTACGCCGTCCACGGCAACAACGCCGTGGCGATCGACACGGAAACCAATCAGGTGACAAATACAATCCCGGTGGGGACGGACCCCCTGGACATCGCAATCACTCCCGACGGTAAAAAAGCTTTTGTGCTGAACTGCACTGCCCCGGGGACGCCATGCTATACGCCCTACAACGATGGCACGGTCTCGGTAATCGATACGGCGACGAACAAAGTGGTGGCCAGCATTGGCGTTGGTAAGGGCCCCGCTGCCATCGCCATCATTCCCGACATTCCTCTGAGCTTCTTTACCTCCAAGCTCTTCATCAGCCAGAGCAAGTCCTATTTCGAGCTGCTCTCGAACATCACCCTTGGGAGCGGGGCGGATTGGCTCAATCCGGTGACCGATCCGGTCACCATTCAGGTGGGGTCTTTCGCCGCGACGATCCCGCCCGGCTCCTTCAAGGGAGCCCAGTATGGGCCCTGGACCTTCGACGGCACGGTCAATGGCGCCGTCATCCATTCGGTGATCTGGCTCACCGGAACGAAGCAGTATCAGGTGCTTGCGAAAGTCCAGCAGGCGAACGTCGCCGGAGCCAAAAATCCGGTCACCGTGCGCCTGACGCTCGGACCGAATAGCGGCACGGCCCAGGTCACTGGAAAGATTTACGCGGCGAGCGCCAATTAATAGCACTTGCGGCCGGAAAGGACTGGTGGGGGAGGTAGGACTCGAACCTACGAAGGCTTAGCCAGCGGATTTACAGTCCGCCCCCTTTGCCGCTCGGGACACTCCCCCAGAGGTCACGTGAGTGGCTAATTAGCATGGGAGCAGCGCTTATGCGAAGGCGCCCTGCGCCTGTCAACCGGTAAATCGCGGCCCGGCCGCTAGAGGAGCGGCGCTTGACGAAAGGCAAATTGAAACGCCCTGCAGCCAAACCCGGCCGCTCGAGCGGGACTGGCGAGGGCCGCGCGAGGCCCGGCACATGGCAGGGGCCGGGCAAGGTGAAGGACCTCCGGTTTGCGGCCAGAACCGCTGCTGCCCCGGTTGAAGGAAAATCGCCGCTCCGGCAGCGGGAGAAAAATTCGGCCATCCTTTACGGCTTCCATGCCGTGCGCGAAGCCTTGCAGGCGGCGCGGCGCCAATTCTTTGCGCTTTACGCAACGGAAGCAGCGGCCCAAAAGCTTGCGGAGGATATCGCGCGCGCAGGGCTCAGCGCCCGGATTGTCACGGCCGGAGAGCTCGGCCGCCGCCTCGGAGCGGGCGCCGCCCATCAAGGCGTGCTGCTCGAAGCCTCCCGCCTTCCGGCCCTCGACATTCCGGATATCGTATCAACGTCCGGGATTGTGCTCGTCCTCGATCAGATCACCGATCCTCACAATATCGGGGCAATCCTGCGCACCGCCGCGGCGTACGGCGCGGATGCGCTCATCGTGACGGAGCGCCATACGCCGGAGATGACGGGCACGGTGGCCAAGGCCGCCTCGGGCGGGCTCGAGCATGTGCCCATAATCCGCGTCATCAACCTCGCCCGCGCGCTCGAGGAGCTCGGCGAGATGGGCTATCTGCGGCTCGGCCTCGATTCGAAAGCAGAGCTAAGCTTGCGGGAAGCGCCGCTCAAAGAGCCGCTTGCGCTCGTGGTTGGCGCCGAAGGCAAGGGGCTCAGGCGGCTTACGCGCGAAAAATGCGACCTTGTAGTGCGCCTTACCATGCCTGGCCCAATCAAGAGCCTCAACGTCTCGAATGCCTGCGCCGTTGCCCTTGCTCTCCTGCACGGGGAAGATTAGCCGGACTGCTGAAACATTCGATCTGAGTGTTGGGTCTGGCAACATAAGTCCAGGGCAGCCACCAGCGCGCCTCATGTGGCAAGCTTTCCGGCACCGGATCGTAGCCCAATGTTCCCCAAGGGTGGCAACGCAAAAGCCTGGCTAGGCCGAGCCAGCCTCCCGCCCAAAGGCCGTGGCGCGCAATTGCTTCGTCCATATACGCAGAGCAGGTCGGCAGATGGCGGCAATGATTTCCGGCCAGGGAGGAGAGGGAAAACTGGTAGGCGCGGATGACAAGGTGTGCGATCTGCCGTGCCGTGCCGGAGAAAAGGTTCATCTGAGTTGTTTCCGCGCGTCTCATTATTGCCGGGAGTGTGGCGGAAATACACTGGCGGGCACTCCGTCCCGGGCACATAATGCCACACTTGCGCCAGCTCAAGACTTAGGGGGGCTCCCTTGCCGATTTCGCAGCGTCTTTATCTTGCGGGCCTATGCGTGCTTGCGGCTTCGGTGGCCAATGCGGCCGAGCTTCCGCCTGCCGCGCCGCCCCCTGCCGAGGGCTGGATCATCACGCTTGGCGTTGGGCCCAACGTCTTTACTTCCTTTCCCGGCGCAAAGAGCGTCTCGATCTGGCCGACGGGCTACATTACCTGGCACAAGCCCGGCGAGCCAGAGCCGTTCGTCTCTCCAGACGATGGGTTCGGCATCGCGCTCTTCGACATTGGGTGGCTCAAAGCGGGGCCTGTCGCGCGTTTTATCCCGGAGCGCACGCCCGGCGGCGCCTTTGGCACAATCGGCAACAACAATAATTTCTTCGGCTTGCATAATGTCGGGTTTACCGCCGAGCTTGGCGGCTTTATCGAGGCATGGCCCATCGAGTTCCTGCGCATCCGCTTCGAGGGCCGGCAGGGTGTCAGCGGCGCGGATGGCTTTGACGCCAATCTCGCACTTGATTTTGTCAAACGGTGGGGGCTCTTCACATTCTCGGCGGGCCCGCGGCTGCAATGGGGCGACGACCGCTTTGTGAATGCCTATTTCTCGGTCACACCCGCCGAAGCCTTTCTGAACCGGCTTGCATTTCCCGCTCAGGGCCTCTTTCCTTATCAGGCCCAAGCCGGGCTGGTTTCAGCCGGAGGCTTCGGGGCGATCAAGTATGATTTTGCGCCCGCCTGGAGCGCGACGGCATTCGGCGGCGTGGTCCGCTATGTCGATAGCGCCGGGGGGAGCCCGATCCCGAACCTTCTCGGATCACGGAACAACTTCTCGGCTGGCGTTATCGTTGCCTATTCCTTCAACTGGAGCGGCTTCTGACCTGCCAGCGCTTCTCCAGGCGCCTTGGGCCGCCGCGGTCTCGATCTGATCGACACAATCGGCCGCCGCCTCGAAGGTGAGAAGTGTCGAGGCATGGCGCGCCTTGAAATCGCGCACCGGCTCAAGCAGCGCGATCGCAGCCCATTTGCCCTGAGGGGGAGGGCCATGCTCTTTGAGCATAGCCCGGACTTGCTCGCGCAAGGCGCGAAGCTCCTCGCCGGTCGAGCCGATGACGTTGCGCGCCATGATCGAGGCCGCAGCCTGTCCTAGGGCGCAGGCCCTGACCTCATGCGCGAAATCCACCACGCGGCCATCTTCCATGGTCAGGTCGACGATCACGGTAGAACCGCAGAGCTTTGAGTGGGCCTTGGCCGTAGCTCCGGGCGCCTTGAGCCTGCCTTGCCGCGGAATGTTTCCGGCAAGCTCTAGGATTCCTTGGCTATAGATGGTAGGGAAACTTGTCTCGTTTGCCATTTTAGTCCAGATGACGCCGCAGCGCGCTACCTATATAGGAGTGCGGGGTTTGGCGGGCGAGATGCCAGGTCCGAATCCGCCGGGCACCCGTCCGTCCGGGCTCTTTTTCATCGAAAGGAGCAAGCTGAGGGACGCTCAATTGAAGTTTACGGAGGCTCCACATGGATGCGGTGGTTAAGTCCTTGCTTGAACGTCCACAGCCGCAAGCCAAATCGCAAGCTGCTCAATCTCCTCTCCCCCGGCCGAGCCGGGAAGAAGCTGAGGCTGCCGTGCGCATTCTCCTGCGTTGGGCCGGAGAGGACCCGGCTCGCGAGGGGCTGCGCGACACGCCGCAGCGGGTTGCCAAAGCTTATGAGGAGTTTTTCTCGGGCTATCAAGAAGAAGCGGCAAATGTGTTGAGCCGGGTCTTTGAGGAAGTCGAAGGCTATGACGACATGGTCCTCGTCCGGGAGATTTCCTTTTCCTCGCATTGCGAGCATCATGTCGTGCCCTTTTTCGGCCTCGCCCATGTCGCGTACTATCCATCGGAGACCGGCGTCGTCGGGCTCTCTAAGCTCGCGCGGCTGGTCGATATTTACGCCAAGCGGCTGCAGACGCAGGAGTCCTTGACGGCCCAAATCATCGGTGCGATCGAGCAGCACCTGCGCCCGCGCGGCAGCGCCGTCATGATCGAGGCCGAGCACCTGTGCATGTCCATGCGCGGGGTCCGCAAGCACGGAGCGGCCACCATCACAACCCAATTCACTGGGGTCTTCCGGGATGATCCCGCCGAGCAGATCCGGTTCCTGACCATGATTCGCGACGGCCGTTGAGAGAAAGCTGTTCCGGGTAGGTGTTTTCGGGCCGGTAGCGGCCGGGCTGGGTTTCCGTCATGATGCCTTCAAGTGCCACGCGGGATTTAGAAGAAGGCCAGGATTTCGCGCCGCGCTTTGGTCCGGATGGCCTCATCACTTGTATCGTAAGAGCCGCCTCGGACGGCGAGATCCTGATGCTCGCCTATATGAACGAGGAGGCGCTGAGGCTGACGCTTGAAACCGGGACTGCCCATTATTGGTCGCGGTCGAGGCAGGTGCTCTGGCGCAAGGGCGATAAATCGGGCCAAGTGCAAAGCGTCAAAGAGATGAGGGCGGACTGCGACCAGGACGCCCTACTGCTCACTGTCGAGCCGGGCGGCGATGGGGGGGCATGCCATACCGGCAGACGCTCCTGCTTCTATCGTAAGGTTCTGCCTGGCTCCGCCCCCGCCAGACTTGTTTTTGATTGACCTGCTCACGATCTTTTAATCGTGAGGCAGCTGGCTAAGGTACTTTTCAACATGGTATTGCTTTTGCATTGATTTGCTTAGTTCCGGTCCGGAGGACCAGGAGACTCCGGTGCCGCTTTTGTCAAAGTTGCGTGAAGCTGGCGAACACGAAGCCCCTTTCAGGCATTTTCAACCAAAGAGCGCAACCATCCTGGACAAGGGAACATGTTTCTCGCTGGGCTCAAGGATCCGCCGGCTTCACCGCCTAGCCATGAGCGCTTACGCGAGCGCCCGTACGCAAGGATCGGACAGGTGAACATGAGCAGGGTGCCGTTCTATCGCAGCAATGGGTCTGGCCAAAGCGCAGGGGACGCCGAGGGCCGCTCATTCGCTGTCCGTCAGCCAAAGATTGGGATCGCGCTCGGCGCTGGGGCGGCGCGCGGATGGGCGCATATCGGCGTTTTGCTCGAACTCAGCGAGCAGGGAATTGAAGCCGACATAGTTGCTGGCACTTCAATTGGCGCCCTCGTCGGGGGAGCCTACGCGGCGGGCAAGCTCAAGGAGATGGAGCGATTCGCGCGCAATCTGACAAAGCGGCGCGTGATGAGCTTGATGGATGTGTCTTTCTCGGGTGTGAGCTTTCTTTCCGGCGAAAAATTGCGCCGCGAGCTTGAGCACAGCTTCTACAACAAGAGTTTTGAGGAGCTGCCGAGGAAATTTGCCGCCGTCGCGACCGAGACCGGCACCGGGCATGAGGTCTGGCTGACCAAGGGCAATCTTGCGGAAGCCATCCGCGCCTCCTATGCCTTACCCGGGATTTTCGAGCCAGTGAAGATCAATGGGCGCTGGCTTTTTGACGGAGCGCTCGTCAATCCAGTGCCCGTCACGGTCTGCCGGGCCTTGGGCGCGGAGATCGTGATTGCAGTTAATCTTGTGAGCGACGCGACCTATCGCGGAACGACCATCCATGACCCGGTAGCGATCGAGCCTGTGCTCGAAAGGTTCGAGATTGAAGAGCCACCCGAGGCACAAACCCTAAGATCGCGGATATTTGGCGGCGTTGGCGACAATTTGAGACGTATTTTCGGACGCCGTGAGGACGGCGCCCCAGGCATAGCAAGTGCCATGGTCGACGCCTTCAATATCGCCCAGGGCAGGATATCCCGCTCACGACTCGCAGGAGACCCTCCCGACGTCCTCGTCAACACGCGGCTCGGCAAGGTGGGTCTGTTTGATTTCCATCGCGCCGACGAGCTGATTACTGCGGGCCGCAGGGCCACGAGGCGGGCCATGCCGGAAATTGCGGAGCACATCATCTTGCCGGGGCCGCCTGCAGCCCCCGCGCTTGAAACCAACGTGATCAGGGAATGAGCCGGCGTTCCCGCTAGGCTGTTGCGATGTATTCGCGCAGCGCCTTGTGCTCCTGCTCGATCTCCTCGAGCCTGTGCTTGACCACATCGCCGATCGAGACGATGCCGGTGAGCGTGCCCCCATTCATGACCGGAAGATGACGGCAGCGCCGGTTGGTCATCGTCTCCATGACGGCGTGAACATATTCATCCTCATGGGTTGTGAGGACGGGCGTTCGCATGTGCTTCGAGACGGGATCATGAAGGCTCGCCGGGCCAGACGTGCCAATAGCGCGGAGAATGTCGCGCTCCGAGGCAATCCCAGCGATGTCACCTTGGGCATTTAGGACGACGGCTGCGCCAATATTATGCGCCGTGAGTAAAGCTGCCGTTTCGGCCAGAGTCTGATGCGGCCAGGTGGTGATGACCTTCCGGCCTTTGGCCGCGAGAATATTTGCGACGAGCACCTCTGCCTCCCATGGCATTATGGGCCTTATTGGCCTCGCGAAGTTTCGGATAGCCAACTAGAGGCATGATGCACCCGTTACCAAGCTAGCGCAACACCGCGCTTCCGCCAAGTTTGGCGCGCAAGCATCTGCCTTTGCGTTTCATCTATGCCGCCGCAAGAGCGGCGATCCCCATTAAGATGAGTCGGCCCGCAAGGTGAGGCAAGCACGCATAGCAAGCGTCCAGGCTCGCGCTCCGAGAGAGCGGTGCCAGTGGGAGTGTGCCGACAGGGGCGTGCACCATTGGCGGCTGAAATCGTCTGCAAGGAGGAGCAGGAAAACCGTGACGCTCGGTAAAGCTTGCGATTACGTAGCTCAAGCCGCCAAGGCAGCGGCGGCTAGGCCGCCCAGGCCGTGGGGCGCGAGGCGCAAACTTCGTCGCATGTCGAGGCTTTCCGGCGCGCCATCCTGATCGGCCTTGCAAGTTGCGGGTGAGGGCACCCAGCAAGCTATCAAAGCACCGGCCGCCGGGTCGATCCGCCATCTGCACTCAAGGGCCGTCCCGGAGCAGGCGCTCTGGCGCGGAGCTGCGGCGCGCGGGACCGGGCGCCCCGGCCGCGCCGCGAAAATAGATTTTCCCGTCGCCGTGTGGGAATGCGCCCAGGCGGCCAGAACCAGAAAAATTGAGGAGCTTTGCGGCCATCGCTCACCTCCAGCCTTTTCGAATGACGGCGGACGGTGAGCGGATGGTAAGCCTCAGGCTGTCCCAAGAACCTTTCAAGCGATCACGCCGCCGCGCTCTCTTGGGTGACGGCACTCGGCCGGATTGCGCCAGGGGCGCGCTATCAGAGAACGTACTGTCCATCTTTCCTTGAGGAGTTGCGGCCCTGGACAGGCCAGGCCGCTGGAAACGAAAATGCGATGCGGGCGGCGAGGTGTCGAGCCGCCAAAAGTCTTTTCGTTTACTTACCAGTGAGGCTGCTGAGCGGTAAGGCAGCATCATCTCACGGATTGTCATAAGCCGAGTTATCGGCTTTTTTCTGCCTGCCGCGGCACGCAGGTGCTCGTTTTGTCTTTGTTGCTGCGCAATCGACTTGGGACGTAGGAGACCTCTCCGTGCCGCGGCTGGATCCGGGATTTTACAAAGATGCGCTCGATCTTGTGATTTCGGCCCTACTCGGCGGCGTCATCGGATTTGAGCGCCAATGGCGGCAGCGATTTGCTGGCTTGCGGACGAACACCCTAGTTTCCCTGGGCGCCGCGATCTTTGTTGTTTTCGGGGCGCAGTTCAGCGATTCAAGCCCAACCAGAGTCGCTGCTCAGGTGGTCACCGGAATTGGCTTTCTAGGCGCCGGGGTGATTTGGAAGGAGGGGCTCAACGTGCGCGGTCTGAACACGGCCGCAACCCTTTGGTGCTCGGGCGCGGTCGGACTTTTGGCGGGAGCAGGGTTTTGGCCCCAAGCTGCGGTTGCGGCCATTCTTGTTGTGAGTGTCAATCTCGTGCTGCGGCCGCTGGTAAGACTAGTCAACCGCCAGCCAATCGAGAGCGCCGAGATCGAAACATCTTATGTTGTCACCGTCACTTGCCAAAGCGCGGACGAGGCGCAAATACGGGCCCTCCTCGTGCAGGGCTTCGGCGTCAGCGACCTCCACTTGCGCGAGCTCCAAAGCTCCGACATCGAAGAGACCGGCCGTGTTGAGGTTACCGCGCGGCTCACATCGCAGAAGCGGCGGGAGATCGCGCTCGAATATATCGTTGGGCGCCTGAGTCTTCAGCCCGCCGTGTCCGCCGCCAGCTGGCGGGAGGTAAGCACCATAGTTTAGGAATGTGGCTCAGCCGAATAGCGCCAGAGCGCCAGAAACCCGAACGGGCCTGCTCACCCAGGCACGAGCCCTTGCGCGCCGGCGGTGCGTGCCCCGGACAGCGCAGCAGGAGTTTCGCCGTGAGGCAGCCCCATCCAGTAGCCGCCGGGCTCCGGGACCGCCCCCAACGAGGGGCTCGAAAAAGTATCGCGATGGCCAGAGCAGACCAACGCCAGCGCGGATCAATCTGCGGCTGCATTAGCTTCCTTGAGCGAGCTCGAAATCAGGTGCGAAGGCCGCGCCATCGCTGATTTCGGCCCGGAGGGTGCGCTTGCCTGCCTGTCCTATGATCCCGAAGGTGATCGCGGGGTCCGCAGCGAGCGAGATATCGCTTCCGAGATGGAGCACCTTCTTCCCGTTTAAGCTGATGTCGACGGTCCTCAGGAACCGGGCAGGCGTGTAACCCTGCGTCACAGGATCCTTCTGCATGCCGTTGAAATTTGGATGCCTAATCAAAAGTTGCGCCTCGCGGCTTTCGCCTCCCTGCGGGCTGCCAGCATGCGCAGCTTCATCTCGCCGATCGAAGCGAGTGTCTTGCTGTCATAGGATCCAGGCGGCGCCGAGCAGCCGCCAGACGCCTTGATGAAGCGGTGCGTTTCAAAAAGGGCTCCGTCCTTCGCCTCTTCGACCGCATGCATCATCGAATATTGATCGACGCGCACGGCTCTACCTTCTAGTAGGTAAAATTTTTCGCTTGAAGAGACGGCAGAGGATGACACAAAAGGAACCGGCATCAATTTCACGGGCTCGCCCGGTACCGCACGGAATGCGCGCCCGTTTGGTCGCCGAGGCGGAGCGGCTGGTCAGGAAACGCGGCTACTCGGGGTTCAGCTACGCCGATTTGTCTGAGGCTGTCGGCATTCGCAAGGCGAGCATCCACCATCATTTTCCGGCGAAAGAGGATCTCGGAGCTGCGCTCATTCAAGGTTACCGCGACCGTTATGATAGCGCTTTGGCTTCCATTTGCGAGGCGTGCGCGCCAGGAGTGGCGTGCATTGAAGCTTATGCTGCGCTTTACCGGGAAGGTCTGAGGCAAGGCCAGGGCTGCCTGTGCGGCGTTATGGCCTGCGAGCAGGATGTGCTACCGAAGCGCCTCAAGGAGGCAATTTCCCGCTTTTTTGATGCCCATTTGAAATGGCTCGAGCGGGTTATGGCGGCAGGCGCCGAGGAGGGGACCGTACGGCGGGATCTCGATCCGCGGCTCGCGGCAAAGCTCGTGCTCGTGAGTCTTCAAGGCGCCCTCACGATCGGCCGTCTCTCAGGGCAGTTGCAGGCCTTCGATGCGGCTGCCGCCGCGCTGGTGAAATCCCTCGTTCCGTGCCCGGGGATGCAACATTGACGGAGCCGCTCCAAACTGGTCTACACATCACGCCGAAGCCGCCAGGCTAGACGCCCTCTCCCAAATCCGGACGCCTCATGAATTTCCTTACGCCTTTCGTCAACGCCTGGCAGTACCGCGAGCTGATCAGAGCCGTGGTCCGGCGGGAGCTCGCTGTCCGCTTTCGCGGCACGATCCTCGGCTGGCTATGGGCGATTTTCGGGCCGCTCGTTATGCTCAGCGCCTACACCGTGGTTTTCTCGAATGCCGTCGGTCTTCCGGCCTCGGCCCGCAGCGCCGGGGTGGGGAATTACGCCTTGTCAATCTTTTCGGGTTTAATTGTCTTCAATCTCTTCAGCGAGCTCGCTTACCGCGCGCCGGGCCTTTTGCATGAACACGCGGGCGTCATCAAAAAGTCTATTTTCCCAAGCGAGACCTTGGCCTGGACGGCGGCCACCCGCGCCTCCGTCTATGCCGGAATAAGCTTGGGGGTGCTCCTCGTCTTCGAAGTCGCGCTCACCTGGCGCTTGCCGCTTTCAGGATTGCTTTTGCCGCTCGTGGCCGTGCCATTTTTCTTATTTTTGCTCGGGACCACTTGGTTCCTCATGGCGCTTGGGTCGTTTACGCGCGATGTGGCGCATCTTATGATCTCGATCGTGCCTGTGTTTATGTTCGCCACTCCGATCTTTTATTCGATCGACGACGTGCCGCCACATCTGCGCCTTTATATCCATCTCAATCCGGTCGGTAATTACGTCGAGATGATGCGCGATCTCCTTCTCTTTGGCCGCTTGCCTGGCCCGCTCCTTTATGGCGGGACAGTGCTCGGGTCTCTATTTCTATTTTTTTTCGCGTACCGATTCTTCATGCAATACAAGGCTGTGTTCGTCGATGTCATCTGATGTGGTCATCAGCTGCGAGCGCGTCGGCAAAGCGTTCCAGCTCTATCTCCACCGCAACGATCAACTCAAGCAGGCGATCTTCGGCCATTGGAGACGGTTTTATCATCCCCATTGGGTGCTAAGGGACATCACGTTCAAAGTGCGCCGGGGCGAGCGGATTGGCATTGTCGGCCGCAACGGGGCCGGAAAAACAACTCTTTTGCAGGTTATTTGCGGCATCACACTGCCGACACATGGCAAAGTCGAGGTGAGAGGTCAAATCGCTCCGATCCTCGCGCTTGGCGCGGGCTTCGATCACGAGCTGACGGGCCGCGAAAATGCCCTAATTGGCGGCGCTATCCTTGGCATGAGGCGAGCAGCAATCGAGGAAAGACTGCCCGCCATCGCCGAGTTCGCGGACATTGGCGACTTCTTCTACCAGCCCGTGAAGCTCTATTCGAGCGGCATGGCGGCTAGGCTTGCTTTCGCGGTCTGCGCCCATGCCGACGCAGATATTTTGATTGTCGATGAGGCCCTATCGGTTGGCGACGCGGCTTTTGGCGCCAAGTGCGACGCGTTCATCAAGAACTTTGCCAAACGCGGCACGATTTTGGTCGTCTCGCATGATCTCGAGACGCTCGAATCGCTATGTGACCGCGTGATCTGGATCGAGGACGGCAGGGCGCACCAGATAGGCGATGCGCGCGGGGTCGTTTCGAATTATCGTCAGGCGCTCAGAGAAATTAAGGCGCCGGCGCTTGCAGCCAATTTCTGATACCGGGCATCCGGGCGAACTTAGCGGTCCCGCGCTATTTGGGCGCGCAGGGTGCCGGCAAATCCGAGGCTCATATTCTGCCGCCCGATAAGGATGGCTGCGGCAGCGAATTCAAGTATGATTGCCGCCGCAACGAGCCAGATAAGGCTGGGATCCTTGCGCACGAGGGTCTCCGCGCAAATGAGCACCGTGATCTGGAGGGCAGGAGGCGCGGCCGCCGCCAGCAGAGCCAGGCTTGGCCCGCGCCCGCTCGCCGAGCCCATGGAGAGCACAAGGCCGATCACAAAGAGCGCATGGGCAAGCGCGAGCGAGGGCACACCGAAACGTTTCGCCGCCTCGCTCATCCACTCCGCATAAAGCCTCGGATAGACAATTGGCGAAGGCCGTTCGCGGAAAAACTCACTAAACCGCAGCTCAAAGGCGCCCCGCCAGCCGCGCGGCGGGAAACCGGAGGAGCCCTGCATCCCAATCGGCATCGCGTACTCGTCGAAGTTCGCGGTACGCACTGAACTTCCATCGGCTGGTATCGTCTCGATGGAGCCATTGCTCATGACGAGAACCACGCCGTGCTCATTGCGGCGAAATTCTGCCTTGGCGGCGAGAATGACCTGCTCTTCGTTTTTTTGGGCAGAAATTTCATGGATAAACATTCCAGAGACAATATCGGATGAAAGCCATCGGCGGAAATAAAGGGTCAGTTCCCCTTTATCTAAAGAGTAGAAGTGTGCGGGCTCCAGCATCCGGTGATTGAGCGAGTTGCGAATAACGTAAATCACATCATGCATCTCACCCACATGGGCGGGCGCGAAAATGGAAGAAAGCCAGTATCCGGCTGCGGTGGCGGCCAGAGCGGCGAATAAAGCAGGAAGGCAAATCGACCATGCAGAAAGGCGCAGCGAGTAAAGGACGGCGATCATGCCGTCGGCAGACATTCGCGCAAACTCGAGCGCAACCGCCACTCCGACGGCGACCGGCAAGGCGAGATAAAGGACGGTGGGAAGGGTGCCAAGGAGCGCCGGCAGGAGCAGCCCGCCACGGATGGCGGCCGGTGGCAGGTAATGAAAGAGCGACGTCATGACGACCGGCACGCACAGGCCGGTTGCGACAAACAGCGTTGTGATCGCGATGCGCTTCGAGAAATAAAGTAGCAGAATGCGGGGCATTGCCTCATCCGGCAGGTGCCGCAATCCAATTCCTTGTGCGCTGCACCGCCTGCTGTGCGTATTGGCGCCAAGCGGAATCGAAAATACGCCGGCTGGGCAAGCTCACGGCGCCAGCCCAATGGGCGAAATAGATTTTGCGCCCGCTGGCATCGCGGGGGCCATCGGCTCCGAATGTAACTCCTTCGGCCCTATAAAAGCTCTCGCCGGAGGCATCATCTATGCAATCAAAGAGTGGCGCAATCTTCAGCCCGAGCCGGTGCGCGACGAAATTGGTGACTGGCTGCGCGAACAGCATCCCGCGCTGGCGCACGGCATGGAAAATTGCCTCATCTCTGTCGATTACTTCGTAAAAGTCCTTTAGACTGAGTATCTCTTTTGACGCGACGAAGAACCCATCGTTAAAGAGCATCGCCTTGCTAAGGAAATCATATTGATCACGTTTCTTATTGTAGACATAATCTTTCGTCGGCGCTGCAACGATTAGGTCGATCGCTCCCCTCTTAAGCAGCCCAAACATTTCGCGAAAATCGCGAAAAAGGATAATGTCGGCGTCGAGATAGATAACCTCATCGAGCGGCAGGGCTAGAGAAAGGAACTTGCGCAATCTTCGGCGGTATCCCGGAAACATCGGATAAAGCCTCTTGGCCAAGGCATCGAGCTCGGCGCTGTCTGGCTCCGCGAAATGGGCACCGTAAATTGCGGCGGCTCTCCGCGTCTGCACGGTATTATCATCATACGGAATGATATAGAGCGGTGTCGCCGAATTGGTTGCAAGATAGCTTTCGAGGAACGGCAACAGCCAATCGATAATCTTATCATTGGCGATCACGGCCATGCCATATCGCTCGGAGGAAGACGAGGGATTTTGCATTGAGCTCCTGACGTGCTTGGCCCAGGGCCGGCTTGCAGGCAATAAGCCTGCAGACTTTAGTTAGATGCGGCTCGCGCTCAGGCCCTTGGCCGAATGCGCTATTTTTCCATTTAGCGTTTTTAGGGTAAACCAATCAAGCGGGAGAGAGTGCCGGGCCGGGGAGTCGAGTCCTGGCGGCCAGATACAGCAGCACATATGACGACCACCAGAATTGGATTAGGCCAAGAGAAAGACGGCGCGAGCGCTTTGGGCGAAGAGGATCGGCAGCAGCTTGCCGGAAAATACGTCGCGATTGTGCATCCGGCGTGGCATTCTTGTGGCAGCTTTAAAGTCTTTGCGGCACAGGCGCGGGCCTACCGGGAGTTGGGCGCGCAGGTCATCAGCATCGCACTTGCCGATGCGCCCGTGATTAGCAGGGAACGGCAATCCAAAGCCTACGCTCTACTGGCAGAGGGCTTTGAAGCCCACGCCCGTATCTTTACGGGAATGCCGATACGCAAAATCGCAAAAAGCGAGTTTCTCCGTGCGGGAATGCTGTGGCTGCGCGGCAACGAAGCCAGAATGAGACTGCAGATCGCCGAGCTTACGGACTTTCAGCCGGTGGCTGGCTCTGCCGGGCGGCTCGATCTCATCCACTGCAATCATTTCTTCTCCATGCCTATTGCCGAGAAGCTGCGCGCCGCAAACGGCTGCCCGGTTGTTCTTGATACGCATGACCTTCAGGCACGCCAATTTGTATTACGCAACAGCCGCCGCGTCCGCCTGCCGCCGGCCGCAAAATATGAGGACATGCTTGCACTGGAACTAAAAGCAATGTGCGGCGCAGATTTGCTCATCCACCTCAACGCGGAAGAATCGGAGGAATTCAAAGGACTTCTTCCGCAGAAAAAGCACGCCTTGCTCTATCCTGCGGTCGAACGCATGCCGGCTTGGCACGGCGGAGGTGATCCAATCATCGTCGCGAGCGCAAACCATGCGAATTTCCTGAGCCTTGTGTGGTTCCTAAAAGAAGTCCTTCCGCTCGTAAGGGACGTTCCAGTGCGTATTCTGGGCAACATCGACCGTGCGGTCCGGCTGGGGGCGCCCCGCCTTTACAACTCGTATTCGAACCTATTTCTAGGAAACGCTGGCCGTGCCAAGCTCGCGGAAGCTTACCGCACCTCTGCCGCCGTGCTCCTGCCGACGACCGAAGGGCACGGCATCTCTATTAAGACAATCGAGGCGCTTTCCTGCGGCGCGCCGCTTATCGCCACGCCCCTCGCTTTCCGCGGGTTTTCGATTAATCCGGCAAGCGTTCCGAATGTGACGCTTGTAGAAGATGCGAAAGCCTTTGCATGCGCCGTGCGTGCTGCCTATGCCGCCGGCCAGAGTCCCGCGTTTTCCGGGGCTTCTTCTGCAACAAGGCAGTTCTATGAGCGGTACTTCAGCGAAGATGCATATCGCCAGTCTCTGTGGGCGATTCTGCGGGAGAACCTCGGATTTGAACGAGGCGAGCCGGCACCCCTGCAAACGAGCGCTGCCGGCAACTGATTGTTAGCGCCTTTGCGGCTAACTTGGTGGAAGGCAGAGGGCTATTCGATGATGCTAACCGCAACTAGTCAACAAGGTGGTGCGGCATTACGTCCGGAGGGCGGGGCTAGCGGGGCAGCGGCGGGCGTCTTTTCCGATGATCGGGCTCGCCTCAGTCTTCCGGCCTCTGGCCTTGCCGGCGCTTATCTCAATCAATTCAATCGCATGGTCGATTTGCTGGACCGGCTCCCGGGCGCGCCTGAGCTTATCGGCGATCTCCTGGGCTGGCACCCCGCCAGTTATCACGATTACTTTTCCGGCCTGGCCGCTCCTGGCCGCGCTTCCGCCGCCGATGTCTATGCGGCGCTGAACCGGTGTTTAAGGAAAAGCTTCGAGGGGGTTGCGGTCGATCTTGATCGCAAGGCGCTCGGTGCGGCCGCCGCCATCCGCCGCCATTACAGAACGCATGGCGAGGCCCGGCCCGATCTCATGACAGACATCTGCGCCAGGGCAGGAAGCCATTTGCGCGAGGCCCTCCGCAGGGCGAGCGCGATTGTGAATCACGTTCCGGACGGGCAGGGCTGACATACAGCGGCGAAGCCCGAGGCTCCCCGGTCATAGGGCAAGCCACGCGCGATAAGGCTGACTGCACTGCCGCGATTTGCCGTGCTCAGTTGAAGCCTTTCCGGCAGCATTGCTATTCCCTGCCGCCGGGTTAAAACAGTGCCTTGCCGGCTGCTCTCCTATTTGTGTCTTGAGAATGCGCCTTTCACGCTATTTCCTGCCTATTTTGCGCGAGACCCCGAAAGAGGCTGAGATCGCCTCCCACCGCTTAATGCTGCGGGCGGGGATGATTCGCCAGGAAGCGGCAGGTATTTATGCCTGGCTTCCCCTCGGCTTCCGGGTTCTGCAAAAGGTTACCCAGATCGTGCGCGAGGAGATGGACCGGGCGGGTGCGATCGAGCTCCTCATGCCAACGCTTCAACTTGCCGATCTTTGGCGGGAATCCGGCCGCTATGAAGCCTATGGGCCGGAAATGCTGCGCCTGAAAGATCGCCACGAGCGAGAGCTCCTTTATGGCCCGACAAACGAAGATATGATCACCGAGATTTTCCGGTCCTATGTCCGTTCCTACCGTGAGCTGCCGAAGATCCTCTATCATATCCAGTGGAAGTTCCGCGATGAGTTGCGGCCGCGTTTTGGGGTGATGCGCGGGCGCGAATTTCTGATGAAGGATGCCTACTCCTTCGATCTCGACGAAACTGCAGCGAAATTGTCCTACAATAAAATGTTCGTCGCGTATTTGCGGATATTCGCCCGCATGGGTCTGAAAGCGATTCCCGTTCGCGCCGAAACCGGGCCCATCGGCGGCAATCTCAGCCACGAATTCGTCATTCTCGCGGAAACTGGTGAATCAGCGGTCTTTTGCCACTCCGGTATATTGGATTTGCCGATCCCGGCGGAGGATACCAAGTATGATGGCGATCTTGCGCCAGTTGTCGGCGAATGGACAAGGTCTTATGCTGCGACTGGAGACGTGCACGATGCAGCCAGGTTCGAGCGCGAAGTCCCCAGTGGTAAGCGCATTCAGACCCGCGGCATTGAGGTGGGCCAGGTGTTTTACTTCGGTGACAAGTATTCAAGGCCGATGCGGGCCTTCATCACCGGCCCCGACGGAATCGACCGGCCATTTCAGGGTGGCTCTTACGGGGTCGGGGTTTCGCGGCTCGTGGGCGCGCTCATCGAAGCTCATCATGACGAAGCCGGCATAATTTGGCCAGAGCCCGTCGCGCCGTTTAGAGCTGGGCTCGCCAATCTTAAGCCGGGCGATCCATTGGCAGATAAGGTCTGCGCCGAAATTTACGCTGCGCTCCAGAAAGCAGGCGTCGAGGTGCTTTATGACGACACAGATGAACGCCCAGGAGCGAAGTTCGCGAGGCTCGACCTGATTGGCTTGCCTTATCAGATCATCGCCGGCCCAAAGGGATTGGCTGCGGGCGCCGTGGAACTTAAAATCAGGGCGACCGGGCAGCGCGAGACTCTCAGTCCCGCGGCTGCGGTCGCGCATCTTACAGGAGCGTGATGGAAAGCTCAAGCCCGGCCCGGCCCTTTGCACCATTCGAATGGATGATTGCGCTCCGCTATCTGCGGTCGCGGCGCAAGGCGAGTTTCGTCTCGGTCATCGCGCTTTTTTCATTCCTCGGGATCATGCTTGGGGTGGCAACGCTGATCGTCGTCATGTCGGTGATGAACGGCTTTCATAAGGAGCTGCTTGATAAGATCGTCGGCATCAATGGTCACATCTTTCTTCAGGCAATCGATGCGCCCTTTACGGACTATGATGGAGTCGTAAAGGAGGTTGCAGCCGTGCCGGGGGTCGAACTCGCCGTTCCGATGATCGAAAGCCCAGCCGCCGCCTCGACCAGCAACATGGCTTTTGCGCTTGTGCGAGGAGTGAGGGAGGCCGATCTCAAGCGTCTCCCCGGAATTGCCAGGAATGTGCGGCTTGGCACGCTTGACGGCTTCGACAAGGCGGGCGGGGTCGCGATTGGTCAAAGGCTCGCCGAAAACCTCGGTCTTAGGATCGGCGACAAGCTCAAGATTCTAACAGCCAATGGCGCGCAGACGCCTTTTGGCGTGACGCCGCGCAGCAAGGTGTATCCGGTTACCGCAATCTTTCAGATCGGCATGGCCGAATTCGACAATCTTTTTGTCTATATGGCTTTGCCAGAGGCGCAAGGCTTTTTCAACAAGGATAATGAGGCAAGCGTTATCGAAATCTTTGCCGCCAAGCCGGAAGACATCGATTCAATTAAGCAAAGCATCGACCGGGTTGTCACACGGCCGATGATCATGACCGACTGGCGGGAGCGCAATAAGACATTTTTCGACGCTCTCAATGTCGAGCGCAATGTGATGTTCATCATTTTGACGCTGATCGTCCTCGTGGCTGCGCTGAACATCATCTCGGGTCTCATCATGCTTGTCAAAGACAAAGGCTGCGACATAGCGATTCTGCGCACAATGGGCGCGACTCAAGGCGGGGTCATGCGGGTTTTCTTGATCACGGGGGCTTCGATCGGCGTTGCCGGAACCATGGCCGGTTGCCTGCTTGGCCTCGTCCTCGCTAGTAATGTTGAGGCCTTGCGTCAGCTCCTTAACCGGCTTCTCAATGCGAACTTGTTCCCGGCCGAACTTTATTTCCTCTCCCGCCTTCCTTCGGTTGTCGATTTACGGGATGTCGCCGCCGTCGTGATCATGACCTTGGTTCTATCCGTCCTTGCAACGCTTTATCCGTCCTGGCGTGCCGCTAAGCTCGATCCGGCCGAAGCCTTGCGTTATGAATAGCTGCTCATGAACGTCCCCGCGATTTGTCTCGAGAAGGTGGAGCGGCGTTATGATCAGGCGGGATCGCCGCTCGAGGTCTTGCGCGGCGCGGATTTCTGCCTGTGGGCGGGGCAATCGGTCGCGCTCGTTGCGCCCTCGGGTGCCGGCAAATCGACGCTGCTTCATGTTGCAGGACTCCTCGAGCGTCCTGACGGAGGAGAGGTGTTTATCGCCGGGGGTGCGACCGTCGCCATGACGGATGAGGCGCGAACAACGCTAAGGCGGAATGAGATCGGGTTTGTGTACCAGTTCCATCACCTTTTGCCCGAGTTTACAGCGCTTGAGAACGTGATGCTGCCGCAGATGATCGCCGGGCTGTCCCGCGCAAGGGCCAAGGAGCGCGCTTGGCAATTGTTGCATTATCTCGGGCTTTCCGGGCGCGCGGACCATAGGCCGCCCGAGTTATCGGGCGGCGAGCAGCAGCGGGTCGCGATTGCCCGCGCGGTCGCCAACGGCCCGGGCATTCTGCTTGCTGATGAGCCAACCGGGAATCTTGATCCGAAGACCGCCGATCATGTTTTCGAGGTCCTCTATGGACTCATCCGGGCGACGGGCCTTGCTGCCTTGATCGTCACCCACAACATGGAGCTTGCCGCCCGCATGGACCGGCGCGTCACCCTGCACGAGGGGCGGGTGCTGGAGTTGGGTTAATCACTCGTCGGCGGTATTCGACCAATTGCCATTTGCGTCCTTCATATCCCGATGGGTTGTGCCCCGGTCTCAGTCAACCCATACGCGGACATCCCCAAAAGGATTGCACTGACATAGTTCGCGGGCAAGAAGCTTACCGCCTGAGTCCTCGGTAGTTCGCAACATCGCATCTTTTCCATTCTTGCCTTTGAAGAAGATCCATAGTGCAAATTTTCAGCTCTGGCTGGCAGATGCGATTGAGCAAAGGTTTCCCATTGTGCTGAGCGGCGGAGGCATTGGCTGCTTAGGTCACTACGTTTCCCCATTTCGAAGACGCAGATTGTATAGCTGGCTCAGCTGAGTTCACTGACTATCTTCGGCATCGCTACCGTGGCGGCATGAGATCCGACGGTTTCCTTCCCATTTTCGTCCGATGGGCCATGCACCCCGATACGGGCACTGTAGCTAGTTGTGGAGCCTCAACAGGTTGTCCTCGGATAGGCCGAGGCGACTGATGGGCGTATTGGCTTTCAAGCTACCATGTGGCCGATGCCAATTGTAGCGATGGAGCCAGTTGAATAGCTCGGCAGATCGCTG
>Ga0209062_1000527_pt1 | contig 109281 bp, 97 predicted proteins | sample Coa_R2_2_FD_187158 | JGI IMG/M metagenome (GOLD analysis project Ga0209062, IMG submission 187158) | Surface soil microbial communities from Centralia Pennsylvania, which are recovering from an underground coalmine fire - Coalmine... | ecosystem: Environmental > Terrestrial > Soil >...
CGCATCCGCGACAACGGAACCGGGATTCCGCCCGAGGTGAAGGACAAGATGTTCAATCCCTTCTTCACCACCAAGCCGGCTGGCGAAGGCACCGGGCTTGGGCTATCCATGTCCCACGACATCGTCGTGAAACAACATGGTGGCAGCATCGACGTCGTGAGCACGCCGGGCGAATTCACCGAGTTCACGATCCGATTGCCGCGAACCAGCATCATTGCAGACAGGACCAGAGTAGAGTGAGCATTCTCGTTCTCGTGGTGGACGACGAGCCCGATGTGGAGGCGCTGTTCCGCCAGCAATTCCGGCGCGATCTGCGCGCCCAGCGCTTTGTGATGGATTTTGCCAGCTCGGCCGCGGACGCGCTGACCCGCGTCGAGACGACCGGCGACAATGCGCTGATCCTGATCCTCTCCGACATCAACATGCCCGGCATGACCGGGCTCGAAATGCTGCCGAAGGTGCGGCAGAGCGCCCGGACGTGCCCGTGATCATGATCACGGCCTATGGCGATGCCGACACCAAGCGCAAGGCGCTGGAAAACGGCGCCTCCGGCCTGTTGACCAAGCCGATCGATTTCGCCGCGCTGCGCGAGGAGATCGACACCCGGGTCGCGCAGGCGAATTGAGCGGCGAATCGCGACGAAGGTCGTCTTCACGCGAGCCGGCGTCCACCGCGCCCGAGCAAGCTCCTGGCGGTTCCGCTATGTCCGGTCGAGGAATTCGCGGACTGCCTTGATGGTTGCAGCAGGTTGCTCCTCCATGAGCCAATGTCCGGCGTCCTTGACGACCACCTCCGTGACGTCGGTGGCGGCATTTCGCATCACGACGGCTTCCATCGCGCCGAATGACTTCTCGCCGCCGATGGCAAGGACCGGAATCGTCAGCCTGGTCGCGAACACTTTCTTGTTGTCGTCCGCATCCTTGCGGATCGACCTGAACTGGGCGAACGCCGCGCGCATTGCGCCCGGCTGCGCATAGAGGGCCGCATAGTGGCGGCGCGTTGCTTCGCCAATCCTGGACGGCGTGCCCGCGAAGTCGTTCCAGAAGCGATCGAGGTAGATGCGTTCGCGTCCCTTCACCAGCCGCTCCATGTCCGCCCCGCCGAGATCGAAATGCCAGAGCAGCGGGCTGCGGACGATGTCGTCCCACGGCGGCACCCCCGGCACCGGCGCGTCCATGACGACCAGCTTCTCGGTCTTGTCGCGGTATCGCGCCGCGTAGGCATAGGCCACCATGGTCCCGATATCATGGCCGACGACAGCCGCCCGATCGATCCCCAGCGCATCGAGAACGGCGCGCATATCCGCCGCCTGGGTCCATTTGTCGTAGCCATCCGCAGGCTTGTCCGACAGGCCCATGCCGCGCAAATCGGGCACCACGACGGTGTGATCGCGCACCAGATCCGCGGCGAGCTTCGCCCACATGTCGCCGGTGTCGCCAAAGCCGTGAATCAGGATCACGGCCGGCCCCTTGCCGCCAACGCGCACGTAGATCCGGGTCCCATTGGCCGGGATCGTCCTGGTCTGAATCCCCGACGGGAACGGCTCGAATTGCGCGCGCGCCATGGCAGGCATGAGCAGCAGCAACAGAACGACCAAACACCTCGCGCGCATCGAAAACTCCCCATCCCCCGGAAATCAGCGCGCGCAACATAGATCGAGCGGTCCACGAGACACAAGCAATTCGATTTCGCGGCGGCGCGCGAACCGATTGATTCCCGTGCGGCGCAGCCGCGTTGCACGGAGCGGTTGCTTCGCGTTGAAGCAGACGCCGCGGCTCAGATCGTCCTGACAACGCGTGAGACAATTCAACCCGTCATCCTGAGGCGCGAGCGCAGCGAGCCTCGAAGGATGCACGGCCCCGCTGCTGCAGCCGGGCCGTCGCCCTTCGAGGCTCGCTGCGCGAGCACCTCAGGGTGACGGTGCGAGAGGAGCGCGTGTAGCACCATCCAGATTCGATTTTCGAACAACACGCTCCGTCATTGCGAGGAGCAACGCGACGACCGCGTCCGCCGAAGCGCGCTTGCGCGAAGGTGGAAGCAATTCCAGGGCCACGCCCACGACTCTGGATTGCCGCGTCGAATTACGGTGACAGTGCATTCAATTCGGTTTGAGCGTTCAATAAGGTTCGTTTCATGCTCGTTCAGCGAGCCAGCCAGTGGGGTGGGGTGCAGTGTCATCGTAACGCCCGGGTGATCGGGCTGATCACAAGGCCAGTAGTCCGCGGGTGCGTCCCTTACGAGGGACCTGACCCCTCACCCGGACCGCATCTTGCGATGCGATCCGACCTCTCCCGTTCGGGAGAGGTGAACCGAGCTTGCGGCTCCCAGCGATTCAACCGATCCACGAGGATTTGGGCCGGCCAGGCTCAAGCCCCTACTCCGCCATCTCCGCCGCCGCCTGCACCGCAGGCCCGGCCAGCGGGCGCTCCTCCATCGCGATCATGCAGCAGGCTGCGACGGCGAGCATGACGGTGGCCCCGGCGTAGACGTAGCGGAAGGCGGCGACCATGTCGGCTGCGGCGATTGCGCCGACGGCACCATGGCCACCCTCGCCGCCCAGCGAGATGTCGGTGCCGAGCGCCATCAGGAGGATCGCCGAGAAGGCGGCGACCGTGAACGACGACATCATGGCCCGGAAGAAGTTCATGGCGCCGGTGATGGTGCCGACCTGGGCGCGGGGCACCGCGTTCTGCAAGCTGACCACGGTGATCGGAAACACGGTGCCGAGGCCGATGCCGAACACGGCCAACAGCGCCAGCAGCGCCCACAACGAGGGCGTGGTCAGCGCCATCGCGGCCGCCGCGATCGTGGCGGTGATGGAGCCGGCGATGGCGACGCGCTTGTAGTGCCTGACGCGGGCCATGGTGCGGCCGGCAATCGCAGCACCGAAGGTCGAGATGGCCGCGAGCGGAATGAGGCCGAGGCCGGCTTCGCTGGCGCTCAGGTGATAGACGACTTCGTAATACAGCGGCAGTATCACGGTCAGCCCGATCATGGCCCCGAGCGCACAGCCGCTCGCGAGCAGCCCGTAAGGCACGACCGAGCCGCCGATCAGGGACAGCGGCAGGAACGGCTCGTCCGCCCGCTTCGCATGCCAGATGAAAGCAAGCGCCAGCGCCACCGCGCTGCCGACCATGCCGAGGATGGCCGGCGACAGCCAGGAATAGCGGTTGCCGCCCCAGGTCAGCACCAGCATGAACACCACGGCGGACGCCATCAGCAGCACGCCGCCGAGCCAGTCGACCTTGCGCCTTCGGTGATAGACCGGGAGCTTGCTCATCTTGGGCAGCAGCAGCGCGAGTGCGGCGGCAGCCAGCGGCAGGTTGATCCAGAAGATCATCGACCAGTGCAGATGATCGGCGAAGATGCCGCCGAGCACCGGTCCGGAGATGCCGGCGAGCATCCACACCGCGCTGAACCAGGCCTGGTACTGGCCGCGCTCGCGCGCCGAGACGACGTCGGAGATCACGGTCTGCACCACCGGCATGATGCCGCCGCCGCCGAGCCCCTGCAGGCCGCGGGCGAGGATCAGGATCGGCATGCTCGGGGCCAGCGCGCACAGCACGGAACCGGCGATGAACAGGCTCAGCGACACGATGATCATGACCCGGCGGCCATAGATGTCGCTCAGGGTGCCGAACACCGGCGCCACCGCGGTCGAGGCCAGGAGATAGGCGGTAATCACCCAGGACAGGTTGGAGACGTCGTGGAACTGGCGGCCGATGGTCGGCAGCGCGGTCGCGACGATGGTCTGGTCGAGGGCGGCCAGGAACATCGTGAGCAGCAGGCTCAACAGGATGGTGCGGACCTCGGCCTGGGTCAGCGGCGGGCGCACGGGCGCGATCGGCGGCGCGTCGGCGATCGCGGCCACCCGGGCGGGCAGTTCCGTGAGCTCGGCCGCGAGGTCGGCGGGCAATGGTGTGGTGGCGGCAGGGTTACGGCTCTGCCGTATGAACTGGTTCATGATCCGGGAATATTTTTGTGCAGCGCGCCGCAATAACAGCGCAGATTCGCTAACTTGACCTCAATTTAAGGGGTAAACGGCCGATGAGGCAGCAGGTCTGACGCATGGGTGGGTCCCATCGCACCGCACCCCGTTCGCAAATGCGTGATCGGGGGCGCCGCACACCGTCATTCGGAACCGTCATCCTGAGGCGCGAGCGTCACCGAGCCTCTAAGGATGCACGGCCCGGCTCTCGCAGCCGGGCCGTCGCCCTTCGAGGCTCGCTCCGCTCGCGCCTCAGGGTGACGGGTCGAAGCCGGCGCGTCGTGCGTAGGATGGGTAGAGCGCAGCGGAACCCACCCTACGGTCTGAAAGCGTGAACCCGGAATTTCGAGATTCCGGGTTCGGTCCTTACGGACCGCCCCGGAATGACGGTGCGTGTGGCGATACAAAGGTGGCGGGTTTCGCGTCCTTAAACCTTCGGCCGCTTCTTCAGCCGCGCGCGCTTGGGCAAGAGCGCCGGCCAGCTCACGATGTGGTCCTCGAGCTCCTGGTCCGGGATCTCGTCCTCGGTGCCCTCGACCCGGCCGCGCACGGAGACGCCGGCTTCATGCACGGTGTCGGGATCGCCCGAGATCAGCGGGTGCCACCAATAGAGGTCGCGCCCTTCGGCGACCAGGCGATAGCCGCAGCTTGGCGGCAGCCAGTTCAACGTGCGCACATTCTCAGGCGTCAGGCGAACGCAATCCGGAACCTTGTCGGAACGGTTTTCGTAATCCTTGCAGGCGCATAGGCCGGCATCCAGAAGCTTGCAGGACACATGAGTAAAGAATATCCTGCCGGTATCCTCATCCTCGAGCTTCTCCAGGCAGCAGCGCGCGCAGCCGTCGCACAGGCTTTCCCATTCGGCTCGCGACATCTCCTCCAAGGTCTTGGTTTTCCAGAAAGATCCCTCCTGGCCTGAGGGTCGCTTGGGGCTTGCGGTCATCTTGTCTCTTGAATCCGAGGGATCGACGGGCGTTCCGCTGCGTTTTCGCCGCGCCGGCATGGCGGCCGGCGGGCCTTTTCCGCTCCGGTTGCGAACCGCATGCTGTGCATTAGTCCTAAACCACGGAAATCGCGAGCCGGGCCATTGGTTTATGAGGCCCGCTCGGGTAGATAAAGGATGAGTCCCGAACGGCGCAAGGCGTGGCTTGCTCGCGCGGCCTGGCTCGACGCCATGGGTTTGCCGCAACACTGCAGCAAGACATTTTCGACGGGGCCTGCGGCGCGCGCCTGGAAGCGCTTTCGAATGGCTAAGGGCTATGGCTAAGGGTTAAAGAATCCCAGTGAAGATCCTCCCGGACAATTGGAAGCAGCGGCTCAACAACTGGCGTCTCGATCTCGACGCGCGGTTCGACTCGGCGCTGTTCTCCTCGCTCCGGGGCACCCGCGAGCTCTATGAGCGCTTCTCGACCTTCATGGACAATTTCTATGTCGGCGGCTGGAAGCGCTGGGTGTTCGTCGAGCCGTTCTCGGAAGCCGCCACCCTCGGCCTCGGCGGGCTGGTGCTGCTGCTCATGCTCGCCATCCCCGCCTTCCGCGAGACGTCGGACGAGGACTGGCTGAAGAAGAGCGACCTCGCGGTCACCTTCCTCGACCGCTACGGCAATCCGATCGGCAGCCGCGGCATCAAGCACAACGACTCGATTCCGCTGGAAGACTTTCCGGACAACCTGATCAAGGCGACGCTCGCCACCGAGGACCGCCGCTTCTACGACCATTTCGGCATCGACATCGCCGGCACGGCGCGCGCGCTGGTCACCAACGCCCAGGCCGGCGGCGTGCGCCAGGGCGGCTCCTCCATCACCCAGCAGCTCGCCAAGAACCTGTTCCTGAGCAATGAGCGCACCATCGAGCGCAAGATCAACGAGGCGTTCCTCGCCATCTGGCTCGAGACGCGGCTCACCAAGAACGAGATCCTCAAGCTCTATCTCGACCGCGCCTATATGGGCGGCGGCACCTTCGGCGTCGACGGCGCGGCGCATTTCTATTTCAACAAGTCGGTGCGCGACATCAACCTGGCGGAAGCCGCGATGCTCGCCGGCCTGTTCAAGGCGCCGACCAAATTCGCCCCCCATATCAACCTGCCCGCGGCGCGCGCCCGCGCCAACGTCGTGCTCGACAACCTGGTCGATGCCGGCTTCATGACCGAGGGCCAGGTGTTCGGCGCCAGGCGCAATCCGGCGACCGCGGTCGACCGGCGCGACGAGAACTCGCCGAACTACTTCCTCGACTATGCCTTCGACGAGATGCGCAAGCTGGTCGACACCTTCCCCAAATCCTACAATGAGCGCGTCTTCGTGGTGCGCACCTCGATCGACATGACCGTGCAGCACGCCGCCGACGAGGCGATCGAGAACGAGCTGCGCCAGTTCGGCCGCGATTATCACGCCACCCAAGCGGCGACCGTGGTCGCGGACATGGACGGCGGCATCCGTGCCATGGTCGGCGGGCGCGACTATGGCGCCAGCCAGTTCAACCGTGCGGTCGACGCCTATCGGCAACCGGGATCGTCGTTCAAGCCGTATGTCTATACGACGGCGCTCCTGAACGGCTTCACGCCGAAGTCGATCATCGTCGACGGCCCGGTCTGCATCGGCAATTGGTGCCCGCAGAACTACGGCCACTCCTATTCCGGTCCGGTGACGCTGACGCAAGCGATCACCAACTCGATCAATGTCGTGCCGGTGAAGCTGTCGATCGAGCTCGGCAAGAAGGCCGGCGGCGGTCCGAAGCTCGGCCGCCAGATGATCGTCGAAACCGCGCGCAAGTTCGGCATCACCGCGCCCCTGCCCGACACGCCCTCGCTGCCGATCGGCGCCGACGAAGTCACCGTGCTGGAGCACGCGGTGGCCTATGTCACCTTCCCGAACAAGGGCATGGCGGTGACGCCGCATGCGGTGCTGGAGGTGCGCACCGGCGCCGGCGACCTGGTCTGGCGCTGGGACCGCGACGGACCGAAGCCGCGGCGGGCGATCCCGGCCAACATCGCCGCCGACATGGCGGGGATGATGAGCCACGTGGTCAGCGAAGGCACCGCGCGGCGCGCCGCGCTCGACGGCATTCCGACCGCGGGCAAGACCGGCACCACCAACTCCTATCGCGACGCCTGGTTCAACGGCTACACCGGCAACTTCGCCTGCGCGGTCTGGTTCGGCAATGACGACTACTCGCCGACCAACCGCATGACCGGCGGCTCGCTGCCGGCGCAGACCTGGCACGACATCATGACGGTCGCCCATCAGGGCATCGAGATCAAGGAACTGGCGGGCGTCGGCATGGGCCAGAAGCTTCCCGCCGCCGAGCGGCCGCAGACCATGGCGGCCAATGGCGCGAAGGCCCCCGAGATCAAGCCGGGACCGCCGCCGGTCCTGACCCGCCGCGGCGCCGAGGTGCTGGTGCAGGTTGAAAAGATGCTCGACGACGTGGCCAAGACGCTCGAAAAGACCACCGACAAGACCTCGGCGAACGAGCCGGCGAAGCCGGCCGCGTCGAGCGAGCTGCCTTTCCCCGACAATCTGGCCGCGGCGACGGGCGATGTGCCCGCCTCGCGCAAGAACTGACGTTTGCACCTGTGCGGCTGATCTTTAGCACCCTCCTGGCGTTGTGCATCGCCGCCGTCGTCGGCGTCGGCACCACATGGATGGCGACCACCCGCGGCACCGAGATCGGCACCCTGACCATCGGCGCCTGGACCGCCCGCCCGCGCACCGGCACCTCCGACATCGATCCCTATTCGCGCGCCACCATCACCCGCAACGGCGAGCTGCCGATCGGCACCGGCGACGGCATCGCCTTCACCACCCGCCGCGACGACCGCAACCGGCCGCTCGACGGACGCTGCGACGTGGTCGTCAGCGGCGTGACGCCGCCGGCGCGGTTCTGGACGCTGACGCTCTATGACAGCAAGGGCCATCTCGTCGCCAACTCGCTGCAGCGCTACGGCTTCACCAGCGAGGAGGTGGTGCGCAGCGCCGACGGCTCGTTCGAAATCCACATCGCCTCGCGCGCGCGCGCCGGCAACTGGCTGCCGACCGGCGGCATCGAGCGCTACGCGCTGATGCTGCGGCTCTACGACACGCCGGTCGGCGTTGCCACGCGCTCCAAGCGCGACGCGCCGATGCCCGCCATTACCACGGTGGGGTGCTCATGATCCGGCTCGCGTTCACCATCCTTGCCGGCGTGCTGCTGGGCCTCGTCGTCCATCTCGTCAGTGTGCTGGCGCTGCCGAGGATCGCGAGCGAGGACGCCTATTCGCGGCTGACGCCGCTGACCAGGCTCAACGCCGTCACGCCCTTGCCGCCCGCCGATCCCTCCAACACGCTGATGCCCTATCTCGACCCCGCCTTCGCGGTCGCGGTCTGCCGCTATGATCTGTCGACCGGACCGATCAAGCTGAAGGTTCCGGTCAGCCAGGCCTATACCTCGGTGTCGTTCTATACCCGCAACGAACTCGCCTATTACGCCATCAACGACCGCTCCGCCGGCAAGAAGGTGATCGAGCTCGACCTGATGACCGAGAAGCAGCACGAAGACCTGCCCGAGGAGGAGGACGTCACCTCCGCCGACCGGCTGATCATCGATTCCCCGACCGCAACCGGCCTGATCGTGCTGAAGGCGCTCGCGCCCGAGCCCGGCCTGATGGCGCAGGCGCAGTCCTCGCTCGCGGCATCGACTTGCAGCACGCAGGCCGATCAGCCCAAGCCGGTCGAACCGCCGCAAAGGCCGGCGGGGCGGCGCTGATCGCGTCGACACGGCACCTTCCGCATTCAGCGGCGCATCGAGCGCTCTCAGCATGATCGCGCAAGCGCGTTTCCGCAGTAAACGGGAGCGCTCATGACGGCATCGACGGATGCAGAACGAAGCCGAGTTGAATCAGTGCCGTCACGCCGTCGTCGAGTCCGATTTCCTCGACGATCTCTCCGTCGATCAGCTTCAGGACCGTGGTTCCCGTGAAGTGCATCCTGCGGCCGGTCGCAGGCGGCAGGCTGCCCATCAGGAAATCATCGAACGCCGGGCCCGTGTGCGTGCCGCCACCCTCCCATTGACCGACCACATAATCACCTTCGGCGATGAGGTCCGCCGTCGCCCAGAAGTTGAGGTCGGGAAATGCCGCGCGAAAGTCGGTCATGAACGCTTTGATATCGTGACGACCGCGGCGGGGTTCGTGCAAGGAGTATTTCAGCAACATGTCGGGGGCTGCTATTTCGTCGACGACGCCGAGATTGACGGTCTTGCCCCAGAAATGCGTGAACCATCGACCGACAATGGCCTTGTTGTCCTGCTGCTTTGACACGTCTTTCTCTCCCACTGTTTGCTGTTTGCAACTTGCGCCACCGACGCGAAGCACGGCAACGATCCGACCGGATGCCCGTGGCAGCGCCATCCGCCAGCAGGCCTCGTCAGGAATTCACCAGCTCGGCGGTGCGGGATCTCGCGATGTCCGGCATCCGGTAGACGTCCTCGGGGATGCGCGCGAGAGTCGATTCGTGAACCTCATCGCCGACGCCGTAGTAGCGCTGGAAGCTCATGATCAGCGGCCGCCACTTGTTCGGGTCGACCCGATTGGATGACCCGTCCATCAGGATGTCGGGATGGATGTGAACGCGCGTCACGCGGACTTCGAAGATGACGATCCTGCCGCGGGCGACCTCATCGTCTTCCATGAGGTCGTGCTTCGCGGCAACGACCGCTTCCATCTGCACCGGACATTGCAGGACGCGCGGCGCTCTCACCGTCAGTGAGGAGACAGCCGTCAACCCGGCGGTCTCGAACTTGCGCTTTTCATAGCTATAGCCCTTGGCGAGCTTGCCGGCGGGAACCGGATCGCTGCCGGTGAGGCAGGCCAGACGATTGACCGCCGCGACATTGTCCACCGAGGGCAGGTTGAGGACACACTGTCCGGTGCGGATCATGTTCAGCGTCGTCTTGGAAAGAGCATTCAAACCGAGAATGCAACGCCAGCCCAGCCAGAACGCCGACGACATCGGGGCAAGGTTGGCCGAGCCGTCCTCGTTCTCGCTGCTGATCAGCACGACCGGCGTGCCGAAATAGAGGATGGATGGCTCGCTGACGACATGGGGGACATTCATTGTTGGTCACTCCTGTTGCGCTCTGGTCATGTCGATCGCGCTTTTTTGGTTTTGCGGCCACCCGTTTTCCGTCCGGAGCTGCGATCGACCAGCGCCTGCTGGCGACGCGCCGACGGGTCCACAGACTGGTCAGGGGATCATCGGGCGGCTAGTCTCGCTCCGGGGTTGGCAAGGGAGCCCGTCCGATGGACGACGTCTCATTCGAAGCGGCGCTCGACGCGCGCGTTCACGACATGCTCGACGCCTGCATCCGCTGCGGCAAATGCGTCGAGGCCTGCCCGACCAAAGAGCCGGCCGGCATTGCGGGCGCCGATCCGGTCGCGGTCATCAGCGGAATCGTCGACATCATCCGCGATGGTGACGGCAGCGATGCGTCGCGCCAATGGGCCGCGTCCTGCGTGCTGTCAGGCGAATGCATCAAGGCCTGCGACTACGGCGTCAATCCGCGCTTCCTGCTGGCGATGGCGCGCGCATCGGTGAAACGCACGCGCAAGGAGCTCGCGATGCGGCGGCGCGAGGGCGTGCAGGCGTTCCGCGATCTCGGCCGCGACGTCGCCGTGTTGTCGCAGCTGCAGCTCGATCAGGCGACCTTGGAGCGGCTCGGCCAGGGGCGCGCGGCGGCCACGCCGTCCGAAGAGCTGCCGGACTTCGTCTTCTATACCGGCTGCAATGTGCTGAAGACGCCGCATATCGCCCTGCTCGCGCTCGACATCATGGACCGGCTCGCGATCAGCTACCGCGTGCTCGGCGGGCCCAGCCATTGCTGCGGCGTGCAGCAGCTGCGCGCCGCCGACCTCGAGATGAGCGGCCGCATGGGCGCGAGCACCATCGAGCGTCTCGCGCGTTCGAAAACCGGCAATGTGCTGTCCTGGTGCCCGAGCTGCCATGTGCAGTTCACCGAGACCACGCTGCCGACATTGCAGCGACAAGGTCGCGCCAGGCCGTTCGAGCTGACGCCGTTCATCAGCTTCCTGCGCGAGAGGCTGGCCGACCTCGCCTCTCACCTCACCCGCCCCGTCGCCATGCGCCTCGCGCTGCATCGTCATCCCGGCGTGGCCGGCGTGATGGAAGCGGCCGCCGAGCTGCTTTGCGCCGTCCCCGGCGTCGAGCTTGTCACGCTGGACGTGCCGGCGGCGGGATTGCAGAGCGTGTCGTTAAGCGCGCTGCCGGCGTACAAGCGCGAGCTGCAGCGCGCCGAGCTCGAGGCCGCGCGCGAGGCCGGCGTCGATGCGCTGGTCGCGGTCTATCATTCCGATCACCGCGAGCTCTGCGCCCATGAACGCGACTGGCCCTTCCGCATCGTCAACCTGCTGGAGGTGTTGGGCGCATCGATGGGCCTGCAGCAATCCGACCGCTACAAGGAGCTCAAGCTGTTGCAGGACGCCGACCTGATCATGGCCGAATGCCTCGACCTCGTTGCCGCGCACGCGCTCGATCCCGTCAAGGCGCGCGAGGTCGTGGTGAAAGCGATGCTCGGCGACCAGCCGCTGCCGCTGCAGGGTCGACGCCAGTGAAACGACATCCGGCGATCCGGGCCCGCCGGCCTATCCCCGCGTCGTGAGCGGGCGGCCGATCACCGGCGGATTGGCGGCGATCGGCGGATTTGCGGTCTGCGCGGCGAGCTCGCCGATCAGGCGGTCGGCGTCGGCCGCCATGTTGTCGGGAGCCTGCAGCACCAGCCGCTCCAGCGCCCAGCGATAGGACGACACCCGCCGCTCCAGGCACTGCTGCACCCACTGTATGATCAGCGCGTTCTCCTGCATGCGGGCGACCGCGTCGGCGTGCTCGCGCGGCGACAATTCCGACATATGCGCCATGGTGGCATTGCGCTTGCGGTCGAGATCGACCACGCGCACGGCGGTGCCGTAGAACAGCTCGAAGCGGCTGGTGTCCTCGCGCACGTCGTCGATCAGCTGCGCGTAGCGCGAGGCATGGGTGCGATGCGGCTCGTCGATCAGCGCGCGGCCGTAGGCGGTGCGGTCGAACACCGGCGCCTGCCGCCAGGGCGAGGCGATCGTGGTGTAGTCGCCGAACACGCTCTTCCAGGCGGGACGCGAATGCGGCGGCTCGATCAGGGGAAAGGCATAGTCGCGGAGCTGGCGCTCATTCTCGGTGAGCTGAAACTCCGAGGCATGCGCTCCGACGCTGGAGGTGGCCTCGCGACCCATCCAGCTGTGCATGTCGTCGCTGCGCATGTCCTGGCGCGTGCGCCAGAAGTCGCCGCCGCTGCAGCCCGCGAGCAGAAGCGTCACCAGCAATGCAGGCAGCGGCAACAGCGACCTGATCGGAGAAACCGTCTCCGGCATTTACATGTCCAATCTTTGTTAGCGGCGGCGTCGCCGGCGGCCCGTAGCCGTGCCCTGCTCGGGCCCGCGGTCCCCGTTGGTCTCCTCGGCGTGGCGTTCGATGCGAATGACGGGCAGGATCAGGATGGTCCCGACCGTCTCGAGCGGAGCCAACTCGGTCGTTGTGCCCAGCCGCCGCGACACCGGAAATTCGATGATGGTCGCCATATCGGTTCTCTTCTCAAGTCAGTTCTCTGACTGCTTGCCGCGGATCGTGCTGCGGCGGTATGGCAACGATTAAGATCAGGACGTGGTTAACGGCATCTTAATTGCCCCTCGCGGACAACTACTGGTCTCCGACAAGGCCCGTTCGCGTTGCGCGCGGACAACACCGCAAAAGCACAGGTGATTTTCACCGTTTCTCATCCTTAACGAGCTGTTAAAGCACCTTGCTCTAGACTTGTCCGAAGTTCGAACAAGTCGCGTTCAGTTTTCATGACCAAACCACCGCTTTTTCCTGGCTTCGACGGGTTACTGACGCTGTCGCGCCGTGAAGGCGTCGACATCAGGCCCACGCTGCTGCGCGTGCTGACCGATCTTTATGTCCAGACCAGCGCCCACTCTTTGGACGAGGCGCGGCAGTTCATCGAACTCACCTCGCGCCTGATCGACGAAGTCGACGATGCCACGCGCGCCGCCGTGCGCGCGCGTCTTGCCGTCTATCCGGGCACGCCACCGGAAGTGTTGCGCAAGCTGGGCCTGCGGCCTGCTGACTCCAGTTTGTCCGAGCCGCGTGCCGAGGAAATCGCAGCACCGTCGCCGGCTGCCGAAACGCCGCAAGCCATCGCCGACGTCCCGGCGCGGACGGCGAACAACCTTGCCATGCAGCCGAAGGACGCGGCCGAAATCCACGAGCTGTTCTTTCGTGCCAGCGCCAGCGAACGCGTATCGATCCTGCACAGTCTCGCCGACACCCCGCTGAAGGCCGCGCCGCGCATTCCGGACCGACTGACAAAGCGCGCCATCGAGACGCTGGAGATGGCGGCGTTCGCTGCCGATGTCGACAATTTCAAGCTCGAGGTCAGCGAGAGCCTGATCCTGCCGATGCGGCTGGCCGCCGAGATCGTCGACGATGCCGGCGGCGAGCCGCTGGCGGTCGCGATGCGCGCGCTTGCGATGCCGGCCCCGGTGTTTCAGCGCGTGCTGCTGTTTCTCAAGCAGGAGATCGGCAGTTCCGTGCACATGGTCTACCGGCTGTCGCGGCTCTATGATCGGCTGAGCGAGCGGTCGGCGCTCGTCATGCTCGCAGCCTGGCGCGGCGCGACCACGGCGACGGCGCGCGCGAGATTCCGCCCGACCCTCTATGACGACGAACGCCAGCGCGCCCGCGCTGCAGGCAGCGCAACGCGCAGCACCGTGCAGCCGGGCGCGAGTCCGCCGGCACGCACGGGGACGGACGGGTCGTAGGTCGTCATTATCTACTGTCATTCCGGGGCGGTGCGAAGCACCGAACCCGGAATCTCGCGCCACAACCTCTAGATTCCGGGTTCGCCTCTTCGAGGCGCCCCGGAATGACGATCAGGCGGCGAGATCCAGGAAATGCCGCCCGGCCTTGTCCTCGCTCTCCACGATCCAGGCGTCGGGATCGAAGCGGATTTCCTTGACCAGGCGCGCCTCCACCGCGGCTTCCGGCAGCGGCTCCTTGGCGATGGGAACGAAGTAGCGCTCGATCGGGCGGCTGTCGTCGTAGACCGTCTGCGGTGCCGGCACATAGAGCATGGCGTTGCCGTCGAGTGTTGCGACCTTGACGAAGACGGCGCCCGCCTCCTCCGCGCCACGCCGCCGCACCGCGGCGAACGCACCCTCGACCTGGCAGCGGCGCAGATAGGCGCCCACCCATATGCTGGTCTTCAATCGCATGGATCAGACGATAGGCGAGCGCTCGAGCAAAGGCCAGCCTTACTCGACCGCATGCCCGGTCGCGGCATAGAGCTCGCGCACCAGGCGGTCCGAGACCTGCCCGTCCACCGGCAGCCTGCGCTCGCGCTCGAAATGCTCGATCGCCGCCCTGGTGTCGGGACCGAGGATGCCGGTCGGCTTCAACTGGGCATAGCCATATTCGGTGAGCACGCGCTGCACGGCCGTGATGCGCTTGGCACCTCCGATCGAGCCGGTGGTGGGGATCGATGCGGGCGGACGCAACGCGTTCGACGAGGGCGACGGCGGCGTCGATGTGGTGGCCTTGACCAGATTGCCCATCGGATCATTGCCGCGTTGATCGTTGGCGCGTTGATCGTTGGCTCTTGGCTCGGCCGGCCGCAGCGCCGCCGGTTTCTGTTCGACCTGTTTCGGTTCCGGCGGCGGCTCCACGGGCTTGGGATCGAACAGGCTGGGATCGGAGCGCTTCGGTTCATTGAGCGGCAGCGGATCGGCTTCCACGGGACGGGGGCGCGGCAGCGGATTTGGCATCAGCACGGTGGTCGGCGGCGTGACGACGGTGCCGAACATCGGCGCCGGGTGCGGCCCGCTCTGCAGGAACAGCGCATTGGCGATGATGGCGCTCGCGGCCGCAAAGGCGATCAGGCCCGCGAGCATGTCCTTCGGGCTATAGAGCAGCACGCGCAGCAACAGGCCGCGCTCGGGCTCGGCCGCGGCGGTGCTGGCGCCACGGCGGCGCCGCGGTGTCTCGTCATCACCGGCTTTTTTCCTAGGCACTCTTCTTCACACTCTGCTTCGCTTGAACGGCCGGTTGGCCGGCGGTCTGAACCATCGACTGGAGCATCGCCTCCTGCGCGGCCGGCCGCGCCGCCGGCGTCAGCATGGCGATCTTGCTGGGCACCAGCGGAGCTTGCGGCTTTTCGAACACGAGCGGGATCGTGACCGTGACCGTTGTGCCCTCGTCCAGCTTGCTTTGTACCTTGAACTCGCCGCCATGCAAGGCAACGAGGCTCTTCACGATCGAAAGCCCGAGGCCGGTTCCTTCGTGGCGGCGCTGATAGGTCTTGCCGGCCTGGAAGAACGGCGCGCCGATCAGCTTCAGGTCGTCGGCGGCGATCCCGACGCCGGTGTCGGTGACATGCAGCACGAGCCGCGCCCCCTCCACCTGCGCCGCGACCGTCACCGCGCCGCCGCGCTCGGTGAACTTGATGGCGTTGGAGACGAGGTTGAGCACGATCTGCTTGAACGCACGCGGATCGGCGTTCAGCGGCGGCAGGTCCTGCGGCACGTTGGCGATGAGATCGACGCCGCTCTCGCGCGCCTTCAAGGCGAGCAAGTTGCAGCAATTGATCACGGCCGCGCGGGCCGCGAACGGCTCCGGCGCGATCTCGAAATTGCCGGTCTCCATCTTGGACATGTCGAGAATGCCGTTGACGACGCCGAGCAGATGCTGCCCGGAATCATTGATCAGCTGGGCGTATTCCTGGCGCCGCGCCGGATCGAGCTTCAGGCCGTCCTCGCGCGCGATCATTTCCGAGAAGCCGATGATCGCGTTCAACGGCGTGCGCAGCTCGTGGCTCATGGTGGCGAGGAACCGCGTCTTGGCGGCATCGGCCGCTTCCGCGGCGCTGCGCGCGACATCGAGCGCCTGCTCCTGCAGCTTGCGGTCGGTGATGTCGCGCATGACGGCGACGACCTCGGCCTCGCCGCCCGCAGCGGCCGGCTGTTCGAGCGGCCGGCAGCGCATCTCGACCCAGACGAAATCGACGGCGCCGCGCGTGCCGTCCTTTTTCAGGCGGAACTCGACACTCCTGGCTTCGCCGCCGCGTGCAGCCTCCGACAGCGCCGTCAGATAGGCCGGCCGGTCGGCGACATGGACGCGATCGAACAGGCCGTGCCCGGCGAGCTGCGCGGCAGATACGCCGAGCAGCGCCTCGACGGCCGGTGAAATGAATTGCACTGCGCCGTTCCGGCGATGGCGCGAGATCACGTCGCTCATGTTGAGCGCGAGCAGGCGGTAGCGCTCCTCCTCGCGCGACAGCAGCGCGACGCTGGTGCGCGCCAGCGATTCGGCGCCGAACGCGAGCCCGGCCGCGTACAGCGTTGCCGATGCCACGCCGAACGCCATCATCATGGCCTGCCGCGGCGCGCCGCCATCGGCATGCGGCAGCATGTCGAACTGCCCGAACGCGATCAGCAGCGCCGCGCAGGCCAAGGCCAGGAGCGAGGCGAATGCGACCACGCGGCGCGAGGCCGACAGCGCCGCTTCGAGGGGAACCACCACCAGCCACACCGCAGCAAAGGAGGCAATGCCGCCGGTCGTCATCGCCACCGCCATCACCAGACAGGCCAGCGCAAGCGAGGACAGCACATGGGCGCTTTCATAGCGGCCGGTGCGCGAGAGGAACCATGACAGCAGGATCGGCGCGATCAGCCAGGTGAAGCCCGCAACTTCCAGCGCGGTCGGCGCACCGCGCGCGACGAGATAGACCGGAAAGGCTGCGAATGCCGCGAGGCTGCCGAGCAGCCGCGGCGCGATGAAGGCGCGATGCCGTGCGCGGGTCAGCGCATCGAAACGTGCCGACGGGTGCAGCAGCGCATCGAGGCAATCGCGGATGATGTTCAAAACGGTCACGACACTCGCGCCTCGGCTGTTCGTCGGTCAGACGTGCCGGTACGCCCCCCTTCGCAAGCCGCACCGTGTCAGAGCGACCTTAAACGAACGCTAAGGCGCGGCTGGCTGCGGCACAACTCAGTGTCCCTGCGGGGCTTTTGCCGGCAACGGCGCACGCCATTCAACGCGAATGGTGAACGACAGGTTTCTGCCGGCCGCTCGTTATGGTTTCGAAAGAGTGGAGGCGCCGCGCCAGCGCGGGCCCGCCGCGCGTCTCGATGCGAATCGCAACCGAAATCCTCACCGGGCCGCATGCAGCCGATTTTTTCAGAAAATGCGCGTCGAATTAAGGTCAATGCAAGCACTTGCGATTTATCGAGGGCTGTTAAAGGGCCGCGCTGATTGCGAGCCGGAATCGCAAGTCAGGACAACAAGCGGACGTGACGCAAGGACGACCGGGGTCGCGACAATGTTTTTTCTGCTGCGCATGGCATTCTGGCTCGGGCTCGTGCTCGTGCTGCTGCCGAGGGAAAAGACGCCCGAATCGGAGAAGCTGCCACAACTCAGCGTGTCCGACGCGGTGACTGCCGCGAGCGCGGCCGTGTCCGACATGAGCCAGTTCTGCAAGCGCCAGCCGCAGGCCTGCGAGGTGGGCGGCCAGGCCGCGACCGTGATCGGCGTGCGGGCCCAGGAAGGCGCGCGCAAGATCTACCAGACGATCACCGACAAGGCCGAGAACAAGCCCGACAACAAGTCCGACAAGAAGCCCGACGCGGACAAAAAGTCGCCCGACCACACCGGCTCGATCGGAGGCGAGAGCGACGCCGACGCCGCATGGGCCGAGAGCACCCCGCGCGACACCCTGACGCCGGATGATCTCGCGGTCGAATGGCGCGGGCTGCCGTAAGATCGAGGCGTCGGAACATATCGCTTTCGGCAGCGCGCGCACCTATATTGGGCCCAGGACATCAATCTGGGCCGCCATGACGACAATCGACGACATCCGGGACAATTTCGCGCTGCTGGACGACTGGGACGACCGCTACCGGTACGTCATCGAGCTCGGCCGCACGCTGCAGGCGCTGCCGGAGGCGGAACATTCGCCCGAGAACAAGGTGCAGGGCTGTGTCAGCCAAGTCTGGCTGTCGAAGCAGCTCGAGCGCAATGGTGCCGATGTGGTGCTGAAATATCGCGGCGACAGCGACGCCCATATCGTGCGCGGGCTGATCGCGATCCTGCTCACGCTGTATTCCGGCAAGAGCCCGCAGGACATTCTTGCGACCAACGCGATCGACGTGTTCGACGAATTCGGCTTTCGCGAGCACCTGACGCCGCAGCGCTCGAACGGCCTGCGCTCCATGGTCGAGCGCATCCGCAACGACGCCCGCGCCGCGCTGGCTGAGGCCTGAGCCCCAGCGCATTGCGTGTCGCCTGACCCGGCGAAGCGCCCGCGTCGGTTACTTCCGTTCCCGCCGCTGCTGGCCGAGGCCCATTTTCTTGGCGAGCTGCGAGCGTGCCACCGCGTAGTTCGGCGCAACCATCGGATAGTCCGGCGGCAGGCCCCATTTGTCGCGGTATTGCTCCGGGGTCATGTTGTACTGCGTGCGCAGATGACGGCGTAGCGACTTGAAGCGCTTGCCGTCCTCAAGGCACACCAGATAGTCGGCATGAACCGATTTCTTCACCGACACTGCCGGCTTTGCCGGCTCCGGCGGCGTCTCGCTGCGGCCGGAGGAGACCCGCAACAGGGCGGCATGAATCTGGCTGATCAGGTTCGGGATTTCCGACGCCGGCGTCGGATTGTTGCTGAGATAGGCGGAGACGATGCTGGCCGTGAGGTCGATGAAGCTCTTGCCGGCGGCATCTGTCATGATCCGAAATCCCGAAACCCCTTGGTCTGCGCCAGCTCCGAACGACAGTATCGAAACGCCTCAATACGCCGTCGGATTCGCATTCACCTTGCGAATATGGGCCGAATACTGCAGCTCTTGCAAGAACACTTGCCCTCGACCATGAAAATTCAGCCGCAATACAGCCGTCAGGCGCGCTGATCGAGATGGGCGCGCAGCTCGTCGATCGAGGCAAAGCGCATCATGCCCTCGGGCATCTGGGCCTCGATGGAGCCATCCGAATAGAGCGAATAGGCCATGCCGTCGACGACGCCGGATTTGATGACCGTGACCCCCGCGCTCGGAGGCGGCTCGTCGCGTGGCATCGGCGGCGGTGCGGGCCGCTCCGGCGCAGCCGCGCCCGCTTTGCCCTCGGCCAAGCCCGCCCGGGCGGCCCGCCGCTGCGCCATCAGTTCGGAGGGGCGCGGCGGGGGACGCTCGGCGCGCGGCCAGGTATCCTCAAAGCTCGCCGGGGGGGCGTCGGCGGCTTCGGGCAAGTCCGGCTGGTCGGCCGATTCGCCCGGCTGCTGGGCGCGGTCCTTCCGCACATTCGACGAAAACATCAGGTTGCGCCGCCGCGACGGCGGCGGGGTGGGCTCTGCCATCTCCGGCGGCGCGACGGCCGGCTCCGGACGCATCCGATCGCGCGGATCGGGCTCGTCCCGCCAGGGCGGCGCCGACCCGCCCGGGAGCGGCGTCTCCGCCTCGCCCGCCAGATCACGCGGTGGTGCGAGCCCCTCCTCGGCCGTGGCTGGCCGGCTGCGCGCGTCACCGGCCATACGGGGGCCGAGCTTGCGGCCAAGATTGCGCAATTCGTACACCACCAGGGTCTGGGCAAGCACGATCATCCCGCTGCACGCTCCAAAAGCGCCGGCAAGAATCAGGGTATTGCCGAAGCTGAGCTCCAGCATGAACCCGTATGCGATCGCGAGGGCACCCGCCACGATGGCGACGATTCCCGCGACCAAGAGACCAATCATCATCCCGATACCCCTGGCTCCGCGACTTGATCTCGCGCAAAACCGCCCCGCCACGATATCGTCATATTGTGCATGGGGCCAATGGCCAAATGTCCCGCCGGTTCCAATAAAGAAAGAGCGTCCAGACGGTTATTCACATTCCCTTCAGCAGGGCGCGAGTAGTCATGCACAAGCATATCAGAAAACTGGAATTACCGCACTGCATCAGGAATTTGGACACAATGGACAATTACGCGCCGCGGCATCCCGCGCTATATGGATGCTGGGGATTGCGGCCCAAAGCGCTGGTTTGGGCTCAATAGGGATGTCGGGTCACCAATAGCCATGTCTTCCATCTGACCATGTCTTCCATCACGACTTCCGCCATCGATACGCCATCGCGGCGCTCGGTGGAACAGACTTGCGATGACCTCGCCTGGCTCGCGCTGGCCGTGGTTGGCCTCGTCGCGGCGCTGACCTTTCGCGATTATGGCCTGGGCTGGGACGACTACACGCATGCCGAGTATGCGGATCTGTTGCTGCGTATGTACGCGAGCGGATTCCACGACACCGGCGCACTCTCCTTTGCCAATCTCTACATGTATGGCGGCGGCTTCGACATGGCGGCCGCGCTCCTGCACAAGGTCATCCCGCTCGAGCTGTTCGAAACCCGCAGGCTGCTCGGCGCCGTCGTCGGCGTGATCGGCCTTGCCGTGACCTGGCGGCTTGCGCGCCGGGTCGGCGGCCCGCTGGCGGGACTCGCAGCGCTGCTCCTGCTTGCGCTCTGCCCGATCTATTACGGCCACATGTTCATGAACCCCAAGGACGCGCCGTTCGCAGTGGCGATGGTGATCCTGATGCTCGGGCTCGTGCGGCTGGCCGAGGACTATCCGAAGCCCTCGCCGCACACCATCCTGATCATCGGTCTCGGCGCGGGGCTGTCGATCGGCTCGCGCATTCTCGCTGGCCTTGCGCTGGTCTATGCGCTGATCGGCTTCCTGCCTGTCTTCATCGAGGATATCCGCAGCCAGGGCATCCGCGAAGCCGGCGTGCGCTTCCTGCATGTGATCTATGTGCTGATCCCCGGCCTCGTGCTCGGCTATCTCATCATGGGCCTAATCTGGCCGTGGTCGATCATCGAGCCGCAAAATCCCTTCCTGGCGCTGACCTATTTCTCGCATTTCTTCGAGCGGCCGTGGAAGGAGATGTTCGACGGCGCGCTGGTGTCGGTGCCCGACATGCCCTGGTCCTACCTGCCGACGCTGTTTGCGCTGCAGATGCCGGAGGTGCTGCTGGCGCTCGCGATCGGCGGCGGCATCGGCACCTTCATCATGCTGGGGCGGCGCGGCGTCCCCGCGCGGCGCAAGACCATCCTGCTGATGCTGACGCTGGCCGCCTCGCTGCCGATCGCCATTGCCATGGTGAAGCGCCCGGCGCTCTACAACGGCATCCGGCATTTCGTGTTCGTGATCCCGCCGATGGCCGTGGTCGGCGGCTTCGCCTTCGCCTGGGCGATGAACCGGCTCGGGCAAAATCGCCGCGCCTGGCAGCCGGTGCTGCTCGCCGCGTTCTGCTTCGGCCTGTTGCTCTCGCTCGGCGAGATGATCCGCCTGCATCCCTACCAGTACACATATTTCAACCATATCGCCGGCACCGTGCGCGGCGCCGACGACCGCTTCATGCTGGACTACTGGGGGCTCGCCTTCAAACAGGCCTCCGACGAGCTGCGCGAGCAGCTGGCCGAGAAACAGGAGTTTCCGCCCGAGGGCCGCAAATGGAAGGTCGCGGTCTGCGGCCCGCAGCGGCCGGCGCAGGTGGCGCTGGGTCCCGACTTCTCCATCGACTGGCGCAGCCCCGCCGCCGATTTCGCGATGACGCTCGGCGAGTTCTACTGCAAGGGCCTCAACGCGCCCGTGATGGTCGAGGTCAAGCGCGACGACGTGGTCTACGCCCGCGTCTACGACATCCGCGGCCAGAGCATCACCACCCTGCTGTCGATCCCGCCGCCTTGAGCCATAGCCGGGCGCCATGGCGGCATAGCTGTCAGCCAGGGCCGATCTCTTGCTGGCAGGCCGGCGGAGGATTACGCTCACCGGCGAAAAGCAACACGGGAGAAGACGATGTCGCCGGCAGAAGCGCGCCTCAAGGAAGTTCCCTCCGACATGACGGAGGCCGAATGGACCCAGCGGGTCAATCTCGCGGCCTGCTACCGGCTGGTCGCCCTGTATGGCTGGGACGATCTGGTCGACACCCACATCTCGGCCCGGGTGCCCGGACCGGAGCATCATTTCCTGATCAACCCCTACGGCCTGTTGTTCGAGGAAATCACGGCGTCGAGCCTGGTGAAGGTCGATCTGCACGGCAACCAGCTCAGCAAGAGTGACTACAGCATCAACCCGGCCGGCTTCACCATCCATTCCGCGATCCATGAGGTGCGTGAGGACGCGATCTGCGTGCTTCATCTGCACACCATCGACGGCACCGCGGTGTCGAGCTGCATGGACGGCCTGCTGCCGCTGAACCAGACCGCGCAATTCGTCACCCATGACCTCGCCTATCACGACTATGAGGGCGTGGCGCTGGATCACGACGAGCGGCCGCGGCTGCAGCGCGACCTCGGCGACAAGAACCACATGATCCTGCGCAATCACGGCACGCTGACCGTGGGCCGCTCGGTCGCCTCGGCCTTCGAGCGCATGTACCATCTGGAGCGGGCCTGCTCGATGCAGGTGGCGACCCGCATGCTGGGTCCGACCGCCTATCCGGTCGAGGACGCCGTGATCGACAAGAACACCGCGCTGTTCGGCAATGCCGACCGCGCCGAGCTGCGCTCGACCAAACTGGTCTGGCCGCCGCTCCTGCGCAAGCTCGACCGCCTCGATCCGAGCTACAAGACCTGAGGGCCGGAGGTGGTGGACCAGCCCGCGCAAATGCGGTAGATTATCTCCACACACCCTCTACACGTTTCGGAATCAAAACGCCGCCCAATCCCGGGCGGCGTTTTCATTTTTGCCTGATTGTGGACCGTAGGATGGGTAGAGCGCAGCGGAACCCGTCCTACAATCTGTGGTTGCAAATACCTACTCGATCACCTCGTCGGCAACGGCGAGCAGGGTCTGCGGCATGGTGAGGCCGAGGGCCTTCGCGGTTTTCAGATTGACGTACACCTCGTAGCGGGTGGGCTGCTCGACCGGCAGGTCCGCGGGCTTCGCGCCGTGGATGATCTTGTCGACATAGGACGCCGCCTGTGCGGCCATCATGATGACGTCGGGCCCCAGGCTGACCAGGCCGCCCTGCTCCACGGTTTCCTTGAAGCCGTGACAGGACGGCAGGCGATAGCGCAGCGCGAGCGCGGCGATCTCCTTGCTCCGGTCGTAAGTGAGCCCGCCGGCGACGACGATCAGGGCTTCGGCCTGCGCCTGTTTCATCCGCGCAAAGGCCGCTTCCATCTGTTCGGACGTCTCGATGTCGACCGGAATGAGCGTAATGCCGAATTCGGCGGCAGGCTTTTCCATCGACGTCAGCGCAAAGTCGCCGTTGACATCGCCATGCGCGCGCAGCACCGCCACGCGCTTGAACTGCGGGTTGATCTCCGTCAGGAACTGCAGGCGCTTGGCATAGGTCTCGCGTGCGGCTTCAAAGGTCACGCCGGTCATGTTGCCGCCGGGATGGGCAAGGCTCTGCACGAGACCGATATCGACGGGCGCGCCGACCGACAGGAACACGACGGGAATGCCGGTCACCAGCCTCTTGGCCGCGACCGCGCCGATCGTGCTCCACACCACCAGCAGATCGACATCGGGCACCAGCGACCGGACCGCGTCCTCCACGGCTTGCGGCGTCGGCACCACCAGCCGGCTGGTCAGCATGATGGTCTTGCCCTGCTCGTAACCGAGCTCGGCCAACTGCCGCTCCAGCGCGGTCGCGATCGGCGCCGCCGGATCGGTGCCGAGCGTGACCTGGCCGATGCGCCAGACCTTGGCTGCCGGCTCGGCCCGCACCGCGAAACCTGGCGCAAGCGCGGCCGTTGCCGCCAGCGCCAGGAACTGCCGCCGCCTCACGTCCGCGGCAGTTCGGCGAGCGCGGCGAGAATGCGCGCCCAGGAGCGGATGCCCTTGTGGAAGCTCTTCAGGTCGTACTTCTCGTTCGGCGAATGGATGTTGTCGTCGTCGAGCCCGAAGCCGACCAGCAGCGAGTCGAGGCCGAGCGTCTTCTTGAAATCGGCGACGATCGGGATCGAGGCGCCGGAGCCGATCAGCAGCGCCTCCTTGCCCCACTCCTCCGTCAGCGCCTTCCTGGCGGCCGCGAGCGGCTTCATGTTCCAGTCAAGCGCGATCGCCGGCGCCAGGGAATGGTCGCCGAACTCGACCGAGCAATCCTTCGGCACGCGTGCCGCGACAAAATCGCGGAAGGCCTTGCGGATCCTGGCTGGGTCCTGCCCCTCCACCAGGCGGAAGGAAACCTTGGCCGAAGCGTGCGAGGGAATCACCGTCTTGGAGCCCTCGCCGATATAGCCGCCGACGATGCCGTTGACGTCGCAGGTCGGCCGCGAGGACAATTGCTCGATCAACATGCGGTCGGTCTCGCCGGCGGGGATCGACAGCCCGATCGGCTTGAGGAAACTCTCCGGCGTGACGTTGAGCTTCTTCCACTGCGCCAGGATATCCGGCGGCAGATCCTTCACGCCGTCGTAGAAGCCGGGAATGGTGATGTGGTTGTTGTCGTCGAACAGCGCGCCGAGGATCTTCGTCAGCACGCGGATCGGATTCTGTGCGCCGCCGCCGAACATGCCCGAATGCAGGTCGCGGTTGGCGGCGGTGATCTTGACCTCATCATAGACGAGCCCGCGCAACGAGGTGGTGATGGCGGGCGTGTTCGGATCCCACATGCCGGTGTCGCAGACCAGCGCGTAGTCGCACTTGAATTCGTCCTTGTTGGCTTCGAGGAACGGCACGAAATTCTTCGATCCGACCTCCTCCTCGCCCTCGATCAGCATGGTGATGTCGAGCGGCAGCGCGCCGGTGACGGATTTCCAGGCGCGGCAAGCCTCGATGAAGGTCATCACCTGGCCCTTGTCGTCCTCGGCGCCGCGCGCGACGATGATCTTGCGGCCGTCGGCATGGTCGGTCACCACGGGCTCGAACGGCGGCCGGTGCCAGAGCGCCTCGGGATCGACCGGCTGCACGTCGTAATGGCCGTAGAAAAGGACATGCGGCCGCGCGCCGCCGTTGCCGCTGGTCCTGTCGCCAACCTTGCCGACGACGGCAGGATGGCCGGCGGTCGGCCGCACCTCGGCGGAAAAGCCGATCGTGCCCAGATCCCTGGCGAGATGGTTGGCGGCCTTCCTGCACTCCCCGGCATAGGCCGCCTCGGACGAGATGGACTTGATGCGCAGCAGCGCAAACAGCCGCTCGAGGCTGTTGTCGAAATCGGCGTCGATGCGATCGAGAACTGAATTGAGATGCGAGAGGTCCGACATTCCGCGCGTCCTTATGCCTGGCTGGTCGATACTTTTACCGCCGCTGCCCCTTCCGGGCCAGATGTATCGGCAATCGCCGGGCGCGCGACCGGATTGAGGATATGCCAGACCAGGCCGAGGGCGATGACGAAGGTCGCCGCGAGATTGTTGCCATAGGCCTGCAGATCCTTGGGGAAGACCGGAAAGGACAGGCACATCAGCGCGCCGGCAAGCCCGAGGGCGAGCCAGCTCAACGTCCGCGCCTTCGCTCGCGGGTCGTAGACCGCCCGATGCATCAGGATGACCACGGGATAGAACAGCCACATGAAATAGTATTGCCGCGCCAGCGGCGAGGCGACGGTCAGGAGACAGAACAGGATGCCGATCTCCTCGGCGTCCGAAGCCGCCGTGCGCCTTGATGCGGGCGGCATCACCGCCAGGAAGCCGAGCCCGACCAGGAGCGACACCGCGAGCACCACCAGGTTGGCCTGTTTGAACGAGAGGTCGACCACATTCATGGTGCGCACCGGTTTTGACGGATCGTCCTGGTTATAGTTGACCGGCCGCGTCAGGCGGTGGGTGACGGCGATGATCGACTGGTTGACCCAGGACCAGTTCTGCTCGTCGCGCTGGCCAAAGCCCTTCTCCGAGCTCGAGCCCACCATGCCCTGGTACCAGGTCTCGAGCTCGGCGATGTTGTGCTGGAAGCCGCGCACCGGCGCCGGCACCACGAACAGGAACACGACGGTGAAGACCGCCATGCTGGCAAGCGCGGTCCATTGCCTGCGCCAGACCAGATAGGGAAACACCGCCACCGGAAACACCTTGATCGCGGTCGCCAGTGCAAACATGCTTCCCGCCATCCACGGACGCTGCTGCCGGATGGACCAGAAGCCATACAACATCAGCGCCAGCAGCACGAGGTTGGGCTGGCCGAGATCGAACATGTCGAACACGAAGCCGATGGTGACGAGGCCCGAGAGGAAATACAGCCATTGCCCGGGCACCCTGCCCGATCCGGTCATGGCGTGCGAGAGCTGCGCCGTCACCCACCAGGCGACGACGTTGAGCAGCGACAGACATGTGTAGAGCACGACCTTGCCGAACCAGGCCGGGATCGCGAGCAACACCGCCGGCAGCGGCGGATAGATGAACCCGAAATAGCTGTGCGGGTCGCTCGGATAGAGGTCCTTGCCCTGCAGGACCTGCTGCCCAGCCCAGAACCACAACGGATAGTCCTTGGATTTGCCGTTGCCGAAGATCTCGGGAACCAGCACGTCGCCGATCAGCAGCGCGCAGCAGATGAAGAAGATGATATCGACCGGCATCCGCAGCGACGGATATCTCGGCAGGCTCGCTTTGTCGGATGTCACGCGCGTTCAAACCAGCGGTTGGAGGTCATCGGCGGAGCAGTCCGCCGAGCGTGCCGCGCACGATCGCGCGTCCGATCGAGCCGCCCATCGAGCCCGCGACCGACTTGCCGATATCGGCGGCCATGCCGCCGACCACCTGGTCGGTGACGGAGCGCGTGACCTTGCGCGCGATCAACTGTCCGGTTGACAGCCGCCCGCGCCCGACATTGGTGCCGAAAACCGTGCTCACGATGCCGCCGATCCTGTCCCATACGCTGCCGCCGGCCGCCCCCGCAGGGGCCGCGGTTCCTGCGACGCGCTTCTGCAATATCTCGTAAGCGGACTCGGAGTCGATGGCCGTGTCGTATTTTCCCTTCACGGGACTGGCGTCCATGATCGCCTTGCGTTCCTCGGGCGTGATCGGGCCGATCCGCGCCGACGGCGGGCGGATCAGCGCCCGTTCGACCATGGCGGGCACGCCATTGCCTTCCAGGAACGACACCAGCGCCTCGCCCTTGCCGAGTTCCATGATGATCTTGGCGGTATCGAGCTTGGGATTGGGCCGGAAGGTTTGCGCGGCCGCCAGCACCGCCTTCTGGTCCCGCGGGGTGTAGGCGCGCAGCGCATGCTGGACGCGGTTGCCGAGCTGGCCCAGCACCCTGTCGGGCACGTCGATCGGATTCTGGGTGACGAAATAGACGCCGATGCCCTTGGAGCGGATCAGGCGCACCACCTGCTCGATCTTCTCCATCAGCGCCTTCGGCGCATCGTTGAACAGAAGATGCGCCTCGTCGAAGAAGAACACGAGCTTCGGCTTGGGCGGATCGCCGGCCTCGGGCATCTGCTCGAACAATTCGGACAGCATCCACAGCAGGAAGGTCGCGTAGAGCCGCGGGTTCTGCATCAGCCTGTCGGCGACCAGGATGTTGATCATGCCGCGCCCGTCGCGGTCGGTGCGCATGAAATCCTGTAACGCCAGCGCGGGCTCGCCGAAGAATTTGCTGCCGCCCTGGTTTTCCAGCACCAGGAGCTGGCGCTGGATGGTGCCCACGGTCGCCCGCGTCACGTTGCCGAACGATTGCGCGGCCTTGCGGATCGGCGCCAGCGGATCGTCGGCGCCATCGGCGCCCTTCCTGGAGGGATCGGGCACGATGGCGTCCAGCAGCGCCCGCAGGTCCTTCATGTCGATCAGCGCGAGCCCGTTCTCGTCGGCCACGCGGAAGGCGACATTGAGCACGCCTTCCTGCACGTCGTTGAGATCGAGCATGCGCGACAGCAGGAGTGGCCCCATCTCGGTCACGGTGGCCCGCACCGGGTGGCCCTGTTCGCCGAACACGTCCCAGAAGATGGTGGAGAAACGGTCCGGCTCGAACGCAAGTCCAATCTCGCCGGCGCGCTTGACGACAAAGTCCTTGGCCTCGCCGGCCTGCGAGACGCCTGAAAGATCGCCCTTGATGTCGGCCGCGAACACCGGAACGCCGGCACGCGCAAAACCCTCGGCCATGACCTGCAACGTCACCGTCTTTCCGGTTCCGGTCGCGCCGGTGACGAGGCCGTGGCGGTTGGCAAGCGCGAGCGTCAGCCAAGCCGTCTGCTCGCCCTTGCCAACAAAAATCTTTGTATCTGCGTCGGCCATCTTGTCGTCGAAAGTCGGCATCGCCATCGGGTCTCTGGTCAAGTATAAGTAGGATCATACTGCATCTTGCAAGCCGAATTAAACCGTCCAATCGCCGCATCGCGGCATGATCAATGCATATCAACCGAACGGTTATGTGCTTTGGATAGATTCTCGGATGCAACAGTCACTCTTCATAATGCGAATCCGGCAAATTCCGTCAGCGCTCTTGCAACGCTGCAACACTCGCAGCCCGATCGCGGATGAAACCTGCTCGCGATGACGTCATCGCTTGTATTTCGCAGTTCGCAAGCTCAAGATGATTTCGTTAAGACGAGGGGCCGGTGCGCAGCCGGTTGAGGCGGGGCAATATGGACGAATTGATTGGACGGCTGGCCGCAAAGGCCGGCATCGATCGGTCTGTCGCCGAAAAAACCATAGGGATCATTCTTGGGTTCCTGCGCAGTGAGGGACCTCGAGACAAGGTGCAGGCCTTGATCGACCAGATTCCAGGCGCGGAAGCGGCGATCGCAACAGCAAATGGTGGCGGCCTTGCGCGCCTGATGGGCAACGGCCTGATGGCCGTCGGTACCAAGCTGATGGGTCTCGGTCTTGGCATGGCGGAAATCCAGACCGTTGCCCGTGAACTTTTGCGCTACGGCCGCGACAAAATCGGAGCGGATCAAATGGGCGAGATCATCGCGGGGACACCGGGGCTCAGCCAGTTCGCCTAAATCACCTTCTATCATTGTGTATCATGACATACCCCCTCTCCGAGCTGGAAGGCATGACGGCCTTTTCCGCTCAAAAGCTCAAATCGCTTGGCCTTCGGACCACCGACGCGCTGCTTGAGGCGGCGCGCACCGTGAAGGGACGCAAGGCGCTGTCCGCAAAGACCGGCATCAGCGAGCAGCAATTGCTGGAATGGGCCAATGTCGCCGACTACATGCGCATTCCCGGCATGGGCAAGGCCAAGGTCGGACTGGTCCGCGCCGCCGGCGCCACCACCGTGCGCGAGCTCGCACATCGCAATCCGGCGCGATTGGCGCAGAACATGAAAGAAGTGAACACCAAACGCAGGCTCGTGCGCATCCTGCCGTCCGAAAAATCCGTCGAGCAGCTGATCGCGCAGGCGCGCAAGCTGCAGCCGAAGATCACGTATTGAGATCATCCAATCGTCCCGGCAGACGACGATCGACCATAGGTTGATCGTTTCCCGATCATCGCTTTGCGCATCGGACCTGCGTCTTCCGCCAACAAATCCTTAAATTTATCCTATGTTATTGACGCAGCCGCCGTGCTTCGTACCGCGCGTCTTGACTTGGAGACGCTAACCGCGCAAAGCCTCCCGGCATGAGCGCTACTCCGTCCCGATTGCCCCTCACGGGTCGGGCCCTGACGCATCCGCTGCTGCGGAAATTGCTCGCAAGGCCCTCCGCCGCCGTGATGGGCGTATTGAATGTGACGCCGGACTCCTTCTCCGACGGCGGCCAGTTCTACGCGCCCGGTCCGGCGATCAGGCATGCGCAACGGCTGGTCTCAGATGGCGCCGACATCATCGACGTCGGCGCGGAATCCACCCGCCCCTATGGCGGCGCAAGTCCGGTGAGCGAGGACGAGGAGATCAGGCGGCTGAAGCCGATCCTGCGCGAGGTCGTGAAGCTCGGCGTGCCCGTCTCGATCGACAGCATGAAGGCGAAGGTCGTCGCCTTCGCGCTCGAGGCCGGCTCGGCCATTGCCAATGATGTCTGGGGCCTGCAGCGCGATCCCGAGATGGCGGCCGTGGTCGCGGCCCACGACATCCCCGTCATCGTCATGCACAACCGCGACGCGGCCGATCCCGCGATCGACATCATGAAGGACATCGCGGATTTCTTCGCGCGCTCGCTCGACATCGCGGCCAAGGCCGGCATTGCCGCCGGCAACATCGTGCTCGACCCCGGCATCGGCTTCGGCAAGACGGCGGAGCAGAGCATGATCGCGCTGGCACGGCTCGAGCAACTCAAGGCCTTCGGCCTGCCGATCCTGGTCGGCGCCTCGCGCAAGCGCTTCATCGCGAGCGTCGGCCCCGCCGAAGCGGAGGAGCGCCTCGGCGGATCGATCGCGGCGCATCTGATCGCCGTCCAGCGGGGTGCCGCCATCATTCGCGCCCATGATGTCGCCGAAACCGTGCAGGCGCTGCGCCTCGCCGCCGCGATCGAGGAGAAGCGATGACCGACACCATCTTCATCAAGGGCCTCGTCGTCCATGCCCGTCATGGCGTGATGAGGCATGAGACCGAGGTCGGGCAGCGCTTCGTGATCGATCTCGAGCTCTATGCCGACCTCTCGGAATCCTCGCGCACCGACCGTCTGTCCGATACGACCTCCTATTCCAACGTGGTCGCGACCGCGACGGACGCCTTCAAGAATACCAACTACAAGCTGCTGGAACGCGCCGCCGGCGCGGTGGCGGACGCGATCCTGGTGTCGTTTCCGAGGGTGCGCGCCGTCAAGGTCACCGTGCACAAGCCGCATGCGCCGATCGCCGAGATCTTCGAGGATGTCGGCGTGGTGCTGACGCGCAACCGGCATCCGCCGACACATGGCTAGCGAAGGCTTGGCTGGCGAACACGCGGCCAGCGAACATCTGGCCAGCGCGATCATTGCGCTCGGCGGCAATGTCGGCGACGTCCGCGCGACGTTCAGGCTTGCGATCATCGACATCTGCGCGCAGGCGCAGGCCAAACTCCTGGCACGCTCCTCCGACTATGCGACGCCGCCCTGGGGCGAGGAGCAGCAGCCGCCCTTCGTCAACGCCTGCATCGAGATCGAGACGGCGCTGGCGCCGGATGCGCTGCTTGCGGTGCTGCAGAGCGTGGAGCGGAGATTCGGCCGCGACAGGTCGAAGGAGCGGCGCTGGGGACCGCGCACGCTCGACCTCGACCTGATCGCCTATGACGACCTCGCGTTGCGGACGCCGACGCTGACGCTGCCCCACCCGCGCGTGCTCGAACGCGCCTTCGTCCTGGTTCCGCTCTCCGAAATAGCCGCTGGACGCAAGATCGGCGGACGCCGCGTCAAAGCGGCCCTGGCCGAGCTCTCGAGCGCGGGTATCGAGCGGCTGCCGGCGCCGGATTGACCCAAAACAAGCGTTTGGCTTGGCCGCCGTGTCATGGCAATTTCCGGCGCAATATGACGTGGGAGTAGACGACTGCATGACCTCCGCCACCGACCTGCCATTGGCGTCCGATTTTCCGCAAGCCAGCCATGACGATTGGCGCAAGCTGGTGGACGGGGTGCTGAAGGGCGCGCCGTTCGAAAAGCTCACGGCCAGGACCTATGACGGCGTCAGGATCGAGCCGATCTACCGGCGTGCGACCAATGCCGCGCTCCTGCCCGGCCGCGCCGAGGCGGCGCCCTGGCAGATCATGCAGCGGATCGACCATCCGGATCCGGTACGCGCCAATGCCATTGTGCTCGACGAGCTCGAGAACGGCGCCACCGGCCTCGACATCGAGTTCGCCGGCGGACCGGGCGGACGCGGCTTCGGCGTCATCGACGCCAAGCCGGAGACGCTGAAGAGGCTGTTCGACGGCGTGATGCTCGACGCCGGCATCTCGATTGCGCTCAATCCGGTGGTCGGCCGCGGCAATGCCGGCGAGAGCCTTGCTGCGGTGATCGAGGCAAGGCGCATCGATCCCGCCAAGGTCGATGTCCGTTTCAATTACCAGGCGCTGTCCACCATAGCGGTGCGCGGCGCGGTCCCTGCCGTCTGGCGGGAGATGGCGCCGCCGTTCGCCAGGGTCGTGAGCGGCCTGATGGGCCGCGGCTTCAAGGGGCCGTTCGTGCTGGCCGACGGCCGGCCGGTGCATGACGCCGGCGGCTCCGAGGTGCAGGAGCTCGCCTTCGCGCTGTCGCTCGCGGCCGCCTATCTACGCATGCTGGAGGCCGGCGGCATCGCGCTCGACCAGGCGCGTTCGGCACTATCCTTCCGCCTCGTCGCCGATGCCGACCAGTTCCTGACCATGGCCAAGTTCCGCGCGCTCCGCCTGCTCTGGGCGCGCGTCGCACAGGCCTGCGGCCTCACGCCAAAGCCGGTCTTCGTCGCCGCCGAGACGGCATGGCGCATGCTCACCCAGCGCGACGCCGACGTGAACATGCTGCGTGCCACCATGGCGACATTCGCCGCAGGGCTCGCCGGCGCCAATGCGATCACCGTGCTGCCGCACACGCTGGCCTGTGGCCTGCCGGATGCGTTCGCCCGACGCGTCGCGCGCAACACCCAGCTCATCCTGCTGGAGGAATCCAACCTCGCCAAGGTCAGCGATCCCGCGGCCGGCTCCGGCGGCATCGAAAGCCTGACGCGAGAGCTCTGCAATGCAGCCTGGGCCCAATTCCAGGAGATCGAAAAAGCCGGCGGCGTGTTCGAGGCGCTGCAGCAGGGCCTGATCCAGGGCAAGGTGGCGGCGACGCGAAGCGCGCGCGAAGCCAATATCGCCCGCCGCAAGGACGTGCTCACCGGCGCCAGCGAATTCCCCAATCTGCGGGAAGCCCACGTCACGGTCGAGGACGTGGCGCCGGTGGTGCTGCCGCCTCAGGCGGCGGCAATCAGCTTTGCGCCGCTGGCAGCGACGCGGCTCGCCGCGCCGTTCGAGCGGCTGCGCGACCGCTCCGACGACATCCTGAAGCGGACCGGAAAGCGCCCGCAGGTCTTCCTCGCCAATCTCGGCACGGCCTCCGACTTCACCGCGCGCGCGACCTTTGCCAAGAGCTTTTTCGAGAGCGGCGGGATCGCGGCCATCGACAGCGAGGGATTTACCGACACGGCCAGGCTCGCCGCGGCCTACAAGGCCTCCGGCGCCGCCCTGGCCTGCCTCTGTTCCTCGGACAAGGTCTATGCCGAGCGGGCTATCGATGCCGCCCGGGCCCTTCAGGTCGCCGGAACGAAACATATCTATCTGGCAGGCCGCCCGGGCGAGCTGGAGGCCGCATTGAAGACGGCCGGCGTCGATGCATTCGTCTTTGCCGGCTCCGACGCGCTCGCCGTGCTGGACGACGCCTACCGGAAGGTTGAGCAGGCATGAGCAAGGAGACGACGAGCGACGCGGCAAAGCCCCTGCTGACCGGCGGCTGCCAGTGCGGCGCCATCCGCTTTGCGATCAAGGCCGCGCCCTTGAAGATCAGCATCTGCCACTGCCGGATGTGCCAGAAGGCATCAGGCGCGCCGTTCGCCTCCTTTGCCGACATCGCCAATGAGGATTTCAGCTGGACCCGCGGCCAGCCCGCCGCATTCCGCTCCTCATCCATCGCGATGCGCGATTTCTGCGCGAGCTGCGGCACGCCCTTGAGCTTCCGCCGCATCGACGGCCAGAGCATCGAGATCATGACCGGCGCCTTCGACCGCCCGGACCGGGTGATTCCCACCCGCCAATATGGCACCGAATCCCGGCTCGGCTGGGTGGTCGGGATCGCCAACCTGCCGAGCCAGACCACGCTGCAGAATTACGGCTCCGAGAAGCTCGGCAGCATCGTGTCCCACCAGCATCCGGACCATGATTGAGACGGGCGAGATGTGCTAGGGTCGAACCATGTTTGGCGCATTGATCGAGACGCTGATCGTCAAGGCGGTCGAGACCCTGGCCGATATCCCGGCCGCGAAAAACGTCCGCGACGATCCCGTCTACAAGACCAATGTCGAAAAGCTGGTCGCGCGAAATCGCAAGTTTGAGGAAGCCAAGGAATGAGCCGCATACCGAACTTCGCCGATGTTGCCTTCGAGCCGGTCGCAGCCGCCGCGCCCGCAGGCCACGCCGAGCCCTGGCTCACGCCCGAGGGCATTCCGGTCAAGCCGGCCTATGGCGAGGCCGATCTTGCCGGCATCGATTTTCTGGAAACCTGGCCCGGCATCGCCCCCTATCTGCGCGGCCCCTACCCCACGATGTATGTCAACCAGCCCTGGACGGTCCGGCAATATGCCGGCTTCTCCACGGCTGAAGATTCCAACGCCTTCTACCGCCGCAACCTCGCGGCCGGACAGAAGGGGCTATCCGTCGCCTTCGACCTCGCCACCCACCGCGGCTATGACTCCGATCATCCGCGCGTGTCGGGCGATGTCGGCATGGCGGGCGTCGCGATCGATTCCATCTACGACATGCGCACGCTGTTTGCCGGCATCCCGCTCGACCAGATGAGCGTGTCGATGACCATGAACGGCGCGGTGCTGCCGATCCTCGCGCTGTTCGTCGTCGCCGCCGAGGAACAGGGCGTGCCGCCGGAGAAGCTCTCAGGCACCATTCAGAATGACATTCTGAAAGAGTTCATGGTGCGCAACACCTATATCTATCCGCCGTCGCCGTCGATGCGGATCATCTCCGACATCTTCGCCTACACCTCGCAGCGTATGCCGAAGTTCAACTCGATCTCGATCTCCGGCTATCACATGCAGGAAGCCGGCGCGACCCAGGATCTCGAGCTCGCCTATACGCTTGCCGACGGCGTCGAATATCTGCGCGCGGGACTTGCCGCAGGGCTTGATGTCGACCGCTTTGCACCCAGGCTGTCGTTCTTCTGGGCGATCGGCATGAACTTCTTCATGGAAGTCGCCAAGATGCGCGCCGCGCGCCTGCTCTGGGCGAAGCTGTTGAAGCCGTTCAACCCGAAGGACCCGCGCTCGCTGTCGCTGCGCACGCACTGCCAGACCTCGGGCTGGTCGCTCACGGCACAGGACGTCTTCAACAATGTGATGCGCACCACGATCGAGGCGATGGCGGCGACGCAAGGCCATACCCAGTCGCTGCACACCAACGCACTCGACGAGGCGCTGGCGCTGCCGACCGATTTCTCCGCCCGCATCGCCCGCAACACCCAGCTGTTCCTGCAGCAGGAAAGCGGCACCACCCGCATCATCGATCCCTGGGGCGGCTCCTATTATGTCGAGCGCCTCACCCGCGATCTCGCCGGCAAGGCCTGGGAGCACATCCAGGAGGTCGAGGGGCTCGGCGGCATGGCCAAGGCGATCGAGGCCGGCCTGCCGAAGCTGCGCATCGAGGAGGCCTCGGCCAAGACCCAGGCGCGGATCGATGCCGGCAAGCAGGCGGTGATCGGCGTCAACAAGTACAAGCCATCGGACGAGAAGCCGATCGACATCCTCAAGGTCGACAATTCCAACGTCCGCCGGCTGCAGATCGACAAGCTGAAGCGGCTGCGCTCCGAGCGCAACCAGAAGGACGTCGACGCGGCGCTGGCGGCATTGACGCAGGCGGCGGCGGGGAACGGCAATCTGCTCGCACTCGCCATCGAGGCGGCGCGGGCCAAGGCGACCGTCGGCGAAATCTCCGATGCAATCGAAAAGGTGTTCGGTCGCCACCGCGCCGAGATCAAGTCCATCACCGGCGTCTACAAGCGCGAGGCCTCCAGCATGTCCAACCGGGTCGAGAAGGTGCAGGCGCTGATCGAGGCCTTCGAGGAGGCCGAAGGCCGCAGGCCGCGCATCCTGGTCGCCAAGATCGGCCAGGACGGCCACGACCGCGGCCAGAAGGTGATTGCGTCGGCCTTCGCCGATATCGGCTTCGACGTCGACATCGGGCCGCTGTTCGCCACCGCCGACGAGGCCGCGCGCCAGGCGGTCGAGAACGACGTGCATATCCTCGGCGTCTCCTCGCTCGCCGCCGCCCACCTCACCGCCGTGCCGGAATTGAAAGAAGCGCTGAAGAAGCAGGGCCGCGAGGACATCATGATCATCGTCGGCGGCGTGGTGCCGCCGCAGGATTATGATGCGCTCTATGCGGCCGGCGCAGAGGCGATCTTCCCGCCGGGCACGGTGATCGCGGATGCCGCCGAGGAGCTGATCCACAAGCTCAATGCGCGGCTCGGCCATAGCGCGGCGGCGGAATAGCCGCGCGTCTCTGCTATCGATGAACGTGCCTTAACGTGCGGCACGGCCGACACGAAATGTCCGCGCGCGCGGTTGAACCTCCGGACGTGTTCGCCGCACACATTGCCAAAGAAATGGATTCAATTTCCCATGCGCGTCCAACTTGCCCTCGCCCTGCTCCTCGCCTTCTTCGCCGTCAAGCCCGCCCTCGCCGCCGATCCCAAGCCCGACGCCAGCATCAAGACCAAGTCGATCGAGGCCGATGTCTATCTCGACGACAGGATCAAGGCCGACCCGGCGCTGGCGGCCGATTGCCTCGCCGACGGCAGGAAGTGGCTGGACAAGAATGCGGCGGAGGCGGCCTCCGAAATGAAGCAGGACCCGCAGCTGTTCAAGGACGGCCCTTGGAGCTATGAGCGGAAATATTCCGTCCGCTCCATGGTCGGCGACCGCTACATCTCGGTTCTCCGCGACGACTTCATGGACGGTCATGGCGCCCATCCCAACACCGACGTCAACACCATCCTCTGGGACCAGACCGAGAAGAAGCCGATCAGCATCCGCCCGTTCTTCAACGAGACCGCCGACAACGGCCCGACCATGACCGCGATGCTGAAGGCCGTCATCGCCTCTCTCAAGGTCGAGAAGAAGAAGCGCGACTCCATGGAGACCGCGACCGCCGAATGGTTCAAGGGGCTCGAGCCGAAACTGCTGAAGATCGGCGCCGTGACGCTCGCGCCCTCGACAGAAGCCGGCAAGAGCTCCGGCCTCACCTTCCATTATCCGCCCTACGCGGTCGGCCCCTATGTCGAAGGACAATACGTCGCCTTCGTGCCCTGGGAGACGCTGAAACCCTATCTGACCGCCGAGGGAACGCGGATTTTTGGCGGCAGCCGGCCGAAGGGCGATGCGGAGGAGCAGCCGTAGCCGCTGAACGGTGCAGAGCGTTCTCTGCCCCCTCGCCTGCATGAGCCTGCCGTTGTAAAGCAGGGCATGAGCAAGCTGCCACTCGACATCAAAGCCCTCGCCCGCGACCTCCGCGCCGGGCATCGCGCGGCGCTGGCGCGGGCGATCACGCTGGTCGAGAGCCGGCGGGCCGATCACCAGGCTCTCGCGCGGGAGCTGGTGCAGGCGCTGCTGCCCGATACGGGCAAGGCGATTCGCGTCGGCATCACCGGCTCGCCCGGGGTCGGCAAGTCCACCACCATCGATGCGCTCGGCATGTTCCTGATCGGGCGCGGTCACAAGGTGGCGGTGCTTGCGGTCGATCCGTCGTCGGCGCGCTCGGGCGGCTCGATCCTCGGCGACAAGACGCGGATGGCGCAGCTCGCTTCCTCCGATCACGCCTTCATCCGTCCCTCGCCGTCTTCCGGCACGCTCGGCGGCGTCGCCGCCAAGACGCGCGAGGCGATGCTGCTCTGCGAGGCGGCGGGCTTCGACGTGATTTTGGTCGAGACCGTGGGCATCGGGCAGTCGGAGACCGCGGTCTGCGACATGACCGACTTCTTCCTCGCACTCATGCTGCCCGGCGCCGGCGACGAGCTGCAGGGCATCAAGAAAGGCCTGGTCGAGCTCGCCGACATGATCGCCATCAACAAGGCCGACGGCGACAATGTGAAGCGTGCCAATGCCGCCGCCGGCGAATATCGCAGCGCGCTGCATATTCTCACCCCGCGCTCGGAGCACTGGCAGCCGCCGGTCGTGACCTATTCGGCGCTGACGGGCGCGGGTCTGCCTGCGCTCTGGCAGAAGGTGCTCGATCATCGCAGCGCGATGACGGCAGCGGGCGAGTTCGCCGCGCGGCGGCGCGAGCAGCAGGTGAAATGGATGTGGTCGATGCTGGAGAGCCGCATGATGGCGCGGCTGCGCTCCGAAGCCTCGATCCGCAGCAAGGTGAAGAAGATCGAGGCCGATGTCGCCGAGGGCCGCGTCGCGCCGGCCCTGGCGGCCGAACAGATCATGGAGTGGCTGCGATGAGCGCGCCCTTGCGCATCCTCGTCACCGGCTTCGGGCCGTTTCCAGGCGCGCCGTTCAACCCGACCATGCCGCTGGTGGAGCGGCTGACCGCGCTGCGGCGGCCCGCGCTCGACGACGTCGCGCTGAGCCGTCACATCTTTCATGTCACCTATCAGACCGTCGATCGCGAACTGCCCGAGCTGATCGCGAGGCTCCGTCCGCAGGCGCTATTGATGTTCGGGCTGGCGTCGCGCACCAATTACCTGCGGATCGAGACCCGCGCGCGCAACGCCGTCACAACGCATCTGCCCGACGCCGACGGCAACCGGGCGCAGACTTCATCGATCGTCGCTGGCGCCGACGCCAGGCCGTTCGGACCGCACACCGCGCGCCTGTTGCAGGCCGCGCGCGCCACCGGCATCGACGTCCGGCACTCGCACGATGCCGGCGCCTATCTGTGCAACTATCTGAGCTGGCGCGCCATCGAGGCGACACGACAGCCCGGCGGGCCGGAGCTGGCGCAATTCGTCCACGTGCCGCTGCTCGCAAACGGCCGAGCATCCGGCATCACGCTGGAGCAGTTGGTCGATGCCGGTGAAGCCATCCTGATGGAAATGGTCAAGCTGACGCGGCAAGCTTTGCGCCCACCGGAGCTGATAGCCCCGTAGGGTAGGCAAAGGCGCGCAGTGCCGTGCCCACCATCTTTCACCACCCGGCCAAGGGTGCGCACGCTGCGCTTTTCCCACCCTGCAATTGTTGCGGCAGAGGGAGCGTGAGGGTGAGCTCGCGCAGATGTAGGGGGCAGGCGATTGCTAGGTCCGAAACAGGGCGTAGTAGATCACGTAGAGCCAGCCCAAAATGCCGTGGATGATTGCCCAGAGTATCGAGTGATTGGCGGTATAGGATATCGCGATCGCGAGAGCGGTGCCGAAGCTCACGCCATATTTCGCTCCCTCGACCCTCACACCGTAGTAACGATTTCCGTTCATGTTCATCGCCTCCGTAGCGCTTGTACGACGAGCTCGAGCGCAGCGTACCAGTTTCTCGTTCGACTGCCCGAGGTAAAGATTTAACCCTACCGGCAACAATCCTGTTTCCGCGTCCTCGCGACCGCCGTTGTCCACCGCATTTCTGCGCTAGTTCTCTCGGTCGAGAGAGACACAGGCCATGGACCTCAACCGCCGCCATCTGCTGGGCGCTTCCGTTGCCGGCGCGGCCGGTGCGCTTGCCGCGCCGCGCGATGCGCTGGCGGCTTCGCTCGGGCGCGACGTCACGCAATATGGCGTGCGGCCCGGCAGCCCCGACGACCAGACGCGAGGCCTGCAGCGCGCGATCGACGAGGCCGCGCGGGCCCAAGCACCGCTGGTGCTGCCGCCCGGCGTCTATCGGACCGGCCTGCTCAATCTGCAGAACGGCACCCAGCTGATCGGGGTGCGCGGCGCGACCCGGCTGGTGTTCACCGGCGGCTCGTCGCTGCTGTCTGGCGAAGGGGCTGGCCACGTCACGCTGTCCGGCCTTGTGCTCGACGGCGGCGGCATTGCGCTGCCGGCGCGGCGCGGCCTGGTCCATCTGCTCGGCGGCCGCGCGGTTGCGATCGCCGACTGCGAAATCACCAACAGCGGCGGCAGCGGCATCTGGATCGAGCAGGTGTCCGGCGACATCAGCGGCAACATCTTCACCGACATCGCGGCAACCGCGCTGGTGTCGTTCGATGCGCTCGGCCTGATCGTAGCGCGCAACACCATCATCGGCACGAGCGACAACGGCATCGAGATCCTGCGCTACGAGATCGGCGACGACGGCACGCTGGTCGCCGACAACCGCATCGAGAACATCAAGGCCGGCCCCGGCGGCAGCGGCCAATATGGCAACGCCATCAACGCCTTTCGCGCCGGCAATGTGATCGTGCGCAACAACCGGATCAGGAATTGCGACTATTCCGCGGTGCGCGGCAATTCGGCCTCCAACATCCAGATCACCGGCAACAGCGTCAGCGACGTCCGCGAGGTCGCGCTGTATTCGGAGTTCGCCTTTCAGGGCGCGGTCATTGCCAACAACACCGTCGACGGCGCGGCGCTCGGCGTCTCCGTCTGCAATTTCAACGAAGGCGGGCGGCTGGCGGTCGTCACCGGCAACATCGTCCGCAACCTGTTGCCCAAGCGCCCGGCGGGCACCGCACCCGACGACGACGGCGGCATCGGCATCTATGTCGAGGCCGATTGCAGCGTCACCGGCAATGTGATCGAGAATGCGCCGGCCTTCGGCATCGTCGCCGGCTGGGGCAAATATCTGCGCGACGTCACCATCTCCGGCAACGTCATCCGCAACGCCTTTGCCGGCATCGGCGTGTCGGTTGCGGCAGGCGCCGGCACTGCGCTGGTCAACAACAACATGATCGCGGAGACCCCGCGCGGCGCGGTGGTCGGGCTCGACCACGCCCATGTCGTGACCGCCGATCTCGCTGCCGACGGCGCGGAACGTCACCCCCAGATCGTGGTCGGCAGCAACGTCGTTCGGCCCTGACGCTGCATTCAACGATCCGCACGCTTGCCGAAGCGCCGGCGCGCAAGGTTCAAGAGCCAGCTCGCGGCATAGCTGATCAAGGCCACGCCCGATGTGGCGACCAGCAGGAAGCCCTGCAGGCCAAGGCCGCCATCGGCGAAATTGAACGGGCTGGCTTTTGTCATGATGTAGCCGACGGGGATTCCGGCGAACAGAAGCAGGCCCAGCGCCGGCCCCTTGATCCATCGCCGGTCGACGAATTCGAAAACTGCGCCCAGCACGATGATCGCCGTCCAGGCGAGGTAAAAGACGGAGCCGACCGGCGCGTTCATCTGGCAATCCCTTTTGGCATTCCCCTTGGCGTCGAAGCGAACGCCGCTCCTCCGCAAGGATCATGCCCAGCGAAAGGGCTACAATAGCGAATTGCGCAGCAGCGGATAGCGCTGCTCCATGGTGGCGAGGTCCGCCGCCGGCGGCGGCACGATCAGGGCCTGCTCCAGCGCGTCGAGGTCCACGGTCAGCTCACGTGGCGCCTCCTCCGCTGCGAGATCGATGTCCGAAATGGGGCTTTCGGTTGGAGGCGCGCTCGCGCGCCATAGCGGCTTGAGCGCGGGCTGCCGCTCGCGAGCAAGGCCGCCCGGCGGATCGTCCGTGCGGGTGACCGGCTGGCCTGAGACCAGTGCGCGCCAAGTCTCCACCGCCTTCTTGGCTTCCTTGATATTCTCGAGAAACGCCCGCTCGCCATAGTAGCGGCGCCAGCGGCCGCTCTCGAACAGATCGGTCAGATGTTGCAGCCGCTGTTCGGCAAGCGTGCACCAGCGCGCGACGAGATCGCGCCGCAAGGCCACGTCCAGGACCTGTGTCATGAATTCCAGCCCGAAAGGAGAGAGACGGACGCAGATTACACTGACGCGAATCAACTGCACGTGACGTGAATATGTTGTGGAAAACCTTTTTGTTGTCCAGCGCCCATACGGCAACCAAAAGCCGTAATCCGCCGGAGTTCGCCTATCTGCATCGCCGGTGAGTCGGACGATCGCCGCCTGATGGTTGCGACCGATCCCTCGGCCACTCGCGCCGATTGCGGCGGGTCAGTGCCTGCGTCAAAACATCATCCAAAATGAAAGACCCGTCCGGGGGGACAACCGGACGGGTCAAAGCCATATGGGCGCTTGGGGTGGATGGGCGCTCGCGCCTGATATGACTGTCGGGGAGGGATTTCCGCTCCCACACCATTTTGTCGATGCACCCGCGCGACACGTTCAATGGCGCGGCCGATTTTTTTAACCTTCCGGCAAGCTCGTTTCCCCGCGCAAAATCATTGCGGGGCGGCGCCTCTGGTTTCACTGGCCGCACTCGCGGCGGCGGCGACCGGCGCGCTGGTCCCGGTATTCTGCTCCATGTTTTCCTTGATGTTTTTCCCGGGTTCCGGCGCGTTTTCGGACGCCTTGCGCGGTTCCGATGATGCCGTCGGCACGGCCGTTGCCGCAATCGCGGCGGTTACCGCTGCATAGGCATCGGCTTCACCCGCTCCGAACTCGTCATCACGACCTGGTGAACCGAGATCGCGTGCGCTGCCCGTCAGCATCGAACGCAACTCCTCCGCCTTGAGGTGAGGATTGCGTTCAAGCATCAGGGCGGCAAGTCCGCTGACAAAGGCTGCCGAAAACGAGGTGCCTGACGTGATCTGGTATTTCCCGTCGGGCGCGGGAAGGAAGATATCGACGCCGGGCGCCGCGAGCGCGATGTGGCTGCCGCGATTCGATGCCGCGAACAATTTGTCCTGCGCATCCGTGGCGCTGACTGCGATGACATTGGGATTGGCGGCGGGATAGAGCGGCGGCGATTTGGCGCCGGCATTGCCGGCCGCGGCAACCATCACCTCTCCCCTGGCAGCGGTCGCCGTGATGCCGCGCTCGATCAGCGCATCCTTCGGTCCGGCAAAGCTCATGTTGACGATCTGTGCGCCGTGACCCACCGCGTAGTCGAGCGATTTCAGGATCACGTAGGAATTGCTTTCGGCGCCGCCCCCCGCCTGGCCGAAGGCGCGGATCGCCAGGATCTTCGCCGCCGGCGCACTGCCCATCAGCTTGGCATGCGACACAATGACACCGGCAATCCCGGTGCCATGAACATGCGGCCCCTCCTTGGAGCCGAGCGCATCGAAGCTGTCGACGACGGAGCCGGCGAGCTCGGGATGCTTGGCATCGATTCCGGAATCGATGATCGCGATCTTCACGTCGGCGCCATGCGCCAGCGTATGGGCTTCCGGCAGGTGAAGCTTCGACAACGCATATTGCGCGGGGTCGCCTTCGCTCGGTGCCGAGCTCTGATCCTGAAGCAGATAGCGGAAGTTCGGCTGCACCGAATGCACGCTGGCATCGGTGGCGAAATCGCGGCTGGCGGCTTCGACCGAGCGGCGGTCGGTGATACGGAACAGGCCGATGGTTGCGCCAAGAAGCGGAAAGTTCTGCGACGCGATCCGCATCAAGCCGTGGCGCCGCGCAAGCGCGTCGGCCTGTGCATCGGACAGCGTTCCTTCGATCTCGGCGACGATCTCGCCCGCGATGCTGCGCGCGGGCACGCTCGCCGATTGCCTGTTTCGCCTGACGTCGGCCACATGTTTCTTGCCCGACGCGCTGCCGCCGCCGCCCGACACCGGACTGTCGGCACATTCGCCGTCGCTGTCGCGATAGGCGGTGGTGCAGGCTGGGTAGAGGTTGGGTGAATAATGCGCATAGGGCAGCGTCGGGATCGGGGCCTGACGCGCCGTCAGCACCGGCCGCGGCGCCCTGGCCGCACCGATGTTTCCCAAATTCGGATTGATGCGCGGCCCGTGATCGACGCTGACGGCGGGCACGCGGGGCGCGATATTGAGACTGGGCGCGCGCATGAAGCCCTGTGCGTCAGCGACCGTGCCGAGCACGAGCGCCGGCATCAAGACCGCCGCGCCGACCGCCAGCCGGACCAACAGGCGGCCCCTCGCCCGCTGCTTCATTGCACCACAACGCATGGGACCTCGCGAGTTGGCCTCGAGCCTCGCCGTCCTCGGAATCTCAGGACGCGGGCACGGCGAGATTGACGATCTTCTCGCTGGACAGCTTATTGATGAGGCCGGTCAGATCGTCCTTGCTCATCGTCTGGTCGCCGAATTGCAGGCGGAACATCCCGCCGCGGGCATTGCCGATGATCGAGGCCTGGTATTTGTCGAGCAGCGCGGTGATGTCGGCGACGCGCGCGTCGGGCGCGAAACGGACCAGCGCCCGTGGCGGGGTGCCGTCGAGGCTGCGCGCAACCGGCTCGTTCATGCTGAGCGAGGCGGTGTGGAAGCTGCCGGACGGATTCTTCATCAGCACGGTGCCGATCAGGGCCGCCTGGGCGACCACGACGACCGCCCCGAGCGTCGCCGTCCAGGCGAGCGTGCGGGGCGAAAGACTAGAAAAAAAACCGGAGATCCTCGCGGACCAGCCTGCGGTCACCGGCGGACGGCGCTCGGGCTCGGCGTCGATTGCCGCGAACAGCTTCTGCATCGCGTTGCCGGACGGAGCCCCCAGGCTCTCGTTCAAGGCGATGGTCTCGGCATATTCCTCCTGGATCACGGCATATTGCCGGGCCAGCGCGGGGTCGGTCGCGAGCGCGTCCTCGACGCGGCGGGTGTCGCGCGCGCTCAACCTGCCCGCGGCATGCCATGGCAGCAGCAGCTCGACTTCACTGGGCTCGTCTTCCAGCATCTTTTTGCTCAAAGCCATCATGGCCAGCCTCGCTCAATGCCGGCTGCCTTCAGCAGTTCGGCCAATTTCTTACGCGCGTAGAACAGGCGCGTCTTCACCGTATTCTCCGGGATGCCGACGATTTCGGCCACTTCCTCCACCGATTTCTCGTGGTAGTAGACGAGATCGACAATCTCCCGATGGTCCGGCGAAAGTCCGCCCAGACACTTACGCAACGCCTCACTGGTATCCTTCTTCGTCGCGGCCACTTCCGGATCGTCGGAGGTATCCTCGATCGCCTGCGCGGCCTCGTCTTCCAGCTCGAGGTCCTTCCTGCGCCGCAGCGCCGAAAGGGCCTTGAAACGCGTAATCGCCAAGAGCCAGGTGGAAACCGCCGACCGGCCTTCGAATTTGCCGGCCTGACGCCAGACATCGAGGAAGACCTCGCTGATGAGGTCCTCCGCGACCTGTTCGTCGCGAACCAGCCGAAGCCCGAAGCGAAACACCCTGACATGGTGCCGTCCGTACAGCACCTGCATGGCAAGCCGGTCGCCTTGGGCAATCCGGGCGATCAGGACTTCGTCCGAAGCCGCCTGTGGTGCACTCAAGGTCCGTCTCGCAAGATTTGTCGGATGGGGTTACGGGGTGGTTCGATGGCTATGGCAAGATTCTTCAAGATGCCATGGTCGCGCGATTGCATGTGTGATTTACCGCACAAATGGCGCCCTGCATGCGGAAATATCTCACACAGGACAAAGCTGAAGCCTAAAAATGGTATCATGGTAATAATTCTACTCCAGGGCCGTGCCCTGGCCCCCGGTGACGCGAGCTTAGCAGGGGTTCCCTAGCAAGGCACGGTTTACGCCGCATTGAGCTACCGCATCGGCGGGAAAAATGCCTTGCCAAACAAGGCATAGGGTTAAGTCGAGCGAGGGCCGATCGAGGTTCTGAAAGATACCAAACCTAAAGGCTTTCCCCGGTAGATTTTCGCTCCGGTTCCAACGCTGGAAAGATCATGGGCACGACGGCATCGCCTTTCCTGCATTCGATTGCTGCCGAGCTGCCAGGCGCCGGTCTGAGGCCGAATGCCTTCACCCTCGCGCGTCGCGCCAGGCAGCGCCGCCAGATCCAGCTGATGATCGCCGCCAGCTACCTGATCGATGCCGGGGTCCTGCAGGTCTACGCCTATGCCGGCACGATTCCGGTGACGATCGCCCCCGCCTATGCGGCCTGCGGGCTCGCGTCGGTCGGGTTCTACCTCATGCTGTCGGAGACGGGCGTCACCGAGCGCCTCAAGGACCACTATTTCGTCACGCCGCAGCTCATCATCAGCCTGCTGATCATGCTCGCCTTCAGCTATATCGCGCCGCAAGTGGGCGTGATGTTCCTGTGCGGGCTGTTCGTGGTATTCTCGTTCGGCGCGCTGCGGGCGACGCCGCGGCAGACCGCGCTGGTCTGGCCCATCCTGGTGCTTGGGCTTGCCGCACTGTTTCTGCTCACCGACAAGCCGATCACCATGCCGCATGACGGCCCGATCGAGCGCTTCGCGACCATGTCGGTGTTCGTCCTCGGCATCGGGCGCTGCATGTTCCTCGGCATCTTCTCGAGCGCGATGCGGCATTCGCTGTACCAGCGCGGGCTCAAGCTCAAGGAAGCCTATCGCCGCATCGAGGAGCTTGCCGAGCTCGACGAGCTCACCGGCTCGCTGAACCGCCGCAGCATCATGCGCGCGCTGGACGAGGAGATCGCCCGCGCGCAGCGGCTCAACAACCCCTGCTCGGTCGCGCTGATCGATCTCGACTGGTTCAAGCGCATCAACGACGCCTATGGCCACCCGACCGGCGACGAGGTGCTGCGCACCTTCGCCATCACGGTGTTCGCCAACATCCGCTCGATCGACAAGTTCGGCCGCTATGGCGGCGAGGAATTCCTGCTGCTGCTGCCCGACACGGCCGAGCGCGAGGCCGCCCGGATGATGGACCGGCTGCGCATGATCGTCGCCGAGCTCGACTGGAGCGCGTTCTCCGCGGGCATGCGGGTGACCATCTCCGCGGGCCTTGCGACGCTGCGCAGGGACGAAAGCAGCGATACGTTGCTCGCCCGCGCCGATCGCGCGCTCTACGCGTCGAAGGCCGGAGGCCGCAATCGCATCACCAGCGCTTGAGTTTGCATACGTTTCGGAACGCAGAAAACAGATCGAACGCAAGAATACTCCAGGACAGAGAAGACGATGATTCCAAGAGCTGCCGCAGCTTCCGACAACAACCTGCTCGACGAGCTGCAGTCTGCGCTCTCGCACGGCACGGTCGCGCGCCGCGTCGAGACGCTGCGCCGCGTCACCGACCTCTTCGTCAACGGCGCGGTCGATTACTCCGACGAGCAGATTGCGCTGTTCGACGACGTCTTCCAGTGCCTGATCCAGCACATCGAGATTTCGGCGAAGGCGCTGCTCGCCAATCGCCTGGCGCCGATCGACACCGCACCCTACAACACCGTCCGGACGCTGGCCTTCGACGAGGCGATCGAGGTCGCCGGCCCCGTGCTGACGCAATCGGAGCGGCTCGACGACGACGCGCTGATCGAGACCGCGCGCAACCGGAGCCAGGCGCATCTGCTCGCCATCTCCAAGCGCCGCACGCTGTCGGGGGCCGTCACCGACGTCCTGGTGATGCACGGCAATGACGAGGTGGTGCAGACCACCGTCAACAATCCCGGCGCCGAATTCACCGAGCGCGGCTTCACGCGGCTGGTCAATCGCGCCGAGGAGGACGACAATCTCGCGACCTGCGTCGGGTTGCGCCCGAACCTGCCCCGGCACCTCTACCTGAAACTGCTTGCGAAGGCTTCAACCACGGTGCGCGAGCGCCTGGAGGCCGCCAATCCCAGGCAGGCCGACGACGTCTCAGGCGCGGTGCGCGAGGCGACGCGGCGCGCGCGCTCCGCATCGTCCGCCATGACCAGGCAGACCGAGATCGCGCATGCGCTGGTCAAGTCGCTGTTCGAGGACGGCCGGCTCGACGAGAGCCAGGTCGCGCAGTTTGCCGAAGCCGGCAAGTTCGACGAGGCCAATGCGGCGATTGCCGCGCTTGCCAATGTGCCGGTGGCGATCGCGGAAAACATGATGGTCGAATCGCGCGCCGAAGGCGTGATGATCCTGTGCAAGGTGTCGGGCCTGTCCTGGCCGACCGTGAAGGCGATCGTCGACATGCGCAACCAGCTGTCGGGCGGCGAGCCGACCGACCTGCCCTCCTGCAGGGCCACCTATGAGCGGCTGCGGCCCTCGACCGCCCAGCAGGTCCTGCGCTTCCATCGCATGCAGCAGACCACGGCCGAGGCGCCGGCCGCCTGACGAACGCGGCCGCGCCGTCCTGTCCTGTTGCCGTCCTGCCCTATTGCACGGTGTCGCCGCGATCCTCGCCGGCGTCCTGCGACGGCTCTGTCCGATCGTCCGGCAGCCCGAGGAAATGTTCATAGGCGCGAATGACCCCCAGCGCCTGGTGGCGTTGCAAGTCGTAGAGCGCCTCCAGGAAGACGGCGATCCAGCTGTCGGCCGCCGCCCTGCCTGGCTTCGGGGCTTGCGCAGCGAAGAGAGCATGTAGCGTCGAATGAGGAGGTTGCTCCATACACGGCCTCGCATTCGTTCGTAGGCACTGACTGCCCCTGAACTTAGCGAGGTCGTCCGCCGGCCCGTGTGAGCCAGCTTACATGCGGCATTTTGCATGCCACTTTCATCCTGCGATTGAAATAATGCTCACGCAAACGCAGAGCGTCTATGCCGCGAAGCTCGCGGGACACGCTCCCTAGAATCGCAGGAACTTCGCGCCTGCCAGCGCGCCGATGGTGGTCACGAGCGCGGTCGCCAGCGTGTACCAGGTCATCACGAACAGGGGTGAATCGTCGGTGCAGTGGGAGGCATAGAACGTCGCGGCAAGCCCCGCCGACATCAGCCCGGCCACCGCGCCGGCGAGCACCGGATGCGTCGGCGCGCCATGGCGCAGGCCGAAGATCGAGGCGGCGAGCAGCGGCAGCGACATCAGCGGGATCGCGGTCATGCAGATGCGCGAATTGGAGCCGACCAGCCGCGTCATCATCGGCAGCCGCTGCGGCATCATGGCTTCGCCGGCAATCCCTGCGGCGAGCAGGCCGGCAGGAATCGCAAACAGCCAGCCGTAGCCGGCGAGCGACACTTCGGGCCGCGACAGATGCAGGCTCGCCGCAATCCCGGCGGCGGCGAGCGCCAGCGTGACCGCGAATTTGAGGTCGAAGAACGGATTATGCATCGCCGTCATCACGTCGGGCCGCACGCCGAGCATGGAGAAGAACATCAGGAGCGACACGGGCGCGGCGGCAAGCAGCATCAGGGCGAGCACGAAGCCGACCGGGCGCGGCCGATAGGAATTGTCGGCCGCAAGCGTGCGAATGAGCTGGTCGGTGTCCATCCTCATTGCTCCCCTAGCTTGGCGGTGAGGCTTGAAAGCGCCCGATGCAGCGCGACCCGCACCGCGCCCTCGCTCATGGAAAACTTCCGCGCGGTATCCTTGATCGAGGCGCTCTCGACCGCAATCGACTGCAGCACCTCGCGCTGGCGCGCCGGCAGGGTGTTGAGCTGGGCCGTGACCTCCGCCGCCGAGGCCGTCTCGGCCTTGGGCTCGTCAGGCAGCGTCTCGGCGAAATCATCGATATTGACGAACACGCGCCGGCCTCGCCGGCGCAGCGCATCGATCAGCTTGTTGCGGGCGATCGCAAACAGCCAGGGCGCGAACGGTGCGTTCACATCCCAGGTATGCCGTTTCAGATGCACCGCGAGCAAAATGTCCTGCACGATATCCTCGGCCTGGTCCGGCGGCTGTCCGGCGCGCGCGAGCCCGCGGCGCGAAGCCGCCCTCAAGACCGGCGTGATGGCCTTGAGCAGACGATGATAGGCCGCATTGTCACCGGCCATGGCCGACCGCATCAGGTCGGTCCACTCGCCCTCATGTTCGCGCACGCACGCTCCCACCGTTCATTTCGGCCGATGTTTCAATTTGTTACGTCGAAAAAAGACAATCACGAATTCGTGATCCATGATCCATCATCCCGCCATGCGCGAGCGGCCGTCCGGACGATGTCGATCGCGATCTTCGGGCCTCATAGCATCGATCGCCGCGATCGGGCAGGCGCGCCGCCGAACGCCGGCGCGAGCTATGCGCGAGAGACGCACGAGCGTAGCCGGTTTGCACCACTGCCCCGGCTTCGGCGGGGATAACCCGAAGATTCCCCTTTTCTGCCCCGTTGTCGTCACGCCACGAGTTCTCATTGCGGCGCCTGTGGGGTTGGCAGCGTGGAGAGTGCCACAATGATCAAGGCCAATCGGCGTCCGGCGTTGATAGTTGCAACAGCCCTGGCAGCAGGACTTCTGGCGGGCCTCCCGGCCCCGACCAATGCCGCCGACGACCTCAATTCCCCGGTCTTTGTCACGCCATCGAATAGCGCTGCGCAGCCCAACGCCGTGCAAGCGCCGGGCGGCCCGGCTCCTTTCGGTCAAGCTCCCGTCGGTCAAGCGCCTGTCGCTCAAGCGCCCGCCGAAAACCAGGCGGCCGCGCCCGACCAGCTCAACGACTCCGATCGCGCGGTGCGCGACAACGCAGCGTCCCCCACCTCCAGTGAGGCGCCGGCGGCGCGCTCCGCGCCGGTGATGGCGGCAAGCGGCGAGCATTCGGTGTGGGACGAGACCTCGCTGATCGGAAAGATCTTCATCGGTTTTGGCGCGCTGCTGACGATCGCCTCCGCGGCGCGCATGTTCATGGCTTGACGGCGGGTCGTCCATGGTCCCGGGGCGGCTGCCGGCGCGGCGCCCCGGGAGGCGGTCGTGACCATGGTTTTACTTGAAGCCCACCCTCGGTGAGGGCAAATTCGCCTGCAACAGGTCAACTTTGCGGGTGAATCATGAGCACGTTCGAGCACATCATTGTCGAAAGCAAGGGCGCGGTCGGCATCGTCAAACTGAACCGACCGAAAATGCTCAATGCGCTGTCGTTCGGCGTGTTTCGCGAGATCGCGGCGGCCATCGACGATCTCGAGGCCGATGATGCGATCGGCTGCATCATCGTCACCGGCAGCGAGAAGGCCTTTGCGGCAGGTGCCGACATCAAGGAGATGCAGCCGAAGGGCTTCATCGACATGTTCGCAAGCGACTTTGCCGCGATCGGCGGCGACCGCGTCGCGCGCTGCCGCAAGCCGACCATTGCCGCGGTCTCGGGCTATGCGCTCGGCGGCGGCTGCGAGCTCGCCATGATGTGCGACATCATCATCGCCGCCGACACCGCCAAATTCGGCCAGCCCGAGATCACGCTCGGCACCATTCCCGGCATCGGCGGCACCCAGCGCCTGACCCGCGCAGTCGGCAAGGCCAAGGCGATGGACCTCTGCCTCACCGGGCGCATGATGGACGCGCAGGAGGCCGAGCGCAGCGGCCTCGTCAGCCGCATCGTGCCGGCCGACAAATTGATGGAGGAGGCGCTGGCTGCGGCCGAGAAGATCGCCGCGATGTCGCGCCCCGCAGCGGCCATGGCCAAGGAAGCCGTCAACCGCGCCCTCGAGACGACGCTGGCCGAGGGCCTCAATGTCGAGCGCAACCTGTTCCATGCGACCTTCGCGCTGGAAGACCGTTCGGAAGGCATGGCCGCCTTCATCGAGAAGCGCAAGCCGGTGAACAAGAACAGGTAGCTCCAACCCAGATAGCCGTCGTCCCCGCCGAAGAGCCGGGACCCATGACCACAGGCTGTGGTTAGCGCGAAGAACGTCGACCGCTTTGCCTACCCGAGAGATTCTGCGGTGTGAGTCCCGGCTCTGCGCTGCGCTTGGCCGGGACGACGAGGATGGATGTTCGCGTCGTCAGGGAGACTGTTCGCAGCTCCGGGCGCATTGAAGTGCAAGGTCACCTCCCATGAAGACCCGTCGCATTCACATCACGGGCGCCTCGGGCGCCGGCGTCACCACGCTCGGCCGTGCGCTTGCGAATGCGCTGGCGCTGCCGAGCCACGACACCGACGACTACTACTGGAAGCCGACCGAGCCACCGTACCGCGACAAGCGCGCGGCGGGCGATCGTCTGCGGCTGATGCAGGAGCTGTTCGTGCCGCGGGCCGGCTGGGTCCTGAGCGGCTCGCTCGACGGCTGGGGCGATCCCTTGGTGCCCTGCTTCGACCTGGTCGTGTTCATGACGACATCACCTGAGGTCCGCATGCAGCGCCTCCGCGCCCGCGAGGCGACGCGGTTCGGCGCCGATAGCATCGGAGAAGGCGGCTGGCGCTTCGAGGAAGCGGCGGCGTTTTTCGACTGGGCCTCCCATTATGAAGACGGCACGCGGGAGGGCCGCAATCTCGCGCGTCACGAAGCCTGGCTCGCCACCCTGCCCTGCCCGGTGCTGCGGCTGGACGGATCGCGTCCGGTGGCGGAGCTCGTCGGTACGGTCCTCCAGATGCTGGACGTCTGAGCAGCGCTCTCACCGCCCCTGGTAGACCGCCTTGCGGCGGTTGAGCCAGGCATCGAGCGCCTCGGTCAGATCGTGCGTCGGCACCATGCGCGCGAACTGCTCGCTCTCGATTGCGAGCCCTTCCGCAATCGAGGCATTCAGCCCGCGCGAGACCGCCGAGATGATCCGCGCCGCGGTCAGCGGCGAATGCCTGAGGATGCGCTCCGCCAGCGCCAGCGCCTCGGCCAGCACGCGGTCGTGCGGGACGATGCGGTTGACGAGGCCGAGCTCATAGGCGCGCTGCGCCGGGAAGGCATCGCCGGTCAGCAGATATTCCAGCGCGCGCTTGCGCCCGGCCAGGCGCGGCAGGCGCTGCGTACCGCCGAAGGTCGGGGGAATGCCGATATTGATCTCGGGCTTGGCAAAGCTCGCCTCGTCGCTCGCCACCGCCAGATGCATGGCCTCGATGATCTCGCAGCCGCCGCCGAAGGCAATGCCATTGACCGCCGCAATGATCGGTTTCGGAAACGCCTCCATGCGCGCGGTCATGGCCTGGCCACGGCGCACAAAGGCTTTCACGGCGGCATCCGCGCCCTCCTTGATGCTGGCCGAGAACTCGGCGATGTCGGCGCCGGCCGAGAAGGCGCGGTTGCCGGCACCGGTGATGATCACGGCGCGGACGGCCGCATCGTCCTCGATAGCGTCGAGGCGCTGCATCATCCGATCGATCAGGGCGTAGCTCAGGGCATTGAGCTTTTCGGGCCGGTTGAGCGTGAGAATGGCGACTGCGCCCTGCGTTTCCTGCAACACCAGATCGGACATGCGTTGATTCCTTCCAAAGAACTGACCGCCGGCGAAGCTAGGCCGGGAGCACCAATTGTGTATACTCACCAGGCGGTATACCTTCCGGCCATGTCGAGAGCTGCCGAGCCGACCAGAGACCGCATCGTGAAAGCCGCGGCGCGCCTGTTCTACGAAGAGGGCATTCGCGCCGTCAGCGTGGACGCGGTCGCGGAGAAGGCCGGCGTGACCAAGAAGACGCTGTACTATCACTTCCGCGGCAAGGACGACCTCGTCGCCGCCTATCTGCAATCCCAGGACCAGCCGACGCTCGATCTCTACGCCCGCTGGTTCGGCGAGACCGCGGGATCGGCGGCCGACAAGGTGCGCGGGCTGTTCGTGAAGTTCGCAGAAGCCGCGAGCCACCCGCGCTGGCGCGGCTGCGGCTTCCTGCGCACGGTCGCCGAGCTTGCGTCAACGCCGGGCCATCCGGCGGTGAAGGCCGGCGCCGCGCACAAGAAGCGGTTTGAGCAATGGCTCGCCGATGTCCTCACCGAGCACGGCATCGAGGCCACACACGAGCTGGCCCGCCAGATCGTGCTGCTGCTCGACGGCGCGGCCACCGTGATGCTGGTCCATCGCGACGCAGCCTATGTGACGGCGGCCGGTGAGCTTGCGGCGGCGCGGGTCGAGGCCGCGGCGCGCGAGCGAGCGGCGAGGCCAGCGCGGCTGGCCGGGTAGGTCGCGACGCTTGACGTGATGCCTCGCTTCAGCGCGACAAGCCGCTTCAGCGCCAGCTCAATAACGACTTGCAACCGCTTGGCGCCGTTGCATAATCCCGCGAGCCCGCACCGTCAGCCGCGCACCGGCCATTCCGCCTTGTGGCTGCCGAGCGGCATGGCCGGGCGGGCCCAGAGCGCGGGGGTCCTCGACAGCTTCGCCGCATGCGCCACGCCGCGCAGCGAGCCGAAGCCGGACGGGTGCTCCTCGATGAAGGGCAGCACCGCCTCGGCCTGCAAATCTGCCGTCTCCAGCCCATGCGGAATCCGGCCGAGATTCCACAGCCAGCGGCCGGTCTGCGCCAGCGAGACGCGAACCAGCCAGCTGCCGCCTTCGCGCGCCTGGCGCTCCTTGGCTATCATGGCGGCGAACGCCATCAGGTAGCCGGTGGCATGGTCCAGCATCTGCGCCGGCAATTCCTTCGGACCGTCGATCTCGGCCGCCTGCCCTTCGGCATGGTTGAAGCCGGTCGCGGTCTGCACCAGGGAGTCGAAGCCGCGCCGGTCCGCCCATGGGCCGACATGGCCATAGGCGGAGAGCGAGACATAGACGATGCCGGGATTGATCTCGGCGGCCTCCTCCGGCGACAAGCCGAGCGCGCCGAGCGCACGGGGGCGATAGCCCTGGGAGAAGATGTCGGCCTCGGCGAGCAGGCCCCGCAGTGCCGCCCGTCCGGCCGGGTCCTTGAGCTCGACAAAGCTCGAGAGCTTGCCGCGCCCGGTGTCGATCACGAGCCAGGGGATCGAGGGCAGCGCGGGCGATGAGATCAGCATCACGTCGGCGCCATGGGCGGCGAGCGTACGACCGGCGACGGGGCCCGCGATCACCCGCGACAGATCGAGCACGCGGAGTCCCGCGAGCGGCCGGTCACCGGCCGGCCAGGGCTTCGGCGGCGCTTCGCCGATCTTCTCGATGGTGAAAGGCGGCAGCTCGGCCAGCGCCTTGGCTTGCGGATGCGCACACCATTCCTGATGCGAGCGCATCATGGCGACCACGGCGCCACCGGCATAGGCCGCGGTCTCGAACGCCTCGCCTTCCCATTTATTCAATGCGGCCTGGATGGCGTCCCGTTCCTCGGCGCAGTTGAGCACCTTGCAGACGGCGGCGCGGTGATGCGGAAAGTTGGTATGCAGCCGGACGAAACGGCCGTCGCCGGTGCGATAAATGCCCGCGGTCGGATCCCAGGCAGGCGGCGGCGGCTTGCCGTCGACGCGCAGATAGCGCTCCGAGCGGCATTCGACCACCGCGTGGCACATGTCGACCGCGACCTCCTGCCCCTCACCGCTCCGCGCGCGCCAGATGTCGGCCGCGGCAAGCCCGCTCGCCGCAATGCTCGTCTGCGCGGCGGCCGCAAGGCGAAACGACGACGGCAGAAGCGGCTCCTCGCCCGTGAGTTTTGCCGCCGCAAGCTCGGCCGGCTCGCCGCCGGCGCGGAGCCAGAGATCGGTAAGGATTTCGCGGGGGGTGTGGGTGTGCATGGGGCGCCTCCGGCACTTGCGTCGTCAAAGGCGATGATAGGCGCGCGAGCGTCAGGCTGAAAGCCACACGCTCCGTGATTCCGGGGCGGTCCGAAGGACCGAGCCCGGAATCTCGAGATTCCGGGCTCGCCTCTTCGAGGCGCCCCGGAATGACGGGGAGACCTCAATGAAAATCCCGCGAGGCCGGCAGGATGCGGACGTTGCGGGGGTGGCGGATCTTTTGCGCCGGGTTCTCCGGATGGTCGCGGCGGTCATCGTTGAGCGGCTCGATCAGCGCGGAGCCGGCGGGAACTGGCGGCTTGCTGCTCAGTGCATCATTGGCCAGACCCAGCAGATCGCCCGAACGGTCGATCAGGCGCTCGGCGACGAGATGGACGACCTTTTCCGGGCTGCTCTGGATCCGGCCCTCCACCAGCACCAGGCGCGCACCCATCACCTCCTTGCGGAAACGCTCCATCACCTTGGGCCAGACCACGACATTGGCGATGCCGGTCTCGTCCTCCAGGGTCATGAACACCACGCCCTTGGCGCTGCCCGGCCGCTGCCGCACCAGCACCACGCCGGCACAGCGGACATAGTGCCGGTCGCGGGCGTGCGACACCGCGTGGCAAGGGATGACGGTCTCGCGCGCAAATCGCGCGCGCAGGAATTGCATCGGATGGCCCTTCAGCGACAGGCGGATGGTCTGATAGTCGGCGACCACATGCTCCGGCAGCGGCATCGCCGGCAGCGCCGCGGCCACTTCGTCCGGCTGCTCGCGGGCTTGCGTGCTTTCGAACAGCGGCAGCGGCACGTCGTCGGGCAGCCGCCGCACCGCCCACAGCGCCGCGCGGCGGTCGAGGCCGAGCGAACGGAACGCATCGGCATCCGCCAGCAGGATCAGCGCCCGCTTGGGCAGGCCAGTGTCGCGGGCGAAATCCTCCAGCGACCTGAACGGCCGCCGCACGCGGGCTTTGACGATGCGGTCGGCCCAATCTTCTTCCTCATCGTCTTGCCACACCGGCGGTGCCACACCTCTCCCCTGCGGGGAGAGGTCGAGCGCAGCAAATCGGGTGAGGGGGTCTAGGTCCCTCGAGAGACCACACCCCTCACCCGCGCCTTTGGCGCGACCTCTCCCTATGGGAGAGGTGAACTGAGACTGCGGCCCGACCGCCTCAAGCAACGAGTCTTCCGCAGACACCTCCCGCAACGCCGCGCGTATCCGCTTCAACCTCTGCTCATCCGGATCGAGCCAGTGGAAGCCGTCGATCTGGCGGAAGCCCAATCGCACCGCGCAATATCTGCCGTCGCCCTGCTCCAGCGTGTTCTGCGCGAAGCTGTGGGACACATCGACCTCGCGCACCTCGACGCCGTTCTTGCGGGCGTCGCCCACGATCTGCGCCGGCGCATAGAAACCCATCGGCTGCGAGTTCAACAACGCGCAGCAGAAGGCGTCCGGATGCCAATGCTTGAGCCAGGAGGAGACATAGACCAGCTGGGCAAAGCTCGCGGCATGGCTTTCCGGGAAACCATAGGAGCCAAAGCCCTTGATCTGGTCGAAGCAGCTCTTGGCGAACTCGGGCGCATAGCCGCGCGCGACCATGTTGCCGATCAGCTTTGACTCATATTTCCCGATTGTGCCGAGGTTGCGAAAGGTGGCCATCGCGCGGCGCAGGCCGTTGGCCTCCTCGGGCGAAAATCTCGCGGCCTCGATGGCAATGCGCATCGCCTGCTCCTGGAACAGCGGCACGCCCAAGGTCTTGTGCAGCACCCGGAACAATTCATCCGCCGGGCCATGGTCCGGCGACGGCGAGGGATAGCTCACCTGCTCCTGCCTGTTGCGGCGCCGCAGATAAGGATGCACCATGTCGCCCTGGATCGGCCCGGGCCGCACGATCGCAACCTCGATGACGAGATCGTAGAAGGTGCGCGGTTTCAGGCGCGGCAGCATGTTCATCTGCGCCCGGCTCTCGACCTGGAACACGCCGAGCGACTCGCCCCGCTGCAGCATCTGATAGACCTCGTCGTCATCGACCGACTTGATGTCGGCGAGCTCGTAATGCTTCCCCTTGTGCTCTTCGATCAGTGCAAAGCATTTGCGGATGCAGGTCAGCATGCCCAGCGCGAGCACGTCGACCTTCATCATGTGCAGCGCGTCGACATCGTCCTTGTCCCATTCGATGAAGGTGCGGCCCTCCATCGCGGCATTGCCGATCGGCACATAGCTGTCGAGCCGGTCCTGCGTCAGCACATAGCCGCCGACATGCTGCGACAGATGGCGCGGGAAATCGATCAGCTCGGCCGCGAGCCTCACCGCGCGCTCGACCATCGGATTGTCGGGCGCGAGCCCGGCCTGCCGCACCTGCCCTTCCGAGAGCCCGTCGCCCCAGCTGCCCCAGACGGTGTCGGCGAGCAGCGCGGTGACGTCCTCGGTCAGGCCCAGCGCCTTGCCGACATCGCGGATCGCGCTGCGCGGGCGGTAGTGAATGACGGTGGCGATCACGGCGGCGCGGTGGCGGCCATAGCGGCGGTAGACATATTGCATCACCTCCTCGCGCCGCGAATGCTCGAAATCGACGTCGATGTCGGGCGGCTCCAGCCGCTCCTTGGAGATGAAGCGCTCGAACAACAGGTCGATCTCGGTCGGATCGACCGAGGTGACGCCGAGCACGTAGCAGACCGCGGAATTGGCCGCCGAGCCGCGGCCCTGGCACAGGATGCCCTGGCTCTTCGCAAAGCGCACGATGTCGTGCACGGTGAGGAAATAATGCGCGTAATTGAGCTCGGCGATCAGGTCGAGCTCCTTGCGCAAGGTGGCGCGCAAGGCCGCATCTAAGCCTTGAGGAAAGCGCATGGTCGCGCCGTCCCAGGTCAGGTCCTCCAGATGCTGCTGCGCGGTCTTGCCGGGCGGCACCGGCTCGTCAGGGTATTGGTATTTGAGCTGGTCGAGCGAAAAGGTGATCCGCCTGGCAAAGCGGACGGTCTCCGCAATCGCCGCGGGATGATCGCGAAACAGCCGGGCCATCTCCTGCGCCGGCTTGAGATGCCGTTCCGCATTGGCCTGAAGCCGCCGGCCGATCGCATCGATCGTGGTCTTTTCCCTGATGCAGGTGAGCACGTCCTGCAGCGCGCGGCGCTCGGGGTGATGATAGAGCACCTCATTGGTCGCAAGCAGCGGCACTTTTGCGGCTTGCGCCAACTGCGCCAGCCGCGCCAGCCGGCGGCGGTCATCGCCGCGATAGACGAGGCTCGCGGCGAGCCACACGCCATCGGCTGCGGTCGCCTTCAGTCGCGCCAGCAGCCTTGCGGCAGCCGCGCTGTCGAAACGATGCGGCAGCGCCAGCACCAAGAGCTGGCCTTCGGCAAACTCCAGGAGGTCGTCGAGCTGCAGATGGCATTCGCCCTTCTCGACCTCCTCGCCGCGCTTGCCGCGGGTCAGCAGCTGGCACAGCCGGCCGTAAGCCGCACGGTCGCGCGGATAGACCAGGATATCGGGCGTTGAGTCCATGAAGACGAGGCGCGATCCGACCAGGAGCTTCGGCTTGTGCTTGATGTCGGGGTTTTCCAGTTCGCTATAGGCGCGCACCACGCCGGCAAGCGTGTTGTGGTCGGCAATGCCGATGGCGGCGAGACCATATTCGCCGGCCATATGCACATATTCCTGCGGATGCGAGGCGCCGCGCAGGAAGGAGAAATTGGTGGTCGCGCCGATCTCCGCATAATCCGCCGTCATGCGAACAGTCCATGCATGAACCAGGCGGGCTGCACGGGGCGGCCGGTCTTGGGATCGCGCTCGCGGTCGTATAGCCCGTCGCGATAGACCCAGAACCGCAAGCCCGCCTCGTCCTCGACGCGGAAATAGTCGCGGGTCAGGCCTCTGCCCTGCTCGTGGCCCGGCTTTTGGCCCTGCGCTTGGCCCGGCTCCTGACCCTGCTTTTGGCCGTCCGAGCGCCACCATTCCATGGCGATGCGCTCGGGGCCTTCGGCGCGCACCACGGCATGGCTGGCGCGGCGCCAGACAAAGCGCGCCGGCGGCCCGTCCGGCACCTCGGCGATCACCTGGATCTCCTCAGGCCGCTCGAACAACCGCAACGGACGCAGCGGCGGCTCATCCTCGCGCGGCGGCCAGGCGGCCTGAGAGGCGGCAACAAGGTTCTGCTGCGCAGGCACAGGCAGCTCCGCGCGCTCGGGGATATGGGTGTCCTGCGGCAGATGGACGATAACGCGGTGGGAGCCGATCCGCGCCGCGATGCGATCGATCAGCGCGGCCAATTCGTCATTGTCGTGCACATGGGCGTCGAGATCGTGCTGCTGCTGCACCACGATCTCGGTGCGGCTGGCCGAGAGCCGGACCAGGTCGAAGCCGAAACCGGGATCGAGCGGATCGCTTAAACTTTCCAGCCGCTCGCGAAACAGCCGGTCGATCACCTCGGCCCGGGTGACGGCCTGGCCGGTCTCGACCACGATGCCGCGCACCACCCCGTCGGTGCGAAAGAAGCAGGCGGTGAGCTGCCGCGCGCCCTTGCCCTGCTGGGCCATCGCCTGAACCAGCATCTGCGCGAGTTTCGATAGCGTCGCCGCGATCGCCGTGTCGGTTGCGATCGGCTCGGGAAAACGTTTCTCCACGATATAGTCCGGCAGCGGCTTGCGCGGGCTGATCGGCCCGTCGGCCTCGCCCAGCGCCTGCGCCAGCCGCGCCGTGAAGGCCGCGCCAAACCGCGCCGTGATCTCGTAGCGCGCGCGGGAGGCGACATCGCCGATGGTCTTGAGGCCGGCCCGGCGCAGGCCGGTCGTGATCGCCTCGCTCGCGCCGAGCGCGGAAACCGGCAGCGGCGCCACCGCACGCGCCTCCTCGCCGTCGGCAACGATGGACCCATGGACATGCCGGGTCAGCGTCCGCGCACAGATCGCGGTCGAGGCAATCGCCGCGCTCACCACAAAACCCTGCGCGGTCAAGAGATCGCAGAGCAGTTTCAGCAGCGCCGCCTCGCCGCCGAACAGATGGGCGCAGCCGGTGATGTCGAGATAGAGCCCATGCGGGAAATCGAGCGCCACCAGCGGCGTGAAACGGTCGCACCAGTCGGCGATGTCGTTCAACAATCGGGCATCAGCCGCCTCATCCGCATCGAACACGACCAGATGCGGGCAGATGGCCCGCGCATTCGCCAAGGGCATGCCGATGTCGAGACCATAACGCGCCGCCGCATCGTCGAGCGAATAAAGCTTCAACGCGTTATTCTCTTTGGCGACGACGACGCCGGGCGCGTCGCCGTCTTGCTTAGCCTGCAAGTTTTTCTTGCACGCGAGCTCGCGCTTGATGCGGTCGATGGGCAGGCGCGGCAGCCACAGGCTGAGAATCCGCCGTCCCTGGGTCGCTGAAAAGGCACTCATCACATTTCCATTCCATGATCCATCGCCCGAGCGGGCCATGACGGTTGCGGACAAGCTCTGCGTCGAGCAGCGGCGCGCCCCATGCATGCCAATGGGAAGCGGGCGGCGAGCGGCCTGCGCGCACGATCCATCTTGTCTCTGCCGTGGAAGGAACGGGCGACGCGGCGATGCGCAGCAAGAGACCGGTGACCCCTGCCCCTTGCGCGGCCAATGTCAGCTTGCGGCTGGCGACGAGATCGAGCCTGTGGGTCTCGCCCCAGACTTCCAGCACCACGGCGCCGACCGCATCGCAGGCGAGCGCATCGGCGGTGGTGCGAAGCGCATCCTCGACATCGGCCGCCCGCACCGTCACCAGGCGGCGCGGATCAAGCCCGAGCTCGGCGAGCCCGTTCATCGATAGCCTGCCGACCTCGCGCTCGGAAAAATCCTGCCGCACCCAGATCAGCGGCCGGCGCGGCGTCACGCGCCGCGCCAGCCCCGCGACAAAGCCGGTGGCCGCAGCGCTTTGCCGGCCGCCCTCGCAGAACACCTCATGGATCGCGCCGCGCGCAAGCCCGCCCTGCAGCACGGCATCAGCCTCGGCATGGCCGAGAGCGGCGCGTGCGAGCGATAACGTGCCGCTCTGCGCCTCGATGCGTTCGATACTGCCGCGCAAGCTCGCAAGCGCGCTCAGGCGTGCGCTTGTCATGGCGTCGCTTCCTTCACGAGAGGTCTGGCTGTCACCGGTTCTTTTTGAAGAGAACCAGGAGCTGGCTCATTTGTTCATGATATGTTCTAATATAAAGCTAACACCGCCGACGGAGTCAATTACGTATTCCAACGGGTGTGATTCACGAGCGGAATCAAAGGGATTCAAAGGATGGATTTAGCGCGCAAGCTGGAAATCCTGGCGGACGCCGCGAAGTACGACGCCTCCTGCGCCTCCAGCGGTACGGAGATGCGGGATTCCAGCGACGGCAAAGGCCTCGGCTCGACGGCACCAGGCATGGGCATCTGCCATTCCTATGCACCCGACGGCCGCTGCATTTCGCTTTTGAAAATCCTGCTCACCAACGCCTGCAATTACGACTGCCTCTATTGCGTCAACCGCGCCTCCTCGAACGTCGCCCGCGCCCGCTTCACCATCGACGAGGTCGTGAAGCTCACGCTCGACTTCTATCGCCGCAACTATATCGAGGGCCTGTTTCTCTCCTCCGGCATCATCCGCAGCGCCGACTACACCATGGAGCAGGTGGTTTCGGTCGCACGCAAGCTGCGCGAGGAGCATCACTTCCGCGGCTACATTCATCTCAAGACCATTCCCGAGGCCGACGATGCGCTGATCGCCGAAGCCGGCAGATACGCCGACCGTCTCAGCATCAACATCGAGATGCCGCTTGAGACGAGTCTCGCGAAATTTGCGCCGGAGAAGGACCAGCGCGCGATCCGCCGCACCATGGGCCGCTTGCGGCTCAAGCTCGACGAGGCCGAGGACGCCGACAAGACGGCAACCGGCGCCAAGCCGCCGCGCTTCGCGCCGGCCGGCCAAAGCACGCAGATGATCGTCGGTGCCGATGGGGCCAGCGACGGCACCATTCTCGCGACCAGCGCCAATCTCTATGGCGCCTACAGGCTGAAGCGGGTCTATTACTCCGCCTTCAGCCCGATCCCCGATGCCAGCCGCGCCCTGCCCCTGCAGCCGCCGCCCTTGGTGCGGGAGCACCGGCTCTACCAGGCCGACTGGCTGATGCGGTTCTACGGTTTCGCCGCGCAGGAAATCGTCGACGAGGCGGAAGGCATGCTGCCGCTCGACATCGATCCCAAGCTCGCCTGGGCGCTGCGCCACCGCGAGCGCTTTCCGCTCGACGTCAACCGCGCCAGCCGCGAGGAGCTGTTGCGCGTGCCTGGCTTCGGCACCAGGACCGTGGATCGGATCCTCTCGACCCGCCGCTTCGGCACGATCCGCTTCGCCGACCTGTCGCGCCTGCACGTCATCAGGAACAAGGCGCTGCCGTTCATCGTTTTATCCGACTACCGCCCGTCGCCGGCTCTCTTGGACAGCACCGGTCTTGCCGCGCGGTTCAAGCCGAAGGCAAGGCAGCTCGGGTTTGGCTTTTGATGCAGGTCGTAACACTCAAGAATGAAACCGATTTTGCCGGCTGGCGCCAGGCCGCGCGAACGCTTGCCATGAACCATGTGGCGCCCAGCGACATCATCTGGCACGTCAAGGGCGGCGAGCACGATCTGCTCGAAGAGCTGTCGGCGCCGGCCCTGCCCGAGCCGGTCGACGGCACCTTCAACGTGCCCGCAAAATTCGTCGAGCTGGCGCAGATCGCCATCCTGCACCGCGCGCCCCAGCGCTTCGCGCTGCTCTATCGCCTGCTGTTTCGCCTGAAGAGCAATCACGATCTGCTCGAGATCGCGACCGATCCCGATGTCGCGGAGGTCACGGCCATGGCCAAGGCGGTGCGCCGCGACGAGCACAAGATGCACGCCTTCGTCCGCTTCCGCGAGATCGGCCGCGAGCGGCAGGCGCGCTATGTCGCCTGGTTCGAGCCGGAGCATCACATCGTGGAGCTCGCCGCCCCCTTCTTTGCCCGCCGCTTCGCCGACATGCCCTGGTCGATCCTCACCCCGGATCTCTGTGCGCATTGGGACGGCAGCCGCGTCACTTTCACGGCCGGCGTCAGCAAGGCGGAGGCGCCTTCAGAAGACAGGCTGGAGGACATCTGGCGGCGCTATTACGCCAGCATTTTCAATCCCGCCCGGCTGAAAGTGAAGGCGATGGAAAAGGAGATGCCGAGGAAATATTGGCAGAACCTGCCCGAAGCGCCGCTGATCAGGCCGCTGATCGCGAGCGCGAGCCGGCGAACCGGCGCGATGATCGCCGACGCCGCCACCGATCCGCACAAGCCCCAGAAACGTCCGGAGGCCGACATGCCCCGCAAGACACAGCCATCCACCGACGATCTTGAAACGCTGCGCGAGGCGGCCGCCCATTGCCGCGCCTGCGACCTCTGGAAGCATGCCACCCAGACCGTGTTCGGCGAGGGGCCACAGCATGCGCAGGTGATGCTGGTCGGCGAGCAGCCCGGCGACAAGGAGGACCTCGCCGGCCTTCCCTTTGTCGGGCCGGCCGGCCAGATGCTCGACCGGGCGCTCGAAGAGGCCGGCATCGACCGCAAGACGACCTATGTCACCAACGCGGTGAAACATTTCAAATTCGTGCCGCGCGGCAAGATCCGCCTGCACCAGAAACCGAATACAACCGAGATCAGGGCCTGCCGGCAATGGTACGAACGCGAGCTCGCCTTGCTCAAGCCGGCGCTGGTGGTGGCGATGGGCGCCACGGCTGCGCAATGCGTGCTCGGCAAGATCACTCCGATCAACAGGAACCGCGGCCGCCTGATCGAGCTTCCGGAGGGCGCCAAGGGGCTGGTGACGGTGCATCCGTCCTATCTGCTGCGGTTGCCCGACGAAGAGGCAAAGGCGCGCGAATACGCCCGCTTTGTCGACGACCTGAAGATGGTCGCGGATTTCATCCGGAAAGCCGCGCGGGCGGCCTGACCTCCACCCTGTTACCGCAGCACCGTGCTCCGTCTCGTCATTCCGGGGCGCTCCGAAGGAGCGAACCCGGAATCTCGCGCCAGAACTTCTGGATTCCGGGTTCGATGCTTCGCATCGCCCCGGAATGACGGAGCGCGGTGGGGACAAACCGTGGTTTTTACGGGCATTTTCAACTGAGTGTCACATGCATCGCGCAAAATCGCGGGCACGTTGGGACAGGAGATTTTCAAAATGAGCGATGTTGCGTTACCCGGTTCGATAGAGCCCGCGCTGAAGAAGGGCCCGGACCTCGATAAAGGTTTTCATCCGCTGACCGGTGTCATCTACGCCGGCGTCGTGGCAGCCGCGCTGCTGTTCGTGGCCTACAGCATCTATGTCGACATCGATGCGACCGGCACCCGCGTCACGACCATCCTGCCCTACATCCTGCTGTTCATCGCGCTGCTGATCGCGCTCGGCTTCGAATTCGTCAACGGCTTCCATGACACCGCGAACGCGGTGGCCACCGTGATCTACACCCGCTCGCTGCCGGCCCAGATTGCCGTGGTCTGGTCGGGCCTGTTCAACCTGTTCGGCGTGCTGCTCTCGACCGGCGCGGTGGCGTTCGGCATCGTGTCGCTGCTCCCGGTCGAACTGATCCTGCAGGTCGGCTCCAGCGCCGGCTTCGCCATGGTGTTCGCGCTGCTCATCGCCGCCATCATCTGGAACGTCGGCACCTGGTGGTTCGGCCTGCCCGCCTCGTCCTCGCACACGCTGATCGGCTCGATCATCGGCGTCGGCGTCGCCAACGCGCTGATGCGCGGCCGCGACGGCACCTCGGGCGTCGACTGGTCGCAGGCGGCCAATATCGGCAAGGCGCTCTTGCTGTCGCCGCTGTTCGGCTTCGCGCTCGCCTTCATCCTGCTGTTCATCGTCAAGTCCGTGCTGCAGCGCGCCACGCCGGCGCTGTTCGCCGAGCCCGTCGGCAACCAGCCGCCGCCCTGGTGGATCCGCGGCATCCTGATCCTGACCTGCACGCTGGTCAGCTTCTTCCACGGCTCCAATGACGGCCAGAAGGGCATGGGCCTGATCATGCTGATCCTGATCGGTACGGTGCCGACCGCCTATGCGCTCAACCGTTCGATGCCGGAAAGCCAGATCGCGAAGTTCATCAGCAACTCGGACGCCGCGAGCAAGGTGATCGGGGCCAAGGCCTTCGGCTACAACGTGATCGGCAATCCGCGCCCCGCGGTGACCCGCTACGTCGCCGAGCGTCAACTCGACGAAGGCACGTTCCCATCGCTGGCCGTGCTGGTCCAGGACATCGCCAGGCAGGTCAAGGAATATGGCTCGCTGGCCAAGTTCCCGTCGGAGGCCGTCGGCAACACCCGCAACGACATGTACCTTGTCTCCGAGGCGCTGCGCTTCCTGATGAAGGACAAGGAAGCCGAACTCGCGGCTGCGGATGTGGCCACGCTCAACGCCTACAAGGGCTCGCTCGATGCCGCGACCAAGTTCATCCCGGGCTGGGTGAAGATCGCGGTCGCGATCGCGCTGGGGCTCGGCACCATGGTCGGCTGGAAGCGCATCGTCGTCACCGTCGGCGAGAAGATCGGCAAGACCCACCTGACCTACGCGCAGGGCGCCTGCGCCGAGATCACGGCGGCCGCGACGATTGCGGCGGCCGACGGCTACGGCCTGCCGGTCTCGACCACCCACGTGCTCTCGTCCGGCATCGCCGGCACCATGTCGGCGAACGGCTCGGGCCTGCAATGGTCGACCGTGCGCAACATCGCGATGGCCTGGGTCCTGACCCTGCCGATCGCGATGATGCTGTCGGGCTCGCTCTACTTCATCTTCGCCAAACTGTTCTGAGGCAAGCGCGGGCTACATCCGCCCAAGCCCACACGACATGACGAAGCCCGCGCCTGAACGGCGCGGGCTTTTTGCTCGGCGACGCTGGTGTCCCCCACCAAGGGCCGAGTCCACTGCCCACCTTCCCCTGGAGGGGGAAGGTCGAGCGCATCGGCGATGCGAAGCTTCGTCGATGCGGTCGGGATGGGTGACAGTCTATCCACGATGTGGGTGCAGATGCAGGTGGCCGGGGGTGCCGCAGCGGCGGCCTACTTCGCAGATAGACGCACACACATCGTGGATAGACTGTCACCCCACCCCGCTCGCGCATTTCATGCGCGAGCGACCCGCCCCCTCCAGGGGCGGGTGACGCATCCGGCGACAGCGGCTCAAACCAATCCCATCGGTTTCGACCGTCATCCCCTCTCCGACTTCCGCGCCCGCAGCTCATCGACCAGCACCCGCACGTTCTCGGAATAGTCGATCGGGATCGTGATCAGGTGCACGCCGCCGCTCTTGAAGGCGGTATCGAGCGTGGGGACAAAACTGTCGATGCTCTCGATGCGATGGCCGGTGGCGCCGTAGGCTTTTGCGTAGAGCACGAAGTCCGGATTGCCGAAGCTCAGGCCGAAATCGGGGAATTGATCCACCGCCTGCTTCCAGCGGATCATGCCATAGGCGTTGTCTTGCAGGATCAGAACCACGAGGTTGAGCCTGAGCCGGACCGCGGTCTCCATCTCCTGGCTGTTCATCATGAAGCCGCCGTCGCCGCAGATGGCGAGCACCCTGCGATCCGGATAGAGCATCGCCGCCATCATGGCCGACGGCAGGCCGGCGCCCATGGTCGCCAGCGCATTGTCGAGCAAGAGCGTGTTGGCGACGCGGGTGCGGTAGTTGCGCGCGAACCAGATCTTGTACATGCCGTTGTCGAGCGCGACGATGCCGTTCTCCGGCATCACCTGCCTGACGTCATGGACGATGCGCTGCGGTGTCGGCGGCCAGCGCGCTTCGGTGGCGCGATCGGCGATGCGCGAAAGGATGTGCTCCCGCATCGACAGCAGCGCAGCCGCATTCGGCAGCTTGCCCTCGACGCGATCGGCCAGCAGCTCCAGGCTCGGCCCGACGTCGCCGACCACCTCGGCGTTCGGGAAATAGACCTGCTCGACGGTGGCCGGCGTATAGCTGACATGGATCACGCGCGGCCCGCCGGGCCCCATGATGAAGGGCGGCTTCTCCACGGGATCGTGGCCGATGGCGATGATGAGGTCGGCCGCATCGATCGCCTCGTGGACATAGTCGCGCTCCGACAGCGCCGTCGTGCCCATGTAGAGATTGGTGCCGCCGGGGACGGTGCCCTTCCCCATCTGCGTCGTGAAGAACGGAATCCCGGTGCGCCTGACGAAACTCGCGAGACCATGGGTCGAACGGGGCCGGCTGGTCGCGGCGCCCATCATGATCAGCGGGCGCTTCGCCTGCAGGATCATCTCGGCAGCGCGGTCGAGCGCGGCGCGATGGGCGACCGGAATTTCGATCGGATGGACCGGGATCAACGGAACGTCGTCGGCCTCCTCGCGCGCGATATCCTCGGGCAGCTCCAGATGCACCGGGCCGGGACGCTCCTCCATCGCGGCGCGGAAGGCATCGCGAACCACGGTCGGGATGCTGGCCGCGCTGACGATCTGTCGCGACAGCTTCGTCAGCGGCTTCATGGTCGCGACCACGTCCACGATCTGGAAACGCGCCTGCCGGCTCGACAGGATCGGCTTCTGCCCGGTGATCATGATCATCGGCATCGCGCCGAGATGGGCATAGGCCGCCCCGGTCGTCAGGTTGAGCGCGCCGGGCCCGAGCGTCGAGACGCAGACGCCGGGCTTGCCGGTCAGCCGCCCATAGGTCGCAGCCATGAACGCGGCGGCCTGTTCATGCCGGGTCAAGATCAGCTCGATCCTGGACTTGCGCAGCGACTCCACGAAATCGAGATTTTCCTCGCCGGGCACGCCGAAGATGCGTTCGACGCCTTCGTTCTCCAGCGCAGCGACAAGAAGATCGGAGCCTTTGCGCCTGGCAATAGCCTTGCCTGTCTGACCATTCATATCCGGACCCATCACGATTTGCAGCCGCCGCAAGGCACAATGTGCGCCTTGCGGCGGGACGATTGGCCTTCTTGTAGCACAAACCGGCGAAGCGTAGTGTTCCGGCCCAAGAACACCAAAGACTGCAAAAAACAGACGAGGAACGCACATGACCGGCGCAAGGCTGAAACATTACGGCTGGGGGCGCGAGGGCGAAGGCATGAGCGCCGAAGAACGGAACTTCGTGCTCGGCCGCTACCGTCAGAAATTCGGCCGCGACCAATTCGACAGCATCGCCGTTCCTCCTCTCGAGGACCTCAGCCTGCGACCCCCGCGCATCACCCCGCCGTCCTCGCTCGCGGACATCTGCACCACCGAGCGCTACGACCGCGCCGCACATGCCTACGGCAAATCCTATCCCGATTATCTGCACGCCATGCTCGGCGACTATGCCTGCGCGCCCGACGTCGTCGCCTATCCGCGCAATGAGGCGGACATATCGGCCGTGATGGACTGGGCGGACTCGGTTCAAGCCTCGCTGACGCCGTTCGGCGGCGGCTCAAGCGTCTGCGGCGGCGTCGAGCCGATTGCCGATGGCACGAGATACAAGGCCGCGATCACGCTCGACCTGCGCAACCTCGACAAGGTCGTCGAGGTCGACATGACCTCGCGCGCGGCGCTGATCGAGGCCGGCACCTATGGTCCCGCCCTGGAACGCCAGCTCAAGCCGCATGGCGTCACCTTGCGGCATTTTCCGCAGAGCTTCGAATATTCGACGCTCGGCGGCTGGATCGCAACCCGCTCGGGCGGCCATTTCGCCAGCCTTTATACCCATATCGACGATTTCGTAGAAAGCCTGCGCGTGGTGACGCCGCGCGGCGTCGTCGAGACCCGCCGCCTGCCGGGCTCGGGCGCAGGCCCCAGCCCCGACCGCATGTTCATCGGCTCGGAAGGGATCCTGGGCGTGATCTCGCGCGCCTGGATGCGACTGCAGCCGCGCCCGACATTCCGCGCCGGCGCCTCGATCCGCTTCCGCGACTTCTTCGCCGCCGCGCTCGCCGTGCGGGCCATCGCGCAGGCCGGGCTTTATCCGTCGAACTGCCGCATCCTCGATCCCAACGAAGCCTACAACACCGGCGCGGCCGACGGCTCGGTCGCGATCATGGTGCTGGCTTTCGAGTCCGGCGATCACCCGCTCGAGGCCTGGATGGCTCGGGCGCTGGAATGCTGCGCCGACCATGGCGGCACGCCGGAGGTCGCCGCGGAAGCCGATGCGCACCTGGAAGGCGCCGCCGGCATCTGGCGCAACGCCTTCATCCGTATGCCCTACGCGCGGGAATTCCTCAATCCCGCCGGCATCATCAACGACACTTTCGAGACCGCCATCACCTGGGATCGTTTCGAAGCCTTCCACGACAAGGTCAAGACCGCGACCGAGCGCGCCATTCTCGATGCGACCGGGGTCAAGGGCGAAGTCACCTGCCGCTTCACCCACATCTATCCGGATGGCCCCGCGCCCTATTTCTCGTTCCATGCGCTCGGCCGCCATGGCGCGCTGCTGGAGCAATGGCAGGCCATCAAGACCGCCGCAAGCGATGCGCTGATCGAGGCCGGCGGCACCATCACGCATCATCATGCCGTCGGCCGCGACCATCGCCCCTGGTACGACCGCCAGCGGCCAGAGCTGTTCGCGACCGCACTGCGCGCCGCCAAGCGCGAGCTCGATCCCCACGGGGTGCTCAATCCCGGCGTGCTGATCGATCCGTGAAGAGCTCGCCTGCCGGGATGGGCTGAGTTGCGGCAGCAATTTCACCTCTCCCGGAGGGAGAGGTGTAGCGAACCGCGGCTGGACTGTCTGAAGCAAATGTTGCTAGGAAGCAGCCCGCAACAATCGGAGACTTCCAAATGACCATCCAGCGTTTTGAAACCGGGCCGCGCATGAGCCAGGTTGTCGTGCACGGCGACACCGTCTATCTCGCGGGCGTCGTCGCCGGCAAGACCGCGGGCGAAAGCGTCACCAAGCAGACGCAGGAGATCCTTGCTATCATCGACGGGCACCTGGCCAAGGCCGGCACCGACAAGTCGAAGCTGCTGACGGCGACCATCTATATCACGGACATGAAGACGTTCGGCGAGATGAACGCCGTGTGGGACGGCTGGGTCTCCCCCGGCAACACGCCGGCCCGCGCCACCGTGCAGGCCCAGCTCGCCGCGCCGCAATACAACGTCGAGATCATGGTGACCGCGGCGCGCTGAGCGCGCCTTTCCATCCCGTCACGAGCACGCACGAACAGCTTGCTCCGTCATTCCGGGATGGTCCGAAGGACCAGACCCGGAATCTCCAGATTCTCAGGTGCGCAATTGCGCACCATAGTTCTCGCTTCGCGGGCCCCGGAATGACGGTACAAGACAACGCTGTTCCGCCTGATATTCAGGGAGCGCCCTGCTCTAGCCCGCAGCCCGCCGCGGCAGCGCGTTTGCAGCCGAATCCTTGGCGGCCTCGGCCGGCGCCGGAATTTGCAACAGCACGGTCTGGCTCGCAGACGCCATCTCGATGCCCGCGTCCTGGAAGCGGCGTTTCATGCGGCGGTTGAATTCGCGCTGCACCGGCCAGCGGCCGAAATCGGTGCAGCGGATCTGGCCGACCATCGACACCATCGCGCCGTCGACCTTGTCGACGCCCCACAATTCGAGATCGCCGAGGATCGCGGCCTTGTATTCCGCCTCGCGGCGCATCTCGGCCACGATGTCCTTCAGGATCTGGCCGGCGCGGTCGGTGTCCTCCTTGTAGGCGACATTGACGCTGACGGCCGCATTGCCGACGCCACGGCTTGCATTGGTGATGGTGGTCACCGCGCTGAACGGCACCACATGCAGCGCGCCATCGCCGGCGCGCAGGCGCATGGTGCGGATCGACACGTTCTCCACCGTCCCCGACAGGCCGGATACGCTGACATTGTCGCCGACCTGCACGGTGTTCTCCAACAGCAGGAACAGGCCGGTGATGAGGTCCTGCACCAGCTTCTGCGAGCCGAAGCCGATGGCGATGCCGACGATGCCGGCGCCCGCCAGCAGCGGCGCGACGTTGACGCCGATCTCGCTCAGCGCGGTCAGGCCGACCACGGTGACGATCAGGCAGAGCAGCGCGGTGCGCAGCATCGGCTGAAAGGTGCGCAGCCGCGCCGCCCGCGCGTAATGGCCTTCCCGCGACAAGAGATTGACCTGGCGGTCCATCAGCGCATTGGCCACCTCCCAGATCGCCGCCGCGGCAAATGCGGCGACGGCAATGGTCACCACGGCCGAGAGCAGCCGGCTGCCGATCTGGCCGCCATAGAACCAGACGATGGCATCCACGCCCCAGACCTCCAGCACGGCGACGAAGGCGACGAACGCGATGATCGAGGCAACGATCCTGCGCAGCAGCGGCAGGTAGCGGTTGGCACGGGCCTCCAGCCCCGGAAAGCGCTGGCGCAGATCCGGGCTGATGCGAAAACCGCGATCGATCAGGCCGAGCGCGACGATGCTGGCAAGGCGGGCGATCAGCGCCACCGCGATGGTGCCGACGAAATATTGCAGGAGCAGCGAATAGCCGTTGTGGATGTTGAGCGCCCACACCGCCCACAGCGCGAGATCGAGCGCGATCGCAAGGTAATGCCACAGCCCGGCAAGCCGGTTTCGCATCCTTGCCGAAAGGCCCGAGCGCCCGGCCGGCGCACGGATGGCGGCCGCGACCTGGCGACGGCACTGCAGGATGATGACCACGATGAAGAGGTGCACGACCAGCATCACCATGCGCAGCAGTGCCAGGTAGCCGGCGCGGTGCAGCCCGAGCAGTAGTGCGACGTTCGCAAAGGCGATGCCGGAGACGGCCACCGCGAGGACGCGCCGCGCCCAGATCTCGATATAGGCCGCGGTCTCGGCGCGCACGCGAAACAGCGCGAACGGCCCCGCCAGCGCCCGCACCACGCAGATCAATCCGCGCGAGAACGCATAGGCGTTGATCACGGCAAGGATCACCAGCCGCGTGGTGACGAAATCGCCGATCTCGGTGCCGAGCAGCATGGTGGCGACGCCGACAAAGACGAGCACCGGCAGCAACTCGAGCACCAGTCGCCCGAGCACGAAGGGAAGCCGCACCAGCGACTGCCAGGCGTGTTCCAGGCTGAGACGACGCCGGTGAACCTCCACCTGCGTCGCGATGTCGGTGACTGACGTCGGCGGATCGGCGATCGGCATGGCCGCGACCGGCGGACGCGCCGCCCGCGGCATGCGGGCCTCGAGAAACGCCACCGGCCGTTTGACGAGACGGACGATCACCCACTCGGCAGCCAGCGCGCAGGCCAGCACCAGTGCGAGCTTCCAGGCAATATCGAGCAGCTGATCATAGGCGGCGGGATCGTTGGCGGTACGCACGATCCAGTAATAGAATGCCGGAAAATGAGTGAGCGTCCGCGCGACATAGGCGACCTCATGCGAGATGTCGCTGATCTGCCCGGACACCGCCAGCAGGAGCTGCGCGCCGAGGCTGTCCGAGGTCAGCTCGACGGGCGACTGCGGCGCCGATGCAGGTGCGGAAGCCGGCGCCGCCGGCGCGGCCTGCTGCGGCGCTGGCGCAGGTTGCGCGGCCGGCGCGTTTGCGATCGCGCGCAGCGTCTCGATCATCGCAGCGCGTTTCTTGTCGTCGGTCAGCGTATCGAGCGCGCGCCGCGCCTGATCCTGGGTCAGCACATCGGCCTTGTCGGCCACGGGCGCGGCCGGCGTCGGCGCCGGCTGGGCCGATGCAGGCACGGCAAGCTGCAACAGGATCAACAGGAAACAGGCGAGCAGGATCGCTGGAGAGATTCTGTGCGACACGAAAACCCCTATCGAATAGGCACCGCAGGCAACGCCGGAACCGGCGTCGCCGTTGCGCAATGCGTCATGTCGGATTCCTTGTCTCGCCGCAGCTCTGTGTCTGAAATTTGCCGCTGGGGCGTCTTTCTGTTGGCATTTGCGGCATTGCAAAGCTAGCCTCGCGAGCGATCGGCGATTGCCGGGCGCTCTCGCGCGAATGTGAAGAAACCGGTTTGACGCCGTCAGCTCTTGTTGCACTTGTTGCAAGTTCCGTAGCGCGACGCATCGGACGCCGGTTATGACCGAGTGGTATCTTGTCTGGATCGAAGGCCCGCGCGGACCCGAGCCGCAGAAATGGTCTTCGGATGCGTTGTGGGGCCAGCTTGCGCGTCAGGATGTCATCGTCCGCTATCCGCTGACGGATCAGGAGGCGAAGCTGGCGCTCGACCAGCTCACGAGGCGCTATCCCGCGCCGCGCGAATGATCCGGCGCGCCGCCACGCGCTCCGTTACGGATGCAATCCATCTGTCCTCGGCTTGAAATCGTGCGGTAACGCCGCCCGCCCAACCTGGACGTGTCCAGGTACAGGCAAGACATTTTCAAGCGAGACGATACTCATGATGCTCAATCTCTTGTGGCCGGCGATCTTCATCGGAATCGCCGTGGCGTTGATCTACGCTTGCACGCGGGCGGCATGTTCGAAGCAGCGCGTTCTGAAATGGGGCGGTGCAGGTGTTGCCGGGCTTGCCGCGGCCGTCTTCGGCGTGCTCGGCCTGGTCGCCCTTCTGGGACTGGATCGGCTGCACGCGCGGCGCGCCCCCGTGACCGAGCTGAAGGTTGCGGGAACGCCGGAGCAGGTTCGGCGCGGCCACGCGATCGCGTCCGCCTACTGCGACGCCTGCCATTCGAGCGGGGGCACCCTGACGGGAGGACGGAATCTGGGCGAGCATCTGCCCCTGCCGCTCGGCCGCTTCATCGCCGCCAATCTCACGCCCGCCGGCCAGTTGAGCCGATGGTCGGATGGCCAGATTTTCCGCGCGATCCGCAACGGCATCGACGCGGATGGAAACTGGCTGATGATCATGTCGCTGACCAATACAGGCAGGCTGAGCGATGCCGACATCGAAGCGCTCATCGCCTATATCCGCAGCGTACCCGCTGCCGGCGCGCCGACGCCGAACCCGCCGGACCGCTTGAGCCCGCTCGGCCTCATCATGGTGGGTGCAGGCCTCATCCCGGACGTCAGGCCGGTCATCAACGGCGCGATCATCGCCCCGCCCAAGGCCGCCACGGTTGCATATGGCGCATACATCCTCTCCTATCACGACTGCCGCCAGTGCCACGGCGCCGATCTGATGGGCGGTGTGCAGGGTCAGTTCGGCCCCATCGGCCCCGGCCTGACGCTGGTCAAGGACTGGAGCCGGGATGAGTTCATCGCCACGCTGCGCACCGGCATCGACCCGGCCGGTCACCACCTCGACGGCAAGCGGATGCCTTGGCCGGCGATCGGCAAGATGGACGACGAAGAACTCGGCGCCATCTACGCCTATCTCACGCATCTGTCTGATCACCCCGGCGGCAGTTGAGCGCGGGGTGAAGAGCATCCGCGCTGCACGACGAGATCGACCCAACCATCGCTGCCATCTCGACGCTGATGACGGCGGTGTCGTTCATGCTGGTGCTGATCGCAAGCCGGCGCCGGAAGAATGCTTGACGCCGCCTACTCCACCCTTGCATCGAACCGCATCAGCCCATCACCATCGAAGAACTCAGCTCGCGGCCGTTCTCGACGACGTCGAAGCATTCCTCGCGCCCGCGGCCTGCCGCGGTCAGGACACGGCAGTAGCGCCCGTGATCGTCGATCCGCCAGGTGTTTTTTGCAAGTTCCAGCTGTGCGGTGCCGGCGAGCACCGACACCGTGCCATCGTCACGGATCTGCCAGGCAAACGGCCCTCCGGCCCGCGTGCCGCCGAGCGCCAGCGTTTTGCCCGCAACTGCCGTCTTCAAGGCATCAGCGTCGAGCCGCGTGCCGCTCGCATGCGCCAGCGTGATGTCCGGCCCGACATCGTGATCGCCCGCAGCCGACAGGATGAGCCAGAGCAGGCGGGCGATCTGGCGGAAGCTCGGCTGCGGCCTGTGCGGCTGATCGCTGTTGATGCGATGAATGATGACGAGATCATAGGCCGGGATCACGAAGGCGAATTGCCCCTCGAAACCCAGCGCGAAGAATGAACGGGGCGGCAGCCTCACGGTCGGCGCGCCCATGTCGGTCGGAAAACCGATCCACCACAGATAGCCGTAACCCATGCCCGGACCCAGCTCCAGAAAGGCGTCCGAATAGGATTGCGTGCTGTCGTGCACCCAGCCTGCCGGCACGATCTGCCGGTCCTTCCAGCGGCCATCGTGCAGATAGAGCAGCGCAAAGCGGGCGAGATCGCGCGCGCTCATGCGAATGGGATAGGCCGGATGATCGGAGGCGCTGCCGCGAAAATACGCGCCGTCGCTTGGCTGATAATCCTGCATGCCGATCGGCGCGGCGATGCGCTGCTCGAATGCCGCAAAAATCTGCTCGCCCGTCGCGTGCTCGTAGATCGTGCCGAGTGCGTTGAAATCCCAGTTGTTATAGTACCAGAACGTTCCCGGCGGATGGCTGCCGCGTGCGGGACGAAGGCGGGCCATTTCGGGGGTTTCGTACAGCGCAGGATGGTAGATGCCGGAGCGCGCCTTCAGCAAGTCAGCGACCGTTGCGCTCTTTTCCTCCGCCGTCAGGCTCGGCGCATTGTCGTCGATGCCGAGGCTTTGAAGGGTCGCGGCCGGATCGATCTTGTGCTCGTCGACGGCAATTCCGATCAACGCGCTGAGCAGGCTCTTGCGGATGGAATGCAGGTTGCTCTTGGTTGCAACATCGCCCCACTCGGCCACGATCCGCCCGTGCTGGATGATCATGACGGCGGCGGTCGGCGCGACCTCGAGCGACCAGGATCTTGCCGCCGCAAGCGTCTCGGCCGACCAGCCCGCAGCTTCCGGCGTCGTCGTCTCGAAGCTGGCGCCTGGAAAATTCTCTGCGATTGCCGAAGGCTCGGCGGCCGGCGCGCCGGACAGACCGAGACAGATCAAGGCGGCGGCGACGGACAATCGTCGGCCGGCGCCAAAGGCCACATCAAAACCCACGCATTTCCCCCCAAAACAGGCTGGAGCCTGGAACCTCTCGAAGCGGCATCGGGATACTACAGATTGCGGAGGACCGGGAGAGCACCGGCGTGCGATTCGGGCGACACACAATCGTCATCAGCGGCTCCGGCGATCACAGCCCAATGATTTATTTTGCAACGCGGACTTGATGGCCGGATCAAATCGGCGCAGGGTTCCGGTCCAGCTGTCCTGAACAATCCGTAATCAAGTCGACGGGCCTGAGGGGCTCATCATGATGACGTTATCGATCGGCAAGACACTTTCGATCAGCAAGACGATCGCGCCGGCCCTCCTGGTCGGGACCGCCAGCGCGGCGGCGCTTGTCTATGCCTTTACCAACATCCCGCACGGAGCGAAGGTTGATAGCGGCGCGGTCGGCGTGATGTCGCAGCCGGCCCAGCCCGAATCGGGCGCGGGATCAGCAAAAAGCGCCGCCATCGGTTCCAACAAGGCCGCCGCGACCACCGAGGCGCCGCCCGCGCTCGCGTCCACGCAGAGCAAGGTGGCAGATCTGTCGGCGCAACTCGGAGGGGCCCCACCACTTCCAGCGGCCGATCCGTCGCTTCCCGCCTTTGACGTCGCCCGGGTCGAGGCCGGCGGCGATGCCGTGATTGCCGGTCGCGCGCCGCCGGGGGCGGCCGTGGACCTCATGCGGGGTGGCGAGAAGCTCGATCATGCCGTGGCCGATGCGTCCGGCCAGTTCGTCATGGTTCCGCCTCACCTGCCCGCCGGCAGTTACGAGCTGAGCCTGAGCGCGAAACTGCCCGATGGGACGGTGGCGCTGTCGAAACAAGGCGTGACGATCACGGTCCAGGAGGCCGACGCCAGCACCGGCTCGCTCGCGCCGCGCGCGGAGGCCGCTCCGCCCGCTGCGGCCCCGGTCGCCAAACCGCAGGAGGCCGCCGCGCCGCCGCGGCAGGCAATGGCGGCGGCGTCGGCAACGGATGACGGCACGGCCACGCCGAAAAGCAGTTCGGCAGCCGGTTCGACCAGGGTCGTCACGCGCGGCGACAGCCTGTGGCGCATCAGCCGCATCGCCTATGGGGCGGGCGAGCAATACGCGATCGTCTACCGCGCCAACCGCGACCGTATCCGGGATCCCAATCTGATCCATCCCGGCCAGGTCCTGGTGGTTCCGCTCAGGCATCGCTGAGCCGCCGGCGCCGACTGCCCGACGGGCGAAGCAGCTCGCTTTGCGCGTCTCGCGCGTTCTCCGGCCATGCTCGACAAGCCAACCATCGCCTGCGCGACGAGCGCAATTTCGCGAGGCCCATCAAGCAGCTCGCCGATTCAAGTCGTGTGCGGCAAAAATATTTCAGTTTCTTTTTAACGGAAATCGTGATCTGCTCTGCCTACTCCGCGCCGATCAAGGGGCGTACGCGTCGTCACGAACGTGGTGCGGAATGCGGTGGACGCAGAATGCGCCGTGAGATGAGCGGCGCGTTGGCGGACGGCGAAGTCGTGTGGTCCTGGCGCGCCCATGCAGGCGCCAAGCCCCGGCGAAGCTGAAAGGCTTCGCGGAGGCGACGGTGGCAAACGCTGGTTCACCGGGGAGAGCTCGTATAAGCCGTAAACCACTGCGCAGGGAAGGCCGGTGTGATCACCGCCTGTACCTGTGGTCTCGCGCTCGCGCAAATTCCTTTTGCGCGGGAGCCCCGGGTGCAGCGGCCACCCGGCCTTCCTTGCGCCCTCTTCCGAGGGGGACAAAGAACGATGCAAAGCTCGGGCGAATGACGTCGCGAGAACGACAGCCTATGTCAGGAGTTCCGCTCGTGGCCCATCCTTCGAGACGCCGCTTTCGCGGCTCCTCAGGATGAGGTCGTGAGGCGTGGCGCGATATCAGACCCTCATGGTGAGGAGGCGCGAAGCGCCGTCTCGAACCATAAGGCCCCGATGACAATGCCCGACGACGTCACCGCCACCTCACGCCGCCAGCGTGTTTTCCACCAGCTTGATCCAGAACGACGTGCCGTACAGGATCGCGTCGTCGTTGAAATTGTAGGCGGGATGATGCAGGCCGGCGCTGTCGCCATTGCCGCAGAAGATGAAGGCGCCGGGACGGGCCTGCAGCATGTAGGAGAAATCCTCCGCGCCCATCAGCGGCGGGGTGTCGTGCACGTTGCTCTCGCCGGCGACCTCCTTGGCGATCCCGGTCGCGAGCTCGGTCTGGACAGCATGATTGACCGTGACGGGATAGCCGCGCTTGATGTCGAGATCGATCTTGGCGCCGGTCATCTGGGCGACGCCGGCCGTGACCTCGGCGATCCGCCTCGTCACGAGCTCGCGCGTTTCCGGCGTCAGGGTGCGGATGGTGCCGCGCAGCTCCGCCGTCTGCGGGATCACGTTGCGCGCGGTGCCGGCGTGGAATTCGCAGACCGAGATCACGGCCGATTCCAGCGGATCGACGTTGCGCGCGACGATCTGCTGCAGCGCGGCGACGAGCTGCGCGCCGACCAGCACGGAGTCGATGCATTTGTGCGGCCGCGAGGCATGCCCGCCATGTCCCTTGATGGTGATGTTGAGCTCGTCCGTCGCCGCCATGATCGGACCGGGGCGGATCGCAAAGGCGCCGATCGGAATGCCCGGGCCGTTATGCATGCCATAGACCTGCTCGATGCCGAACCGGTCCATCAGGCCGTCCTTGATCATCGCCTCGGCGCCGGCGCCGCCCTCCTCGGCCGGCTGGAAGATCACCACGACGTCGCCGGCAAAATTGCGCGTCTCCGCGAGATAGCGCGCGGCCCCCAGCAGCATTGCGGTGTGGCCGTCATGGCCGCAGGCATGCATCTTGCCGGGGATCTTGGAGGCGTAGGGCAGATCGGTCGCCTCCTCGATCGGCAGCGCGTCCATGTCGGCCCGCAGGCCGATCACCTTGATGTCGCCTTGACCTGCGGGCTTCTTGCCCTTGATGACGCCGACCACCCCGGTCTTGCCAAGGCCGGTCGCCACCTCGTCACAGCCGAATTCACGCAGTCGGTCGGCGACAAAGGCCGCGGTGCGGTGAACGTCATAGAGCAATTCGGGATGCTGATGGATATCGCGGCGCCAGGCCGTAATTTCGGGGTGCAAATCGGCGACGCGATTGACGATGGGCATGACAGTCTCGGTTCTTATGGTTGCGACAAATATGTGTCTGTCTAGCATGCAAGCCGTGTTCCGCCCAACCCTCAAACCCCGCTATACAGCGGCCCAGCCTCCCGCGATGGGCATGAAAAAGCATTTGAGGTGAGGAAGTTATGAAGCGGATCGAAGGGGATTTCGACTATGTCGTGGTCGGGGCCGGCACGGCCGGCTGCATCCTCGCCAACCGGCTGTCGCAGGATACCGGAAAACGGGTCCTGATCCTGGAAGCCGGCGGCGATGACAACTGGATCTGGTTTCATATCCCGGTCGGCTACCTCTATGCGATCGGCAACCCCCGCTCCGACTGGATGTTCCGCACCGAGGCCGAGCCGGGCCTGAACGGCCGCTCCTTGGCCTATCCTCGCGGCAAGGTGATCGGCGGCTGCTCCGCCATCAACGCCATGATCTCGATGCGGGGACAGGCGGCCGATTACGACCATTGGCGGCAGTTGGGGCTTTCCGGCTGGGGCCACGACGATGTCTGGCCGCTGTTTCGGAAGCTCGAGGATCATTTCCTCGGCGACAGCGAGCATCACGGGACAGGCGGCGGCTGGCGGATCGAGGCGCCGCGGCTGTCCTGGGCGGTGCTGGATGCCGTGGGCGAAGCGGCAACCGAGATGGGGATCGGGAAGATTGCCGACTTCAACACCGGCGACAATGAGGGGGTCGGCTATTTCCATGTCAACCAGAAGCGCGGCCGGCGCTGGTCGAGCGCCCGCGGCTTCCTCAAGCCCGCGCTGAACCGCCCGAATCTGCGGCTGGAGACCAACGTGCTGGTCGATCGCCTCGTGATCGAGCAGGGGCGCGCGGTCGGCGTGCGCTTCATTCAAGGCGGCGAGACGATCGAGGCGCGCGCCAAGGGCGAGGTGATCCTGAGCGCCGGCGCGATCGGATCGGTGCAGGTGCTGCAGCGCTCCGGCATCGGCCCAGCCGACTGGCTCAACGCGCTCGGCATCGATGTCGTGCTCGACAAACCCGGCGTCGGGCGCAATCTGCAGGATCATCTGCAGCAGCGCGCGATCTACAAGGTCAGCGGCGTGCGCACGCTGAACGAGACTTACTGGTCGCTGCCGCGGCGTGCCCTGATGGGGCTCGATTATGCGTTGCGCCGCCGCGGTCCCCTGACCATGGCGCCGTCGCAGCTCGGCATCTTCACCCGCTCCGACGCGACGCGCGCGCGGGCCAACATCCAGTTCCATGTGCAGCCGCTGTCGCTCGACAAGTTCGGCGATCCCCTGCACCGTTTTCCCGCGATCACGGTCAGCGCCTGCAACCTGCAGCCGACCTCGCGCGGCACGGTGAAGATCCGCTCCGCCGATCCGTCCGCGCCGCCCTCGATCGCGCCGAACTACCTGTCGACCGACGACGACCGCCAGGTCGCAGCCGATGCCATCCGCACCACGCGGCGCCTGATGCGGCAGCAGGCCCTGGCGCGTTTCGCGCCGAGCGAGTTCCTGCCAGGCCCCTCCGTCGGCGACGACGATGCGTCACTGGCAAAGGCAGCCGGCGACATCGGCACCACCATCTTCCATCCCGTCGGCACGGCGAAAATGGGCACCGCGAACGATCCAATGGCCGTGGTCGACGAGCGACTGCGGTTCTTCGGCATCGGAGGCTTGCGCGTGGTCGACGCCTCGATCATGCCGACCATCACCTCGGGCAATACCAATACGCCGACGGCAATGATCGCCGAAAAAGGTGCCACAATGATCCTGGAAGATGGGCGCTGAGAGGGCGTGAAACATTTCAATCCGTCATCCTGAGGCGCCGCCGCAAAGCGGCGGCCTCGAAGGGCGACGGCCCGGATGCTGCAGCGGGGGCCGTCCATCCTTCGAGGCCTGCGCTACGCTCCGGCACCTCAGGATGACGGATTAAAGAGCCGGTCGCTCTCCAATGTAGAACCGGCACGACAGAACGAACAACAACAAACAGGGAGAAGAAGAATGCCGCTGTTGCAACGCCCCGCCCCCGCCCCGTTCCGCGCCGAAGAGACCTCATCCGAGCCGCCGAGCCGGCGCGCCTTCCTCAAGCTCGGATGCGCCTGCTGCGCGATGCTGGCGGCGCCGCAGCTCGCCTTCGGGCAGACGCCCTCGCCCGACGTGGCGCGGCATCTGGCGGCCGCGAAGGACGCCGCCGGCTCCGACCTCGGCACCTATCTCGCGCTCGGGCGATCGGCCGATCCGAACTACAAGCAGCCGGTCCCCGATCTCAAGGCGCTGATGGACATCCCGGCGCCGCCGCCAGGCAAGGCCTTCGACAACCTCTATTTCGTCGGCAGCAAATGGGTTTCCAGCTGGGCCATCACCACCTCCGCCGGCATCATCCTGATCGACGCCATGGACAATGAGGAAGAGGCCGTGCGCATCATCGAAGGCGGCCTGAAGACGCTCGGGCTCGATCCGGCGCAGGTGAAGACCGTCCTGATCACCCACGGTCACGGCGACCACTACGGCGGCGCCAGCTATTTCGCCAGGACATACAATGCGCGCCTTGTCGCGAGCGAAGCCGACTGGACCATGATGGAGACCAAGCTCGAATTCGACACCCCGCTCTGGGGCCGTCCGCCCAAGCGTGACGTGTCGGTGACCGACGGCGCCAAGGTGACGCTCGGCGACACCACGCTCGACATCCTGGTCACGCCGGGCCATACCATGGGAACGATCTCGCCGCTGTTCGACGTCTGGTCGGGATCGCAAAAACATCGCGCGCTGCTCTGGGGCGGTACCGCCTTCAATTTCGGCAAGAAGCCAGACCGGCTGCAGGCCTATATCGATGCGACCGCCCGCACCCTTAGTGTGACCAAGCAGCAGGGCGTCGAGGTCTTCATCTCCAACCACGACCATTACGACAACGCGGTCGACAAGCTCGCGGCAAAGAAGGCCGACGGGCCGAACCCGTTCGTGCTGGGCGAGGCCACCGTGCAGCGCGCGCTCACCGTGATGAACGAATGCGCGCAGGCGACGCTGGCTCTGTGGAATTCATAACAAGGTCATTTCGCGAGGTGGGTCCGGATGATTTCGGTAAGGCGCTCGGGACCCGTCTGCGGCGGCATGAAGCCGAGATATTCGCCATTCCGGCCCATCAGATAGATGACGCCGGCGTGGTCGATGGAATATTCACCGGTCCGCTCGTCACCGACCTTGGCGTAGAACGCCTTGTAGGAATTCGCCACTTTCCGGATCTGTTCCGGCGAGCCCGTGAGGCCGATCAGGCTCGGATGGAAAGCGGAGACATAATCGGCAAGCACCTTGGTGTCGCGCTCGGGATCGACGGTGATGAAGATCGGCTGCACCTCGGCGGCACGCGGTCCGAGCGCGTTCAATGCCTGGGTGATCGCCTGCAGATCGGTCGGACAGACATCGGGGCAGAACGTGTAGCCGAAATAGACGATCATCAGACGCCCGCGAAATTCGCTGTCGCTGCGCAAGCGGCCGGTGTGATCGGTGAGCGTGAACGGCCCGCCGATCGGCCCGCGGCCGTACATCAGATCGTCCATCATCTGCGCGGCGGAGGGCTGGTCCTCCGCCGCGAGCGCGGCTCCGCCGCTCAGCCATGCGGCAAGCAGAAGCGCGCAGAACCGCCCGGCCTTCATTGCAAGCGCGGGTCAGATGCCGAACGTGATGCGGCTGCCGGTGGTGGTGGTCAGCACCTTGCCCGGCATCTGCCGCATCGCCTCCTCGGTGAAGTTGAGCCCGCTGCAATGCATCGGAATCAGCACATCGGGATTGAGCTTGCCGATCTCGCTGACCACGAGCTTGAGATAGTCGGCCGGCGCGGGGCCGAGATGGAAGCCGCCCATGATGGCATGGACCTTGTCGATGCCCGACACCTCCATCGCCTGCCGCACCGAATTGACGATGCCGACATGGCCGCAGGAGGAGATCACGATCAGGCCCTTGTCCTTCAGGTTGAAGCAGGTGGCGTGCTCATGGATATGCTCGTCGGGGACGATCTTGCCTTCCATCTCCGCCGGCAGATAGTGGCTGGCATTGCAGCCGGCGCCGTCCTTGAGCTTGAACTCGACCAGCGAGTTCGGCAGCACTTTTTCGATGCTGCTGCGCTTGATCTTGCCGGTCGTGAATGCCTGACCGCCGATCACGACCGGCGATTCGCAGAGCACGACCTTGACATTCTGCCGGGCGAGATCGCGCCGGTCGAGCATGCCGAAATCGCTGAGCTCGCCTTGTGCGCCGGCGCGGACATAGCGCTGGCAGAAATTGTCCTCGCCGCCGGCATACATGGTGAGATCGTCGGGCAGATCCTTGCGGTGCCTCTCGAGAAAGCCGAGCAGGCCGCCCCAATGGTCGAAGTGACCATGGCTCATGATCAGCGCGTCGATCCTGGACGGATCGATCTTCAGGAGCTCCAGATTGCCGTTGATGGTTTCAGGCGTCCAACCGAAGTCGAGCAGGAAGGTGCGCTTCTCATCGCCCCGCTGCGGCTCGACATAGAGCGACAGCCCCCATTCGCTGTGCAGCGGGCGCCTGGAATCAGACGGACGCCCGGGCGCGGTCCTGACCCCGCTCACCTCCTGCGGCCGGAAGAAGATGTCGCTGGCGCTGTCGACCAGGACCCGCACGCTGAGCTTGTCGATGGTCGGCACCTCGATCGGGCCGGCTTTGGCCACCTCGACACAGGAGAAGCCGGAGGTTGCGGCCAGGGCCATGCCCGCGGAAAGCTTCAAAGCGTCACGTCGGCTGAAATTCGTCATCGCGCAATTCCCCGGAATGTCGGCTGTCAAGTTTTGAAAATACGCCGGGATTACAAGGGCAATCAGCCATCCTGTCAACGCTCCGCCGCCCACCGCAGCGCGGCCAAGCCGATGGGCGCAAAGTTTGCCGTCGGCCGAGCGGGCGCATGCAGGATGAACCTTCCGTGTGCGTGCGCGGCGTCACGAACCACCGGACAAAAAGGGCTCACAGATGGCTGCGGAGGGCCGGAACGCCCCCCGCAGAGGTACCCGTAATATCCCTGACCGGGATGATCCGAATACCGCGCGGCCCCGCTCGTCGTTACCGTTGCGCATCTGCTTCGCTTGTTTTGCAGGAGGCGAATGTGACCGAGGTTTATTTGCATTGCTCGAACGCGCGCCAGAAGACGCATATCGATGGCTACCGCGTCGAGGTCGGCGATCTCGCGGAGGCACAGGATTACGCCGCCTGCGTGATGCGTGCGCTGATCATGGAGCCAGGCTCCGAGGACTGGCGCGGCTGGGTCATGCACGTCGCCGACGACATGGGCGACGAGATTTTTGCTCTGCCCTTCACCTCGGTGCTCGGCAAGCCGCACTGAAGAGGCCGTCATGTCCGCCCAGCCGTCATCCTCACCGCTCCGCCGCAGCCTGAACCGGATCGTGACCAGGTGGCAGCGGCTTGTCGAAATCGCCTCCGATCCCTACCGGCCGGAGCTGCATTACATGCGCGGCCCGGGCCCGAAATGGCGCGCCAAGCACGGCCGGCGCAGCGTCCACGAGGCGCTCTGAGCGCCCGCCCTCACGGAAACGTCATCGGCCTGCCCGCAGGCCCCCGCCAGCCGGCCGGGAATAAAGCCCGCGCTCTCCCGATCACGGCTCTCGATTGCCCAATCACGGGTCCATGGAGAGAGCGCGATGAGCCACGACCACAATCATGACGACGAGAGCGGCGTCAGCCGCCGCAAGGTGCTGGAATGCATGACCTGGGCCGGCACCGGCGTGCTCTGGACCATTGCCGGGGGCGTGCCGCGCTCGCTCGGCCTCGTCGACGCCGCCAATGCTGCCGAGGCTCCGGGCCTCTCGTTCCTGCAGATCAGCGACAGCCATGTCGGCTTCGACAAGCCGGCCAATCCGAACGCGCTCGGCACGCTCGAAGAGGCGATCAACAAGATCAACGCGATGCCGATGAAGCCGTCCTTCATGATCCACACCGGCGACATCACCCATCTGTCCAAGGCCGCCGAGTTCGACAATGCCGACCGCATCATCTCGCAGTCCAAGCTCGACGTGCATTACGTGCCGGGCGAGCACGACTTCCTCGATGAGGAGGTGAAATTCTACAAGGAGCGCTACGGCAAGGGCACCAAGGGCGCCGGCTACTACTCCTTCGACGCCAACGGCGTGCATTTCATCGGCCTCGTCAACGTCGTCGACCTCAAGGCCGGCGGGCTCGGCAATCTCGGCGCCGAGCAGCTCGACTGGCTCGCGGACGACCTGAAGGGCAAGTCGAAATCGACGCCGATCGTGGTGTTCGCGCATATCCCGCTCTGGACGGTCTATCCGGAATGGGGCTGGGGCACCGAGGACGGCGGGCGGGCGCTGGAGATGATGAAGGGCTTCGGCTCGGTCACCGTGCTGAACGGCCATATCCACCAGGTCATGCAGAAGGTGGAGGGCAGCGTCACCTTCCACACCGCGCGCTCGACGGCCTTCCCGCAGCCGGCGCCGGGCACCGCACCCTCGCCGGGGCCGATGAAGGTCGAGGACGCCAAGCTGCGCAGCATGCTCGGCATCGCCAGCGTGAATTTCAAGCTCGGCGATCAGCGCCTCGCCATCATCGACACGCCGCTGCAGGGCTGAAGGGGAAGCCGAGAGATGATGTTTGCTTCTCGCCGCGGCGCCGGCCGTCACCTGTTCGCTTGCCAATTTGCGGGCCTGGCCCTCGCCGCGGCCGCCATGCTGCCCCTCGGCAGCTCGCCGGCCCATGCGCAGGAGGTGAAGGTGACGATCGACAACTTCACCTTCACTCCCGCCGAGCTCCATCTCAAGGTCGGCGACACCGTCACCTGGACCAACCACGACGACATTCCGCACACCGTGGTGTCGGCGGGAAAGTTCAGGTCGAAGACGCTGGACACCGACAACAGCTTCACTTTCACCTTCACGGACGCAGGCGACTACAGATATTTTTGTTCCCTGCACCCCCATATGACGGGCATGATCAAGGTTGAGTAACGCCCCGAACCAAGGCATCACCATGCTGCCCGACCGGTGGGTTGACGTCGGCCGGGCAGCTGCATTTTCCGAAACTGCCGGGCAAGAGGCGATGCCGGTCACAAGTCTCGACAACGATCCCGACAAGGCGCGGCGTTTTCGCGAGATGACGCTGCCTTATCTGGACGACGTCTACACGCTCGCGCGCTATCTGCTTCGCGATGCGTCGGACGCCGAGGACGCCGTGCAGGAATGCTACTTGCGCGCACTGAAGCATTTTCACACCTATCGCGGGCCGGCCATCAAGCCATGGCTGTTCGCGATCCTGCGCAATGTCTGCCGCGCCGAATATGCACGCCGCGCAGCTGCACCGGCGACCGCGATCGACGACTCCCCTGAGACGGCCGAGCAGACACCGCTCTGGAATGAAGCCCAGGAGACGCCGGAGGCGCAGATGTTGCGCGAGCGCGACGCCGGCGCCATTCGCCGGCTGATCGACACGCTTGCGGAGCCGTTCCGCGAAACCTTCGTGCTGCGCGAAATCAACAATCTGTCCTACCGCGAAATTGCCGACGCGGTCGGGGCTCCGGTCGGTACCGTGATGTCCCGTCTCGCGCGGGCCCGCGCCATGCTGCGCAATGCATGGATGGCGGAACAGGAGCCGACCAAATGACCTGCGACGAAGCCGAAATCCTCATTCACGCGCTGATCGACGGCGAACTCGACGCCGGACACGCGCGCGAGGTCGAAGCCCATGTCGCGCAATGCCCGCGTTGCGCAGCCTCGCTTGCGGCCTACCGCCAGATGAGCCAGGCGATCGCGGGCGCCGATCTGCGCTACAGCGCGCCGCGGAGCCTGCGCCTGCGCGTCGAGGCCGCGCTGCCGAAGGCTGCGGCGCCTGCCGCCCCCAGCCGGCGCGCGGTGCTGCGCGGTTTTGCGCTCGGCTCGGGCGTCTCGGCAATCGCTGCGACCGCACTCTTCGCGATCGTGCTGCGCAACGACGACATGGACCGCATCGACTCCGAGATCGTGTCCGCCCATCTGCGCTCGCTGCAGGCCGGTCATCTGACCGACGTCATCTCAACCGACCAGCACACGGTAAAGCCCTGGTTCAACGGCAAGCTCGACGTGGCGCCGCCGGTGATCGATCTCACCGCGCAGGGCTTTACCCTGATCGGCGGCCGGCTGGATTATGTCGATGCCCGTCCGATCGGCGCGGTGGTCTACAAGCGGCGCGCGCATGTGATCAACCTGTTCGTGGCACAGACTGCGAGCATGGCGCAGCGCGCGCCTCGCACCGAAACCATCCAGGGCTACAATATTCGCTCCTGGAGCGAGCGCGGCCTGAATTTCTGGGCGATCAGCGACATCGGCGCCGACGAGCTGGCCGAGTTCACCGACAAGTTCCAGGCCGCCGCGCGGACCAATACGGAGGGGTAAGCTACCGCCTCACGCCGACTTGCGCACGGCGTTGTCGACCAGCGTCTTGCCGAGCGACCAGATCGCGCCGGGAACCTTGTGGCTGGCGGCGATCACCTGGTCGAACGCGGTTTCGATCCAGTTGCAGTCCTCTTCGGTGATGTTGAGCGACGGCAGCAGCTTGATGGTGTGACTGCCATGACCCGCGACCTGGGTGAGGATCTTATGGTCCTTGAACAGCGGCACGGTGATGAGCTGGCAGAACAGGCCCTTGCTCGCAGTCTCCAGCACGTTCCAGGAGGCCTTCAGCCGCAGCGATTTCGGCGGGCCGAACTCGACGCCGATCATCAACCCCTTGCCGCGGACCTCTTTCATCAGCTCGTATCCGGGAACCAGCCGGGTGAGCGCGAGTCTCAGCTCGGCGCCGCGCTTGGCTGCGGCCTCGATCAGCTTCTCGGCCTCCAGCACCTCCAGCGTGGCGATGCCGGCAGCCATTGCCAGATCGTTCTTCGCAAAGGTCGAGCCGTGCACGACCGCGCGGTCCATCTGGTTGAAAATCTTGTCGAAGATATTCTTGCGCGTCAGCAGCGCGCCAACCGGCACATGGCCGCCCGACAGCGCCTTCGACAGCAAAACCATGTCGGGCTCGACGTTCCAGTGTTCGACCGCGAGGAACCGGCCAGTCCGGCCCATACCGGTCTGGATCTCGTCGGCGATGAACAGCGTGCCGTATTTCTTGCAGAGGGCCGCCGCGCCCGGCAGGAACTCGTCGGTCGGCATGTTGACGCCCTTGCCCTGGATCGGCTCCACAATGAAGCCGGCGATCTCGCGGGAGGACAGCGCCTGCTCCAGCGCGGCCAGATCATTGAAGGGAATCGAGGTGCAGCCCGGCAGCAGCGGCTCAAAACCCTTGCGGAAGTTCGGATCGTCCGTCAGCGACAGCGCGCCATAGGACAGGCCGTGATAGGCGTGGCCGCAATAAACGATGCCCGGGCGCCCGGTGGCGCCACGCGCGAATTTGATCGCCGCTTCCACCGTCTCGGCGCCGGAATTGGCGAAAAACACCTTGTCCAGGTAGGGAACAAGCTTGAGCAGCCGCTCGGCCAGGACGCCGGCCAGCGTCGATACGTCGAATTGCACGAGATTCGGCAGGTCGCTGTCGAGCACGCTCTTCAACGCTGCGCGCAGGCTCGGATGATTGCGCCCGATCGCAAACACCCCGAATCCGCTGAGAAGGTCGAGATACCGCACTCCGTCGCGGTCGTAGAGATATTGGCCCTGGCCCTTCTGGAAACCAACGTCGTAGCCGATGGTTTTGAGCACACGGACGAACTGCTCATTGAGATGGCGCGAATGCATGGCGCTGCGTTGCGCCTGGCGCTCCACAAACATCTCGGAAACGTCTAGATTCGGACTTAGCATCAGCTACATACTTCGGTTGATGGCCATTTGGTCAACTGAAAACGGTCAATGCGGCGTTTTGCCCTCATTCGACCCATCAAGGCAAGCATAGGTTTAAGCCATGTTGCACCGCCCAAGAAAGGCAATTTGCATGCTTCTTCGCACGACCAGTATTATCGCGGGAATTGTTCTTTTGAGTGGCGCAGCTCCGGCTTTTGCCTTCGACCCGACCGGCGACTGGCGCGTGGCCGATGGTGTCGCAAATATCCGGGTTGCACAATGCAATGGCAGCATGTGGGGCGTGGTGGCGTGGGAAAAAGAGGCCGGCGGGCGCGATTCCAACAACCCCGATGCATCAAAACGAAACAGGCCGACCCTGGGCATGCCGATCCTTTTGGACATGAAGCGCAAGCCGGGCGCCGAGCAATGGGAAGGTCAGGTCTACAACGCCAAGGACGGGCAGACCTATAGTTCCACCATTACCCCGACGGATGCCAACCATCTCGAGATCCAGGGCTGCGTGCTGGGCTTTCTGTGCGGCGGCGAGACCTGGACCCGGGTCGCTCCACCGATCCCCTCAAGCCCGGTGAACAGCATGGCCAAGGAAGGCACGCCGAAGGCCGGCGCCCCCAAAGCCCCTGCCGCTGCACCGAAAACGACCAGCTCGGTCAGCACCAACGCGCCCGCGCCTGCTCCCGCAGGCCAGAAGCACGCCGCGCTGCATCCGGGCGAGCCCGTCGGGGATATCTGCCTACTCCCGGATATCGCGCGGTTTGCCCATTAGCGCCGGCTGGAACAGCAAGACGGCGGCAAGCGTCGTCACCAGCGACAGCGCGAGCAGCTTGCCCATGCTGGATGTGCCGGGATGGCTCGAAAGCCACAGGCTGCCGAACGCCGTCGCCGTGGTGAGTGCGCTGAAAAAGATCGCTCGGGTCAGGCTGGTCTGCAGCAGGTTTGTCCTGCCTGAGCGCCACGCCGTGACATAGTAGATCTTGAAGGCGACGCCGATGCCGAGCAGCAGCGGCAGGGCCACGATATTGGCGAAGTTCAGCGGCAGCCCGATCAGCACGCAGATCTCCAGCGTCACCGCGCCGGCCACCAGCAGCGGGACCAGGGTGAGCGCCACGTCGGTCAGCCGCCGCAGCGTGATCCAGAGCAACAGCCCAATCACCACCAGCGCATAGATGCCGGCATGAATGAAGGCGTTGACCACGGTGTCGCCCGATTTCAGGATCGAGACCGGTCCGCCGACCGCGGTCGGCTCGGCGGCGAGCACGGCATGTGCGAATTTGCGCAGATTGTCGTTGTCGTTGGGATCGCCGCGCGGCAGCGCCTCGACCCGCATCAACCCGTCTTTGCTCTTCCAGGCCGAAACCAGCTCCGGCGGCAGCGTGCCGAGGCTGACCGGCTGGGCCTGCAGCACGTTCCTTAGCTGGTCGAACACGATGTTCATGGGCGTGATGAAGACCGCCTGCGCCTTGTTGCGCGTCGCCTCGTCGGATGCGGCGAGCTTCTCCAGCGCGTCGGCGAGCCGGCGGCTGGCCGTCGCGCCCGGTCCGTTTGCATCGCCAGCGGTTCGGCGCAACGCGTCGACCGAGCTCTTCAATGAGTCGATGTTCTCCTGATCGGACGGTGCCGGATCGACGGAATCGGGATTGAGCGCCGGCCCCAACGTCTTCGCCGCCTGTGCAATCAGCTTCAGCTTCGGTGCCTGGTCCGCCGGCACGAAACTATCGAGCGACATCACCCGCAGCACTTCCGGCAGCTTCTCGAGCCGCGCCTCGATGGTCTTGGCGTCGGCTTCCGAGCGGGTCAGCACGTCGATCGCGCTTGCACCGGTGTTCGGGTCCTTGCGCAGGTCGAGATAGGTCGAAATCGATTCCGCCTGCGGGTTGCGCAGATGCATCGGGTTGAAGTCGAATCGCATGAAATAGAGCAGCGGCAGGCCCGCAAGCGCGACCGCCAGCGTGCCGCCGACGATCAGGACGCGGTGGTTCTCGAGGAAATGATCGACGGGCGCCAGGAAGGCATAGCCCACAGGCTCCTTCTCGCCGGGCGGGTTGAGCAGCTTCAATAACGCCGGCAGCACCGTGATGCTGGAGAAGAACGCGATCAGCATGCCGATCCCGGCGATCTCGCCGAGCTCGGAAATGCCCTTGTAGTCGGTCGGCAGGAAGCAGAGGAAACCGGCCGCGGTTGCCATCGCCGCCAGCGACAGCGGCACGGCGGCGCGGCGTGCGCCCTCCTCCAGCGCTTCTTCCAGATTGTCGTTCTTGTAGCGCTCCGAGCGGTAGCGCACGCTGAACTGAATGCCGAAATCGACGCCAAGTCCCACGAACAGCACGGCAAAGGCGATCGAGAGCAGGTTCAGCGATCCCACCATCGCAAGCCCCGCCGCGGTCGTGATCGACAGGCCGACGAACAGGTTGACGAACACCGCGAAGATGATCTTGGCCGAGTGCAGCGCGAGCCACAGGATGAACAGCACCACAACAACAGTGCCGATCCCGTTGACGATCGCGCCTTCCTGCACGGTCGAATATTCCTCGTTGGCGATCGGAACGGGTCCGGTCAGGCGCACCCGCGCCTGGTACTTGCCGGAGAAGTCGACCGCGCCGGCAGCGTTGCGGATCGCATCGGTTGCGTCCTTGCCCGGCTCGAGCGCGTTGAAGTCGAGCACCGGCTTTAACTCGATGAAGGCGCGCTTGTCGGAATCGGTCAACGGCTGGTCGCTGGTCAGCTCGCGCCAGGAGAAGTTGGCGTTGCGCTTGTTGAGCAGGTCCTCGACCGTCTGCGCGATCATGTTGAAGGGCCGCGCCGTGTTATCGAGCTTCACCTCGCCCCGCTTGACGCCGGCAAGCCCGGTCTCCAGCGCGCCGGTCAGGCCGCGGATCGAGGGGTCGCCGGCCATGATCTCGACCAGAGGTGCGGCAGCCTCGAACTGGCTGGTGGCCTTGCCGACCTCCTCGGTCGACAGGAACAACAGCCCCTCTTTGTCGAAGAACTCGCCCCAGCCGAGCGCCTGCATCGACTGGAAATGCGTGGTATCGCCCTTGAGTTTCTCCAGCAGCGCCGCCGCCGCCGCCGATGTCAATTCCGGCGTCGGGGCTTCCACCACCGCAAGGATGGTGCTGTCGCGGTCGAATGCCTTGTCGAACTCCTGGTCGCGCTGCCGCCAGTCCAGCTTCTCGGAGATCAGCGTGTTGATGTCGGTGTTAATGGAAAAATGCCGCGCCGTGTAGAAACCAGCGGCTACCGCCAGAATTAATCCGACAAGCACCGTCAGAAGGGACAGTCGGGTACAGGCTCTGACGATCGAGACGACGATACGTGTCAGCACTTCGTTTGCTTTCCAATGTTCAAGAGTCTGCCGGAATTCGGCCTGCCGGCTCGCCAGAAACAGTCCGCCGGAAACGTCCGCTGCCCAGCCGAGTTCCATAGGCCGGCTCAGGCTTGTTTTTGAAGCTTTTTCCTCTGCAGGTCCGGACTGAAAGCCCAGCGCCGCAGCGATCCGGTGGCCGCGCTGATATAGCGGGGCTGGCCGGCGGTAAAGTGACGAACAAGTAAGGAATTTAACTTCTCAAGTTCAGTATCTTGCGATTGATTACCAAAATACCTCCACGACCTCAGCCGGCTTTCTGCGCAGTTCCGTCCTTTTCCGACGGATCGATTTTTGACACAAAGCCCTGTACCTCCATGCTGTAGAGCGGGAACGGACGGAACAACGGCGCAGTGGTGCGGATATTGCAATATCCGCAGCATTCCAAGGGGTGGAGCGGGAATGAGTTTGAGTGCAGACAGCGGGCGTGGCGTGCAGGTGTACCTCGCCCAGCCGCGGGGATTTTGCGCGGGCGTGGTGCGGGCGATCGAAATCGTCGAGCGGGCGCTGGAGAAGTATGGGCCGCCGGTCTATGTGCGCCATGAGATCGTGCACAATAAATACGTGGTCGAAAGCCTGAAGGAGAAGGGCGCGATCTTTGTCGAGGACCTGTCCGAGGTGCCGCCGCTGGCGGTGACCGTGTTCTCGGCCCATGGCGTGGCGCGTTCCGTCGAAGAGGAAGCCGCCGAGCGGGGCCTGCCGGTGCTCAACGCCACCTGCCCCCTGGTCACCAAGGTCCATAATCAGGGCAAGCGCTACATGTCCAAGGGCCGGACCGTGATCCTGATCGGCCATGCCGGCCATCCGGAGGTCGAGGGCACCATGGGCCAGGTTCCGGGGCCGGTGCTGCTGGTGCAGAACGTCGATGATGTGAAGGCGTTAACCCTGCCGGCCGACACTCCCGTGGCCTATATCACCCAGACAACGTTGTCCGTAGACGACACCAAGGACATAATCGGCGCTCTTCAGGCAAAATTTACAGATATTCAAGGCCCGGACATCCGGGATATCTGCTATGCGACACAGAACCGCCAATCTGCGGTAAGGGACCTGAGCAAGCTGGTGGATGTCATCCTGGTGGTGGGGGCCGCCAATAGCTCCAATTCGAACCGTTTGCGCGAAATCGGCACCGAGGCCGGCGTCGCGAGTTATTTGATTGCGGATGGGAGCGAACTGAATCCGGACTGGCTGAGGGGCGCCAGGGCCGTCGGCATCACCGCCGGCGCCTCGGCGCCGGAAGTTCTGGTCGACGACGTGATCGAGGCGCTCAGGCGCATCGGACCCGTGACCGTCTCGGTGCTTCCGGGCCGGGAGGAGAACATTGAATTCCGCCTGCCTGCCGAGCTTGCGGCGGGCTAAGGCGGGCAACCGTTTCGAACTGTCGAGTCGAGAAAGAAACCTGTAATGGCAATACCGTTCCTCAAGGAGCTGCGCATCGGCGGCTATCTCATCAAGCAGAAGCTGCTTGGCCGCAAGCGCTATCCCCTCGTGCTCATGCTGGAGCCGTTGTTCCGCTGCAATCTGGCCTGCGCCGGCTGCGGCAAGATCGACTATCCGGATGCGATCCTCAACCGCCGCATGACGGTGCAGGAGTGCCTGGACGCCGCCGACGAATGCGGCGCGCCGATGGTGGCGATCCCCGGCGGCGAGCCGCTGATCCACAAGGACATCGGCGAGATCGTCAAGGGCCTCGTTGCACGCAAGAAGTTCGTCTCGCTGTGCACCAACGCGCTGCTTCTGGAGAAGAAGCTGCATCTGTTCGAGCCTTCGCCCTACCTGTTCTTCTCGGTGCATCTCGACGGCTTGCGCGACCATCACGACAAGGCCGTGTCGCAGAAGGGCGTGTTCGACAAGGCGGTTTCGGCGATCAAGGCCGCGAAGGCCAAGGGCTTCACCGTCAACGTCAATGCCACCATCTTCGACGGCCATCCTGCGGAAGAGATCGCGAAATATCTCGACTTCTGCTCTGAACTCGGCGTCGGCGTAACGATGTCGCCCGGCTACGCCTATGAGCGCGCGCCGGATCAGGAGCATTTCCTCAACCGCACCAAGACCAAGAAGCTGTTCCGCGACGTCTTCGCCCTCGGCAAGGGCAAGAAGTGGAACTTCATGCATTCCGGCCTGTTCCTGGACTTCCTGGCCGGCAACCAGAATTTCGAGTGCACGCCTTGGGGCATGCCCGCGCGCAACATCTTCGGCTGGCAGAAGCCCTGCTATCTGCTCGGCGAAGGCTACACCAAGACCTTCAAGGAGCTGATGGAGACCACCGATTGGGACTCCTACGGCACCGGCAAGTATGAAAAGTGCGCCGACTGCATGGCCCATTGCGGCTACGAGGCAACCGCCGCGACCGCTTCGCTGAACAATCCGATCAAGGCGATGTGGGTGGCGATGCGCGGCATCCGCACCACGGGCCCGATGGCGCCGGAGATCGATCTCTCCAAGCAGCGCCCGGCGCAGTATATCTTCTCGGAGCAGGTCCAGAAGAAGCTCTCGGATATACGCCGTGACGAGGCCCTCGCTGCCCAGCAGAAGGCTTCGACGGCGGCATAATGAGTGAGAGCGCCGGTGAGGCCCAGCGCGCCCGGGCGCGCTGGGTTCGAGCTACCCGGCTCAAGCAGCCGTGACGAAGCCCTCGCTGCCCAGCAGAAAGTCGCGACAGCCGCGCAACGAGCGCAGTGCGCGGTTGAAATCGATACCGGTCGAGACCAGTGCGCTGAGCGCGCCGGGATCGCGCACCACCCCGCTCAGGATCTTGCGCAGGTCGACCTTGCCGTCGGGCCGAATCGCCGACTTCGCCAGCGCCGGCAGCGAGCGGTGGGCCGAATCGCTGATCACCCGCAGGGCCGCGAAGGGAAGGCCGGCGTCGGCCGCATAGGCCGCCGCGATATGGCTCTCCATATCGACGGCCGCTGCGCCCGTCTGCAGCCACAGCGCCGCCTTGCGGGCCTGCGCCACGATCACCTCTTCGGCGCCGGCGAGGCCGCCACGAACGATGCGGCGGCGCTTGAGCGCCAGGTTCGCAACCACCTCTTCGTTCAGGGAGAGACCCGCGAGCCAGCGCGCATCGCCCGCCACCACTTCGGTCGCCAGCACGATGTCGCCCGGCTTCAACGAGGGATCGAGTCCCCCTGCCACGCCGAAGCTGATCACGCCTCGGATCGTGCTCGGATCGAACACGGTCAGAAGCGAGCGGAGCTGCCTGGGGTCGCTACTCGAGCAGATGACCACCATGCCCGGGCCGGCCGCAATGCGGGCCTCCTGAACCAGACCAGTCACAATCAGAACCGGCCGCGGATCAATCCGATTCTCCGCGGACACGCCATCCCCCGTCCCCAAATTCACATCCCGACCCCTGCCACCCTGCTATTGGTGCTGTTCAAGTTCCTGTACCGCGCCAGCGCCCACAGCGGAAAGAACTTACAATAGCCATGGTAGCGCAGGTAAAACACCCGTGGAAACCCCGTGGCGGTGTAACGCTGCTCATCCCACAGTCCTTTTTCCGTCTGTGTTGCCAATAGGTATCGGACGCCGCGAGCGACGGCCGGGTGCTCGACCTCGCCCACGGCCATCAGGGCAAGCAAGGCCCATGCCGTCTGCGAGGCCGTCGATGGCGCAGGCGTCATGCCCTTGTAGTCCAGCCGGTAGGTGACCGCGTCCTCGCCCCAGCCGCCGTCCTCGTTCTGGATCGAGACCAGCCAGTCCGCCGCTTTGCGCAGCATCGGGTCCTGGTGGCTGAGGCCGGCGGCATTGAGCGCGCACAGCACCGACCAGGTACCGTAGATGTAGTTCATGCCCCAGCGTCCGTACCAGGAGCCCTCCGCGAGCTGGGTGCGGCGCAAATACTCGATCGCATCAGCCACCGCCTTGCTCGACTGCGCGGTCTCGCCGAGCTGGGCCAGCATGGAGACGCAGCGGGCGGTGACGTCCTCGGTCGGCGGATCGAGCAGCGCGCCGTGATCGGAGAACGGGATGTTGTTGAGGTAATATTCGAGATTGTCGACGTCGAAGGCCGCCCAGCCGCCGTTTCGGCTCTGCATGCCCTCGATCCATTCACGGGCACGGTCGATCGCGATGTCGTAGTCCTTGGTCCCGTTCCACCTGCGCATGCGGTCCATGGACATTACGACGACCGCGGTGTCGTCGAGATCGGGGTAATGGGCGTTGTTGTACTGGAAGGCCCAGCCGCCCGGCCGGACGTTCGGCGCCTTCACCGCCCAGTCGCCCTTGAGGTCGAGCACCTGCTTGGGGATCAGCCAGTCGAGACCCTGCTTCGCGGACGCCATCGCCTTGTCGCCGCCGGACTCGATCAGCGCGTGGCAGGTCAGCGTCGTGTCCCACACCGGCGAGACGCAGGGCTGGCAATAGGCCTCGTCCTCGCCGACGACAAGCAGCAGATCGAGCCCGCGCCGCGTGGCGGCGCGCGGCGGATAGTCCGCATCCTTGCCGAGCGCGTCATACATCATGACGATGTTGGCCATCGGCGGATAGATCGCGCCCATGCCGTCCTCGCCGTTCAGCCGCTCCTCGGTGAAGGCGAGCGCCGCATCGATGGCGCGCTTGCGCAGGCTCTTGGGAAACAGCGGCTCGAGCACGCGCAGGATGGCATCCAGCGACCGGAACAAGAGGAACCACGCCCAGCTCTGGTGCGGCGCCTTGGCGGTCATGCCGATCGAGCGCGGGTCCTGCAGGAACAGCTCGTCGATGGTGACGCCCTTGGGATTTTTCGCACGCGGCTTCAGCGCCGCGAGCACCATCAGCGGCACCATGGTGGTGCGCGCCCAATATGAGATCTTGTTGATGTGGAACGGCGACCACATCGGCAGCAGCATGATCTCGATCGGCAATACCGGCACGCTCTTCCAGGTGAGCACGCCGAACATCGCCAGGGTAAAGCGGGTGAAGACGTTGCTGTTGACGGCCCCGCCGCGCGAACGGATCGCCTCGCGTGCGCGCACCATATGCGGTGCGTCGATAGCGTCGCCGATCATCTTGAGCGCGAAATAGGCCTTCACGCTGGCGCTCATGTCGAAGTCGCCGTCATGGACCAGCGGCCAGCCGCCATGGGCGCCCTGCACGCGGCGCAGGTAATTGCCGATCTTCCGCTCGAGCTCGGCATCGACCGGCTCGGCGAGATGATGGCGCAGCAGGATATATTCGGCCGGAATGGTGCAGTCGGCCTCGAGCTCGAACACCCAATGGCCGTCCGAGCGCTGGAATCCCATCAGCGCTTCGGTGGCCGAGGCGATGCCTTTTTCAAGCGCGCCCGCGTTCTCGATTCCGACGGCTTTTCTGTTATTCGAAAGCATGTTTCCACGTCTCCCGTGCTGCCTCACGGCCGGCGGCTCACCGGAAGAGGCCTCGCGAGTTACTCTTCAGGCCTGCCGCATGGCCAGTACGTGATCTGCGGCACGGTCCCCCGACCGGATCGACCCTTCGATGGTCGCCGGCAACCCCGTAGCAGTCCAATCGCCTGCGAGGAACAGGTTTTTGCACGCCGTAACCGGCCCCGGACGCATGGCATTCTGCTCCGGCGAGGCCTCGAACGTGGCGCGGCGCTCGCGCACGATCTGCCAGGGCGGGAGCTCGCCGGCAATGCCGGACGCCTTGCAGATGTCCCGCCAGATCGCGAGCGCCAGCTCCTCGCGCGGCTGGTCGACGAGACGGTCGCCATTGCTGATCGTCACTGAGAGGCGCTGGGGGAAGGCGAACAGCCATTCCACGAGCCCGCCGACCACGCCGAGGATCGGCGGCGCACCGGCCGGCGGGTCGATCCGAAAATGCGCATTGACGATGGCGCGAAACCTGGTCGGCGTCTTCAGCCCCGGCAGCAGTGCGGCGGCCGAGCGCGGCGGAACGGCGAGCACCACGGCGTCGTCGGGCCCGAGCGCGATCACGTCCTCGCCGCCGAATTTCAGCGCCGTGACGCGGTCGCCGACCATCACGAACTCGCGCAACTCGCGGCCGATGCGGACGCTCCCGCCCTTCCCTTCAAGATGCTCGATCGCGGGATCGATCAGGACCGCGCTCAGGCCGTCGCGCGCAATCAGCGGCCGGCACGCCCTGCCCCCCGCAAGCAGGGTTTCGCGCACGATGGCGCCGGCAAGCCCCGCCGAGCCGTCGGGTGGATCGAGATTGAGCGCGGCAAGCAGCAGCGGCTGCACCAGGCGGCGGTAGAGCGTGCCGTCGCAAGCGATGACCTCGTCGATGCGCTGGCTCTCACTGGCCCAGGCGAGCGGCGCGAGCTTGAGATAATCGGCAAGCGAGGTGTCGGGGACGCGGCGGCTCGCATCGAGCACCCATAACGGCAGCCGTCCGTCGCCGAGATCGAGCTCCCAGCGCTGGCCGGTGGTAAGGTCGCAGAACGGGAATTTCGCCCGCGCCGGCCCGACCAGGCCCGCTTCGCTGCCGATCGCGCGCGCATAGGCGAGCGCATGGTGATTGGCGGAGAGCAGGAGGTGATTGCCGTTGTCGATGACGAGGTTGGTCGCAGCGTCGAAATAGGAGCGGCAGCGGCCGCCGATCTGCTGCGTGGCCTCGTGCACCTCGACCGAAAAGCCGGCATCCGCCAGCCGCACGGCTGCGGACAGGCCCGAAATCCCGGCGCCGATAATGTGAGCGGTCTTTGGCATCAGATGAACGCGTAGCGCAAGACAATGGCCAGACGGGCGATTTTGCCGACGCGAACGGGCGAGCGCGGGGCGGCGAAGCCGCGTGCTATCAGCAATTGCAGGATCGCGCGATAGTATTTCGACATGATCCTGGGCGCGCGCACCAGGCGCCGCGGATGGCGCGCCATGATCTCGTCGGCCTTGGCAAAATGCCCGCGCGCGCGATCGACCAGCGGCGCGCAGACCTCCGGCAGGTTCGGATGCCCGGCGACCTCATTCGGGTCGGTCGAGGTGATGCCGGCCTTGCGCAGCTCCTCGCTCGGCAGATACAGCCGGCCGAGCCCGGCATCCTCGTCGATGTCGCGCAGGATGTTGGTCAGCTGCAGCGCCCGCCCGAGATGATGCGCGAGCAGGATACCGTCGTCGGTCGGCAGCCCGAACACGCGGACCGACAGCCGTCCGACCGCGCTCGCCACGCGGTCGCAGTAAAGATCGAGCGTCGCCATGTCCGGCGCACGGATCTCTTGCGGCACGTCCATTTCCATGCCGTCGATGACGGCGAGGAAATCCTCGCGCTGGAGCGAAAACCTCTTGACCGAGGCCACGTAGTCGACCAGCCGCGACGGCGGACGGCCGGCATAGAGCGCGTCGATGTCCTCACGCCATTGCTGCAGCGCCTGGAGCCGCTCGGGGCGGGGCCCGTCGGAATCGGCGATGTCGTCGACCTGCCGGCAGAAGCTGTAGATGTGGAACATCGCCTCCCGCTGCTCGCGCGGCAGGATGCGCATGGCGGCATAGAACGAGCTTCCCGACGCGGCGGTCTGGTAGCTCGTGGTGTCGGTGGCGACCTCTGCGGCTTGAAGCGTCATGCGCCCGCCGCCGTTTTTGACACGGGGCGCCGCCCGATCGCCCGGCGGGCGGTCTCGCTTGCCATACCGCCAAGGCTCCGTGCCAGAAGCTCGAGCGGCGACAGATGCACCCGCTCGCTCAAGGGATCGCGCACCTGAAGGAGGTGCACGATCTTGTCGGCGAAAGCATAGATCACCGATATTTCGAGCCCGAGCCGGAAATCCTTCACCTGCGCGCTGAACGACTTGCTGTCCTCGAGCAGGCGCTGGTTGCGCGCGGCCAGCGCGTGCAGGCATTGCAGGAGCGCGGGCGAAGATTTGCCGGCCGCCAGCATCTCGACGGTTGCGCCGGCCGCTTCCAGCGCGTCGTGCGGCAGGTAGACGCGGTTGATCTGGCGATAATCCTTGGCGCAATCCTGCAGGTGATTGTTGATCTGCAGCGCCGCGCAGAGCGCGTCGTTGGCCGCCCAAGTCGATGTGGATTCGCCGTGGACGTCCAGCACGAAGCGGCCGACCGGCATTGCCGAATAGCGGCAGTAATGAATGAGATCGTCCCAATTCTCGTAGCGCAGCTTGGTCACGTCCATGCGGAACGCGGTGAGCAGGTCGAGCGCATGGCGCGGCGGCATGGCGCGTTCGGCGAGGGCGGCGCGCAATGCGACCGCCTCCTTCTGGCTGTCGCCCTTGCCGGTCAGCTCCGCCTCGAGCAGATCGAGATAAGCGAGCTTGTCGGCCGCGGCCAGCGTTGCATGGTCGGCGATATCGTCGGCCGTCCTTACGAAATTATAGAACGCAAGAATAAGCGCCCGGTGCCGCGGGTGAATGAGAAAGGAGGCAACCGGAAAATTCTCGTCGCGGTGTGTCTTGCCGGATCGCAATTCGCTCGCTGCGGTCATCGGGGCTGGCTGAACCATTCGTTGAGGCGTGGAGGTGGACCCCCGGCGGAAGCTTCGCGCGGGCATGATCCGAAAAAACGGCCGTGCGGCTTTCCCGAACGGATCATGCTCACTCAAGACCTGACGGGCGATGACGATAGAACCTCATACCATCGCCCGTCGGGCCGCGAAGGGAACGCCTCCATATAGGGGAATCGGCGCGCAAAACCAATGCTATCCCAGCAATCCGGAGCGTCCCGGCACGACTTGCCGGGATGCCATTCCAAACGTAAACGGGGCAGCTTTGACGGGATTACTGGCCGTGGGACTTCAGAACCTGGTCGCAGGCCGTGCTGATCTTGGCACGGTTCTCCTTCAGGCAGGCGAGAATGGTGAAATCGCCCTGATCAATCACCGCACGGCAGTGCTTCTCCACGTCGCGGGTGCAGGCCTTCTGCTCGTCCGGCGTTCCGCGACCGCTATCGGCATTGGCGGCCGTCGAAAAGGCAAGCGAGGTCAAGGCGAGAGCGAGAAGAAATTTACGCATCTTGTTCCTTCATTCTGAAGCAGACGTTTCCTGCCCTGCGCGAGCCCTCGCCGGGAAGGTGTACGGTGGGATTGATTGCGCCGCGAACCCCCGCGCGACACGCCTTGCGGAAGCTCAGGCGAAGGACCAATACGGCCAAACTTGCGGCGGCCCGCAGAACCTTCACGCGCTTTCCGGAAGGTCCGTCATTGGCATAAATAAGCTTTTGATACTAGAACATTATTTGACGGCGATTGCATTTCAGGCCCGGCTGTTGCAAGCATGCACTTGCCTTGCGGGCGGCAAGGCCGAAAGCGGCCATGTGCGTGTTTTTGCGGGCACAGTCGGAACGCCGCAGTCGGCCATCACTGTCATTTGAACCTAACATGGAACGGCGACACTAAACCTTCGATGCGGCGCGGACGCCCCCTATATAGGATGCGTCGATTTTTGAGAGATGGAAAACCCCAGATGAAACTGTTTGGCTCAGCACGGTTTGTGCGTGGCGCTAAGGCCGCCGGCATCGGTGCCGCTCTGATTGTCTCGATCGCGGCGGCGCACGCCCAGTCCGGCGGTCCGTTCGCCGGTTTCGACGGCGCATGGTCCGGCACCGGCACGGTCGCGCTGTCGGACGGCTCGGTCGAGCGAATCCGCTGCAAGGCGAATTACAAGGTCGACGGCAGCGGCAAGGGCCTGAAGCAGAGCCTGCATTGTGCCAGCGACAGCTACAAGTTCGACCTCTCCAGCGACGTGGTCAGCAACGGCGACCGGATCTCCGGCAACTGGAGCGAGGCCAGCCGCAACGTGAACGGCGATCTCCAGGGTACCGCAGGCGGCGGGCAGATCGAGGTGTTCGTCCAGGCGAACGGGTTTGCCGCCAACCTGACCTTGCGCACCAACGGCAACAAGCAGACCGTGCAGATCAGCTCCAAGGGCGAAATTCGCGGCGTCAACATCACGATGGTGAAGGGCTGACGCGCCCTCACCTGTCATCCGGAATTCAAAACGCCTTCGGCCCGCAAGAGCCGAAGGCTTTTTCATGTGCAGCCTAGACCGAGCGGCTCTGCGCGCCGTGGATGCGCTCGTGCAGGTTGATCAGCCACATTGCGGTCGGCCGCAGGATGAACAGGTCGGCGACCAGGGCCGAGACCATCGAGAAGGCCGAGAGCCAGCCGAACAGCCGCAGCGACGGAAGGTCGGAGAACACCGTCACAACGAGGCCGCAGGCCAGCACCACCGTGGTCAGGATCAGCGCGGGGCCGACGAGAACGGTCGCGCGCTCGACCGCAACCGCCGAGTTCACGCCCGGCTTGCTCTCGAGCCGCAGCCGGTTGAGGAAGTGAATGGTGGCGCTGAGCCCCAGGCCGAACGACACGGTGAGCGCGACCACGCTCGCAAATTGCAGGCCCTCGCCGAGCAGATAGAGCAGCGTGCCCGACATCACCACCGGGAAAATGCCGGGCAGGATGCAGGCGAGCATCACGACCCAGGACCGGAACGCTAGTCCGATGAAGATCGCGACGAAGGCGAACTCGATCGTGAGGCCGCGGTTGAGCTTCTCGATCATGTTGGCCGAGTTGCGCGCGGCAATCGCCGCAAGCCCGGTGACCGCGATCTCGTAGCCCGGATATTTCTGGCGCACCGCGTCGAGTTCATGGTCGAGCTTGTTGACCACGGGCAGCAGCTGGCTGGAATCGACGTCGGGCACCCGCCCCGCCACCACCACCGCATCCTGCTCGGGATCGATGAAGCGCTGCACCAGATATTTCGGAATCAGGTCGACATATTCCTTGAGCGTGGCGACGTCCGTGGTGCCGACCTTTTCGGCCAGCCAGCGCCGCAGCGTCTCCAGCGACCAGACATTGCCGACACCGGCGGTACGCTCCACGGTGGCGTGAACGTCGGCGATGGTCGCTAGCGTCTCGGGCGAATAGAGCGATTCACCCTTGGGAAGCTCGATCAGCACGTTGACCGGATTGGCGCCGGTGAGCTTGGCATCGAGCCGCTGCGAGGCCGCCACCGCCTGCTGCTTGTCCGGAACCTGGTCGGCGAGCCGGTAGCGCGGCTGCAGGTTCGCATACATGGCGGCGAGGCCCGCGACGAACAGCACCGCGATCAGGCTGAACAGCCCGGGACGGCCGACCATGCGCACGGCGATCCAGTAACAGAAATTGCGCAGCATCTGCACGCCGGCATCCGCGCCCTGGAATTTCACCGCGAAAATCTTCTCGTTGCGCACGAACAGCACGCCGAACACCGGCACCAGCGACAGCACCGCAAGCAGCGCGATGATGGTCGCGGCCAAGCCGGCCTCGCCGAACTTGCGGATCAGGTCGGAGTCGGAGAATTGCAGCGCGATGAAGGAAATGCCGGCAGTGCCGTGGGTGAGCACGCAGGCCGGTCCGACCACCAGCACCGCATTCTTGAAGGCGGTGAACTTGTCCTGTCCCGCGATCAGCCGGTCGCGCGCCGCGAAAGTCAGCTGCATCGAATCGGAGAAGCTGATCACCATGATGAGCGGCGTCATCACGTTGAGGAACATGTTGAGATTGAAATTGGCCCAGCCGAGCGCGCCGAGCGCGAGCAGGATCGCGATCATCGGCGGGAATGCCGCCACCACCATGAACGAGATCTTGCGGAAGAAGATGATGGCGATGACGCAGCCGGCGAGAATGCCGAGAATGTTGTAGGTGAGCCCGTCACGCTCGACCGCATTGCGGATCTCGAGCTGCATGACCGGAACGCCGGACAGTTCCACATTGAGGCCGGTGTCGCCGAGGTCCTGGGTGACGAGCTTGCGGATGTCGGCCACCGTCGTCGCGAGCTTGTTGGAGCGAACGACATCGGGCTCGAGCGACAGCACGATCAGCGCGAGCGTGCCGTCTTCCGACAGCAGCTTGCCGCGAATGATCTCGTTGCTTTTGACGGTTTGGATGAACTTGTCGTAGTCGGCGCCTTGCGGCAGCTCGTTCGGGAACAGCGCCGCCGGCAGTTTGCCGGGCGCCGGGGCCTGCCGCGCCGAGAACAGCGAGACCAGCCCGCGGGTGCCGTCGACCAGCTGCAGGTCGGTGACGAAATCGCGCAGCTTCTCCAGATTGTCGCGCGCCAAGAGGGTCTTGCCTTCGACCACGACCAGCGCGTCGTACTCTTCCGCCGGGAAGCGCTTGGTCACTTCCTCATACTGGTGGAACTCTCGCGTATTGGAGCGGAACAGCTGGGAGAGCGAATCGTCGATCTTGATGCGCTGGATGCCGAACACCGCGCCGACGATCAGCACGACCAGGATGATCATGGACAGGATCGGGGCCTTGACCGCGATCAGTCCGATACGCTCCAGGCCGAAGGCGATGCTGCTGCCGCTGGGGCGCTCCTCGGCCTTCTCGACATGAACCTGACTGTCGTAATTCTTCTCGAGCATGCCCTGACCAGTTCTGGGATGGGACCAATCTTGTCGATAGCTTAACTTCGGCGCACGCGACTAGGCCACAAGGCCGATCTCAAATCACCGCGCGAGGACCCTCATCGACCGCCGTTAAGCCCTGATAATGTGACGAAAAATGGCGCGGGCCGGTTTAGCAGGTTCGAGGCGCGTGTCGCAAGTTCACCTCGGCAACGCGTTGAAAATGCGCGCGATTCGACGAATTTTGCCCCGCGCGTGGCGAATATGTCACGCGGACGCGGATATTGGCGCGATTCGTGTCGCTACCTCCCCGCTCTCGTCCTTCAGAGCCACACCCGTGACATTCCGCCTTAGGCCCTCGCGCACCAGCCAGGCGATCTTGTGGGCAGCCTCGTCGTAGCTCAGTCCCTCGCAATGGATATTGGAGACGCAGTTGCGCTCGGCGTCGGTGCGGCCGATGGCGGGCGCCAGTGTCAGATAGGCGCCGAGACTGTCCGGCGCCGACAGCCCCGGCCGCTCGCCGATCAGCGTGACCACCATGCGCGCCTTGAGCAACGCGCCGATCTCGTCGCCGAGCGCAACGCGCGCGCCGGTCGCGACCACGAGACGACCCACCGTGATGCCGCAGGCCTCGATCGCTGGCAACAGCCGACGGACGAGTTCGAGCGCATGGGCATGGACCGCCGTCGGCGAGAGGCCGTCGGCGATCACGATCGCGACGTCGCACGGCCGGCCCTGCCGGCCATTGAGGAGAGCAACGGACGGCTGATCGAGCCGTCGGCCGAGATCTGGCCGCTTGAGATAGTCTTGACGACGGCCGGCGCGGCTTCCGACAGCGACGCTGTCGCGGCCGAGCGCATCGAGCGAGGCGATCAGGCCTGACGTGTCGAAGGCGGCGTGCACGGCATCGCGGGCCCGTGCATGGTCCAGAGTGAAATCGAGCAGCGCTTTCGTCGGCAGGCTCGCGCCGGCGCGTCCAAGCGCCACGCGCGCCGGCGTCAGCTTACGAAGATCATCGATCGACCGGAGCACCGGCTCGTTCATTGGGCTCACTCGGCGGGCACCGCGGCCTCGCGCAAGCGCACCGAATAGTTGGAGGCGTTCTGGTTGCCGCCTGTCGCCTCCTGCCCGAAGCGGATCAGGTGATGACCGACCAGGGCGGCAGCCAGCATGCCTTCGATGTCGCCCTTGCGGAGCCGCCGCAGCGCGAACTTCCAGAAGATTCTCCTGTAGTCACCGAGCACACCGAGCCGCCAGATCACGTTGCGCATCATGATCAGGCCGCGCCTGATGTTGGGCCAGGTCGCCTGCGTCGAGGCCGGCGGCTTCACGCGATTTGCGTAGGTGTAGTCGCATTGGTATTCGTAGCGTGCGAGCAGATTTTCCGGTGCGTAGACGACCTTCATGACGCGCTTCCACTCGCTGACCACGTGGTCGTAGGGCAACAGGAATTCGACATTGGAATCGCGGCTCTCGTCATGATTGAGCCGGTTCTCGCGCTCCAGCCGGTCCCACAGCGGCGTCTTGGGCAGCGCCTGCAGCAGGTTGATGGTCAGCATCGGGATCCTCGACTGCTCGACGAAGTCGATCAGCGCATCGGCGGTGTTGGGCTGATCGGTGTCGAGCCCCATGATGATGCCGGAGACCACCTCCATCCCATAGGAGTTGATCGTCTTAACGCCCTCCAGGATCGGGACCATCATGTTGTGGTCCTTCTGCATGGCCTTCAACGCGTCGGGATCGGGTGTCTCGATGCCGCAGAAGATGGTGATGAAGAACGCCTCCTGCATCTTCTCCAGGATCTCCGGCCGCTTGGCGATATTGAGCGTCGCCTCGCAGGCAAGCCTGGTCGGATAGCCGTGCTTCTTCTGCCATTCGATGATGTGCGGCAACAGTTCCAGCGTGGCCTTGCGGTTGCCGATGAAATTGTCATCGACAAAATAGACCGTATTGGTCGATCCGCCCTCGCGCAGCTTGTCGAGCTCGGCGATCACCTGCTGCGGCGTCTTGAGGCGCGGGTTGCGGCCATAGAGACCGGGAATGTCACAGAACTCGCATTGATAGGGACAGCCGCTGGAATACTGGATATTGGCCAGGAAATATTTATTGAGCTCGGCGAGCTCATAGGCCGGCACCGGAAACTCGGTCATCGGCAGGCGGTCGGCGGTCGTGAGCACGACCTGCCGCGCGGGCCGGGTGACGTCACGCGACAGCGTCGCAATCAGCGTATCGGTCGCATCGCCGAGTTCGCCGATATGCAGATAGTCGAAGTCGGGATAGTAATCCGGGCAGGCGCTGACCGAGGGGCCGCCAAGCACGACCGGCAGATCATGCTCGTGCGCGCGGCGGCAGATGTCGTTCATCTGCTTGCGCTGGATATGCATGCCGCTGACGAAGACGGCTTCCGCCCACTCGAAGTCGTCCCGGGTCAGAGCACGGATGTTCTCGTCGACGAAACGGACCTGCCAGTCTGCCGGCAGATAGGCCGCGATCAACAACAGCCCCTGCGGCGGCATCAAGGCCTGCACGCCGTCGGTGAGCGGATAGGCATACTCCCAGGTCGCGAAAGCCGACGTGTAGCGCGGGAACGCCAACAATATACGGCGAGCCGTTTTGATACCCTCAGCTCTCATCGACTTCCTCTACAATCTCGCAAACCTGGTTCAGGCGCTGACGCGACGCTTGATGGCCGAGGTTGGGCCCAAAATTGCTCAACATTGTGACGGTCACATCCATCAGACGCCAGTTGCCAGGGTTAGGTTCATTGGTTCAGACGGCAGCGCTCCGGTTCAAATCGCTCTCGCGATCAGGCGGGAGGCGAAATCGGGCAACCGGCCGGCATCGGGAGTCAGGCGGAACGCGGAATCGGCCAGACCGTTGCGCACCAGCCAGTCGTCGAATTCGGGCGCGCGCCGGAGGTTGAAGACGTCGCGGACATAGAGCGCGTCATGGAACGAGGTCGATTGGTAGTTCAGCATGACATCATCCGCGCCGGGCACGCCCATGATGAAGTTGACGCCGGCCGCTGCAAGGAGGGTCAGGAGATTATCCATGTCGTCCTGATCGGCTTCGGCATGATTAGTGTAGCACACATCGACGCCGAGCGGCAGGCCGAGCAATTTGCCGCAGAAGTGATCCTCAAGGCCCGCACGGATGATCTCCTTGCCGTCATAGAGATATTCCGGCCCGATGAAGCCGACCACGCTGTTGACAAGCAAGGGATCGAAGGCGCGCGCCACCGCATAGGCCCGCGCCTCGCAGGTCTGCTGGTCGACGCCGTGATGGGCGTCGGCCGACAGCGCCGAGCCCTGCCCGGTCTCGAAATACATCAGGTTCTCCCCGACCGTGCCCCGCCGCAGCGCCCGCCCCGCCTCATGCGCCTCCTTGAGGAGCTTCAGGTCGACGCCGAACGATCGGTTGGCTTTCTCCGTGCCCGCGACCGACTGGAACACGAGGTCGACCGGAAAACCCTGGTTGATCAGTTGAAGGGTTGTGGTGACATGGGTCAGCACACAGGCCTGGGTCGGGATCTCGAGCCGCGCGATCAATTCGTCCAACAGACGCAGCAGGGTGCCGATGGTCGCGGGATCGTCGCTTGCCGGATTGATGCCGATGCAGGCGTCGCCCGATCCGAGCAGGAGGCCATCCAGGATCGAGGCCGTGATGCCCTTGGCGTCGTCGAACGGATGGTTCGGCTGCAGCCGCACGCTCATCCGCCCTGCCAGCCCGATGCTGTCGCGGAAGGCCGTGGGGTTGCGACATTTTTTCGCAGCCAGAATGAGGTCCTGGTTGCGCATCAGCTTGGACACTGCGGCGGCCATCTCCGGTGTGATGCCGCGCGACAATGTCTTCAGGCCCTCCGTGCTTGCCGCGTCCGACAGCAGGAAGTCGCGGAACTCGCCGACCGTCATGGCGGCAACCGGCGCGAAGGCCGACCTGTCGTGACTATCCAGGATCAGGCGGGTGACTTCGTCGGCCTCGTAGGGCACGACCGCCTCGTCGAGGAACCGGCTCAGGGGGATGTCGGCCAGCGCCATTCGCGCCGCGATCATCTGCTCGGAGGTCTCGGCGGCGATGCCGGCGAGCCGGTCTCCGGACCGCGGCGGGGTCGCCTTGGCGAGCAGATCACGCAGGCTCTCGAACACATAGCTCGTGGCCGCGATGGTATGGCGATAGGCCATGAGGGGATGGATCCTCAAATCATCAACGGCCGAGCCTAAAGGGAGCCACGCGCCCTGTCCCGCATTTTTGCCGACGTCCGCGAGGCTTCTCAAGCTTCAGGCAACATATTGATTTCACAAGGCCATTTCGAAAAGTTGCAGAGCGGTAAAATTCGCGCATTAAGACTTTATCCATCCAGGTCAGGCACAATCGGCAATCGGCTGATGCAGGCTCACGGGGGAGCAGGCTGGCGCGAGACCCCAACCGCCGAAAAGTGTCATCATGAACATCTTTTCCCGCCTCTCGCTTGCAGCGAGGCTGTATTCGATCTTTGTCTTGCTCGCGGTGCTGACCGCGGCAATCGCGACCCTGTCCGATTACAACAGCCGACGAGGCATTGATCTCACGGCCGCCATCGAGCGTGCCAATTCCGCCGCCATCAATGTCGAGCGGGTCAATTCGCTGGTTTATGCCGTGGTGATGGAATCCCGCGGCGTCTACATGTCGACCGACCCGGCCGTGGTGAAGAAATTCGGCGACGGGCTGCTCAAATTCAACGACCAGATCCTCGACGTGGTGCGCAAGTGGGAAGGCATCGTCCAGGCCGACGATGCCGAGCAATTTGCGACCTTCAAGAAGCGCATCGAGCAGTTCGTCGACTTCCGCAGAGAGTTGGTTCGCCGCGCCTATGAGATCAGCCCCGCGGCAGGCCGCGAATGGGGCGACAATGACGCCAACCGCGCCGTGCGATCGGCGCTCAACAAGGACCTCGAGGCGCTGTCCAAGGTCTATGCCCAGCGCGGCGCGCGGATCTCGGCCGATACCGAATTCAACCGCACCCTCTCCTTCGTGCTGACCTGTCTTGGCGGCCTCGCCCTGCTGCTGGTCGTGATCGGCGTGGTCATCATCGCGCGCTCGATCGCGCGGCCGCTGTCGGCGATCACCGCGACCATCAAGCGGGTGGCTGAAGGCGAAGATCATGTCGAGGTGCCGCACAGCGAGCGCGGCGACGAGATCGGCGCGCTGGCACGCGCCATTCGCATCTTCCAGGAGGCGATGCAGCGCAACCGCAATCTAAATGCCCA
>Ga0209062_1000532_pt1 | contig 108403 bp, 87 predicted proteins | sample Coa_R2_2_FD_187158 | JGI IMG/M metagenome (GOLD analysis project Ga0209062, IMG submission 187158) | Surface soil microbial communities from Centralia Pennsylvania, which are recovering from an underground coalmine fire - Coalmine... | ecosystem: Environmental > Terrestrial > Soil >...
ATCACCTTCACAGCCTATACCTCCTCGAATGAGGTCGACTGGGTTCCCATTGCCGGGTCAAGAGTGAGCTTGAACCTGGGGGCCAGCGTGCTGGCTGGGCTGGCGGTTGCCTCGCACAATCCGCAAGCCCTCAGCACGGCGACCTTTGATCGGCTCCAGATTTATCCCCAGGCCGTAGGGCAGATCAATTCCAATCCCCAGGCCAGCGCGGGAATTTTTCTCGCAGAGCATGTTCCATTTACAACAGACGATAAAAGGAGGAGCGCATGAACAAGAAGACAGTGCCCACCATATATCCGAGAACTATCGAAGAATGGCTGAGCCAGCTAGGGAGCGGCAAAGTCTCGCGCCGCCGGTTTATCGCCCAATTAACAGCAGCGGGTGCTTCGGCAACAGCGCTGGCAACGCTGCTGGCAGCATCCCAGCAGTCAGGCCAGGCAGCGGCGGTGCCCCAACCAGCTTCACAGACACCCACCGAGCAGCAGAATCTGCAACTGCATGACACACATCTTGCTCAACAGCAGCAACGCTTTCATCCCCCTTCAGACAACCAGCAAACACCTCCAGCTAATCAGTCTGGTTCTGGCAGGCTGAACCCCCATATCGCATCCCAGATTGAAAGCCGGGTGAGCGCTATCATGGAGGATTACCACGAAGACGCAGTGGTGGAGGATATGCTGGTTGGTGTCCCGCTCGTAGGGCGCGCGGCTATCGCTCATCGAAAGCGAGCGGAGTTTTCCAGCGTGACCGGCGCCCGCATTGAGATCAACCGGCGCTTTGCCTATGGGGATCAGGTGGTTGCCGAATGGACAGCCAGCGGGATACATACTGGGGACTTCTGGGGCTTTCCTGCCACCGGACGCCCCTTCAGCATTCACGGGCTGATGGTCGTGACACGCCGCGACGGGAAAATTGTGAAAGAATCGCTTTACTATGATGCCGCCGATGTGCGCCGCCAATTGACACGAGCATAGAGGCAGCAATGGGAAGAAGGGAATTGAACAACGATGGAAAAAGAAACTCAACTTTTGAGCGCAGATACTGTCGATACCCGCCTGCATCTGGTGGCAGAAGGCTTCTCGTTCCCCACCAGCCTGACCTTTGACGAGGCAGGGAATGCTTATATAGCTGAGGCAGGGCTTCCATTCGATGGGGCAAGAGTGGGCGGGCGCATCTGGCGCGTGGCGCGTGATGGAAGCAGCATTCCTTTGCTTGACGATCTCAGGCCGCCAGTCAATGGGCTGACCTTTTATCAAGGCAGCCTCTATATCTCCGAGGGAGGGCATCCAGCACAGATCAGCCGTCTTGGCCTGGATGGGCAGCGGAGCGTTATTCTTGATGGCCTGCCAGGGCCAGGAAACTACCATACCAATATGGTTGCTTTCGGTCCAGATGGCAATCTCTATTTCAGCCAGGGAGCCATGACCAATACAGGCATCGTGGGGCTTGACGCCTACGAGTTGGGCTGGCTGCGTCGACTGCCCCACGCGCACGATCTGCCGGGCTATCCTGTAACTCTGACAGGTATCAACGCTGTTACCGCCGATCCTCTCAGCCCGGAGGCGGACGCGAAAGCCTGTACTGGCGCCTTCAGCCCTTTTGGCGTCAGGACAGAGCCAGGCCAGCGTATTGAGGCACAGCTTCCCTGCACGGCGGCAATCATGCGCTGCCGACCCGATGGGAGCCAGCTTGAGCTGGTTGCCTGGGGTCTACGCAATGCCTATGGGCTGGGTTTCTTGCCTGATGGGCGGCTGCTGGCCGTCGATCAGGGGGCTGATGATCGCGGTAGCCGCCCGGTGGGCAACAGCCCTGATCTTCTCTATGAGGTACGCCAGGGAGCGTGGTACGGTTGGCCCGACTTCATCGGCGGGGAGCCAATTACCGATGAGCGCTACGCGCCTACACGTGGGGATAAGCCAACCTTCGTGCTGGCAAATCATGGCGAACTGCCTCCTCCCGAACGCCCCCTGCTGCGCTTTCCGCCGCACGCGGCGGCGGTGAAGTTCGCTGCCGCGCCGGACGATCTCCCGGTATGGGGCGGTCAGCTCTTCATTGCGCTCTTTGGCGACGAAGCCCCGATGACCGCGCCACCAGGGCCGCGCGTCGGGCGATCAGTGGCGCGCATCGATCCAGCGGATTGGACGCTGCATCCGCTTGTCGGTGAGCCTCTGGCGCGGCCAATTGATGTGCGGTTCGATCCGCTGGGCGGTTCGCTGTATATTCTCGATTTCGGCGAATTTGAAATGGATGCCAGGCAGGGTGTGGTAGCAAAGGCCAGAAGTGGGAAGCTCTGGCGGCTTGATATTCAGGCGGAAGAGGCAAGCCACGCTTGAGACGCTCACCCACCAGAGCCAGTGGGGGCTTGATGGGGGGCAATAGCTCCCCAGCCCCAGAGCTGGCCTGGCCGGTTGTGGGGTCATTTGGCGCGCCCGGTCTAGTGTTCAGCATGTCTCCCATGCGCTGTTACCTCTCACTCTTTCTGGGTCCGGCAAACCATTGACGGCTCTCTGTTGCCTCGCTATAATGCCAGATAAGGTGTCCTTCAACGATTGGCTTTTTTCCAGGGCCAGTCTCCCCGCTTCTACGTGCGAGCGTGAGCATCCGCATCAGTCTCGCGCTGATGCGCCCACAGGAGGTCAGCAATGTCACAGGCTGAATCTGCCGTCGATGGACAAGATCGAAGCACGATCCAGTGGAGTTATGTGAGTGGTACCAGCACCAGGCCGCTGCTGGGCATGACCATCGGCGATGCGTTCGATCAAACCGTCGCCCGTTTCCCAGAGCGCGAGGCGCTGGTCGTGCGCCAGCAGCATCTGCGTTACACCTGGGCACAATTGCGCCAGGAAGTCGACCGCTGCGCGCGCGGCCTGATGGCGCTGGGCATCCAGAAAGGGCAGCGCGTGGGCATCTGGGCGCCCAACCGCGCCGAATGGACCATCACCCAGTTTGCCACTGCCAAGATTGGCGCTATCCTCGTGAACATCAACCCCGCCTATCGCCTGCATGAACTGGAGTACGCGCTTAATCAGTCGACCTGCGCGGCACTTGTCTTCTCTCCGAACTTCCGCACGACGAACTATATCGAGATGGTGCAGAGCCTCTGCCCGGAGTTGGAACGCTGCGCGCCGGGGGAGCTTGATGCCAGGCGCCTGCCCCATCTACGCCACGTCATCCGCATGGGCGAAGAGCGCACGCCGGGCATGTGGAGTTGGGGCGAGGTGATGGACCGCGCCAGCGAGGTGACGCCAGAGCAACTGGCCGCGCGCCAGGCAGAGCAAGAGTTCGACGATCCCATCAACATTCAGTACACGTCTGGCACAACGGGCAACCCCAAAGGCGCGACGCTGAGCCATCACAACATCTTGAACAATGGCTATTTCGTCGCTGAACTCCAGGGCTTCACAGAAGCAGATAGGCTATGTATACCTGTCCCGCTCTACCACTGCTTCGGGATGGTTATGGGCAATCTTGGCTGCATGACGCACGGCGCCACAATGGTCTATCCTGCCGAGACGTTTGACCCCGCCGCCGTGCTGGAGGCGGTCCAGGAAGAACGCTGCACCTCACTCTACGGCGTGCCAACGATGTTCATTGCCGAACTGGCCTACCCCGACTTTGCTACATATGACCTCAGTTCGCTGCGGACCGGCGTGATGGCCGGGTCGCCCTGTCCCGTGCAGGTCATGCGCCAGGTGATTGACCTGATGCACATGAAAGATGTGGAGATTTGCTATGGCATGACCGAAACCAGCCCGGTCTCGTTCCAGACGCATCTGGACGATCCCATTGAGAAACGGGTGGGCACCGTCGGGCAGATTCATCCACATGTCGAGGTAAAGATCGTTGATCCGGCCACTGGCAAGGTCGTGCCGCGCGGTGAGAAGGGCGAGCTTTGCACGCGCGGATACTCGGTGATGCTGGGCTATTGGGATAACGAGGATGCCACCCGCAAGGCGATTGACGCAGCCCGCTGGATGCACACTGGCGATCTCGCCACGATGGACGCAGATGGCTATGTGAATATCGTCGGGCGCATCAAAGATATGGTCATTCGCGGCGGCGAAAACGTCTACCCACGCGAGATCGAGGAGTTCTTGTACACACATCCCAAAATCAGCGATGTGCAGGTCATCGGCGTACCCGACGAGAAATATGGGGAAGAGTTGATGGCCTGGGTCAAGCTGAAGGAGGGCCAGACTGCCACGCCAGAGGAACTGACGGCCTTCTGTCGCGGGCAAATCGCCAGCTTCAAGATTCCACGCTATTGGAAGTTCGTTGATGCCTTCCCCATGACTGTCACCGGCAAGATTCAGAAGTTCATTATGCGTCAGCAGTCTATCGAGGAATTGGGTCTGCAAAAGGCAGCCAGCATCAAGACTGCTTAGCAGCGTAAATATCAGAGAGGGCCAGTCGCCAGTTGCAAGGGTTGGCTGGCCCTCTCTATACCTCTACCTCAATCCCCCATTAGCAGCTAATGTGTGAAGATTTGCTTGATTGTCCGGTTGATCGCTGACCAGATGGGTTGGACCACTGATTTGCCCTCCGCATGGCCGTAATAGGCATACATCGGCACGCCCAACACGTATTGATGGAAATCGCTGGATTTCAGGCCCCTGGCGAAGCTGGCTAGCTGGACAACCTGGCTGATCGTCAGGCTGGTGAGAACACTGCCCTGCAAATCAGCAGCAAGCTGGTCTAAGTTCCCCAGGATTGAGGAATCATTCAGCTTCTTCTTCAACGCGACCAGCACCGACTGCTGGCGCGCGGCTCGCCCAAAATCACCAAGCAGGTCCGAATGCCGCGAGCGCACATAATCGAGCGCTGCCTGCCCATCCAGATGCTGCGGACCTGCTGGAATGTAGAGCCGCTGATAATCAAAAGGGTTACTGTTATTCATATCCTTGGGGTAGGCATCATCCACAATCGGATGCAAGACATCCACATCGACGCCGCCCAGCGTATCGATCACTTTCACAAAGCCATCCAGCCCCACCCAGGCGTAGGCGTTGATAGGAATGCCAAAATCTGCCTCAATCGTCGCGGCAGTGTGCGCGAAGCCATGTAATTTTTTATCCAACGTATTCGAGGCATTGTCTGTTTCCACGTTGGAGATCTCGTCCAGCTTATAGCAGCACACCCCGCTGTCGGTAGTAAGCCACATGTCGCGGGGGATGGACACCATCGTCACCTTTTGACTTGCAAGATCAACGCGCACCACCATGTCCGTCTGTGTCAATACAGCGCCGCTCTGAAACTTGGCGTCATTATCGCTGCCAAGCAAGAGCAAATTAAAATGATCGATACTTGAAAGATCACCTGGCAGGGCTGTACCCTGCGGTCCGGCATGCCGGACCAGCGGAAGCGATTGAGAGGTGCTGCTCTTCAGCAGGGCATACACGCTGTAATACTTGAACGCTGCAAACGACGCTACCGAAGCAAGGGTCAGCAGGAAAGAAGCCACCAGGCACAGGATGAGGGCCTTGCACCGACGGCGAATAAGGGCTTCTCCTGGCTGAAATTGGCTGGGCATGCGCGCAGGGCGTGGCAAGTGCTGCCTCCCTTCACATCGGGGGTGATTATTGCTCAATCTGGGATTTAGAAGCAAAGCTCTCTGGAGCAGGAGCCGTGCCAGCTAAAGCTCAGTAGCCCGGCCCCTATCGATCCGCTCGCGCCAGGGTGAACCAGACGCAGGTGCCTTTGCCGGGGGTGCTTTCCACGCCAACGCTGCCGCCATGCGCCTCGACAATGGCCTTGACAATCGCCAGGCCCAGACCGCTGCCGCCGGTAGCAGCGCTGCGCGAAGGATCAGCGCGGTAGAAGCGGTCAAAGATGCGCTGGGCGTGTTCGGCGGCAATGCCTGTGCCAGTATCGCTGACCATCACACGCAGATAGCTATTCTCAGGGGTCACGCTGACGCTGATTGTGCCGTCTCTGGGGGTATAGCGCAAGGCATTATCGAGCAGATTCAAGAACACCTGCGTCAGCTTATCGGTATCAGCAAGCGCCAGCGGCGTCCCCGGATCAATCAGGTTGCGAGCGCAGACGCCCTTCGCTTCAAACTCCGGCTGGAGAACGGCCAGCGTCTCGTCCACCAATGCCCCAAGCTGCAACGGTGCCAGGTCCAGCAGCACCCTGGGCGACTCCACCCGCGAGAGATGGCCGAGATCATCAACCAACCGGCGCAAGCGCACCACCTCTTTGGCGATAATGCGCAGCGTCTCCTCGCGCTGGTGTTCATCCTGGATGACGCCATCCACCAAGGCTTCGGTGAAGCCCTGAATGGCTGTCAGCGGCGTCGCCAGGTCGTGCGAGACGTTCGCGGCCAATTCGCGGCGCAGCGCCTCCTGGTGGCGCAGTTCGCCCACATCGCGCTCCAGCGCCGCAGCCATCTCGTTAAACGCTTCCGCCAGACGGCCCACCTCGTCTTTGGTCCGCACGCGCACCCGCTGGCTATATTCCCCGGCGGCCATCTGTGTGGCGGCCTGAGTCAACTGTGCCAGCGGGCGTGTGACACTGCGCGAAAGCAGCATCCCTAACAAGGCCACCAGCAGCGCCGTGCCCAACACGGTCAGCAAGAGTACCTGCACTACGCTGGACCCAAAGAGCGGTGTCCCAGGATTTAACCGGATGACTTCCAGCGCCAGGGCGCCCACCACTCGCCCCGATGGCTGGGCATCGGCGCGAATCGGCGCAGCGACAAAAGCGCGCGCATCCACATCAAACGGCAGGAAGGTTTGTTGCTCACTGGGAAGCGTTCCGCGCACCTCCTGGCCTTTCAGCGCCTGCATCAGCGCGCCCTGGATGATACTAATCACCTGGGGGTCTTGATCTGGCCCATTCGCAGGCGGGCGGAGAATTATCTGGCCGTTGGCATCCACCAGCCAGAGTGTACTGGGAGCGCGATACCTGGCATTGGGAAAGTCACCGAAAACGGCTTGTCTGAGGTCGCCACCATTTGCAGTATAGGCCCTGCCTAACTGGCTGGTCAATTCGCCGACCTGGACGCTCAGTTGATTTTGCTCAAAGTGGCTGAAATTGACCACAACCGCGATGACAGCAGCCAGCGAGATAGCAGCGATAGCAAAGAGCGCCACAAGAATATAGCCTACAGCAAACTTTGCGCGCAGGCTGCGCAATCCTGGGCGCCTGGCCCAGAGGCTGGCGAAAAATGATTTGGGGCGTTTCAATCGGGACATCTCTGCCTGTACCGCCGCTAGGACGCGGGAATCTGAAACTTATAGCCCACGCGCCAGACCGTTTTAATATAGCGTGGATTGCCGGGGTCGCGCTCAATCTTCTTGCGGAGCGTGCCGATATGCACATCGACCGTGCGCCCATCGCCCAAATAATCATAGCCCCAAACGCGGCTCAACAGTACATCGCGGGTAAAGACGCGATCTGGCGCGCTCGCCATCAGCACCAGCAGGTCAAACTCTTTGGGCGTCAGGTCCACTGTATGGTCCTCCACCTCCACGCGCCGCGCCGGAATAGTCACCGTCAGCCCAGGATAGCGCAGTGTTTCGCCAGGCGCGCCGTTAGAGCCACTAGCTGGCTCGCCCGCCGCATCGCCGGGCAACGAACGCCGCAGGACAGCGCGCACCCGACTCACCAGTTCACGCGGGCTGAAAGGCTTGGTAATATAATCATCCGCGCCCAGTTCCAGGCCCTGAATACGATCCTCTTCTGATTGGCGCGCCGTTAGCATCAGCAAAGGCGTGTTGGCCCAGGAGCGAATGCGGCGACACACTTCCAGCCCATCCAGTCCTGGCAGCATCAGGTCCAGGATTACGAGCTGCGGGCGCTCGCGGGCATGCAGTTCCAGGCCGGTGATGCCATCGCTGGCCGCCAGCACGCGATAGCCTGCCTGCTCCAGATACAACCGGAGCAGGCGGACAATCGCATCTTCATCTTCGATGATGAGCAATAACTCGCCAGACATCATTCAACCCGCAGTGCAGTAATAGGGTCAAGCCGCGATGCACGCCAGGCCGGATACAGCCCAAAGAGAATGCCCACCAGCGCGGCGACGCCAAAGGCCAGTGCCACCGAGAAGGGGGTGATGAGGTGAGGGATGTTGCCCAGGTTGCTCAATTCCAGCGACGCTATCACCCCTATCCCGATACCGATCAACCCACCAGCCGCGCTCAGGATCACCGCCTCGATCAGAAACTGGGTAAGAATATCGCGGCGACGCGCCCCAACGGCCATACGAATGCCAATTTCGCGGGTGCGCTCGGTCACTGACACCAGCATGATATTCATAATGCCGATGCCACCAACCACCAGCGAGACTGCCGCTACCCCAACCAGCAAGAACGTGAGTGTTGTCGCAATCCCCTGCACAGTCTGAATGATCTGATTCTGGTTGCGAATCGTGAAATTGTCTGTGCCGCCCGGCGCGATGTTATGGCGCTGCTCGAGTAACTGCTGGATGTCTGTCTGCACCTGATTCACCGCATCAGCGCTGGTGGCCTGCACTGCAATCTGATTGACAAACTGCTGATGGGAGAGCCGCTGCTCTGCTGTACTGAAGGGTACATAGATTATATCATCAGCATTTCCGACAGTGCTGGCACCTTTCGTCGCCAGCACACCCACGACTGTGAACTGTTGACTGCCAATGCGAATTTTCTCGCCGACTGGATCAATCCCCAGCGGCACAAACAAGGTTTGATAGACGGTCTGCCCAATCACCGCCACCATGTTGCTCTGCGACTCATCGCCATCCGTGAAAAATGAGCCTTCGGCCATCGTCCAGTTGTCGATCTGCTGATAGGCGGGGTAGACCCCCTGTACCTGGGTCTGGGTATTCTGGTTCTGAAAGATCACCTGCCCGCGCACGGTGAGGATCGGGCTGACCCCAGCCACATTCGATACCTGGCTGGCGATGGCATCAGCATCAGCCTGGGTAAGCGACTGACCCGACCCAAGCCCCTGGCTCACGCCTCCCGCGCCCCGCTGGGCAGCGGGGATGATGGTGAGAACGTTCGGCCCCAACCCGGAGAGCCGGGAACTGGTGGCGGCGCTGGTGCCCTGGCTAATCGAAATCATCACGATGACTGCGCCCACTCCAATGATAATGCCCAAAGTGGTCAGCAGTGAGCGCAGGCGATTCGCAGAGAGGGCCTCAAGCGCGCTGACAAAGCTTTGAACGATGGAGGCACCGCTGCGATGAGCCGTTTTCTTACGCCGCTTCCGCATACCAGGCAATGAAAGCTGCTCAGGCAGCATCTTCGTGCTGTGCCCATTGCTCAAAGGGCTTGTTAAAGGGTTGGTTGCAGCCCTTCGTGAAGATGGCCTCAATGGAGGCAGCGGCCTGGTTACGGGGGCAGCCCTGGGCAGCGCCTCTGCTGGCGCTTCCTCTGGCATATATGCCTGCTCAGGTTTGCTGAAAGGATTCTTCATAACGACGCCTCCGTCTCGATGCTTGGGAGCTGAGCCAGTTCGCCGATGGCGTTGCGTGGCGATGGATTGAGGCTATCCTGGATGAGCAGCCCATCACGAAAGATCACATGACGGTGACAATAGGCCGCTATATCTGGCTCATGTGTGACCAGCACGATGGTCAGGCCATGCTCATTCAATTCCTGCAAAATTGCCATGATCTCCACACCTGTCCGGCTATCCAGGTTCCCAGTCGGCTCATCAGCCAGCAGGATGGACGGACGATTGACCAGCGCCCGCGCAATCGCCACGCGCTGCTGCTGGCCGCCCGACATCTCTACAGGCCGATGGTGAAGGCGCTGGCCCAGGCCAACTGCTTCCAGCGCCTTCCGCGCCCGCCTGCGCCGCTCTTTCGCTGGAACACCCGCGTAGACCAGCGGCAGCATCACATTGCTGAGCGCGCTGGCCCGCGAGAGCAAGTTAAAGCTCTGGAAGACAAAGCCTATCTTGCGATTGCGCACGGCGGCAAGTTGATCTGCGCTCATGCGCCGCACGGCAATCCCATCCAACAGATAGGTGCCGCTGGATGGGCGGTCCAGGCAGCCGAGCAGGTTCATAAACGTAGTTTTGCCCGACCCTGACGGTCCCATCACGGCAACAAACTCGCCCCGCTGAACTTCAAGCGAGACGCCGCGCAGGGCATGCACAACCGTCTTGCCCAGATAGTAATCTTTCTTCATCTTGGAGACCAGGATCACCGGAGGCTTTTCCAGCACCGGGTAATCCTGAAGGGTATCGCCAGACGTAACCATTGCTTGTTCTCCTGGTGTGGTCATGGCTCACCCTCCTCCGCCGCCACCACCACCGCCGCCACCACCACCGCCGCCACCACCGCCAAAGCCTCCGCCGCCAAAGCCTCCGCCGCCACCAAAGATACCAGCACCGCTGGTCCCAGAACTGCTAGAAGACGTGCTGGTCGCACCTACCTGGCCGCTGACGATCTGTTCACCTTCAGTTAAGCCAGAGAGAACTTCGGTGTTGGTCCCATCCGTCAGGCCGGTGAAGATGATTTTCGGGGTCAGATTTCCGTTCTGCATCACCACCACAAAGCCTGCCGTCCCTTGCGGGGTCTGGGAGCCGGAATTCTGGAGCGCATTTGCCAGCAGCGAGCGTATCTGGCTGCGGTCCAGCTTGCCCGATGTCAGCAGGCTTTGCGCAAAGCTGATCGCCTTGTTCGGCACCAGCAGCACGCCAATGCGTTCCTGGGTGGTAATGGTGAGGCTTGCCGTCATATCCGGCAGCAGCGCATCCCCATTCAGGCTATGCGTATCGACAGTCACAGTGACGGGATACGTGACTACATTGGATGTTGTTTGTCCATTCGGAGAAACCGATGTAACCGTGCCATAGAAGGTGGCAGATGGATAGGCCGGGACGGTGAACTGCGCCGACTGCCCAACTTTCACGCTGCTAATATCAGCCTCGTTGACCTGGGCTGTAATCGCAAGCTGGGTCAGGTCTTCCAGCACGATAAACGCAGAGCCACTGCTTGAACTACCGCCGCCGCCAACCTGGGCACCCACCACACCATTGATGCTGATGATCGTTCCGGCAGCAGGGGCCGTCATCACGGCATTTGCCAGATTATCTTTGGCCGTTTGCAGATTCGAAAGGGCTACTTCATATGACGACCAGGCGGAGTTCACCTGCTCCTGGGCCTGATCTATCGCCTGCGTGCATTGATCCTGTGTTTTTGATGTTGCAGGCGGCGTGGCTGTTGTGGGGCAGGGATCATTTTGCGCCTTGACATCCTTCAAATTAAGCAGCGCGTTCTGATAATTCGTCCAGGCCGAATCGACTTGTGCCTGGGCCTGATTCACGGCGTCATTGAGTGAAGTGGGATCAATCTTCGCCAGCACCTGCCCTGCCTCGACTTGCTGGCCTACCCCAACATCCAGTTCGATCAATTTCCCAGAAGTTGGAAAGTTCAGATCATAGGTGGCCGATGATTCAATCGGCCCGGTTGCCGATACAGTCAATGCCAGGTTGCCGGTCGTGATAGAGCTAAAGAGATACTGCGGCGCCTGAGAGGCCGATAAGCGCTGGCGAATAAATAGCCCACCTGCTACAAGCGCCACTACAATGATTACTGCTGCTCCGATGAGCAACACGCGACGACGACGCGAGCGAGGCTGTCCCAACTCTTCATCATCAGCATCCTCATCTTCCAGCCAGCGAGCAAAAGATGTTCCCGTCGTTTGCGCCATACAACATTGCACTCCTTTTAGAATCTTTTTAAGAACACCATACCCCTCTGAATTATTGGCTGGTGGGCAAAGCGAGCAAGATTGTGATTGACTGGGCATCAACACTGCCATTTTTCTGAGCCTGGCCTATCACTCGCACCGCCTGGTTGATTTTGAGATCGCTCGTCTTTCCGGCAGCAATCTTGGAATACACGGTTGTGCTATCCAGAGTCACGGTGAAAACCGTCCCATTCGTGGCCTTAATCGTCAATGTTTGCCCAAGCACGCTGACGACTGTGCCGGTCAACAGCTTTGCTCCAGTGGGCAAGCCGCCCTGTGTGCCACCGATGCCGCCGTTGCCACCACCCGCGCCCGCCCCATTGCCCCTGACAGGCGTGGGGCATCCAGCCGGTTCAGGAGTGACAGTACCCCTGCCACCTCTGCCACCACCGAAACCACCGCCAGTCCCGCCCCCGGCTCCGCCGCCAGTGCTGCCAGCCGCCCTCCCAGTCAGCAGTACCACCACTGCGCTATAGGTGCCGTTGGTATTGTCTTTCACCTCTACCTGGATCAGTTCCCCATCCTGCACATCGCTCTGAGCAGCCACCTGCTGCTCTGTTACGCGCGTCCTGCTTGATAGGCTCACCATAACTGGGCCGCTCGTCGTCTGCACTGTCATCTGGCTGCTGCTGAGCGCCGTCACCGTCCCAACAACTTGCTTGAATTGCGCCAGTGTTGTGGATGGGCAGGTTGGAGTTGGCGAGATAGCATCACTGGCCGATGTGGAACTGGCCGCACAACCCGCAAACGCCAGGCCGATTAGCAGTGCAACGGAGCCTGATGGAAGAAAGCGCTTGTATATCATTGAAACCTCCATGTCCCCCTGCTCCCGGAAGAACAACGAGGGAGGATTAGCCATCAGAACTGTACAACGCCAGCATCAGGAAAAAATCGCCAATTTGCAAAAAATCTGTAAAAAAAGCGAAACGTACTACTGAAGCCATCGCTCGTTCACTATTGTGATACTATCTACACGCAAACCGGCTAGCATCTGGAATAACTTGCCACCCTTTTGGGGGTGCCGTATATGAAGAAAGCGAACATCAGCTATGACCGATAACCCGATGCGTCCCAACCCGCAAGAGCCGCCTCGTGACGATAGATGGGAAAGGAGCAGCACTCCAGGTCCACAGTCCCTCTCATCTGGCAGGCTCCCTGCTGATGATCTTCCTCGCACGGATGGCCCACGACCGGCCAATAAGCCCGCTGGCATCACCCAGATGAAGACCAGCCCAAAACGTCCGCCCGCGAAACATCACTGGAAGCGCATTACGCTGATCGCTGCGCTGGCAGTGATCGTGCTGAGCGGCGTGCTGGGTATTGGTGGCTATTTTGGTCTCTACGCGCCTGCCCGCCAGCTTGCTGATGATGGCGCGCAGCACCTGCAAAGCGCGCAGAGTCTCCTCAAGCAGCTTGTTCAGCACCCGCTGGCGCAGAAAACCATCATGGATGCGCGCGATGAATTTAGCGCTGCCGAAAATGACTTTGATGGGGTCAACTCGCGCCTGAACGTGTTGAGTCCTTTTCTGGGGCTAATTGGCTTTGTCTCAGGCCGCAGCGACGAAATCCAGTCTTATGTGCATCTGGCACGGATGGCGCTTGATCTTTCCAGGGCAGGCCATCAGGCGCTGGATACCGCCCTCTTCCTGATTGACCGCGAGAGCAATGCCTTTCAAGCCCCAGGCGGCTCAACTGCCAGCGCCGGACCTGGCGCGGCGCCGGATGCCGCAGACATTGGGCAACCCGCCAATGGTCTCACGATGGGCAATATTGCCCAGATGCAGCAAACCGCGAGCAGCGTGATAGGGCTGGTTGACGACGCCTGGAATGAAGTGCAAAGTGTTGACCTGAATGCTCTGCCAGCGAATCCATCTATCCAGGCAGCCGTCACGCTCTTCCGCAGCAATTATCCCGGCTTGCGTCAGCTTCTTACTAACCTTCAGGCAACTTTCGCCAGCGCGCCAGCGCTCTTTGGTATCGATCATACGACGACATATCTGGCGGAATTGATGGATACGAGCGAGCGACGCGGCAGCGGCGGCTTCATTACCGCGTATGGGCTGATGGGCGTTGAGAATGGACAACTTGGTTCTTTCACGCTGCAAGATACCTATCTGCTTGATACGCCCTATCAGGCCACGCATGCAACGCCAATTCCTGCAAATGATGCCTGGTTCACTGTGACCAAGAATTGGGGCCTGCGCGATTCCAATCTAGAACCCGACTTCCCCACCGACGCCAAAGCTGCCGAGCAGCTTTATGCCGCTGAGGGCGGCGGCGCAGTTGATGGCGTGATTGCCTTCACCTCGCTGTTTATCCAGCATATTCTTACGTATACTGGCCCAATCCAGATTCCTGAGCTGAATCTATCGGTCAGCAGCGGGAACTTTGTCACGGTGCTGCATCAGTATCAACTGCCGCGCAGCAAAGGCGACGCGGTGGCACAAAGCGAGTTGAGCAGTCCCAACGCGCAGTTTCCGGCGCTGCTGAGCAAGTATCTGCTGGCGAAGCTGCGCCAGGTTAACGCGGCAACAACACTGGCTATCCTCCAGGCGGCAGTGGTGGGATTGAGCACCAAAGATGTCCAGTTGTACGTGAATAACAGCCAGGCGGAACAAACGCTGCTTCAGGCAGATAAAGCCGGAGCTGTGCAGGCACCTTCTGGCGATGCGCTCTTTGTCGTCGATACCAACATATCTGCTAACAAAGCCAACGATAATATTGATGAAGTCATTCAGGATAATGTTGTGCTGGATGACCAGGGCAACGCCAACCACCATCTAGTGATTGCCTTCCACTGGAACCGCTCAGAACCAGTCTACGGCAGCAGCACCTACAGCGATTTTGTGCGCATCTATGTGCCCGCTACCAGCCAGCTTCTGGGCGATACCGGCTTTACGAATTTTGCTACCTCCAGCGCTTACCAGCGCACTGTCTGGAGCGGCACTTTCCAGCTTGTTTTCGGCCAGAAAATCTTGCTTACGCTCACCTACGTGGTGCCCAACGCGGTCCAGCAGCAGCAAGGCCAGTCGCATTACAGCCTGCTGGTGCAGCGGCAGGCATCCTCGCCACTGCCACAGTTGTCGCTGACTATCAGCCTGCCCCAAACGGCCAACCTGCTCCAGCACAGCAGCGATCTAGTCTATCCGAACAATACGCTGCAATTCCCCCAGCAGCCATTGGACCACGACAACACTTTTACTACCGATTATGATTGATATTAGCGTGCCATCGCAGCATAGAACGGCTCTCGGCGAGACGCCAGCACGCGCTCAAGTGCCTCGCAGGTGCGCCAGGGATCGCCACAGAGATTGAGCCGGAAGCCCAGCCAGGTGCTGCTGTGGTGATAGAAATACTCAGAGGTCATAAGTAATACACCACGCTCTCTGGCAATTGCCAGGCTATCCAGGACAGGCAGATACCGCCGCTCGATGCCCGCAAGCACATAGGGGCCAGAATCAACCGGCGAGAGCATGAAGCCATGCTGGCCCAGCAACTCGTTTGCTTTATCTCGATGTTGGCGGAAGCGCTCAATCAGCGCCTGTTTCCAGGCGCGCAGCGGGCCGATATGCCCGCTTTCATACTCCAGCAGCCAGGTCTGCCAGGTGTCCAGGTATGCCAGCGCCACCTCCTCGGCATTGCCTGCCAGCGATCCCACCAGCGACTCGCTCAGCTTTTCAATAGATCGCAGCAGGCGGACAGGCCCCAGCAGAAAGCTGGTCTTCAAGCCATTGAGCAGAAAGATTTTGCTGGGAGAGCGCAGCACCAGCGTCTTTGGCGGCAGATGGCCCTGATACCAGGGCAGATCGTGCTGCCAGTGCAGCCCCAGACGTGTCTCATCGAGCAGCGCCCAGGCATCCTCTGGCAGCGCAGCCAGAAGCTCCCGCACGTGCTGATGCGCATATTCGACGCCCAGCGAGTAGGCAGGATTGGTTAAGACCAACACCGACTGGCCCTGCTTCACAGCGTTGACAAGCCGCGCTGTATCCAGCCCGCCGGTAAAGAAATCGACGGCGGGTACAATCGTGACATCCAGACCCAGATGGCAACAGATGCGGACAGTCGCAAAATAGGTTGGCGCAGCGATTACTGCACGGCGCACGCCAGCGTCACGCAGCGCTGTCAGAGCAAGCAGCAAGCCTTGCGAGCTATTATGCAGCACAGCCACCTGCTCCGGCGCGAGCGCCACGCCATCAAAGCGCAGCCCGTGTCCCAAGACAGCAGCAGCCTGCTCTCTGGCGCGATACAAATCTTTGCCATAGGTATAGTGCCTTGGCCTGGGTCTGATTGCGGTCAGGCGATCCAGCAGCAATGCTGGTGGATCAATCGCCCTATCCTCTACCTCCCATCCTCCCAGCATCAGCGGTTCCCGGCCCGTTCTCTGCCTATAGATTTGTAACTCCTCAGTCACCTGGCTGAGATTGTCAGCTATTCCATCAGCAACCCGATATTCCATGAACTACACTGCCTCCTGCTTTATATTCGTGCAGCGCCGGCTTCCACCGGCGCTGCGAGGTACAGCCACTTCAAAAAAACCTTGTCACACGATATGGATGGTCACATGCTGCCAGCCGGTTGCACCGCTGGGCACGGTTCCACGTCTGGCCCCGGTCTGCAAAGTGCCGGTGCCATCGGTAGCTCGCACCACCAGTTGATAGGTCCCGCGCGCGGGCGGCGTCCACAGCCAGGTCCAGAAAACCCAACTCTGGTCGGAGAGCGGCGGCATAAGCGTCGCAGTATGCCAGGTCATGCCATCATCAGCACTCAATTCAACTTTTTGAATCCCCCGGATACCGGCAAAAGCGAACCCCGCGACCTGAACTGGACCCAATGGCGCGCTGCCGGAAGGTTGATTGATGCGGCTGGTAGTCGCCACCTGCGTAGAAGCCCAGCCCTGACTCTGATACAGCCCGCCAGTGTAGGGATGATCCACGACCTCAATGCGCGTCAGCCATTTGGGGCTTTGCTCACCATAGCGCCCCGGCACGACGGCGCGCAGCGGGAAGCCATGCCGATTCTCCAGCGGCGCACCGTTCATTTCCCAGGCCAGCAGCGCTCGCGCTTCCAGTAAAGCGGCCAGTGGCAGGCTATACTGATAGCCATCGACGCTGGAGAAAACGATGTACTTGCCGGTTGGGTCAACGCCGCCCGCCTCATCCAGCACGGTCTTTAGCAAGACACCTTTCCACTCCGCTGTGCTGATTAGATGACTGCCAACGCCATTGGCGATACATTCAAAAGTCACGATGCGCTTCTCGCTGGGCAGGGCACGCACCTGATCGTAATTCCAGGTTTTTGGCTGCGATACCAGCCCGGTTACTTCTAATTCCCAGCGTCCAACGACAACTTCAGGATCAAGAACATTCTTGCTAACGATATAGAAATCCTCAGTTGGGGTGATGGGTGCCAGCGAACTGGTCTCCTGGCCCTCGTAGCTAAGATTTGAGCGCGCCAGATAGCTTGCAAGCAAGCGATTGACTCCAATTCCGCCAGCAGCGATGGCAACGACTACCACGCCTGCCGCCTGCAACGCTGTTCGGCGGCTGATGCCTGGCACAGTTTCTATCGCTGCCGAAGCCGCGGCTGAAGACACACCTTGAGGCGCGGCAACGCCACCAAGCTGAGGTAGCCGCCAGGTAGGAAGTTCGGGGCACACTCCCCAGGAACGCTGAAGCCAATGATCGGCAAACAGCAGGACGCCAACGGCGCCAGCAAAGGTCGCCAGCATACTCAACGCAGTCAGCAGCCGCGCCCGATCAACCGGATCGCCCATCAAGTTCTGCGCCATCACCGGCCAGAAGATCATCAGGCCAAGCGCCTCCATTGCCAGCACGAAAACGCCTGCTGCGAGCCAGGCGCGGCCTCCCGGCCAGAAGCCTTTCGAGCCGCTCGCCCCACCAGCGGCTATATGATAGAGCGGCCCCAGCAAGATACCCAGCACAAACTGCCCAAGCAAGGTTAGTGCTAATGGCGTCGTTTTTGAATCTGGCGCAAAGCGCACCAGCAGCGCCACAAACTCTTTTGCCGAGAGCAGCGGCAGAATACGATCTCCCAGCAGTTCCGGTAGTGTTGGCGTCCCCACTGTCAGCCGCAGCACTCCCATCATCAGGATCGCGGCCAGCGAGCCGAGCAATCCGGCCACCAGTGCAATAGCCCCGGTACGCAGTATGCTGAGCGCTTTGCGCAAGCGAGGCCGCGCATATACCTGCTCGCGCTCTTCGGGCACTTCTATGAGTTCTCTCTGGAGTATTTCGGTATTCATCTCGAAGATTCCCTATAGGCTGGCGGTTCAAACCGCGTCTGGAGAACCTGCGGCCCACAAAGCCCGCCTTCGCGGGCTGAGAAGAAAATGTGACTGGATGTTACAAACTCCACTTGCTGCCACAACCCGCGCACTGATCCCAGGGTTCGTCGCTGTCGAAGGCGGCGCGAAAGGCACGATAGCGCGGCCCATTCCAGATGTCTCCAAAGGATTGCTCAAAGACGTTGCCCAGGATGCGGGTCGAGGCCGGGCCAGGATGGAAAGGTGCAAAGCAGCACGAAAAGACGTTGCCAGTGGCAGTGATATAGGCCAGCTTGCGCGGGCGTTCGCAGGGCGCCCAGGGGCGTCGCTCGATCTCCTCTGCCCTCCGGCCCAGATATTCGACAGGTGTAGTGGCGCCTGTCGCACGAAAGTCCAGGCCATGCTCCTGGCAGCGGCGTTCGGTTTCGCGGATGATCGCCAGTTCCTCCGCCTGCGCCCTGTGGAAAAGCGTCTGCTCCTCACGCGCCAGGCCAACGCCAAAATAGATCAAGCGCTGCACATAGATTTCGCGCACGCCAGTTTCCAGCGCGATGTCTACCAGGTTCGGCAATTCAGGCAGGTTCTCGCGCATGGCCGTGAACCAGAATGAGAGGCGTGGCCGCGCCGCGTTCATTCCCCGCTGAAGCTGGGTGAACGCGGCCAGGTTGCGGATAATTTTTGGCAGTGTGCGCTCACTGACGCCGCGCACGCGAGCGTAGGTCTGGGGCGTTGCGCCATCCAGCGAGACACGCAGTTCGTTGAGATCAGCGGCAATCAGCGCGCGGCCAAGGCGCTCGCTCAGCGCCGTCGCGTTGGAGTTGAAAAGGACATACGCGCCCCGGCGACGGAGATGGGCCACTATCGCGGGCAGTTCCGGGTTGAGCATCGGCTCGCCCAGGCCATGCAAAACTACGCGCTCTAAAACAGGAAGCTGGTCGGTAATCTGGATGACCTCCGCCAGCGAGAGATCACGATCTGGCTCGCGCTTCAGGTGGGTACGCGGGCATTGATCGCAGAGTTCGTTACACCGATTCGTCGTCTCCAGATACAGTTCGCGGGGCAGCGGCACCAATGGGGCATCGGGTACCATCTGAGTGTTCCGCTGGCTGGCCGGAATTCGGCTGAGGCTGATCTGCATAGGTATCCTCCTTCATCAAGGCCGTTGTAGCTGAACTTCTCATCGTGGGCGCCAGTGAACTATGGAGCCACGCGCGCAAAGTTTCGCGCCCCTGCCGGGTGAGCAGCGGCAGCGCCGCCAGCGCGCATGAGAGATAGAAGAAATAGGGGAAGAGCTGCGGATGAGCAGCGCTGCCAGGGAAGATCACATAGGTGAACGGCATCAAGAGTGTAAAGAGCCAGATGCCCTGTGCCGGACTGGCAAAGTGGCCCGACAGGTCTGCTGGACGCCGGGGGACAGCGCGCCGCACCAATCCTGGCAGGCGCAGATACAGCCCCAGAAATGGCAGCAGCACAGCAACATACCAGGGGAAAAGATGCGTCGCCAGGATCACCCAGACCACAGAGATTGCCAGTACCCCGGCCTCCGGGCGCAGTTCCCTGCGCCAGCACACCCACGCAACTAGCAGGCTTAATGCACCCAGCGCCAGCACCTGCGCTGCAATCAACAGAGGTTCGCTCCCGCCCAGATCAGCCACAACAATGCCCAACCAATGCAACAGAATACCCCTATCAGAAGAAGATTGGTGAACATAATCAGAAAGGAATCCGCCCGATTGGGCCTGATACGGCCAGAACGCCAGATACCCCAGCGCCACTGTGCCCACCAGACCCAGCACTAAAAGCCAATCGCGGCGACGACGCAGCAGCGGCAGCGCGTACAGTGCTGGATAGAATTTGGTGAGTGTTGCCATACCCAGGAGCATACCTGTGATGCCGCGCGCCCCGGTCCACGTCTGCCCTGCCACCAGCACCGCCGCCAGCAGCCAGACAATCGCAGCGGCATCCAGATGTGCGCTGAAGGCAAACTCGATAATTGGGATGGGACTCCACCAGTAGATGATGACCCGCCGCAGGTCCAGCCGATGGCGCCGAAGCAAGAAGAGCATCAGCGCGGCTACCAGGCCATCGCAGACTTCAATGCCTGCCTTCAGCGCTTCAATGCTCAGCGGCTTGATGATATAGATCAGCAGATAAAGCATCTCCGCGCCGGGTGGGTAGATAGTCGGGGCAGTGCGAAAACGCTGGTTCGGCCAGATGTTTTGATCGCGCAGCCACTGCACGGCAGGGTCAAGCGGCGTATGCGTGTAGGGGCTAACACCGTGCGCCAGCAGATGCGCATCCCAGACATAACGATAGGCATCGCGCGAGATAATGGGTGGCACAGGCCAGAAGACCGCCCGCGCGGCCAGACCCAGCGCCAGAATCAGCCCAAGCTCGATCCAACGACTCCAGCGGCCAGCCGCTGGAGCGGTTTGCAGAACCAGCCAGCATGCGACAACGCAGGTTGCTGTCACGCCGAACAACGGCCAGCCCAACACTGTGGGATGTACCACAAACGTGTCTCCCACCTGTCGGATGTTGATATACAGGGGCAGCGCCAGCAGCCCCAGAGCCAGCAAGATCAGCCAGCGGAGCAGCAATAATTGCAGATCACGAAGCGCCCGTATTCGGCGAATACATTCGCCGCTAAGGGCCTGCGGCCAGGAAGGCGGCCTGAGTTGACTCCCTCCCTGCCCAGGGAGGCTTCGCACTTGTTTCAGTCCGCGAAGGCAAACTTTGTGGCCGAGAGCCTCCAGGCGCGGTTTCAACCGCCAGCGCCGCTCAGTCGCAGCCATGCGCCGCTCCCTCTAGCCTGCCAGCTAGAGGCAGGAGCGCCTGTAACAAGGCCCGTGTTGTTGGGGCAGGGTCGGCTTCATCCGAGGGCGCGCAATGCAACGTCTCGTGCAGCAATTCCAGGTCAGCAGGTTCGTCAATATCAAATGTCGCGGGCAAGAGGGCGGCGCGCAATCCCACTGCTTCGGCGCGCGCCAGCGTCTCGTCGCAGACAGTTGGCGTACTCATCGTAATGCCAGTGAAGAGGTCAACCGGCATGCCACGCTGGCCGAGCAGATAATAGCCGCCGTCACGCGCCGGACCTATGACAACATCATGCTCTGCCAGCGCGTTAAACGCCTGGGCGACCCACGCCGTCGAGAGGTGCGGCGAATCAGAACTGATAACGACTACGCGCTCGTAGCCACGCATGTTGAGTATCTGGAAGCCATGCCAGAGGCGCGCCGCGAAATCGGTGCCCTCCTGCCGGAGCAGCATTCCGCCTGGAGGAACATGGGGGGCAAACGACGCATCGCCCAGCCCATCGGGAGCGGTATAGAACCAGTAGAGGTCATAACCATCGTTTGCCGCCGCTGATGTGAAGCGCTCGCCAAGGTCACGCAGAAAGGCGCGATAGAGTTCTGCCGCTGTCTCATTTCCGATAGAGCGCCCCAGCCGCGTTTTGGTTTGCCCGGCTATAGGAAGCCGCGCTGCGATGAAGAGCGCCTGGCGTAAGTGGTCCTCCCGTTCAGGCGCTGGGCGCCAGCGGCGATAGCGCAGAATGGTTCGCAGTATGCGACCAGAAGCCTTGATAGTTCCCTTCAGCGTCCCGGCGACCTTGGAAGCCCCGCCAGCACGCCGCCGATAATTCACAGGTACTTCATAGATGCGTAATCCCAGGCGTCCCGCCTTTGCCAGCATTTCTGCTGACCATCCATACGTCATTTCGCTCATCTCCATCCGTAGTAAGGTCTCGCGTCGAATAGCGCGCAGCGGCCCAATGTCCGAAACCCGCACGCCATAGAGCAGACGCAGCAGCAACGCGCCCACCGCGTTGCCCACGCGCTGCTGGGGCATCAGCGCGCCTGGTTCGGACTGGCCGCGCACCCGCGACCCCATCGCCAGGTCGGCTCTGCCAGCCTGGATCGGCTCCCAAACAAGCGCAATATCCTCTGGCACATCGCTGCCATCCCCATCCATGAATATAATCACATCCGTTTCCAGTGCTGCCTGGACGCCTGCCAAACAGGCGCGACCATAGCCTCGCCTGGGTTCCTCAACCACCCGTGCTCCAGCCGCACGCGCAACGGCAGCGGTCTCGTCGTCGCTGCCGTTATCCACCACCACAATATCGGTGATCCCCGCATCTTGAAGCGCCTGGCAGGCCCGCAGGCTGCGGACGACATCGCCTATGACGGCTGCTTCATTCAACGCAGGAATTACAATGGTCGTTCTGCACGGCACGTCATCCCCCTTTTCTTGCCAGTCATCCTGATGGAAAAGCCGCAGCGGCTGCACCTGTTGATGGCTTTCTTCCTAAGTCTAGAAGCCACCTCTTACGAAACCCTTACAGAGATGTGGAAAAAGGCTAAAAAATGAGCCAATCACTGGACAAGGCTGCAAGACTCCCGCCATGCCTCCGCCAGCGCGGCGGCTGGCGCTGCGAGCGGCAGCAGCGATTCAGGGGAAGACAAGAGAGGATTTCGCGCCTGCCGATGGCAGGAGACGTGACTAACCGAGAGCAGCCAGTTCTTCTGGCGGGACTAATGGCGCTTCGGGGACTGCTGCATGAGATGGCGCATCGAGCGCTAGAAGGGCGCCAAACCACCAGATAAAATGTGCTTCAGTGCCATCCACTTGCTGAAGGTCCAGCTTGCAGCCCGCCAGACCCTGCTGTTGGGAGGGTTGGATATGCAACTGGATGCCTACATAAAATTGCAAGAGGGCTGCGCCAGTAGCGCAGTTCACCATCGGCACCTGGGCTGTGATGGTGTCGGCGGTCATTTGTGGGGAGGCGCGCCAGCCAGTGCCCTGGTGATAGGTGAGAAACACCTGCGTGGAAGACTCAGCAGGAAACTGGGCATCTCCAACCACCTGATTCGATGCCGTCGTAAAACGCCAATGGACCGCTACCGGGATAGAAAGCGCCCAGACCTGACCGGCAGGCAAAGTGGTACTACCAGGAATCAATGGAACGGGGCAGAAGAAGAGACACGGAACAACCCCAGAGGGCGGCTGAGATGCCAGGCTGAAATCCTGGCTGCGGCCAAACAGCAGTTTTCCCAGGAGGGGCACAGGAGTACGCTCGCTTGTGAGTCGCCAGTAATCCTGAAAACCTGTAGCGACATAGGAACCAGCAGGCGCCGGAAATTGAAATGACTGGCTCACTGCTTGATCGATGGCAGAGAAAGTTTGCTCCGTCTGGCTCTCTTGCTCTGCCTCGCTGCCAGAGGAAAACTCACCAAACTGAAAGAAGATGCCCAGCAGGGCGACAGGATGAATGGAGACCCCATGAACTATCATTGATTCCGACGGCGCCGACTCAAGCATGCAATCATAGGTATTGTCGACTTTAGAGGGGAGTTGAAATGTGCAGGTGTGGGTCTGGAAGGGTGGCGCCTCCAAGGTGATAGTGATCGCGCTGTGTTCGGGTATGCTCAGCGCCAGGGGAGGCGCCATCACTTGTGGCTGGCCGTTGATGGAGACCTGCCCATAGGTGACATTGCTCACCAAGACTGCCTGTATCGAGGGTTCGACGGGCGGTGGAGGCAGCGGCGGGAAGATGACATGCCAGATTGCCAGAAAAGCAACGGCAAAGGCCGTAAGAACGAGCGCAACTTCTATAAAGCGTTTGCGCCAGGGCCGGGAACCGGGGGGCAGGTTCTCCAGATCGGTGAGTGGCAGGCGCTCATCTGAAGGAGGTTCATCAGCGGAGAGTGGGCTGTATTCATCTGGCGGCGCCATAGCTCTTCCTCGCTGGCAAGATTGCTGGTAGCTCTTCAGCAGGATAGCATGATATGGGGCAAGAACGCAAGAATGCCATGCTATCCCATCGGCAATTTTTTGCGAACGTTTAGTACAATGCTGAACAAAACGACACGGGACAAAGATAGGCTGAAATACTATGAGCATGATGAATATTGCCCTGGTCCAGATGCGCTGTGAGAAGGGAACAATTGATATGAACCTGACGACCATTCAGGCGTATTTGCACGAAGCAGTACAGCGGAGCATAGACATCATCTGCTTCCCAGAAATGAGCATCACTGGTTACATCGATCCAACACGCCAGCCGGAAGCGATACTCGACCTGGATGGGCCAGAGGTTGCGCGCTTTGTCGCTATGACGGCAGGGGCACAGATCACCGCTCTGGCTGGTCTGGTCGAAGCAAATCCGGCGGGCAAACCCTTTATCACACAGGTAGTGGCCCGCGATGGAAAGCTGCTTACGTACTATAGGAAAAAGACCATCATCGATGATGAAGCTGCGTGGTTTACTCCCGGCTCGGCTATTACCACCTTTACGCACCCAAAAGCGACCTGTGGCCTGGCGATCTGTGCTGATATTGAGAATCCAACCGTCTTTGCCGAAAATGCTCAGCAAGGGGCACACATTGTCTTTGAGGCCGCCGCGCCCGGCCTGTATGGCGAGCAGGCCACACGCGACTGGCAAGCTGGCTTCAACTGGTGGCGAGATGATTGCCGGGCAAAGCTCGGCCAGTACGCACGCGACAATCACATCTTCATTGCGGTTGCTACGCAGGCGGGCAGAACGATTGATGAGGACTTCCCCGGCGGTGGCTATGTCTTCGGGCCGGATGGCACGTGTCTCTATGAAACTCCCGATTGGTCAGAGGGTGTCTTGTATGCAAAGCCCCGCTAAAAGAGCGAATATCTGCCGTTATTCGTTAATGTATATGGAACAGCAGAGATATATCATGATGCGTTAACATGCAAAAAGCGTTCTAACGGGGAGGGCCTCTATGGCAGGACTGGAAGGGTCTCAGTTAGGCAACTATGAACTGGTTGAGCGAATCGGCAGCGGCGGCATGGCTGAGGTCTACCGCGCCAAGCAATTGACCGCTTTTGGCCGCGAAGTAGCGGTAAAGGTCATTCGCCAGGGCTTCAGCGAAGATAAGATGTTTCGTGAGCGCTTTCTCCGCGAGGCGCAGGCTATCGCCAGACTCTCACACCCTAATATCCTGCCGCTGATTGAATTTGGTGAACAGGGTGAGACGCTCTATCTCGTGATGCCCTACGCGCCAGGGGGCACGCTGCGCGATCTGATTGCGCGTGCCAGGGGGCCACTCTCCCTTACGGACTCTGTGGAAATCTTTACGCAGTTGTGCGACGCCGTGCAATATGCTCATGAGCAGGGGATTGTTCACCGCGACATCAAGCCTCAGAATGTCCTCATCCAGCGCGGCAAACATTTGCTGCTCGCTGATTTTGGTATCGCCCGCGATGCCGCCAGCGACCAGAAGTTGACAATGACCGGCGCAGGAGTGGGGACCGTCGAGTATATGGCGCCAGAGCAGGCGATGGGGAACAGCGACGCGCGCAGCGACCTCTACAGCCTGGGCATTGTTCTCTATCAGATGCTGACTGGGGATGTTCCTTTTAGTGGGAGTACGCCGTTTGAAATCCTGATGAAGCAGGCCAAAGAGCCACTTCAGCCCGCGCGCTCTTTGAACCCATCGCTACCCCGCGAGGTCGATGGTATCCTGGAGATGGCTCTGGCAAAAGACCCGAACAGGCGCTTCCAGAGCGCGGCGGCGCTCCAACGAGCCGTCCAGGGGTTGCTGCAACCAGGAAGCGGCAGCCAGACAGGCACCGATCTTGGCACGCGAGCAGCCCCAGGCATTCAGATTGGTCCCGACGCGGCTACCAGAAACGCGCAAGGCCCTGACCGGGGTTCTGTCAGCAGGCCGATCATGTCAACTGCCAGCAGGCCAGGCATGCCAACTTCGCCTGGCACACGTTCCCGCCCGATAGGCCCCCCGCCGCCTCCGCCGCGTGGCTCAGGCCCGGCCTCTGGTCCCTATCCTGGCCGGGGCGGCTCTTTGCCAGGAACCTGGAGCGACTCGCCTTCCCGGCCAGGCTATCGTACTGGCGAACGAGATCGCTATGGTACTTCTGGTGGCAGTCAGCCGACTACTGGCTGGGGCAGCAGACCTTACACGCCATCCGGGCCATCATATGGCGGCGTTTACGGAGATGAGGATACGTTGGGAACTTACGCCCCACCACCACGACGACCAACCAATCCTTACGGTGGCCCGCCCAGGCGGCTGGTAACACGTCCAGAATTTGCACCAGAAGCACCCGGACCTGCCAACCCACCAGGACGCGGAAACAAATGGCTGCTCGTTGCCGCAGCGCTTCTGGTGGCTGCGGCGTTGGGTGTCGGTGGGCTGGCGCTTACCAGATTCTACCCAGGAAGCAGCACTGCTGGTTCATCTGCAACCAATACGCCTGTGATTGCAGGCAGCACACCAGGCAATAAGGCAACGGCAACACCTGTCCCCCCGCAGAAGCCCTCCTACGCCTTCGTGCGTAATTATCAGGTCTATGTCTCTATTCACGGCCAGCCCCCTCAGCAAGCGACAAATATTCCCGGTGTCGGCCAGCCAAGCCCTGATTTTCCCGACTTTACCGTCACGGATTTTCCCGTCAGCCCGCTGCTCTTTTCACCAGACGGGCGCTATATCGCAGCTTTGATTGCGCTCAATAACGCTCCGAGGGATGGCCCAATTGATGGAAATCTCTACGTTATTGATACCCAGAACAACAACGCTGTCACCACACCAAACGAGCCAAACTCCAGCCAGCTTATCACCGCGCCGGGCGGTGGGAACAGCATCTCCTGGGCAGACAATCATACCCTGCTCATTGCAGGTGACATCAACAACGCCAGCGTCCTGGCTTACGACGCCAGCACTGGCAAAGTCTCTGTCGCCTTCACCCCAGCCGGAGGAGCGGTACCCGTTGGCTCTGTTATCGTGCGTAGCCACAACGCCTTCTATACCGAATTAGTCCCTGTTTCTGGCAGCGGCAGCTTCAATCTCGTCCTGCACCAGTATGACTTGAACGCAAAGACGGACAAGAAGCTCTTTACATTGGGACAGGTAAGTACCCCAGAAGGCCCTGTACCGCCGCCCAATGGCTACGCGCCATTTGACATCTCGCCAGATGTCGCGCATATCCTCTGGCACGGCTCGCAACCGGGTGGTAATAACGACGGTATCTGGTATGCCAAACTGGACCAATCGGGCCTTTTCCAATTGTTTGCCACTGTCGATTTGGGGCAAGATTCCAGCAATCTTCAATTTCAGCCCGTGCCACTCATCTCACCAGATGGCAAGAAGGCGCTGCTCTTCACGTCCGCAGCGGTGTACACGATCAACATCGATGGGGGCAACCTCAAGACATATGCGTACCCTAACGCACAGGCGGCCTGGCTCCCCGACAGCAGCGGAATTACCATTGCTCAAAACACCACAGGAACACAGAATGGGCCATTTAAAACATTCCAGTGTACCCTCAGCACTGGTGGTTGTTCGTTGTTCCAGGACAACGCCTATAACTTCTACTGGTCGCCTGTTTAAAAGGTGAGTAAAGAAAAGGGGGCTGCCCTTGAATGCAGCCCCTTTCTTTACACTTCCCTCCTCCGCTGGCGATGCTGCTGACCGCGCTTCTGACCGACCCGGCGCAAGACAGCAGCGGTCTCCTCGCCAGGCCCTTTCTAACGCAGCCCGGCCAAAAGATCGCCTGCCGCCGCTGGATCAGAAGTATCCAGCGGCACGCCCGCCACCAGCGCAAAATATTCTGTGCCGCGCCATTGGGCTGTGGCTTCTTCTGGTAACTTCGCAAAGGGGTTGTTAGGGTTCATTTGCGTGCGATGCTGGCTCAGCGACTCGCGTTTGCGGTCCATATATGCCCGCACATCAATGCGATTCGTAATCTCCTCGTCCGGCAAGCCCAACTTTTCTGGGTCCATGCCGGTAAAGTTGCTGGCGAGACCTGCCTCCTGGGCGAAGCGCGCCAGCATTCGGATTCTGCTGCGCGGCATCGAGGAATAAAAGAGCCGCTGCACCTGCCAGGCAGGGCCAGCTTCAGGATAGAGGTGGGAATCTCGAGCGGCATAGAACGCCTTGGTGGTCAGTTCACTGATCCGTATATGATCGGGATGCCCATAACCGCCAGTCGGGTCAAACGTCGTCACTACGGTTGGCTTGAACTCGCGGATGACGCGCACAATTTTTCCCACTGCCTCTTGCTCATCCACATTCATAAAGGCCGCTATATCCTTGTTTCCTTCTGTCCCGCGCATCCCGGAATCGCGGTAATCCAGAAACCAGAGGTGCTGGATATTGGCAATTGCCGCCGCGCGCCGCAGCTCCTGCTCGCGCACCTGTCCCAAAGTTTCCGGCGTTGCCAGAGGAGGGTCGGCTTCCGCAATCTCGCCCAATTCACCGCGCGTTGCGCAGATCAAGCCAGTGCGCACACCCTGTTCCGCATACCACGCCAGAGTACCTGTCACCCCCTGCTCGTCATCGGGATGGGCATAGCTGGCAAGAATCGCTAGATCAGGCACAACGATATATCCTTTCCACATCAATCGCCAGGATGGTACCAAGATAAAAACAGAACTAGCCCTCTTACTATACTGCCAACCCTGTCTACAGTGCAAGATAGCGGGCAGGCTCCATAACTTCACCAGCCAGAGGAGCGAAGGTACCCTCGCTGGCCCGTAATCTGCAAAGAAGAAACTATAGACGAGGCTGTGAGGAACGGAGGTGATGGTTACATGGCTCATCTACCGCTACACTACTCGAAACTGGCAGTGGTAGTCGACGATGAAATAGAGCTGCTTGATGTCCTCCAGGCCATTCTGGTGGAAGAGGCCAATTTCCGCGTTATTACAGCGGCTGTTCCCGAAGTCGTGGTGCCGCTCGTGGAGACAGCCCCTCCAGAAGTGCTGCTGCTCGATCTGGCGCTGCCAGGCAAGAGCGGCTGGGATGTGTTGGCAGCGCTGCGTGAGAACCCGCGCTTTCGCACCTTGCCGGTTCTCATCGTCAGCGCTGCCGAAGATGCCCCTGGAGATATAGCCAGGCTCAATGACCCCTGGGTCGACTTCCTCCCCAAACCAGTTGATCTGGAGGTTCTGCTTGAGCGTGTCAATCTTCTGGTAGAGCGCCACGCGCAAGCAGCCATACAATAGTTCAGCCCCAGCATCTGCCCATATCCGATGCTATCTTCCCCAGGATGTAGCTTCTGGTCCCTGGCTAGGGCGTATTCCCAACTCGCTGAACAGCCTGAACAAGTGCGGGGATGAACTGATCAGCAATGGGTGTGCCCCAACCACTTGCCAGATCATAGCCCTGCTGGGCCGGATAGCCCTGGACCCCGCTGAAGCTATTGTCGCCCTGGATAATATCGTGCAAACCTTTACCTTGCAAGCTATACAGGGCTGGATGGATAAAGCCGAGTGGCTGACCGTCCATTTGCACGCTCATCTGGTCGGCAATGGCAATGATTCCTGCCCAACATGGGCTGCTGGCGCTGGTTCCGCCAATCAAAGTCCAATGCGGGAAGCGCGCTGCATCGACATCACCAGGCGAGAGAGTTACATACAGCGAGTAGTTAACATCTGCCGGAAAAGCTACATCAGGAATGCCACGTTTCCCCTGGAACATTGCCTGATTTGCTACCGTCTTCTGATACGCTGGTTCGTCATAAATCACGCTGATCCCACCACCTCCTGCTCCGCCTGTTGCTGGATCATTCCAGACCACTTCATTCCCATAGGTGCCACTGTCGTCCTTGAGTGTAAGAGTCGTTCCACCCACTGCCAGTACATAGGGATCAGAAGCAGGCCAGGAGATATTGGGTTTATTCCAAAGCTGGGAGGGGTCCGAGTTGGAATCACCATTGGTTGCCCCAGTATCTCCGGTGGATGCCATTACGGTAACACCCATACTGGCCGCGCGCTTGAAAATGCTATCTGCCGCGCTTAATTCCTTCTGCTCGTTCGCCTTGTCGGTAGCGGTATCGGTCTTGGCACCTAACTCACTGCCGCCATAGCTAATCGAAATGATATTGCCCAGATGGTGATCCAAGGCATAGGCAACATCTTGTTCAAGATCATAAAAACTACAATTGGTTGCACCTGCGGGCGGCGGCAAATACATTCGTTCGGTATTTGAACCAATTACCACCACAATGTTGGCGCCAGGGGCAATGGCATGGCTCCATTCCACATCCAGCGTTGTCTCAATCTGCAAGCCATCCTCACCACCAGAGCAGGTATAGGGTACAGGTGGCCCAAAGGGTTGAAGGATCTGAAAGCTGGGAGGATCGGGCAAGCCCCATGCCTTATCAAAGGCTTTCAAATCGCTTTCAATATTTGGCGTATTCCCTGTGCCAAGGATTACAATTGTCTGGCCTTTTCCATCGTACCCCTGGCGATAGAGGGAATCCAGGTTATATGCCTTCTGGATTTGCTCCGGGCTGTAACAAGGGAGGCCAAGTCTTGCCATACACTGCCTACTTGTTGGGGCCGTTCCAGCGGGTGTAAAGAACGACGATGATCCGGCAGGAGTAGCTGTGGGCACCGAAGTTTTCGGTGTGGATGTCGCTTGCGGGTTGGTTGATGCTGTAGAGGGGGCACGTGTCAGCAGGAATAAGAGCAGCGGTACCAGGATGACCAACAGTACCATCCCTCCGAGCATAGCAAGCAAGGCAGGTGAAGTTTTTGCAGGCGGAGGTGGCTGAGTAGTTACAAATCCACTCGGTTGATCTGGCTGAGGGACGCCAGAAACAACATTGGGTGGGAAAGCCGACACGCCAGGAAGCCTATTCTGGTTGAAAGGAGGTGGAGCATCCGTTGGAGGCCAGAAACCAGCACCAGGAGCGCCAGGAGGAATAGATTGCACAGGAGGTTGTCCAGGATATACTGGTGGTACAGCCATTGGAGGCTGCTGCGGAGGCCAGGCACCACCTCCGCCATATTCTCGAAACACATCAGGTGGTGAAGGCGGCTGCCACGCGCCATAGGGTGGTGCAGGAGGAGTCCATCCTGCTGCTACGATTTGTCCTTGGGTCTGTGGGTTCTGCCATTTATCCTGTTGGCTGGCGCCAGCCTCAAGAGTTTTGTCCTCTCCTTCGGGACGCTCATTGTCTGCCATCTTGAAGTCTCTTCCTTCTTTTCTGGATATGCGACATCCAATCCTGCCTGGCCTGTATCATACAGCACATCCATGTCGTTATGCTAGCGGAGCAACATTTTTCCTACCATAACCTTGACAGCGCTTTGCTCAGAACGTACTCTAACACAGGATAGTCGTCAATGCTTGAGGAATAGATCACATGGGCTTGAGCCATTACTTTACCTTTTTTGGGGTGCGGAGTTACGAAATTGGGCGCTTTGGCATTATTTCGACTGGAACGCTGCTGCGCTATCTTGAACATGTTGCCACCGAAGCTTCAGCCGCTGCCGGGTTTCCACGCGCCTGGTACGATGAACATGACTCTGCCTGGGTTGTGCGGCAGATGAAGATTGAAGTTGAACGTCCCATTATCTTGACAGACACGTTGGCCTTTGAGACCTGGCCGTCTCAGTATGCCCGTATCCAGGCATACCGCGAATACCTTGTCTCCGACCAGAAAGATGGGCAGCTCCTCGCGCGGGCGCGGGGTCATTGGGTCTATGTGGGACGCCAACGCGGCCTCCCTATACGCCTGCCAGCAGATATTGCTGAGCGAGCAATCCCTGACGCACGAACCGTCACATTCTCCGCTTTACCAGCCACTGTCCCGTTGTCCGATGATATACCCGGCCTTCAGCAAAGCCTTACAGCACGCTTCTACGAAGCCGACATTATGGGGCACGTCAATAATACAGTGTACATGGATTGGCTGGAAGAGGCGGTTCACAGCGCGTTAACTCAACTTCCTGATGGGGTAATTTCGCACGAGAGGAGGAATTCAGGGAATGTGCGCGCTTTCTTACAATACGGTGTTATAGACTATAAGAAACCCTCTCTTCCTGGTGACAGGTTACGAATTGCTACGATCCCCACAAGTAGATACGATGGTGGGTTGGTTTGGTCGCAAACCATTCAGCGCGGCGATTCAGAAGAAATCATCGCTCAGGCAACGACCTACTGGTCCTGGCTATAATCCTCGCACCTTTTAGGAGTACCCGCATGAAATACTTATCCAGACACCACACATCTCATTTGGCAATTCTTGGTCTGGCGGTGGCGCTGGGGCTGAGTGCCTGTTTGGGGCTGGATACGACACCGGGGACACAGGCGACAATCAATATTAACTCTGGCACTTCTCATCTCTCACCTACGCCCACGGCACCTGCTTATCTTGTTGGCGCTTATGTCAGTGATAGCACGCTCACCTCGACCTCTGGAAATCTCACGATCTATGTCATCTTCCATCATGGTCAGATGCCACAGGCAGGGGGGAAGGTGAGCCTCTATTTTCATTACCAAACCGGGCAGGGCGTGTCCCAACTCAATAATCAGGTGGGGACACAAACCACTGGCTCGGATGGCTATGCCGTTTTTTACGTCGGTTTCAGCAATCTTCCGACGAATATACCTATCAGTATTGATGTTACTGTTCGCTTCACTGGTATTCCTGATATTAAGGAGGCTGATGCGGCTTCCTTCTCGGTCGTTAGTTTAACTCCTTCTGTGACACCCAGCCCGGTGGCAAGCGGCGGATGATATAAAAATCAATATCAGAAGCAGTAGATTATAGGGCAAATGAGCTGTAAGGAGGGCTGACAAGAGCGGAAAAATATGGTATGCTTCTTCATAGGGAGGCAAAAGGGTAAAGAAGCGAGCGGTTTTCCACTGAAGTGCCTGTGTAGCCGGGATCATCTCAAGTTCCTTTACAGCCCACAGGATGAGCAGACATTGCCACCCATCCACAAACAGAACAGGGAGACAAGGGCGTCTCATCCTTCTGAGATGTCTACCCAGCCGGAAAGCACCGGGGCCGAGGCGGTTGGGTCAACAGGAGAAAGGAAGACCCCTATGAAGGAAGCCAATCACCTTACTATCAACTCCTCTTATCTGGCAGGTCTCGACGACCATCCCTCTGTAAAGCGTCTCCTTGATAATGGGCACAATGTTCTCTCGCATCATCGTGTCACGTTGGGTCCGGGGGCCTGGCACGTTATTACGAGGCGATTGCTTGACGTTGATTTGCCTGAGGCAGATAACGCCTGGAGCTATGAAACGGGTATTTTCCCAGAGCGTACAGCTAACCAACCAGACCTGGCCCAAGGCCGTTACATTCGGTATGGAACCCAGATGGCAGCAACCGCAGGGCATGCACACGCTATCCGCCGTCTACTCCAGCAGCAAGCATTGGAGCAATAAGGCCAGCCCTTCCTCTCAGCAAAAGCAAAAAGAGCTTGTACAGCGCCGTGCAGGCTCTTTTTGCTGCCCTTTCCGGCAAAGTTTTGGAACAGCCTTGCTCATCAGAAGCGTATTGGGGATAGCAGAAGACAGGCTCAAGGTGTATACTTGAAATTGTCGTATACGACAATTTTGCGGGGGAATTGTTGAAGTTAGACGGAGAGGCTTCTGAAGAAACAGGTATTGGTATGGTGCCAGATCAGGAACAGGGGAGTGAGGCCAAGGATAGCTTGCCTGTTGTTAGGCAGGAGTTCATCAATCCAAAAGAGATGCGCCGGTGGGGAGAAGCAATTCGGCTTCGACGACGCGATCTCGGCCTGACTTTGAAACAGCTATCTGAGCTTACAGGTATTTCCTTTAGCTATCTTGCAAAGTTAGAGCGAGGGGATGCTGATGCAAAGAATCCAACACGCGCCGTAATTGATGCTCTCAGGAGAGCGCTCAACATTCCGGCACCAGGAGGTGAGCAATTATCAGGGGCAATGCTGGCATCCTGGGGAGAAGGAAGCCTGCAAACACAATCAGCGCCAATGGATGAGCAAGGAATACGTCATCGCCCAATACCATCCCAAGCAGGCATAGTACAAGGTGAACGTTGGCAATTGGCAGAGGCGCTCTTACTCATTTGCGGTCGGCTGAGCGCTGCGCAATTGGCTGCTGGTTTAGACTGTGGGCTGTTTGAGTTAGAAGAAGTGATTAAGAGCTTACGGCACCACCTCGATGGGCACGGGATCGTCGTACAGGAGATGAATGGGGAATATCAGCTTGCTTCTGATGCCACATTGGGGCCAATGCTACGACCAGCATTGACAGCTATTGGGCTGGCACCGCGCAGGCAGACCCAGCTTACCCAGGCTCAGCGTGAGGTGCTGGCTCTGGTAATTATGCACCAACCAATCACACGAGCGGCTATTGAACGCTATCGAGGTGTAGATAGTGAGAAGCCCCTTCATGCACTGATTGAAGCTGAGTTGGTGACATCACTTCCAACAGCAGCGCCCAATGGCGCTCGTCAATATATACCAACTTTGCGGGTACTTGAGGAGTCAGGATATAGCTCTTTGGAGGCGCTGCATCAGGCGATTAGCAGTGATTTACCAGCTCTAGCAGTCCTACCAACTCACCAAGATGCGGGTGTTCTACCATCTGAGTAATACGATTTCTCAAATCAGGGATCATCAAATCTTGGTCTCAAATAAATTGCCCTGTTTGCTCTTGTGCTTTCGACCTGTGTGTGCTACGATACCTTCAGGTTGAGGTGGTCTTATGTAAGACCACCCAGAGCTTCGCAAGTCAAGGTGGTCTTACATAAGACCACCCTACTTCCAGTTGCTTGTTCTCAACTCCTCATCACAGATGCTCGCTCATCCCAATGAGTCAAGGCGGGTGGCACTGTTATGAAGGACAAGTTGTCGAAGCCTGATCGATGCCCTATATCCTGGCGGACAGATCCCGCTAGAGAGGATTGTGCTGTGCCCACCACGACAGAAGCGAACGGTGTGGTCTATGCTATCGCCAATCAGAAAGGCGGCGTTGGTAAAACTACAACTACGTTGAATTTGGGAGCAGCCTTGCATGAGCGTGGACGGCGTGTGCTGTTAGTTGATTGGGATCCTCAAGCCAGTCTCACTGTAGCTATGGGAATTAACCCTGAAAGCCTGGAGCAGACCGTCTATGATGCGCTTATGGCATCAGCGCGAGATGAACAATCCCCGCGATTGGAAGATATTATTCTCCACACCACCATTGGGCCTGATCTTGCCCCGGCGAATATCGGACTCTGCCAGGCAGAGCTTGATCTTTACCATGCTCAACTTGGAGAATTGATCCTGGCAGATTTGTTGGAACCAGCACGAAGACACTATGATTATATTTTGATCGATTGTCTACCATCCTTGGGTATCTTAACGGTGAACGCACTGGCGGCTGCTAACATTGTGATGATCCCTATGCAGACTGAGTATCTGGCTATGAAAGGTGTCGGCCTCTTGCTCAAGACGATCCAGACAGTGAAGCGGATCAACAAGGGGCTACACGTTGGTGGAGTGCTGCTAACGATGGCCGATACTCGTACAGTTCATAGTCGGGATGTTATTTCCTCTACACGTGAATCGCTATTGGGACAGGTTCCAATTTACACCACCGTCATCAAGAGCAACGTTCGTCTGAAAGAAGCACCCATTGTGGCACAAAGTGTGCTGGCTTACGACACCAATGCGAATGTTTCAGTAGCTTATCGGCAACTCGCAGAAGAGGTGGAACACGAGTGTGGAAAAGCGGTTGCCCTACCCATAGCGAATAATATTGGTCGCCAGGAGGAGTAAAGACAGATGCCACAGCAGAGAGCACGCCTCAGCACAGATATAGCTAAGCATCAGTTGGGGTTGAACGTTGGTTCTCCCATCCTGGCAGAAATTACCAAAGGCCCAACAGGGGAAAGAACTATCGAGAAGGTGCCAGTTGACCTGATCCGGCCCAACCCTTTTCAACCTCGACGTGATCTTGATGAGCCAGGACTGGCAGAGTTGGCAGAAGTGATGAAGTCGATGGGTTTTTTTGGAGCACTGCTTGGTCGACGGCAGCATCGTCATATCGAACTTGCCTACGGGGAGCGCCGCGTGCGCGCTGCAAAAATGGCGGGTATTCAAGAGATTCCAATGGAAATCAGGGAAATCTCGGATGAGGATATGTTCAATATCGCGCTTGTGGAAAATGAGCAGCGACGTGACCTCACTCAACTGGAAGTGGGCGAGGCTCTCCTGCGGGCGAAGGAGCAGTTTGGCCTGAGTGAGCGCCAGATTGCTGAACGACTTGGCAAGAGCAAGGGTTATGTGCGCAACCGTATCGAGACTGCACAGCTCCCGGAAGATCTGAAAGAGAAACTGCGCACAACTACTGAGGATATCTTTTCAGCCAGCCACGCACGTGAGCTTGACCGCATAAAAAACCCTTTTACACGGCAGCAAATTACCAACAAAGTTCTTCAAGAAGGATTAAATTACCAACAAACAAAGTTTGAAGTTGATCGGGCTTTGGGCTTGCTGCCAGGAGCTGATGATTCTGCATCGAAGGTGGGAGTAGACGAAGAAGAAGTGCTGAGGACTAATGACATTCCTCTTCGCCAGGAACGTGAGCCGGTCCGGGGGATAGAACGGCTCCGACAGCAAGGTGAGCGCCTCATAAACACTATTCAGCAGCTCGCCAGTGACCCACGCATCGACCGTGTTGAGCTGCGTACTGCTTTGGAGCAGATTTATAACAGCATCACTGACTGGGCAAAAGACCTCAGCTAAATTCTGATCAAAGGGTGCTTCTAAGGCTTTCGCGGGTAGCGCTAAACGAGCAAGCACCCTCTTAAAGCTCCGTTTCGCGGGTAGCACTAAAGATTTTCGCGGGTAGCACTAAAGGTCATTCTGCTCTTCCGAGGTTTTCGCGGGTAGCACTAAAGATTTTCGCGGGTAGCACTAAAGATTTCACCAGTAGCTTGCCTGGCAGAACCAATTCTTCCAGGCTTTTCGCGGGTAGCGCTAAAGAAAAAACCTGATTTTTCGCGGGTAGCGCTAAAGGCTTTCGCGGGTAGCGCTAAAGAAAAAACCTGATTTTTCGCGGGTAGTGCTAAAGAAAAAACCTGATTTTTCGCGGGTAGTGCTAAATTCCTTTCGCGGGTAGCACTAAATAGTGCAAAGGCTACGAGCGCTGTTCTGTCCTGACCTTACAGCTTGCTGGCGCTTTTCTGTAAAGTAATATATTTGTATAATAATAATTTGTATATTAAAACCTTGTATATAAAAGGGGATTTTGTAAGACAAAGAGAGAAAAAAAAGTGACGACCCCCACGGAGGAACCCCAGGAACAAACTTGCAAAGTACAAAAGCACCAACTCGTTGTTTTTCTCCCTTTTTCGTGATATAGTAATACCTGTGCCCGGTGGCTTCTGGGCATTACGTATCTGATTGATCAGTAGCAACGGAGAAATCAGAGAGCAAACCTGTTAGAAGCCTTTCAGCGTTTGTTGTTGCCTACAAGAGATTTCACCAGATGAGAAGACGACGTAACGCTTTTAGATGCCCCGGATGATCGATGTGATCTCCGGGGCGTCTTCTTTAGCGCTACCCGCGAAAATCTTTAGTGCTACCCGCGAAACGGAAGGTTAATATGCAGCAGCGCACGAAGTCTAATGCCAAAGGAATTGAGGATGGCAGCAAATCATCTGCGGGGACAGAAGTTTGGCAGGGCGGCCACCCGACAATAACACCCCGACGACGCAAGCAAGAAGCGTCACAGGATACAACTTCGCTACCGCTTTTTCCTGAATCTTCAACTGCGGGAGATGTTGCCCCTGGCAACGCGCCTCGCGTGTCTCGGACGCTTAAGGGGAGGAGTATTTCTGCGGCTGAAAGGATATCAGATGCTGAAGGTGGAAGAACTAACCATGCTTCTGGAGCGTCTGCTGAGCAAGGACTCATTGATGTTGACCATCTTACAGAAGATACTGATCCTTTGTTAGATGCTCCATCACTTTGGGATCTGCCTTTTCCTCCTTGGCCGCCAAGTCCAGATGTTCCAGAATCGGCCAATCAACTACCACCTTCGATGCCTGTTCTAGCTTTGCCTATTTCTACTGTTGAAGCCCATACTGATGGTGCAGGGCGGGATCTGGTTGAATTTTATGGGGTGGTGCCTCGTACCCGTGCTGATGACCCTGAAGAGGAGCGCCGGTTTCGAGCGCGCATTTTGATGGAGGCGCGTCGAGGGGTAATTGCCGTTGATGGCCTGTACACACGCAAAGCTGATCTGCATCTTGGCCCTATGCCCCAAGGAGAGATCATTGGTCGCCAGCGTTGGGTTGCTCGCAAAGGAGACGTTCGTTTGGAGATTCCGCTAGATCGCATTCAGGATGAGATTGAGGCGGCTGCTCAACGTGAAGGTGTGGCAATTGCAGATCTTTCCACACAGGCTCTACTGGTAACAGCAGTTGATGTGGCACATATGATGGTGGGAGAATGGGCAGCAAAGATTATGCTGGGTTTATATGAAGCGGCGAACGATTGCTGGCGATCACCCCTCTTCAATCTGGATGTCAATGCTTTTCTTACCAAGCTGGGGCGCAAACCAGAGGTGAAGGTGGATAGCGATGGCGTACCCCGTGAGTATCATCGGAGCGAAGCGCGCGCCGATTTTTGGAATACTATGCGCGCGCTTTCTAGCGTCTCGCTGGAGGTTGCGCGGACGATCCGCCATCCCGATGGGACGATTGCAGATGATACAATTGAGCGCCCTCTGGTTTTTCTCTTTGGTGGTACCTATCCTCACAAGGACAACCCGGAAGGCAGACGGCGTGCGCCATCACATGTTAAAGTCGCTCTCGGCTGGTACATGGGTGTTCGCCAGCTTGATGGCCGCCCAGGCACCGATTATGTACCAGCAGAACGGCTTCAGCCTGGTCGCGGACATGCCCAACATCATGCCACCCGTGAACGCTTGCGTCGCCGACTCCTGCTTATGGCACACTATCGATTACAGGCGATGCGGAAAGCAAATCAGGTTATACCACCGCCAGAGGGCTATGTATTGGTGCCTCTGCGTCGCAAGACAGCATTGGAGCGTGCAGGTATTACTACTGCCAATGTTACTTTGCAGCGCAATTCATTGGTGAAAGCCTTGGAGAAATTGCGGGCAGCCGGGGTCATCTATGGCTACAGTGAGATTCCTCGCAAGCCAGATGATAGTTTTGAAATTCAGGTCAATTGCTCCCTCTTGCTGGATGGACGAGGGAATCTGCGCGATCTCGAAGATCTTCAGGGTGATTTGGGTGTGGATCTGGGAACAGTTGTGCTGGGGACTACCCAGCGTGAATCTGGGGTTTCCTCTGGATCTGACATGGAAAATGAGATGGATGGAGAGGCAGAGGCCAGTGGTGATCTGTTCACCGAGCTGGTGGATGATGCTGAATGGGCTGCGCAGCTTCGCCGTTTTGTGCCAGATGTTGAGGGTGCCCGTGATGGGTATGAGCAGCGTGATGTGCAGATGCTCTGGGGATTTGTGCGTGACGCGCTTCGACCCGGCCTTAATACTGCCCGGCGCCAACATCTTGAAGCTCTGGTTCCTGCCTGGAACCCTGCCCATGCGCGCGAACTATTGCTGCTTGGTAGCACTAGCTATACCATTCGTTTTATCAATATGGCATTGCTGCGCGAGATCAACGAGTTGGTTGGGAAGCTGCTCAACCGATTCTTCGACCAGGCTCGGCCAGTGTTTGTACCGCAGGCGGTGATTGAGCAGGTACAGGGTCAAACCAATTAACCCGATGTGCAAGTTGTTTGGTTTAAGCGACCAGGCGCTCTAACTGAAGCGGAGGAACCTCCTCTTGGAGATTGAACAGCACAGCCAGGGTGTGCATCAGCACTATCCGCAACAAGCGATTGCGCTCATGCCACAGGTCACGCGCCCACATCCGCTTGGCCCCACAGCGCTCGGCCAGCTGCCCAAAGAGGGTATCAATCCGATAGCGTACCCGGCCCAGCACCCGACTCCAACTGTGGGCAGGAGCATGTTTGGCACTGCGAAACGGCGTCACCAGCCAGATACCTCGCTCACGCAACGTCTGCTTGAGCGTGGGCAGCCAGTAGTTGCGATCTCCCAGGAGCAGGCCCATGCTGCCTTCGGTCAGGTCCAGCACCACCTCGCCTTCATGCAGATTGGCTGGAGTCAACTGCATCTGGGTGATCACCCCCGGCCAGCAGACACGGGCATGCAGACGAAAGCCGTAGAACGTTTGCTGAGCCGTATGGTCTTTGCCATAACGGGCCTCGCCGCGGAAGCGGCGACAGCGGTAAGCGCGAGCGAACTGACAGACGGGCAGAGGAAAGCTGTCCACGATGGCAACCGTTGGATCGTAGGGCAAGAGGTCATCGCGCACGGCACACCACAGGCGTTCTTTGACGGCCCACAGATTGGCAGCCTGACGGACGAAGGTCGTGCGATGGACGCCTGCCAGGGCAGGAAAGAAGGCGGTCCAGTGCCGACGAAAGTAGGTAAACAAGGCTTTGTCCTGGTTCAGCCCCAGGGAGGTGCCGATGACTTCCATCGTGAGAACCTCACTATCGGTCAGCTTGGGCGCAGGTCCGCGTTGCCGCAGCCGCTTGCCTTCGCTCACCGTTGGCAACAGATCGTCAATCAAGCAAAACCATGCGATCATCAGATCGTCCAGGCTCATGGCGCTTCTCCTCAGCAGATGTTTCGTCTTTCTGTGGAGAGAAGACGCGGTGCGCCTGCTTTTTTAACGGTCAAAACCTGCACATCGGGTCAATTAGGCTAACTCAGATAAGAAGATGTCTTTCCTAACTGGTCTTACGTAAGACCAGATTGCTGATGGGTAAGCACCTATCCCCTCTTTCTGGCTTGCTCGCGGAACCACGCAAGGAATCAGGGTTTATGTATTGCCTGCCCGACCAAATTGGATGGCAATAGCCTCTCCGATTGGATGTTGACATTTGATGTTGGATGGGTACAATAAAAGGAGGATACCTGCTCCAAACTTTATAGGACACAGAGCATATGAACCAATCTCTAATCGTCGAACTTGATCGTAGCCCAGATGCTGCACCCCTTTATGTACAGATTCGTGAGCGTCTGGCGCTGCTCATCCGACGAGGCGATCTGAGTGCTGGCACACGGCTACCGCCAGAGCGGCAGTTAGCGGATGAGCTACGTATCAACCGGACGACGGTTGTGCGCGCGTATAGTGATTTAGCTGCCGCTGGTTTGGTGCATGCTCATGTTGGGCGCGGAACCATCGTTCAGGGTTCTGGCGATGCCAGGCCACTTCTAGGTGTGGCCTCGCCTCGTGGAGCTAGCAACGTTGACTCGCTCACGGCGTTTCCCTGGGCAGCTTATCTGGGTGAAATGAGAATCGGTGCCTCAGCCGAGACGGGTACGGCAAGTGCTTTGCTACCAACGCCGCTGAGCGGCAGGCCTGAAATCAATCAGGGTGATACCTTGCTGGCTGACGTGGTTGCGCTCTGTGCGCGCTCTGATGTCATCTCGCTTGCAGCAGGTACACCCGATCCCGCGCTCTACCCCATAGAAGCGTTCTGTGATTTGCTAACAAGGCAGCTTCGCGCCGATGGTGGTCGCCTGCTTCAACATTGCCCTATCGAGGGATTGGAAGTTTTGCGTGCATCGCTGGCATCCTGGCTGAATCGTCGCTGGCAGGAGTTGAGCCGGGCAAGCCAGCTATCAATTGGGCCGGTTGCGCGCCTTGAACTGGAGCATCTGATGGTGCTTTCTGGATCACAACAGGGCCTCTGGCTGGTGGCGCGCGGTCTCCTGGCACCTGGAGAGACTGTCCTGGTGGAGACGCCCACCTATCTTGGCGCGCTCAGAGTGTTTGCGGCAGCAGGCCTGCGTGTGGTAAGCGTGCAGAGTGATCGTGAGGGGATGGCGCCAGAAGCGCTAAGAATGGCACTGGAACGTTATCATCCGCGTCTGATCTATTGCCTGCCCACCTTTCAGAATCCCAGCGGCACGACAATAAGCTTGTCGCGCCGAAAGATGTTGCTGGACCTAGCGCAGCGCTATCAGGTACCGATTTTGGAGGATGATCCCTATGGGGAACTCTTCTACGACACTGAGCCGCCACCACCGCTGGCAGCTCTCGATCAAAGCGGCGTGGTGATGTATCTGGGAACTTGCTCGAAGATGCTCTTTCCAGGTGTTCGAATGGGCTGGATTGCCGCGCCCCGTCCAGTAATCGCACGGTTAGGCATGCTGCGCCAATACATTGACTTGCATGCCAATACTCCCGCGCAGGCAGTATTGGACGGTTTTCTGCGCGAGGGCCTGCTCGATACCCATCTGACACGTGTTCGCGAGCGCTACCGGGAGAAGCGCGACCTGCTGGTGGGCGCGTTGGAACTGGCAAGTCGAGGCTTGCTGCGCTGGCGTACCCCTGAAGGTGGGTACTACCTCTGGTGCGCTTTGGAGGGTGGGCTACGTGCCCGTGATTTGCAAGATGAAGCGGCGCGCCTTGGTGTGGCTTTTGTACCTGGGGATGCGTTCTACGTGGGTACTGGGGGAGAAGGCCATATACGCCTGAATTTTACCGGTACAGATGCAGCATCGCTGGAGGAGGGTGCGCGCCGATTGGGTCTTGCTCTAGATCGGCTTTCACGACGGGCGCGCCGACAAGGGCCTCAGCCAGAGCTTGTCGCCCGGCGCCCTCTGGTTTAGTAAACGATACAGTTGATGATTTATTTTTGTGAGGAGGGAGTAAGGAAATGTCGCAGCAGAACGGAAAACAAGTCGGGACAGAGAAGATCAAGCGAGCCTTCCCTGAGATGCTCAAGGGTGGAGTCATTATGGATGTGGTGACACCCGACCAGGCTAAGATTGCCGAAGAGGCAGGCGCGTCGGCAGTAATGGCATTGGAGCGCGTGCCCGCTGATATTCGCGCGCAGGGTGGCGTGGCGCGCATGAGCGATCCTGAACTGATATTGGCAATCAAGCATGCCGTAACCATTCCAGTGATGGCAAAATGCCGCATCGGCCACTTTGTTGAGGCAGAGATTCTTCAGGCACTCGGAATTGATTGCATTGATGAGTCGGAAGTATTGACACCAGCAGATGAGGCATTTCACGTCAATAAGCGCGCCTTCACCATTCCGTTTGTTTGCGGGGCGCGTGACCTGGGTGAAGCGCTGCGCCGGATTGGTGAAGGCGCGGCAATGATTCGCAGCAAAGGCGAGGCAGGCACTGGCAATATTGTCGAAGCCGTGCGCCATCTGCGTGCCATTACCGATGGCATCCGCAAGATTCAAGGCTTGCCAGAAGAAGAATTGATGACCGAGGCGAAGAACCTGGGCGCACCCTATGAACTGGTACGCGAGGTACGCGAATTGGGGCGGCTGCCGGTCGTAATGTTCTGCGCTGGTGGCGTGGCAACACCGGCAGATGCGGCGCTGGTGATGCGCCTGGGCGCCGATGGGGTCTTTGTTGGCTCCGGCATCTTCAAGTCTGAAGACCCGCTGCGCCGGGGCAAAGCCATTGTCAAAGCGACAACCCACTTCCGCGATCCGCATATTCTGGCAGAAGTTTCGCGTGGACTGGGCGAGCCGATGCGTGGGCTGGACGTGAAAACGCTCCCGCAGAGCGAACTCATGGCATCGCGCGGCTGGTAATATTAGCGCTCAGCAATATGGCGTGTTAGCAAGCTAACGGTGGTCTTATATAAGACCACCTGCAATCGTTCTCAAGTGCTTTGGGAGGCGCCAAACGTGGTCCAGATTGTTCAAGCTCGTTCTGAGCGCGAGATTGCCCAGGTCCGAGAGCTATTTACCGAATACGCTGCTGCGTTGGATGTAGACCTGTGCTTCCAGGATTTTGAGCGAGAGCTTGCTGAACTCCCTGGTAGATATGCGCCGCCGGATGGTGCCCTCCTCCTAGCCAGAGAAGGAGACCAGGCGGCGGGATGTATTGCGCTGAGAAAGATAGGCGATGGAATTGGCGAAATGAAGCGGCTCTATCTGCGCCCGGCGCTGCGTGGGAAGGGCCTGGGAAGAGACCTGACATTGGCGATCATCGAGGAGGCCCGCAAAATTGGCTATCATCACTTGCGCCTGGATACACTGCCAACGATGAAAGAGGCGCGAGCGCTGTATCATTCATTGGGCTTCAAAGAAATCGCGCCATATACCTACAACCCAACAGAGGGAACAATGTATCTGGAGCGCATCTTAGATCGCTCGCTGGAAGGGGCCATGTGATGGGAATTGTTGCCGCTGTTCAATCGCCGCCAGTGTATGGGGATGCCCTGGCAACCGCTAGGCGCGCTGCCGAACGTATCGCAGAGGCCGCCCAAGCTGGGGCGTGGTTGGCAATATTCTCTGAGGCATATATCCCAGGCTATCCCGATTGGGTCTGGCGTGTCCCTGCCAGAACCTCCAGCCCCAGCGCTGAGCCATTTGCCACCTTTCAGCAGCGCTTCATGGAACAGGCGATTACAGTGCCTGGGCCAGAGACTGACCTCATCGCTGATGCCTGCCGCAAACACCACATGATGGCAGCCATCGGCGTCACCGAACGCCCCGCCCGCTCTGGCACTCTCTACAACACGCTGCTCTACATTGGGCCAGATGGCACGATCTTAGGACGCCATCGCAAAATGGTCCCCACCTTTGCTGAACGAGTCTTCTGGGGTGCTGGCGATGGGACCACCCTGCGGACGATTGAGACGCCGCAGGGCATAGTAGGTGGCCTCATCTGTTGGGAGAATTACATGCCACTGGCCCGCGCGGCCCTCTATGCCCAGGGCGTGCAGATTCATCTCGCGCCCAACCAGGATGATGGCGAGCGCTGGCTGGCCTCAATGCGCCACATTGCAACCGAAGGGCGAATGTGGGTAGTGAGCGTTGGCGTCTTGTTGCGCGAGACTGATCTTCCGCGCGACCTGGCGGCATTGGGCATCTACGCGCCGGGCGAGTTAATCAGCCCCGGCGACAGCGTGATTGTCGATCCCTTGGGGAATATCGTCGCAGGCCCGGCGCATGGCACAGAAACGATCCTGTTGGCCGATGCGGTACCTGCCCAGGCTCTACTGGCGCGGCGTGGCTTCGATGCCGTTGGACATTATGGCCGCGCTGATGTTTTTAGCTTCGCCGTCAAGGGCGTGACCATTCCGCTTGAGATTGGGGACAATTCTCCTATCGATCAGATACCAGATCATATCTGGCAGGTAACTGATGCGAGGCAGGTATCTTCAAATGCAGCGAGCGAGCGTTAATCAGGTTGCTCTGTTGATGTGGCTGTACAGCCGCTGATTTTCTTCAAGTGAGGGAACAATATGTACATCCCGCCCGCATTCCGTGAAGATGACCTGCCGACACTGCACGCCCTGATGCGCGACTATAGCTTCGCTATCCTGGTGACGCAGCAGGGTGGTATTCCTATAGCCACACACCTGCCACTCCTCTTGGATAGTGGGCGCGGCGTCTATGGCACATTGCTAGGCCATCTGGCGCGGGCAAATTCACAATGGCACAGCTTTGATGGGGAGCAAGAAGCATTGGTAATCTTTCAGGGGCCGCACGCCTATATCACCCCATCCTGGTACGAGCCTGGGCCAAATGTCCCCACCTGGAACTATACCGCTGTCCATGCGTATGGCAAACCCCGCATCATTGAAGATGAAGCCAGCTTACGCAAGATATTACAAACCAGCGTGCAAACCTATGAGTCTGGCTTTGAGCAGCCCTGGACACTCGATTTGCCTGCTGATCTGTTTCGGGCAAAGCTCAAGGGCATTGTTGGCTTTGAGCTAGAGATCACGCGCCTGGAGGGCAAGTACAAGCTCAGCCAGAATCGCTCGCTCCATGAGCAGGAGCGCGTTGCTCATGAGCTAGGCAAAAGTCAGGATTCATTGAGCGTGGGCGTGGGAGCTTTGATGCGTCAACGTGGCAAGAGGAAGTAAAGGATTTTGAGCCAGCAAAGTGGCTGGCAATTGCAAAGGGAGGCGTCTATGATCGACCCGGTTGCGTTCAGCGTCGAACACAAACATGAACAGGTTGTAAGCTATTTTGACCCCGAAACAGGCTTGCGCGCTTTCATCGCGCTCCATAACACCAGTCGCGGTCCTGGCATGGGTGGCACTCGTCTCTGGCACTATGAAAGCCCACAGGAGGCGCTGCTTGATGTGCTGCGCCTCTCCGAAGGAATGACCTTCAAAGCGGCTGTCGCGGGCCTGCCGCTTGGCGGTGGCAAAACAGTCGTCCTGGCTGATGGAAACGAGCAAGATGCTGCCGTGCGTGCGGCCCGTTTTCGTGTTTTAGGCCGCTATATTGACGGCCTGGCAGGTCGCTATATCACTGCCGAAGATGTCGGCACCACTCCCCAGGATATGGCTCAGGTCCGCCGCTCAACTCGTTTTGTGATGGGCATTCCGGCAGAGGAAGGCGGCAGCGGCGACCCATCACCCATGACCGCTTTTGGCGTCCTGTGTGGGATCAAGGCACTGGCCGAGGATGTGCTTGAGCGCGATACGCTCGCCGGGGTGCGTGTGGCTATTCAGGGCCTGGGCAAAGTGGGCATGAGCCTGGCAGAACTACTAATGAGCGAAGGGGCCGTAGTAATCGGCTCAGATGTCCGGCCACAGGTCGCTGAAGAGGCCAGAAATCGGCTGAAGATAGAAGTCGTGGAACCAGGAGCTATCTATGATGTGCCCTGCGCGATCTTTGCTCCCTGCGCGATGGGTGGAATAATCAATGACCAGACGATCCCGCGCCTGACGTGCAAAGTGATTGCCGGCTGCGCTAATAATCAGCTTGAGGATGAGCGGCACGGCCAGATACTCCATGACCGCAGCATCACTTACGCAGTGGATTACGTCATCAACTCCGGTGGGTTGATTAACGTAGCAAGCGAACTTAATGGATACGACGAGGGGAAGGCGCGGGCGAAAACAGCCCAGATTTATCATACGATCAAGCGTATGCTGGCAATTTCCAGAGCAGAAGGCATCTCCACCCAACGCGCTGCCCATCGGATGGCCCTGGAGACTCTGGAGCAGGCTCCAAAGAATAACTGAGCGATGTGGCCTGTAGGGATAGGCAAAAAAGATAACGTTAGATGATTGCTGAGGTGGTTCATGTATCGTGATCTGTTGGCGCTGGCGGCTGAGCGGGCTATCCGCTACCGGGAGGGCTTAGACGAGCGGCGCGTTGCCCCATCCCCAGAGGAGATTGAGCGGCTGGCCGCGCTTGCCGGGCCATTACCAGACGGGCCAGCCGATCCTGCGGCTGTTCTTACATTGCTTGATGAGATGGGTTCTCCTGCAACGGTGGCAACCGCCGGAGGCCGCTATTTTGGCTTCGTGAATGGTAGCTCGCTTCCGGTCACGCTGGCGGCCAACTGGCTGGCCGGAGCCTGGGACCAGAACGCTGCTTTTGTGGTGATGTCTCCGCTGGCTGCTGCTCTGGAGGAGATCAGCCTGCGCTGGCTTCTAGAGCTTCTGGGGCTGCCCGCTGGCTGCGGCGGCGCTTTTGTGACTGGCGCGACGATGGCGAACTTCACTGCCCTGGCTGCGGCGCGTCACGCGCTGCTTGAGCAGGTTGGTTGGGATGTCGAGGCGCAGGGCTTGTTTGGCGCGCCGCCGATCACCGTCATTGTCGGGCAAGAGGCGCACGCCTCGCTGCTCAAGGCGCTGGGACTGCTGGGCCTTGGGCGCCAGCGGGTCGTGACGGTTCCTGTCGATGGGCAGGGGAGAATGCGCGTCGATGCCTTTCCGCGTCTCTCCGGCCCCAGCATCGTGTGCATCCAGGCCGGGAATGTAAATACTGGTGCCTTCGACCCTGCGCGCGAACTCTGCGCGCTGGCGCATGAAGCGGGCGCGTGGGTGCATGTGGATGGCGCCTTTGGCCTGTGGGCCGCTGCCGCGCCCGTGCTGGCGCATCTGGCGGCTGGCTTCGCTGATGCCGATTCCTGGGCAACCGACGCGCATAAGTGGTTGAATGTCCCTTATGACAGCGGATTGGCCTTTGTGCGTAACCCTGCCCATCTGCGCGCCGCGATGGCGCTCAACGCTGCCTATCTTATCCAGGGCGAAACCCGCGAGCCATCTCAATATACGCCGGAAGCATCGCGGCGCGCGCGTGGCATCGAGGTCTGGGCGGCGCTTCGCGCGCTTGGCCGGGCTGGTGTTGCCGATCTGGTCGAACGGACCTGTCGACATGCCGCGCGCTTTGCCGAGGGCCTGCGAGCAGCAGGCTATCGGATTCTCAATGAGGTAGTTATCAATCAGGTGCTGGTCTCCTTTGGAGATGACGACCTCACCCGCCGGGTCATGGCGCAGCTTCAAGCCGATGGCACCTGCTGGTGCGGCGGCACGGTCTGGCAAGGCCAGGCAGCAATGCGCATCAGCGTTTCCTCCTGGGCCACAACCGAGACCGACGTTGAACGCAGCCTGGCGGCGATGCTCCGCATTGCTGCCGGGCAACGCCAACAGTAAGTTCATATGCCTTCTTCAGCAAATCAATGGAGCGTGAAATGTCACTCAGTCAGCCGATGACCTATGCCATTGGTGATATACACGGCGAATCGCCCATACAATCTAACACAATTCTAGCATTCCGCTAACGCGATTCTTATAAAGGAGATGCTAAAGTTTCCGCTAGAAGCCTGGTAAAGAGGATATGGGCCGTAAGAAGAGAATCAGGCTACCATGGCGGGAGAAGACAACGATGAGCAACGAATTGTTGGGTAAAGAGCCTCAGCGTGAGCTTCGGTGGATTGCGCCACAGGAATTAGAACACATCAGGCGCGAGGCTCATCCCTGGGCGCAGCCGTTTGGCAAGCCTGGCGAAAGCGTGACGCGCAGCGGCAATGGCTGGTCGGTGCGAGCCATTCATTTCCCGACTGGGCCTGTAGTGGTAGACGCGCAGGGGCCAGCGGGTGCGGAATGGCAAGAGGAGTATGAGCGGCTCATCCGTCTGGGATTTCGCCCAGAGCAGGCGACAGCGCTGATCGTTTTGAAATCTTATCAGCATGCCGAAGGCGATCTTGCAGAGCGCGAGCGCCTGGCACGGCGCCTGGCCTATGGGCGCTATCTGGTGGAGAGTGGACGGGTGAGCGACAAAATCAATGCGCCTGAGCAGGCGAATAGGAAGTAAGCCGCCTGCTCAAGCGGCAAAATAAGACCAGAACTTTCAGCAGCTTTGTCACAGCGTCGGCAGGTGCGCCTGCTCAATAATTTGCACTGCCTGCTCGATCACCTCGCGCTCCTGGGGGTGAAGCGCCTCGCGCAAAAGCCGAACGGTTTCTTGATACAAACCCAATGCGGCAATCCCTCTCGCCTCAATTGGCGAGAGATGCTCTGGCAGAGGATCGAGGCCAAGAGCCATTCGATGATAGCGCGTCCATGCTGAGTCCAACCCGGCAACCTCCTGCACCTGCGCGTAGTAGTCGTTCCCTCGCTGTATCAGCACGCCGCGTTGAACGGCCAGCGCTTCTGTCAAAACATAGAGTAACTCCTGGATGGCATACGCGAGCGCCAACTCATTCCTGCCGGGCAGGATGCTCAAGACCTTGTGAACATATTCTGTAAAGAGCAATAGCCTTCCACTGGCATAGGCATTGGCTTGTTCCTGCAATGCTTCCCAGGCAAAAGCAGCGAGGCTCTGCTGAAATGCCGCAAAAGCGCCTTCTTTATCCAGTAAAATCCTGCACTCGCGCATACTGGGAACCACCCAGATAGCCGTTTCTGGTCTGGCAATGGATTGCTGATAAAAGGCAATCGTGCGGGTAGGAACGCTGATGAGATACCCACTGCGGTAGAAGTAGCGCTTGGGCTGCCGTTGGGATTCCTCGCGTACCAGCCGGAGAAAATCTACATCGCTGTAGGGCGTGGCTTCGCCTCGCGCGTAGCTGCCGCCCAGGACAATCGCGGTCACTTCATCGCTATCGATCTCTGCCACCAGCGGCTGCAAAAACGCTTCAGGCAAAGTTGGAGCAGCGCTGCTAGCTTCTTTCATCAGTGGATTTTGGGGTGTGTAGTTCATAAGGATTGTCCTTTCCAAAGGGTCAGTTACTTAACTCGTATCTTCTGGGGCGCAAGAATGTCTTCATTATTAGAGCGCTGCTTAGGATGAGGGCAAACAGTCCACCGCAAGCATCCTTGTTTTTCCCCTAGCTATAGTGCCATCATCAGTTGACAAGCTGGTTTATCTTGCTTACAATTATAGCAGAGTATCATGCTCAAAGGTTGGAGAGACGCACACGCGGAGAAAGGAGCGCTGCTGCACACAAAAACCTTGGTTCCACTACTTCTCATCCCTTGGAGGATAACAACCTAAATTCGGTAGATGGAGTTCTACGCTTATGGATGACGTGAACAAGCAAGCCATAATACCCCCCCCCTATCACTGCTACCTTGCCTTCCCCTATACTACTTGGCCCCAATCTTTGGTTCGATCCAGGCAGGTATGCCATTCTTCACAATAGTGAATATCTCCCTCTTACAGCCCAGGAAGCTATTGTGCTTGGCAGGATGTTGGAGACGCCTCATCGTTTTGTACACACTACGCTGCTTATCCATTGTCTGACCTCACCAGGCAGGCTCATGACGAGTACCCACTGCATTGAGCAGATTATTTACCAACTGCGTAGAAAACTGAGTGACGATAAAGGGCGGCCCCGGCTGATTCTTAATCGTCGCAAGCTCGGCTATGGAATCTTTCCAGAAGATGCTCCCCGTAGGACTTAGAAACAAGGCAGGGCCTCTTGGATCGGCGAAACGCTGAAAATTGAGCAAAACTTGAGGATGTATTGAGCCTATTTTGAGTTTCACCTGCTAAGATTGATCCAGCAAATGATCCTGAAACCCTTGGGCGTGAGCGAGGATCATTCAGCATTTAAGTAAGAAGGAGCATATTATGCAAACCACCCATTGGCTGCGCGGTATCATTTTTAGCACGCTGCTCTCCATCATGCTGGCTGCTTTTACGGGCTTTATTGCCTGGCCTTCGCGTGCAAATGCCGCTACCTCCCACACATCCGACCAGTTCTTTATGTTGGTCAAGACCCCTGACGGCTCCCTTCCTATCCCTATAGATGGCAAGCCGCATCTAGTCCAACAAATCAAACATGCGTGTCCTCAGAACTCCAGTGGCTGCATCGCCCAATTCACGGTAATGGCAAAATTCGCGTCACAAGCACCAGGAGCGCGAACCAATAACCTGGCCCGCCCTTTGTATGCCTGCCCCAGCTATATTGACACCTATAACTATACCGACGACTACAGTGATTGGTTTAGCATCCACTACTGGCACATAGAGCTAGATACCGAAGAACTCATCAATCCCTGCTATGCCACAATCACCCATATCTATACGGATCCTTGGTGTGAAGGATATAATGGGTACTGGTGTGATGCTTCAAGCAACAACAGTTATTGGGATCCGGCACACGGAGAGCAGGATACTTGGTATAGCCAGAATATGTGTACGAATACGTTCTTTGGTACATCATGTGAAACTACTCGCCTACAAACCAACATAGCTTACGAAGGTAACGTTTTCTGCCATGATCAGGTGGGCAGTGATAGCGCTACTTGTGGCCCTAATGTAACATAGCGAGCATCCTAGTGGCTTCAAGTAATGAAAGGAGCGATGTATGCGGTATCTGGCGCTGGCCTATTCAGTTGTAGCGGTGCTGCTCTTCTTGTATGGAGGGTATCTCATCGTACTCACTCCCGGCGTATCCTTTTCGCTGCATGTAGTTGGGGCGATCCTCCTGGTTCCCGCCGTTGCTTGGTGGTTGGTTGGCCTGGTGATGCTTGTGGCGAGACGGCGGTGGGGCTGGCTCATTGGCTACATCGTTCTGCTGGTCCTGGCGCCAATGGTCTACGATATGTATCGCGTGCGCGTTGCGAACGAATGATGCTGCTTGCTGCTTAAAGCACCTTTTGGAGCGCCGCAATATTCTCGCTGTCCGGGCGCTGCTCCGTATGCAGCGCCCCGCAGTAGGCGGCGAGTTTGGCGCCCCAATGGTCATCCCGCCCGGCAGCCAGCGCGGCCAGCGTGGCGGCGGTATAGGCATCTCCGGCGCCCGCCGTGCTGACCGGCTGAGAGAGCATAGCCTCCACTTCCAGAGCGGAGCCATCGGCGCGGGCGAGCAAAGAACCCTTCTCGCCGCGTTTGAGATGCACGCTCCCCGCGCCAAGGGCCAGCGCGGCTTGAACGACCTCTTTCGCATCCTCAACACCAAAGAGCCGTTTCCACTCCTCTTCATTCCCCAGCGCGATTCGCGCCAGACTGAGAAGCCGTCGCAGCAGGTGAGCATCCATGTCTTGAATCAGCGGCGCCAGATCAAAGACCATCTGAGCGCCCTGCGCCACCAATTGCGCGCAGGGTTCCACAATCTGGCGCTCAGCATCCAGCGCCAGCAGCGCATAGGCCGAAAGATAGAAGAGCGCCGATCTGCCCGGCATCGGACGCGGCGGAAGATCGGGCGGCACATAGCTAATCATCGCCTTTTCGCCGTCCGGCTCCGTCAGTACAAAAACCTCGCCAACCTGCGGCACGAAGAGACAGCCCGCCGTATCGCAAAACGCCAGTTCCCTGCTTGCTTCAGCATCGAGAATTGCCCACAGCCGGATCGCGGGCGGCACGGACGGGTACAATCCAGCCCGCGCCAGCAGATGCAGCCAGCGCGCCACATGGCTGGCGGTCCCGCCTAACCGTCGGCTCTTGCTGGTTGCTCGCGCTTCTCTCGCTGGCTGCGGCAGATACGGTACAGCCAGATGTGTATCCCAGACCACATCACCGATCAGGTCAATCGCAGCAGGTAGTTCAGCCAAAAGTCCTACTCTCAACACAATGTATCCAAGGAGACTACCTCATCCGGCGCTTGTGGCTCCGTGTCTGCCCCAGTCCGCGCAGGCGGACTTTATGGCCGCAGCCCTTAGACGCGAATTTATTCGCCAGTCTACAAAACATGTGCCCAAAGGCTTGACAAAGACATGCCAGCCTGGTACAATCCTTTCAAGCGCTTGTGACGAGCGCCCCAATTTCTCCAATTTGGAGTCTGTGAAGTTCGACGAGGTAACTGAAGAACGGCTGGCGAGGTCGGCAACAGAAGCCGACAGCGCCATGACCCCACGCCAGGTTCGTCCAGTCATGGGGCTGGGGAGGCATTGTATCATTGAGACCCCCTCAGCAGCTATGGCTGGAAACCCTGCCCGCAAGGGCTGAACCCGGTTGACAGTCATAGCTGTTCCATTTCTACGCAGTTCGTCTGCAAGAAAGGCTGGTCTCTCATGGTGCAATCTCCCGCCAACCCCTACGCGCCCCAGCGTCCCAACCCGGCCAGCGAATGGCTCAAAAAGCGTGCCGCCGCTGCCTCCGCTGCTGCCTCCGTGCCACCTCCGCCGCCTGTGCTGTCGGGTGAACTGCTCGACCTCTCTCTGCTGGTCTCGTGCCTCTCTGATCGACAGCAGTGCTGGCTCATCGCCCGATTGCAGCCGCTCATCGCCCGGCGGCGCTTTCCGCGCCAGAAGCGCGCATGGACCGCCCGCTGGCGCGCTCCTTTTCTGCTGTTGGCCTCGCCCCAGAGTCGCCTGCGCCATCTGCGCGCAAGGTTGCGCGATGAGTTAGCCGCCGGGCTGCTCATTGCCGCGACACCGCTCAGTCGGCTCAGCCGCCCGGCGCGCAATCGGGCGCTGATCGAGCGCGCTGAGGCTATTGGGCAGGTGGCCGAAGTCCTGAGACGCCAACCGGGCGCCGCGCCGCTGGAGCAGGAGCTTCAACACGCGCTGGCGCGTCTGGCTCGCTGAAGCTGCCTGCGAGAATCGTCCTGACGGGATAGATGGCTCCTGTGCGATGATAAGCGTATCTTCATCATCTGGTATTCAGGAAAAGCGGAAAGGCCAGACATGCGCATTCAACGCCTTGCCAAAGAAAATCAATCAACACAGGGGCCAGCGAAACGAGCCTGGTATCAGCGGAATAGCCCGGCCCATCTGGAAGCCATCCGGGCATTGATACTGGCAGCGCTGGCGACTCAAGGGCCACATCTCATCCCGCGCATTGCCCTGCTGGGGGCGGGCGCCTGCACAGAACTCCCGCTGGAGGAGATTGCCCGGCGCGCAGAAGAAGTGCTGCTGGTTGATCTCGATGAGTTTGCCCTGCAAGCCGCCAGACGCCAGGCGCGAACCGATCTTCAGGGGCGTGTACGCCTGACAATTGCTGATGTGACCGGCGGTGTCAGCGAACATCTGGAGCGGGCGCTGAAAAGTCAGCGCTGGCAGGCGTTGAAAGCGCAAGGCGCCGATGCGGTGCTGACGGCGGCTGCAACCTGCCTGGACCGCTGCGATGTCCCGCAGCCGCCGGAACTCGCCGAGCTGCGGCCTGGCCGCTGTGGCGTGGTCATCAGTTCGCTGGTAATAACACAGCTCTGGAGCTATCCGCTGCTCGATGTCACAGACCTGCTGAATACCATTGATCCAGCGTTGGCCGCGCGCCAGCACGAGCATCCCGCTCTGGGACCGGCCATTGAGCGTTTCAAAGAGCGGGTGGCGCGTGGACACTTGCTGCTTTTGGCGCGTTTGCTGCGTCCATCAGGCGTGGCCGTGTTAATTGCCGAAGACGAAGGCAGGCTCACGCCGCAGCACGGGCAGCAATCGCCAGGGCTGGATGTCCCGCTGCCCCTGCTGCCTGCGCGGTTTAGCGCCCTGGTTGAAGAGACGTTTACCCTGGTGGAACCAGCGCGTGGCTGGGAGTGGGTTTCCGACCTGCCCTCGGCGGTGCGCGCCGGGCGAACCTATCATGTAACGGGTTATGTGCTAAAATCAGGATAGGACCGCTATGGACGCTGGAAGCATAAGAGAAGCTACCACGCTGGTCAAACGACACCCCTTCGCGGTGGCTACTGTTGCCTGGTCGCCAGATGCACAGCGCTTGGCTTCGGCAGGGAACAGCCGGGAAGTCTGGGTTTGGGATGCCATCACAGGTCGCACCCTCTGCATCCTTCGCCATCACTCCGCTGGTGTATCCGCGCTGGCCTGGTCTCCCAATGGCTCGCGCTTGGCCTCGGCTTCCAGGGATAACGCTATCACTGTCTGGGATACAGCTACCAGCAGCCCTCTCTCCACCTACGCCGGGCATCGTCAGGCGGTAGAGGTGCTGGCCTGGTCGCCTGATGGGACGCAGATTGCTTCTGGCTCAGAGGATGGGTATATCCACATCTGGAATGTGACCAGTGGAGACCGGGTATTTTTGCGCAGACATGGCAAGCTGACGGGCCTGGAGGATGTGGATGCGCTGGCCTGGTCGCCTGATGGGAAATATCTGGCGTCGGGAGGCTATCACCCAGAAGTGTGTGTCTGGGACGTGAATACAGGCGAACTGATAGATTGGTATTGGGAAACCTGGCCGATGGCAGCAATACGGCCTGTCGCCGGTCAGCGGCTCTTCACAACGTATAACTATATTTTTGTGTGCTTTTTCAAAGATAAGACCCTCTTTGCTCATAGCCATGCCCGCACTGCTTCGGTAGTCGCGTGTTCACCCACTGGTGAATATATTGCCGCTGCCGATGGCGAAAAAACCATTACCTTGCGGCAGACGAAGTATAGCGAAAGAATCTTTACCTATGGCGGCCATACGCAGCGCGTAGCGGCGCTGGAGTGGTCGCCTGATGGAAAATATATCGCCTCTGGCGGATTGGATAAAACGGTTAGAATCTGGCAGCCGGAATATGAGCGCGATGTGGTGCCAATGAGCCGACCCTACCCAGGTCGCATTTACGCCCTGGCCTGGTCGCCGGATGGACAGCGCCTGGCCGTTGGCGGCTCGGCCAGAACGGTAGAGATTATGGACGCTGCCACTGGAGCAACCCTCTTAACTTATCGCGGCCATACTGACGGGGTAGCCTCTATTGCCTGGTCGCCCGATGGCAGGCGCATCGCCTCTGCCTCCTGGGATACATCGGTGCAGGTTTGGGATGCCCTCACCGGAGAACGCTTGCTGACCTATCGCGGGCATGCTGGTCTTGTCTGGGTGGTGGCCTGGTCTCCCGATGGCTCGCGCCTGGCTTCAGGAAGTGGAGATACCACTGCACAGGTCTGGGATGCCACAACTGGCGAAACGCTGCTCACTTACGGCCACAAGGATACTGTCTACGCGCTGGCCTGGTCGCCTGATAGTACGCGAATTGCCTCCCGTGTCGAAGGAAATCCTATTCAGGTCTGGCATGCTGCGAATGGAGAGAAAGAGCCTGTTACCGGGCGGTTCATAGGCAGCTTTCCGACGGTTTTTTCGCTCAGGTGGTCCCCCGATGGGCAGTATATCGCCACTGGAGGGGATGATTCGCTTGCCCTGTGGATAGGCCCCAAATGGCAAAGGGTTCTTGGATTTGGCTACGGTCGAGGAGCTATCATCTGGTCTCTGGACTGGTCGCCCGACGGACGGCACCTGGCCTACACGCATGGCAACGCGCTCGTCTATGCGAGGGTAGAGGTTGTAACAAGCACGCCTCTCAGCCTCCAGGTAAAGGCTATCATCACCTATCGTGGGCATCACCAGGATGTCCGCGCCGTCGCCTGGTCGCCGGATGGGCAGCGGCTGGCCTCTGGCGGCGATGATGGCGTTGTGCGAGTCTGGGAGCCGGAGTCCTCGCGGATGCGCGCATGGCGTCCCAGAGATGCCAAGAGCGTTGCGCGCTAACGCTGCTCTTTCGCCTCAATCGCCTGCTGCCGCCGCAAGATCGTCTGTGCCATACGCACGTTGGCCGCGTCAACCATCTTGCCATTCACACTAAGCGCGCCGCGTCCTTCCGCGCTGGCCGCTTCATATGCCTGCACAACAGTGCGCGCCCAATCCACCTCTTCTGGTGCTGGCGCAAAGATGCGATTTGCTGTCGGCAATTGGGCAGGGTGAATGCACTGCTTGCCATCAAAGCCCATCGCCAGCGCCACTTTGCATGCCCGCTCGAAACCGGCCTCGTCCTTGAAATCAGCGTAGGGGCCATCCATACAGCGCAAATTGTTGGCGCGTGCTGCCGCTACGATCCCGTGCATCACCGCGTGCCAGCGGTGCCCCGGATAAAGCGCGTCGTGCTGGTCTGGCTCGCCGATGTTTGCCAGCGGCATGTGCATGGAAGCCGCGTAATCCCCTGGCCCAAAGATCAGCGCCTCCAGGCGCGGCGAACTGTGCGCAATCTCGCGCAGCCAGAGAAAGCCGCTCGCCGTTTCAATTTGCGCCTCAATGCCGATATGGCGTGAAAAGCGCATCCTCATCTCAATCTGGTCTAGCAGCACATCAAGAAAGCGCACATCGCTGGCATCGCGGGTTTTGGGCAGCATAATCAGGTCCAGGCGTTCCCCCGCAGCCTCAACCACCTCAATCACATCACGATACGCGAACGGCGTATCCAGCGCGTTGATGCGCAGCATCCGTATTCGCCCGCCGAAATCTACCTGCCGCAGCGCCTGAATCACCTGTGCGCGGCTGGCTTCTTTCTGCTCAGGCGCCACAGCATCTTCCAGGTCCAGACAGATTGCATCCGCCGCGCTCCGGGCCGCTTTCTGTATCATATCCAGACGCGAGCCAGGCACAAAGAGCATACTGCGTGTCAGCCGCATCAGCAAATCACTCATAAAGCCTCCCGCGTAGAGAATCCTCAAATCACTGGTGCAAATATATTCATCCAACCAAGCGTCTCAATTGCTTGGTATGTTCTGCATAATGCTTACTGAGCGCTTCCAGCCATTCGACAAAGCGGCCCTCGCTCTCCAGGTCTTCAGGCTGCACGGCAGCAATAGCTTCTTCCAGCCCTCTATGCACCGTTTTCAATTCTTTGAGCGCCTGGCTGTATGAGAAATGCTGGCGGGCGGCCACAGAGCGGCTGTTGAACTCATCGGCATTGTAGGTTATGTCCTCCGTCGGGCCAGCCAGAAAGCGCCAGAAGCGTTCGGTCGCCTCGTGGTCCCACCCGGTCAGATGGGCGACCACATCTTTCGCCGACCACTGGCCGTCAATGGTGGTGTTTTCGTATAGCCTGGAATCAAGTTGGCCGCAGACTTCCAGAAAGCCCGCAAAAGCGGCAGCAAGTTTCTCTTGCAGCGCTGCCCAGTCGTTGCTCACAATGGGGTCTCCTTTCATCCAACATACGCTCCCGCGATAACCACAATATACTCGCCCTTCGGCTGAGATTGCGTAACCGATGCAAGCAGCGAAGAGAGAGGCCCGCGCTCCACGCGCTCAAACAGCTTGGTCAGATCGTTCGCCAGCGCTGCCTGCCGGTCGCCAAACACGGCCAGCGCATCTTCAAGAAAGGCGGCAAGCCGATACGGGCTTTCATAAAAGATAAGCGTGTGCGGCGTCTCTTTGTCAATCTCCAGAAAGCGCCGTCGTGGGCCAGGCTTGCGCGGCGGAAAGCCACGAAAAGTAAAGCTATGCACTGGCAGGCCAGAGAGGACAACCGCCATAATCAGTGCAGTGGGTCCGGGGATCATGGTAACAGCAATCTCCGCCTCAATCGCCCGCCGGACCAGCGTAAAGCCAGGATCAGAGATGCCCGGCGTCCCAGCATTTGTGACCAGGGCAACCGACTTCCCCTGTTTGAGCAGGCCAATGATACGCTCGCCCGCCTGCTGCTCATTATATTCGTGAAATGACATCTGCGGCTTTTTGATGTCAAAGTGCTTGAGCAGCAGCCCTGTTTTTCTCGTATCCTCGCTGGCGATCAGGTCCACCGCGCGCAGCGTGTTCAGCGCGCGGAGTGTAATATCTTCAAGGTTGCCGATAGGCGTCGCAACGAGGTAGAGCATAGCGCTCCCTATAAAGATAATAATTGACCGCTGATTACCAGCGATTGCCTGGAGAGGTCGGCCAGCGCGGGTAGGTGCGCGTGCGGGGGGCTGGCTGGCGCAGCAAAGGGCGCAGCATCAGAGCTATGACGAGACCAGCAACAAAGCCACCAATGTGGGCAAAATACGCCACGCCACCCATTGCCTGATCGCTTTGGCTTGAGAGCGCCGCCACTCCATCGAAGAACTGCAAAACGAACCATACGCCAATCAAAATAAGTGCCGGGACAGCGGTGATAGTGATGAAGATACCCAGGAAAATGAGTGTGGTAACACGAGCGCCTGGAAAGAACACAACATAGGCCGCCAGAACTCCAGCGATGGCTCCGCTGGCGCCAAGACTGGGAATTGTTGAACTGGGGTCCACGGCGACCTGGGCCAGCGCGGCAGCGGTTCCGCAAAAGAGATAAAAGATCAGATACCCCAGATGGCCGAGCCGATCTTCAACGTTATCGCCAAAGATATAAAGAAAAAGCATATTCCCGCCGATATGCAGCCAGCCCGCGTGCATGAACATCGAAGTGAAAATGGTCAGCCAGACGGGATTGGGGACTTGATACGGGAACGCTTGCCCAAACTGGCTGGCGCACAGCGCGGTTTGCGGCGTATTGTGCGTAAGCGCCTCCGGGACCAGGCTGTACGCGCAGATAAACTGCGGAGTCGTCGCTCCCTGATTCAATTCCAGCAGAAAAACAGCGATATTTATCAAAATCAGGAGATAAGTAACAAACGGGAAACGCCGTCGTTTACCGGGATAATCTTTCAGTGGAATCACCGGCTGCTCCATTCAAATTGACTGGAAGATAGCACGCGCTCGTTCTGGCGGTAGGGCAAGGCTCTATGAGTGCTACAACGCAAGAGTTGTACCATTTTCTACGATGCCGCTGTCGCTCAGGTTGGTTTCTCCTCTTGCGTTTCAGGTTACTTCCCTGCTATAGTAGCACCAGCGTGCGCCCCCTCGATAGGCGTACCTGAAAGTCGTTACCATTTTGGCGGCCTGTACATGTAGATGTAGATACCGTAGGAAAGAGGTCCTTTGTATGGCGGCACAACGCGAACCTTCCATTATCCAGCGCTCGCTGGCAGAGATGCTGGGAACATTCTTGCTTGTCTTTATCGGCGCGGGCACGGGAACATACATTGGCATGCTTCTTCAGCAGCTCAACAGTACCAGGGTTTCCGCATCCAATGCCAGTCTTCTAACGATCATCGCAAATGCCCCATCGCTGGCAAATCTGCTTATTGTTGCTCTGGCGCACGGCCTCGCCCTTCTCATCGCTATTTATAGTATTGGCAAGATTTCGGGCGCGCATGTGAATCCCGCTGTAAGCATCGCGCTGGCAAGCATTGGGAAACTGGCCTGGGGAGACCTGATTTATTATATTATCTCCCAATTGATCGGGGCCACGCTGGGAGCGCTGGGCATTCTGGTGGTCTTCGGGCGCGATCCGGCGCTCAAAGCAGGACTCGGAGCGACGGTGTTTAATACCGTCATGACGCACCCGATTCAAGCGGCAGCTATCGAGGCATTTGGGGCTTTTATCCTGGTGCTGGCAATTGTGGGCACCGCTGTCGATAAACGTTCACCCGCTGGTTGGGCCGGGCTGGCGATTGGTTTTGCCCTGGCGGCAGCAATCATGGTCCTGGGGCCAACAACGGGCGCGGCAGTGAATCCAGCGCGCGCCTTTGGGCCGGATATTGTCCTGACGCTGTTTGGCAAGGATGGGCATTGGAACCAGTTTTGGGTCTATGTGGTTGGGCCGATTGTGGGCGGCATCGTAGCTGCCTGGATGTATCGCTTCATTGCCCGCCCAGATGAAGCTGAACGCGCCGAACGCCAGGCACCAGCCAGGCCAGAACGGCAGCAGACCACAGCATCGAAGCCTGCTGTAAAGAAGCGCTAGAACAGCGGTCAACATGTTGCGTGTTCCGTCCGCCGGGGTTGGGGGAGCCTGCCTACGCCGGTTTGGTGGCGCCCGCAGGCGCCTCTAGCCGCGATCTTTAGTCGCCAGGCTTTCCTCAAGGAGCCGACGACCCAGGATGACCGTCGAACGCGCCACATGCCGCGCATCAGCAATCGGATAGCCGTGTGTGGCATTGATGCGTTCAGGGACAAGCCGGAAGCCAAGGTCAAAGCTCTCCTGGGAAATGACGCCAAGATGGCGCAGTTGCTCCAGGCGCGGACCAAATTGTTGTTCGGGAGTACGGCGGGTGCGCTGTTGGATCAGCGCGCCCGCTATTTGTTCCAGCGAAGGAAAAAGATCGCGCAGCCCCGCCTCGTATTTGCCCTCGCGGAACAGCCTCAGCGCTGTTTTGATATGCTCGCGCTCATCGCGCGTAATCTCGCGCTGCATCACCAGCCTGCTGAGCGCGTCGTACTCCTCTTCATCGCTGCGCTCAGCATCCGGCGGAAGATCGCGCAAGAAGTTCACAAAGCCCTCGCCAAAGAGGCGATAGCCATTCGCTTCATCAACGCGCAGCAGCGCGTGCTGCTGCGCGAGCGCCTTCAAGTGTACAGCCTGATCTTCATTCGGCTCCGCCTGAGCGGAAGGCTGGCGCGCCTCGGCAGACAGCAGTGCCAGCAGCGCCTGGCGCTCTGCAAAGGCAAGCGGCTCCCATAGGGCCGCGTATCGCGCCTGAGCAGCGGCCATATACCGGTGAGTAGCGTCTGCCAGCGCGGCACGCGGCGCCAGGCGGCGCGCAAAACGCGCCTCGTAAAAGTGCCAGCCCGCCAGTTGCAAGAACGCTGGATGGGGGCCGGCCAACTGCCGCAGTGCCACGCGCTCTTCTGGTGTGAACACCCGTCCGCCGCGCCTGGCCGTCTCCTCCAGAAGCGCATCCGCGTCATCGTCACTCAACAGCCCCAGACTCATCGGGCGCAGCGAACCAAAGAAAGGACTGTTGGCGACATCACCATCGCTCCACAGGTCCAGCAGAGGATGGTTGCTGGCAATCACCCAGGCGACGGTATAATGTTGAGCGCATGAGCGAAGCTGAGTGAAGAACGTTTCATCAAAGGCGCCCGGATTTTGCGTCACAGCGGCAAAATCATCCAGCATGAAATGGAAGCGATACCCTGCCGCGCACGCATTATCCAGTAGCTCTCGAAAACGTTCCAGCGGCGCGGTGGGATCAGCAACCTCTGTGCGCGATGGCAGCGCAAGCGCTGGTTGCCCTTGCGCGGCCAGAGCAGCCAGGCGCCGACGCATCTCCCCCAGCAAACGCTGGTAAAAGCGGTCCGCGCGAGCGCTCGCCAAATCGCTCATCGGCAGTGAAATCTCAACCGTGCGCTGAAGGCGCTCCATGTGCGCGGCAGGCAAGCTGATATGCTGGGTGAGCGCTGCCTCGTGGCGCTTATGTAGATGACACAGCAAGGACGTTTTACCAATCGAAGCCGGTCCAATGATCGCGCAGCTTTGGGGCTGCTCGCTGTCAAGCAAATAGGATGAGAGCAGGCGCAGTTCGCGCTGGCGCCCCCAGAACGCTTCAAGATCGCAGGCAGGCTTCTGCGGGATGAAGTGATTATGAGCGGCCATCTTAGAGCCTCCGTTGCTGCTGGCGCTCGCGTTCTCCGCGTACCAGGCGATCAAGCGGCTGCTGAGTGCGCATCCACTGGCGGAAGAGATCGATCTGAAACGCGATATGCTCGCCTCCTCCGCCGTCCTTCAGCAAATCGCGCAGCGTCAATTGGCGAAGCGCCTGCTCAAATTCCGTGTGTGTTGCAACCAGTTTCTTCTCGCTGAGCAGCGCGAAGAGTTCATCGCGGTGGCATGAAGCGCCGAGCGTCGGAATAAGCTCAGCCGCGCCAGCCAGGATAAAGCGTTCCAGCGAACTCACATCGCTGGCAAAAAGAATAGAAGTGAATTGCGCGCTGTCCCCCTCAAGAACGGTGGGTACCACGCGCTCCACATCGGCGCGCATCACCCGCCGTTTCTGGCGATCATTGAGATAATTAAACAGACCATGACAGAGCAACTGCACATAATAGGGATAACTGGAGGTCAGCGCGACAATCAGATCAACAGCATCGTTATCATAGACAATCTTCTGATCGCTTACCGGCTCGCGGATCAGCCGCCGCGCGTTTTGTTCATCGAGTGAGCGCAGAATATGTGTCGCGCTGATCCCAAAAAGCGCGGCATCCTGGTGGCGCACAATCTCTTCCAGGCGCATCGTGCCGGAAAGAATAAAGTCAATATGGCGCGCTTGCTGGATGCCCGCGCGCAGCACCCAATAGACATCCTTATCTACCTCTCCAGCAGCGCGGCGCTCTTCGATCATCTGAAATTCATCGAACATCAACACCAGGCCATCGCTGCCAATCGTATCCTGCACCATATCGAGAAAGCGATGCCAGGCCAGGCCAAAATCTGCCTGGAAATCGGCCAGGCGCGGCTGGCTGATGGGATACTCCCGGCGATGCAGCGCCTGATAGATCGTGTAGCTCATCTTATAGAACAGGCTGGCGCTGGTGAAGGGCACATAGTTATCAATGGGCAGATAAATCGGAATACGTGGCGACAGAACAGAAGGGACCGATTTTTTGCCCTCCAGATGGCGCAGCAGCGACGTTTTACCCGTGCGCCTGTGCCCTTCCAGGATCACGACGCGGCTCTGTTCTTCATCACTGTTGTGGCTCAAATTGGAGCGGATGTACTCCATGTCGCGCTCGCGGCCATAGAACATTTTCAGCGTCGTAATCGGCGCGCCAGGTATGTAGGGGTTGGGCCAGGATTCCTGCCGCAGTTCTCGCCCACGCGGCGCGCGCACATCGGCCTGACGAATGCCAACCAGACCCAGCGTTTTGATCCGCGCCTGCACAGCCTCCGGCGGCACCTGAAGATGCTGGGCCAGTTCTTCATCGGGGCGCGAGAGATAATAATCAATCACATAGCCATCGGCTTCTGCTGTCCAGCCGCCGGGAGGCGCGGGATAGCCTGCGGAGAGATCAGGCAGGGTAGACTCGCTTAGCGGGGCAGGTGCCGATGGCTGCATCAGCGGTGCCCGCGCGCTGCGTTTCGCGCTGCCCGATGAGCTTTTTGCCGCGCTGGCCTGCTCTGCCGCCCCTTCAGACGCTCCTGGCGAGCCAGAAAGCATCGCAATCAACTCGGCGGTAATACTCAGGCTGACAGTAGGATCGTTGCAGAGCTGAGTAGCCGCGTCGCAGTAGCGATCAAGATGTTGCAGATCAGTATCGCTCAGGCTGGAATGGAGCGCCAGCCGTTCTGCTGTATAAAGCAATTTATCCAGATGCTCGCTGATTTTGCTGGTATCGTGCGAGAGCGCAATTTCATAATAGCGATCACGAGTCGCGCGCACGCGCTTGATCGCTTGGTCGCGCCGTTCCTGCTGAAGCTGGACTGCGTATTGCAGCGCCTGATTCAAATCAGCGGTAAGCTGCTGGAGGGTTCGCTGGGCCAGATGAAAATGGTCCTCGCGCATCTGACTGACAACGCGCTCGCGCTGCTGGCTAATACGTCGCTCATCCTCTGGAGTGAGGGGAACCGACGCTTGAGCCAGCGCTTGCTCGCTTTGCTGCAACTGCTCCTGGCAGCGTGCCCGCCACTCCTGCTGCTGCTGCTCGATGAAGCGGTCGAGGTCCGGGCTGCCGCTGGAAGCAGCCAACCGCCGGGCAAGCGCAATATCTCCCTCGGTAGCTATCTGACGTGCCCAGGCTGCCTGGCTGAGACCTTGCGCCAGGTCTCTAGTCAGCGCGCGCAGATAGTTCGCATACGAGGTTAATTCGTGTTCTTGCACATATTGAGCAGCGTGTGGCACCGCAAGCAGATCGTCGCTCTCCAGCAGCAGCGAGCGCGGGACCAGATGCAGGACCACCACTTTCTCGGTCATCGCGCAGATTCCAATCTAGAACATCAGTCAAAATCGTGTGTTCATTCTAGCCCGCGCAGGCAAGCTCTGTGGCGAAGCCTCTCGCCGCAAGTTTACTCGCCAGGCAGCTTATTGACCACATCGCTAGCTCAGATCAAAAGAAATATCCGGCAGCGCGCGTTGCAACAGGTCATTTGCCTGGGGCACTTCGCCCAGAAGCCGCCGGAGTTCAGGATACAACGATTCATAAATCTCCCAATGCTGATCCTCTGCCGCCTCTTCTGGTTCCCCTGCTGCATGATCCCCGTTGCTTGCGGGCTGGGCTGAGACGGCTGGAATGTCAATCCCCTGGGCCACAAGTTCAGCCCGGAGGGCAGCGGCATCGATCAGATGCTTCAGCAAATTCTCCAGGTCTTTGCGCAGCTTTTTCAGATCATTGCCTTCAATCGGATCGCGCCCCTCCTGCCGCCGAATTTTTTCAGCGTCCTGAATCAGCATCCTGGCAAGCTCAAGCGGATCAGCATCATGCAGGTTGGCACCCAATTCACCCGTTGGTGCAAGCCCCTGTTGAAGCGCGGTGAGCAGGGGCTTGAGCAGAGTGTCGATCTGATTACGCATCTGTTTTGTTGGCGCAAAGCGATAATTCGAGCCTTGAATGCGCCGGTTGGCTTCGGCCAGCGCGGCGCTAAATTGTGCCTGGAGCGTGCCGCGCTGGTCAGGCGTGTCTTCGCTCTCCGCTGGTTCGTCGACTACCTTGGGCAGCCTGGCGCGCAAAGCATCGCTGACTGCCAGATAATGATGATGATCGCGCAGCATATCCAGGAAGAAGAGCGCCCATTCCTCACCATGCGGATAGCGGGAGTGCGCCAGAGAGAGACTGCCGAGGGCAAGCGCCAGCGCGACACCTGGCACAAAAGAGCTAACTTCTTGAAGGGTAACATCGCCACAGATTGCCGCCAATTGAGCGCCCGGCGCGTTTGTAGCCAGGCTCAGCCGCCAGATCAGCCCATAGAGCGCATCAAGGCCAGTTGGGTCGCTGTAAAGATTGGTTTGCTCAAGCGCCAGCGCGCGCCAGACACAGTAAGCATTCAGGTGCTGCTGGTGATCGAGCAGATTCTGTATCAGGATGCGCCCGGCTTCTGCCCGCTCTTCCTGCGTTGCAGCGGCATCCAGCAGCGCCGCGCTGAGTTGCAAGGGCAGCGGCTCTGGGAGACCAATCTGCGAAGCTCTGGCAAGAAGCTGCCCGGCTGCCTTTCGAACAGCAGGCGAAGCGTGAGCAAAGCAATCAGAGGGCAGCGGGGGGAACGCATCGGCTGCGCAGGCATCCCTGATTATCCCCAGTACCCGCTCGTGCTTAAAGACGCTGGCAATTTCCGCATCCGTATAGAAGAGATAGTCCTTTTCTGCAAATGTCAGCCCCAACGGGAAATCACCGGCACGCAGCGAAGCCACGATAGCCATAGCCACAGCAGCAAAACCATAGCGCTCGTAAAATTGTTCAGCAGCAGCATTATCCAGCGCAGCCAGAAGAGTTGCACCCACGCGCCAGATCAACCCGCTGTAGCCTTCCGCGAGCGCTGCCGCCCCAACAAGCGCCGCGCCAACTTTCTGAAGCTGCTGCGCGTTTAGCTCGGTGAAGCTGCTCTGCTCAAATTCGTGCAGGGTTGCCAGGGCAATCTGGGGCGTGTAGTTGGCGAGCGTCCGGCGAAGCTGCTCCCCACACTGGCCGAGCGCTTCATAGCAGCTTATAATGTGCGCTGGCGAAAAAGGCAGTGGTGCGGGCACATTCGGCGCCACCAGCGTCTCAAGTAATGGAATCGTCTCTTGAAGCGTGTGTTGAAGGTTGGTAATTTCTGGGAGATCGGCTGAGAGGTGGAGAGATTGGTTAAGCAAACTTTCTGAATCCTGGCAGGCATGCTGAAGTCGCTCGCGCCAATCTTGAATAAGCTGGTCACGCTGCACGGTTGCCTGCGCCTCTAGCTCTCTGGCAAGTTGCAGCGCTGACCTGACTCGCCGGGCATCCGCGTGCGCCGGAATAGCGCCCTTGAGGCTTGCCAGGCTGGCCCTGAGCGAACTACTCTCACCTCTCAATTCCTCGATCTGATGAAGCAGTGTTTCAATCGCTGCCGGAGCCGCTTTAAGCGCTGCCAGATGCTGTTCATTCTGGGTGAGGGCCGCGTTCAGCCGGTCACGCACCTGCTGGAGTGCCTGGATGCGTGCGCTCGCTTCATGAATGGTTGTGGGCGCGGCCTCAGACGGCAGACTGGCAGAAAGTCCCTCTACCTGGCCGGACGCCTCGGCTTGCTGTGTTTCGCCTTGCAGTTTTTCCAACAGCTCAGCATTGAGCGCTGCAAAACGAGCAAAGCCCTCAAGCCGCTTCTGATACGCCCCATTCAGTTTGTCTAAGGCACGCTGAAGCATTTGGGTATCGTCAGCGGTCTGTGTTTGGGCAAGCTGTGCGGCGCTGGTAGTAATCGTCTGCTGAATGGTCTGCAACGTATGCAGTTCGGCTTCCAGAGCCGCGAAGAGTTCGTTCGTCGTTTTCGGCGCTCCGGTTGATGCCGCCTGCTTAGCAAAGCCGCCAGAGGGCCTCGGCAGCGTTGCCGCCGAGGTGCTGGTGGGCGATGCCGCGCTTTCTTTATGGGCTGCGGCCCCTGAACCGGGAGAGGATGCCTGTGTGGCAGCATTGCCAGCTTTTGCAGGCTTGCCGGAGTCGCGCGCTGGCGTCGGCTGGGCTTCTGCCGGTATTGCTTTCTGCCCGATTCCCTCTTTGAGCGCTGCGCGCGTCTCGCCCAGCGTCTCGGCGCGGGGGTCAAGATGCAAAGCCGAAAGAACTGCGTTGCCGCCATGTTCCTCAATAAGCGGCGCCAGCGCCTCCAGTGTAAGCGGCGGCTCAAGCCGCTCAATCGCTTCACACAGCGGCTGGTGCTTCTGTCGCCAGAGCTTCAGCAGTTCTTTCAGCGTCTGTTGGGCAAGGGGAGACCGCTGGGCCAGCGGCTTAGCAAGCAATGACACATAATGCGGTGGAAGCCGGGTACTCCAACCATGCAGAACACGCTGAAGATGAGGACGCTCGCGCACAAACTGTTGAGTGGACTGCTGACCAAGCGTTTGGAGCAGCAAGCTGATGTCTTCAACTGACCAACCGGCAGCATTCTGATCCATCGTTCTCTCCGTGCAGCCCTGACGTTGCAGCAACGCGAGGTGGCCTTGGGGAAGCATTACAGCGGGCGAAGTATAGTGTATGCGGTTGCTGTTGTGTTGTCAAGGTGACGCTTGTTCATCCGCTTTCTGTTCCAGCAAATAGGCTTTCCGGATCATCTCATAGCCTTCAGTCGTCTGCCCTTTTTGAATCAGCAGTTCGCTGTAGCGAAAATACGCATCAGCCAGCGGTTTTGAACCATTCTGACCCTCAAAGATTGTGATCGCTTCACGAAAACATTGTTCGGCTTCCTCCGGGCGCTCGAGCGCTTTGCTGATGGTGCCCAGCACAACAAGCGTGCGGCCATAAAGAGCAGCATCTTCAATCGTGCCCTTTCCGCCGGGCTGACAGAGTGCCTTGGCTTCGCTCGCCAGCTTTTCGGCCTCCTGGAGTTCCTGGCGTTTCAGCAGAAGATCAGCCAGAGCCAGGCGACTGAGAACAGCCTGGTTGTGCGTCTCAAGCTGTGTGGAGAGTCCAATAGCCTGCCGAAGCTGCTCCTCGGCGCTGCTGGAATCGCCAGCTTCCAGAAAGATGTTTCCAAGACTCAACGCCGCCTGGGCAATCTGCCTACGCCCCTCAGCCAGTTCGAGAAAAGAGCGGCTGCGCGTAGCATACCAGTATGCCAGGCCAGAGTGAACGCTTTCAAGGTGATGCAGGCTCATCTGGGCTGACCGTTCTGCCAGGGCCGCCGGGTCCGATACCAGGCGAAGCTGCTCAAGCGCCTTGCGGTAATACGTTATCGCTGTATCGCGCCGATTCAGGCGGCGATGATATTCAGCAATCGTAGAATACACTTCAATGAGAAAAAGCGGATCGTTAATCAGCCCGTTATTGATGGCCTGAGCGCAGAGAGTAAACGTATCAGAAGCTGCCAGAAACATCCCTTGCTGCGCATAGGCGCAGCCGAGGCGAAAGCGGCAGCTTTCTAACAGTTCAGGATGGCCGCTGAATTCAGCTTGCTGAAAGATTGGCTCGATCAGGGCCTGCGCCTCTGCTGGTCGTCCGGTCTCAAGCAGGACACGGCTCAGCAAGAAAAAGTATATCAGCCGCTGTTCGGCGCTGAGGCTGCCAGGGGTCAATTGATCGAGCAGTTCTTTGGCGAACTCCAGACGATGCTGCTCAATCCCAATGCTGGCCCAGACCAGCGGCAGCGAGACACGGTAAGAATGCTGACGCTGATTAATGAGGAAAGAAAACCAGGACACTGACCCAACTTCCCCTTCAGGAGCAGCTTTGCTTGCTGGTTGAGGGCTGTCTTGAGGCTCACTCAACAGTTCAGCAGTAGAGACTCCCAAACGGCGTGCCAGCGTTTCAAGGGCTTTCAGGGAGGGCCGAATACGCCCGCGCTCGATAGCGCTGATGTAGGAAACGGAGAATCTTGGTGCGGCCAGTTCCTTCTGGGTGATATTGAGCTTGCGGCGCAGGCGGTAGATATTAGCTCCAACCGGACCATTCTCGCCACTGACGGATCCCAGGTCTTTTGACATCAGCGAGGCGCTCCTTACTATCGTTTTCTCTTACAAGCCGGTCAGATGCGGGCATGGGTGAGCAGTTACTCTCATCTTGAACGCAGGATAGAGTAGAGGGCTATCCTGCAAAGTATAGCATACAGATTGCCAATGTAAAGTTCCTCTACAGCATAAATAAGCGAGATAAGGAGTATTTCAGGAATGCTCAAAGGCTATGGGTAGCTGCTCCATAATTGGCAAAGCTGCCGCTCTCTATCAGGTAGAGTGACACATGTAGCCGCCCGCCAGCGTGATTGCTATCTTACAGGCTTGTTTCTGCGCATCTAAGCCATTATAATGGCTCCAAAAGAATAACCATGAGAGCATCTGCGTTTCTGAGATACAATGCAGGAAGATGAAGAGAGACGATTGATACCAGCGACTCGAAGGAAGGTGGAAGCATGACCAGCACAGCGCAGCGCAGCGCAGCAAGAACACTCCCAGAGTTCCAAAATTGCGCGCTGACCGATTTCACAGTGGAAGCCAACCGCCGCGCTCAAGAAGCAGCTTTGCAGAAGGTTGCCGGAGAACTTGGCCGCACCTATCCCTTGATTATTGGGGATGAGCGAATCAGCACAGGCGAAACGTTCGCATCGGTGAATCCGGCGCGTCCAGAGCAGATCGTGGGGCATGTGGTCAAGGCGACGGTGGAACAGGCGAACCGGGCGGTAGAAGTGGCGGCGCATGCCTTCGAGACATGGCAATATACCCCAGCCGCCGAACGGGCCGACTACCTCTTCAGAGCGGCGGAAATGATGCGCCAGCGCCGCTTTGAGCTAAACGCCTGGATGATCTACGAAACCTCTAAAAGCTGGGTAGAGGCCGATGCCGACACAGCAGAAGCAATTGATTTTCTGGAATTTTACGGGCGCGAGATGCTCCGCCTGGCTGAAAAACAGCCGCTCACGCGCATCCCTGGCGAAGACAACGATCTCGTCTATATCCCGTTGGGCGTGGGCGTTGCCATTCCACCCTGGAACTTCCCCTGCGCCATCATGGCGGGCCTGACCACATCCGCGGCAGTCGCAGGCAACGCCGTCATCCTCAAGCCCGCCAGCACCGCGCCGGTCATTGCTGCGCAGTTTGTCAATATCCTGCTGGAAGCTGGCCTGCCTGCGGGCGTCGTCAATTTCCTGCCAGGGCCGGGCGGCGCGATTGGCGACGCGCTGGTGCAGCACCCCAAAGTGCGCTTTATCTCGTTCACCGGCTCGCGTGATGTCGGGCTGCGCATTAACCAGCTAGCAGCCGCGCCACAGCCAGGCCAGATATGGATCAAGCGAACCATTCTGGAGATGGGCGGCAAAGATGCCGTTGTCGTCGATGAGACGGCTGATCTGGAGGCCGCCGCCGCAGGCATTGTCACCTCAGCCTTTGGCTTCCAGGGCCAGAAATGCTCGGCTGGCTCGCGGGCCATCATTGTTGAGCAGGTATATGATGCCCTCGTGCAGAAAGTCGTCGAGAAAGCGCGCTCCCTGACCCTTGGCGATCCTGCTGACCCCCAGACCTACATGGGCGCCGTGATTGATGAGAACGCCTTCCAGAAGATCAAGAGCTATATCGAAATAGGCAAACAGGAGGGCAAGCTCTTGCTGGGTGGCGGCACAAAGAGCGGCGGCTACTTCATCGAGCCAACCATCTTTGCGGATGTCGCCCCAACGGCGCGCATTGCCCAGGAAGAGATTTTTGGCCCGGTGCTGGCGATCATCAAAGCCAGAGATTTTGATGACGCCCTCAAGATCGCTAACGGCACAGAATATGGCCTCACCGGCTCGCTCTATTCGCAGGACCGCCAGCGCATCGAGCGAGCAAAACGCGAATTCCATGTTGGCAACCTCTACTTCAATCGCAAATGCACTGGCGCATTGGTCGGAGTACATCCCTTTGGCGGCTTCAATATGTCGGGCACCGACTCCAAGGCCGGGGGGCGCGACTATCTGCTGCTCTTCACGCAAGCCAAAGCTATTTCAGAAAAGCTCTAGCAAGGGAGTTTCCGCTCCAACCGCTGTTTGGGTTTCCTGAAATCGCCAGGCAATGGCGCGCAGGCAGAGGGAGATGCCAGTCTCTGCCTGCGTTCATCTCTTCGTTTGTAGGATAAAACAGCATGCCAGAGAGGCAGAACAGCTCCGATCTCGTCGAGTGGCGCCCGGCGCGGCCAGAAGATGGACCTGTCTGGGTGGCCCTCACACGCGAGGGACTGACGCCAATGGTGCCAAGCGAGGCGCTGGCCGAACCTGACTCGCGCTCCAATCGTGACCGTCAGGAGATGCGTGAGGAACTCAAACGTTTCCTCAGAGAGCCACCACCCATCTTTGGGCAGCGCTTTCTGCTCTGGCGTGCCAGTCGTCCTGTCGGGCGGCTTTGCTTCAGAGTAAGAAATAATCTGGCGCATGTTGGCGGGCTGGCCTTGCTGCCTTCCCTGGAGCCAGATGTCATCACACAGGTCGCGCGGATCGCTATTGCGCGTGCGCGTGAAGCCCGAACGCGCTCTGTTACAGCCGCCTACGAAGCGCGCCACGCCGCCGCCTTTGCCGCTGCCGGTTTTCGAGAAACGCGCCGCTATACCCCCATGATGGCGGCCACCCGACTGGCAGAGGAGAGCGAGGAGGAGATGGCAACACCCATCGTGAATACGCTCTATCAGATGCGAACCCTCGACAAAGTCGGTACAGACGCACTCAGTGAACTCTATCGAGCCGTCTTTAGCGGTGGCCCCAAGCCTCAAGAGCGCTCACCAGCAAACTGGCTGGTGGAAATGCTGCTGGCGGGATCAGGGATAGATGACATAGCCTTGCCTGAATGCTCATTCGTCGCCGAATTCCGCAGACCACCCCCTTCGCTCCCAAGGCTCGTGGGCGCAACCCTGGTGAGCCGCTGGCATGGAGCGGCGATGATTGATGATATATTGGTGCAGCCGCGCTATCGTCGGCTCGGAGTTGGAACTAATTTGCTGCGGCAGTCAATACTCAGCCTCCGCCAGCGCGGCTATGCCTCTGTCATGCTGGTCGTCATGGAGGGCGCTCCCGCCCAGGATTTTTTTCGCAAGCTGGGCTTCCGCGAAGTGCAAACCAGCTACGTTGAAGGCGAGTACATACTATGAGCCAGCCCCCCTTCAAGGAGAACGTCATCATCCTCACTGGCGCCTCCAGAGGCATTGGTGAACAGCTTGCCTATCAGCTTGCCGATCAAGGCGCCTGGCTGGCGCTGGCCGCCCGCGATCTGGAAAAACTCGAAGCCGTAGCCGCCGCGTGCCGGGAGCGCGGAGCCAGAGCAGTAGCTGTCCAGACCGATGTAACTGACGAAGCGCAGTGCAAACGACTGGTTGAGCGCGCTCTTGAAACTTACGGGCGTATTGATACACTCATCAACAACGCTGGCTATGGCTATCCTAAACGCTTTGAAAAGCTGCCCGACCTGCGTACCCTGAAGGCAGAAATTGAATTGAATTACTACGGCGTCGTTCACTGCACCTGCTATGCCCTGCCCTACCTCAAAGAAAGCAAAGGCCGCCTGGTTGGCGTGTGCAGCTTCGGCGGTCAGATTGGCATCCCCGGCACCATTGGCTATAATAGCTCAAAGCACGCCATGCGCGGCTTCTTAAATACCTTGCGTGCCGAACTGCGCGGCAGCGGCGTCAGCGTCACCGTTCTCTATCTTGGAGCAATTCGCACAGAACGGCTGGAAAAAGCGATGGGCAAGAACGTCGACAAAATACCAACCATGTCCCCGCAGCGCTGTGCTGCCCTCATCATTCGCACTGCCGCCCGGCGCAAACGCCAGTTGGTCATGACCCTGCCCGGCAAGCTCATGGTCTGGTTGAACCTCCTGGCCCCGTCGCTCGTCGATTGGATACTCGTCAACTTCCCTGGCATCTCCTACGAGGAATAAAAACGGGGTGTCTGGCATGCTCAAATCAGTGCTTACCATTATCGCCGCTTATCTTCTTGCCGCCCTGGTAGCTCTTGGCGTTGGCTACGCCGTGCGCGCAGAGCATCCCCTGGTCATCCTTGGCGCCGCCGATTTGGCCGCCACCATCGTGGTCTTTGCCTTCAGCGTCGTCACCAAAAACTCCAGTTGCTATGACCCTTACTGGAGCGTCGCGCCTGTGCCCATCGCGCTCTTCTGGCTTCTCTGGCCTGGCTCAGCCGGACTCACCACCCTCTCACATATCCTCATCTTTGCCCTGCTCTGCCTCTGGGCTGCGCGCCTGACCTACAACTGGGCCAGCCAGTGGCATGGCCTGAGCCACGAAGACTGGCGCTACCGCGATATGCAGCAGCAGACCGGCAAACTCTACTGGCCGGTCAGCTTTCTGGGCATTCATCTCATGCCCACTCTGCTCGTCTTTCTAGGCTGCCTGGCCTTGTGGCCTGCGCTCTCCGGCGGGCCGCGCTCTTTCTCCTGGCTGGATGCCGCCGCCGCCATCGTCACTGCTGCTGCCATCGTTATCGAGGCAACCGCCGACCTCCAGATGCGCCACTTCAGGCGCACCAGCAAAGAAAGCGGCCAGACCATTCCTCCTGGCCTCTGGTCCTATTCCAGACATCCCAATTACTTTGGCGAGGTATCGTTCTGGTGGGGCCTCTTCCTCTTCGCCCTCGCTGCCGACCCCGCCTATTGGTGGACCATCATTGGCCCCATCTGTATCCTGGCCCTCTTTCTCTTTGTGAGCATTCCGCTGATGGAAAAGCATCTCCTGCAACGCAGGTCAGGTTACGCCGAATACCAGCGGCGCGTCTCCGCGTTTGTCCCCTGGTGGCGAAAACAGGGAACTGCTGGCTGATCTCTCTAAACCTGACCTATCACCCTCAGCCCAAGCGTGGACAACGAACGCTCTGGGTATCCCCCTCATCTTCAGAGAACGCTGCCACAGAACGATTCAAGAACGGTGCCTGCTCTACACTCTTCTTTAGAGAGACACCAAAGCTAGCATGCTTGCAGACCAACGCGCTGTTTTGTAGCTCTGCGAAGAAAGGAGGGCAGGAGCATGCAGAAATCGCAAAGGCGTCCTCGTTCTCATCTGTTCACCGTCCAGGTCTGGGAAGAAGTGGTTGAGATGGAACAGACCGAGGTGCGGGGCAAAGTGCAATTGCTCACAACAGGAGAAGCCCGATATTTTCGTGAATGGGCAGCCCTGGTCCCGCTCCTTGTCACCATGCTGTCGGAGGTGGATGGTGAACGGGAGGCCAATCAATAGTATCCTGCCGCTCATCCCTGGAAAGAAAGGAACAGGCAATTATGGAAACTGTGCAGCGGGTGAGTCCCCAGGAAGTCCAGCAGGTATCTCTGGAAAGAAAGGAACAGGCAATTATGGAAACCGAACGAGTGCAGGAAGCCGCAGAAGCAGCAAAAATGCGGAGACATCAGCCTGAGCGCCGCCTGCGCTCTGTCCTTGGCCCGCTTCTGGCCCATCGCCTCCAGCGTGGGATGCTGCTCTATTGGGCAGGACTCTTCACTCTGAGCGCTGCCATCATTCACATGATTGGCGTGCTGAAACAGCCGCCTCCCGCTGGACTGCTCGTAACGCTGCTGTTTGGCCTGGCTGTCCTCCAGGCTCTTGCGGCCATTGCTGTCGTGGCAGTTCCGGCGCGCTCGCTCCTGTTTGCTGCTGCGCTGCTTGAAGCCGTTGCGCTGCTGCTGTGGGTCGTTGCCCACGTCGCTGGCCTTCCTGATGGCCGCACCATCTGGCGTCCAGAGACACTGGGCGTGCCCGATCTCTATCTGCCGTTTATGGAGGGCCTTTCAGCCTGCTTTTTCTTCTGCCTCTTTGGGCGCACCTGGACCATCGCAAGCAGAGCGGGGCGAATGGCTCTTGCCTGGCTGCCTTCTCTGCTGACATTGATACTCTTGATCGTTTTAGTCCTGAAATCGGTGGCGCTGGTGGTTATTGCTCTGGCTGCTGGACCCGTTGCGAGCCTGCAATACCTCTTTCTGCCTGCTGTCGGGGTGCTGGCCGCGTTCCTGCTCCTGCGCCTGGTGATTCCCTCGCTGCGCGCACGGACGAAAGGTGCCTGGCGCACCGCGCTCCTCTTGCTTCCAGCGCTCCTGGTGAGCAGCCTCCTGATTTGGGGCGGGAGTATCAGCGCCATCGATACAGCCTGGCTCTCCATGTCTGCGCCGGTCAGTGTTCCTGCTGGTCATATGGCAACCCTGGAGTATTGCCAGTCTACCTCCAATGGGACGCCGCTGGCAATGGACCTCTTCGAGCCGTCGGCCCAAGCCCCGCGCCCGGCGCCAGCGGTCATCTATATTCATGGCGGCGAAACGCTCCTGGGTTCCCGTGTGCTGGAAGATGGGAGCCTGGATGGGATGTACTTCGCGCAGCTCCGTGCTGATTTGCTCAATCGTGGCTTCATCGTTGGCTCGATTGACTACGGCCTGGTCCCCCTCTATGGCGTGCCAGAGCAGATAAGGGATGCCAAGTGCGCCGTCCGCTTCTTGCGCGCTCACGCCAGCCAGCTTGGCATCGACCCACAGCGCATCGGTGTCTATGGCCCCAGCCAGGGCGGATACATCAGCGCTATGCTGGGCACTGCCGGGCCAGATGCAGGCTACGATGTGGGCCAATACTTGAATGAGTCGAGCCGCGTGCAGGCAGTCGTCGATATGTGGGGACCAACCGACCTATCAAACTTCAGTGGCTCCCCCTGGTGGGCCTCGCTGCTCGTCGGTAGGGGCACACCCGCCCAGCTTCGCGCCGCCAGCCCCGTCGGCCACGTCGCCCCAGGCGATCCACCGTTCCTGATTATGCACGGAACCGATGATTGGTTTATCGCGCCTCATCACTCGCAAGACCTGGCAAAGCTGCTGCAAGCGGCAGGTGTCCCGGTAACATTGGTGATGATCCAGCACGATGGGCATGGCCTGGCAGCCCCCACAAGTGGACAGGTGGAGCAACCCAGCCCCGCTGCGCTCATCCAGATGATTAGCGACTTCTTCGCCCGAACCCTTGCGGCCTGAGAGCTTTTGCAGATGCCAGTGGAGAGGCGCGTGGAGATTCGCTCCTCCCCCACCAATCTCTGCCTTAGAGATAGCCCATCTGTTCTGCAAGCGGTATGGCCTGTTGGAGCAGCGCATCGGCCTGTGCCGCTGCTCCGGCATCCCAGGCATGGATTGCCGCTTCGAGAAGCGCCTCCAGGGGCGCAGCCGGAGGCTGCTGGGTTGGATCAAGCAGCAGGCGGGCCTCCTCAATAGCAGCGGCGGTCTGCGCTTTCGTCAGCGCCACCCCGATGAGCGGCCATCTGCCCACCCACAGGAACGGATGAGGGCGCATCTGCTCTGGGCGCTCCTGCTGGAGCGACTCGCGGCCACAGCGCTCAGCCAGGGGCAGGTCGCCATCGCGCCAGGCCACCCAGGCAGCGTGCCCGGTGAGGATACGATTGTACGGCGCCGCACCCAGGGACCGCGCCTGAGCAAGAATACGACGCATCTCCTCCGCCTGGCTGCGTCGCCTGAAGACCAGTGACAAAAACGTCAGGCAATTGTTTTGCACCCAGGCGTTCCCTGTCCGTTCTCCCAGGCGCTGCGCCTGGCGCAGTTGCTCCTCCGCCTCGTCAAACTGCTCAGCGCACACCAGGCCGATGCCCAACAGCGCCAGATCAATCCCCCGCTGCGCCTCATTTTCTCCCGGCGCCAGCGCTGCAAGACCTGCGCGCCAGGCAGTCAGCCGTTCTGGCGGAATGACAAAACGGTCACGATGGGCATGGTAGATACCTGTCGCCTCAGCAAGAAGCTTGCGCTGTTCCTGCGTCCCATACTGCTCGACAATGGGCCGCGCTTTTTCGATAGCCGCCGCCATGTCGCCCACAGACCCCCACCATACCCGCGCGAACTGAAGCGCCAGCCATTCATCACGCCAGTCTGGGTTCAATGGATTCGCTGCCTGGCTCAAGAGTTGTTCCGCTTCTTCAAACGCCTGACGGCCATTGACACGAAAGGCATCATCCTGCGGTGTAGAGGCAGGCACCCACGTTGTAGCAATCTTCCAACGCAGCCGCGCTTGCCAGAGAGAGGCTTCTGCGGGAATATACGCCCCTGCGCGGCCATACGCCTGCCTCGCTTCCTCATAGCACCCTCTTGCCGCAGAGGCATCACCCAGCGAGACATACACCTGGGCAGCCGTCTCCCAGGAGACACCCTGCGATCCCTTTCCTGGCAGCCTCGCTTCCAGAAGCGCAGCGGCGCGCTCGTAGGCATGCTGTGCTTCAGTGTGCGCGTAGAGGCGGCTGGCAACTTCCCCAGCCCGTTGATACCAGGGAATCGCCTGCTCTGGAAAACCCGCCTGCTCATAGTGGGCAGCAATCTGCCCACAGACAGCATTCTGATCTTCCACATAGACCGTCTTGAGCGCCTCCGCGATACGTCGATGCAGCAGACGACGATGCGCAGGACTCAAAGCAGCCACAATCTGCTCGCGGAGCTTGTCGTGGCTAAAGTCGTAGGCATGGGTGGTTCCCGCATCGTGTTCGCGCACGATGCGCCGCTGCCAGAGTTCATCCAGTCCATACACTACCTCTTCTTCAGTCCCCCCACTTGCGTGCGCCAGCACAGAGAACGCAAACTCGCGCCCGATGACGGCTGCCACGCTTGCCACATCCCGCGCCCGCGCGGAGAGGCGCGCCAGCCGTGTCTCTAGCACAGCCTGCACCGCTGGCGGAAGGGGTGAGGCAGCCTGGCTGAGAAGTGGACGCGGACCGGGCGTGTCAGGGCGAACGCTGTCGCCTTCGCTCACTATGCCTGCTCGCACCATCTCGACGGCGAAGAATGGGTTGCCCTCGGTCTCCTGATAGAGCCGCTCGCTCCTGGTCGCGTCAATCTGGCAACCAAGCAAGTATTCGGCCAGAGAGGTCGTCTCGGCCCTGGTGAGCGGGCCGAGCGGGATTTCCGTGATCAGTCCGTCGCGGTGCAGGGCGCTGAGCTTTTCCATCAGCGGATGCTCAGGCGACGTTTCCTCGACGCGCACAGTGCCCACGAGGAGTACGCGCGCCTCTGGCGCAAAGTGGAAGAAGTAGTGTAGCCAATGCAGCGTTTCCTGGTCGCACCAGTGCAGGTCATCGAGCAGCAGCAGCAGTGGTTGGCGAGCGGAAAGGATGGCACGGGCCAGGGCCGCGAAGAAAAATTGGCGCTGCCATCCCTCCGTCATCGCAGCAGGAGGTGGGAGACGTGGGTGCGTAACCAGAACCTCTGGCACGAGCCGGGCTACTTCCGTGAGCGTCGTCGGATCGAGAGTGGAGAGGCTGGCCTGAAAGGCATCGCTGCGCAGCCAGGCGGTGACAGGTGCATAGGCCAGATGCCCCAGCGCCGCATAACAACGCGCGCTCGCGGTGGTCATGCCAAGCCGACTCACCCATCCCTCCAGTTCCTGCGCCAGCCGGGTCTTGCCGATGCCCGCCTCCCCGGTGAGCAGCACAAGCTGGAGTCTCCCTGGTTGGAGACCCGCCGTTCCACCCGTCGCGGCCTCCCATGCCTTCTGAAGACGCCGCCACTCCGCTTTCCGGCCTTGCAGGGGCGCTTCTGTTTTCTGTTTCGGGAGCCTGGTAGGTGGTGTTTGGGGAGGATGGTCCGCTTGCATGAGCGCTGCATAGATATTCTGGGTGAGAGCGCTCGGCTCGGTCCCCAGTTCACGCTCCAGGCGCTTGGCACAGAGATGATACACACGCAGCGCCTCGGCCCGCTCGCCGCGCAGGGCATGCAGGCGCATCAGATGGCGGTAGGTGGCTTCGTGCAAATGGTCCTGGCGGAGAAGTTGCTGTGCCGCCGAGATGGCGGCGCCATAGTCCCCATCTTCTTCCAGAAGAGCGACCAGGCGTTCCGCAGCCCCCAGGAACAACTGGCGCCAGCGGTCGCGTTCAGAGAGCATCCATTCCTCATAGCAGCCAGGTAGCAGATCACCGCGATACAGGCGCAGCACCCGCTCCAAAGCCTGCCGCAGCTTGCTTCTCTCCTGGGCTTGCTCTGCCTGCTCAGCCTCGGCCAGCGCCTGTTCCAGTTCCAGGAGATCGAGGGTCCAGGGGGCAGTGGGGGAGCTTGGCAACCATTGCAGGTGCCGTTTGTTGGCAAAGAGCAACTGGTCAGCCCCTGGGAGGGACCGGCGCAAGTGATGCACCAGTTGACGCAGATTAGTGTGCGCTTGCGCTTCCGTCGAGTCCGGCCAGAAGAGAAAGGCCAGATGCGCGCGATCTTGGGGCGTATCGTGATGCAAGACAAGATAAGCAAGCAGCGACTGAATGCGGGGCACGGTGATGGTGGTTACTGGAGTCTCACCCAAGACCAGCCGGAAGTCGCCCAGCAGGTGGATATGCAAGGTCGGGCGCATTCAGCCGCTCCTTTCCAGGCAAGAGGCATGCGGCCTCGACGGGAGACGAGCCTATGCCTGCTGATCCCTGCGCTCAAGCATTCCCTTCTCTAGCCACCAGAAAAACGGCTGCGCATCATAGGCAGCGTGCCGTCCCCTGGGGGTAGATGTGTTTTTTTACAAACACCCAAGCACAGCGGGAACATAGCTGCGCGTCTCGCTGTGCAACTGCTCCAGCCAATCCCAGGCGCTGTCGGGCCAGAGGTCTGTATCCTGGTCGTTGTACGTGTCGTTCCAGGCGCTCTGGACGGCGCTCGCTCCAGCATTGTAAGCGGCAAGCATAAAGCCGTACCCATAATGAGCCGACTGCCCGCCGTAATGGGCAGCCAGTTCCCGCGACTCTTCAGCAAATTGGCGCAGTTGCGATTGATCTAAGCGCGCGGCAGCATCAAGCGCCTGCTCCGGGTCTCGGGGATCGATGCCCAGGCTGGCCGCTGTTGCAGGCTCAAATTGAGCAATCCCAACGGCGCCAGCCGAACTGACGGCATTGGGATTGAACTTCGATTCTCGCCAGATTTGCCATTCAAACGCCAGCGTATCAAGCTGATATTTCTCTGCATCGGCGCGGGCCACGCTCAGCCAGGGCGATGTAGTTGGCGGGTCCAGGCTCTGGCAGGTGGCCTGGCCGCTCAGCCCGAAGACAGCGGGAGTTGTGGGCGCGGGCACCTGCGAGTGTGTCCCCTTAACCAACTGGCCCAACAGCGTTTGAGGCAGCACAAAAGCGCCAAGTACGCCGCACAGCGTACAGAAAATGCAAACGCTGAGCAGCACCACCCAGGCAGCGGGTCTGGACGCCACCCGGATGCTGTCACGCAGCATACTCGCAAACCACGATTGACCGTGCATTGAGGCTCCCTGACTGAGCATGGCTCATAAGCACAACCATATGATCTTCACCCTATTATAGTTCCGAATCAATAGACAACTATTGATTGGTTGGTAGGATTCACGCTGCCGCCAACGCTTCTGCTTGTAGTGGGGCATCTTGGGGTGCTTCCTGAACCTGGAGGGGTCTTCCTGGTAGGCTTGGCAGGCGGCAAAGTAGCTCTGCCAGTTCTTATCCAGCAAGCGAAGTATCTGCTGCGCCACCTTCGTTGGCAGCGCCCGGTACGCCTCATGGCCCTTCATCTGGTGGTACACGGCTTCGTAGCCCAGGTAGCGGCCCTCGAAAATATAGGCTTGCCTCACCAGATATAAGGCGGCATTGTACAGGTTTTTGGCCTTGAAGGCTGCCGCGTCGATGGGGGCAAAGCGCGGGTCCGAACGCTTGATAATATGCTGCTCAACGCGTTGCATCATCCGCCTCATTTTCGCCCGCTTCCAGACTGCGGATAATGCTTTCCGTTTTGCGCTTGGCCCGCCGCTGCCCGTAGAGCCGCGCCGTGAACGAGTAGAGAATCGCCGTCAGGTCCGCCAACAAGTCTTCTTGCCCATTCTCCGCCAGGTTCACGACTTCAATCGCCCGGCCCTGGCTCTTGAGCAGGGTATCGAGATAGCGGAAGCCGAAGCGGGTTGCGCGATCTGTATGCTCCACCACAATCAGGCTAATGGACTGATCTTCTAGCAAGGCCAGGAGCTTTGGGCGAGCATCATTGACGCCAGAGCCAATTTCTTTGACGACCTTAGCGACCTGATACCCTTTGGCAGCGCAGTAGGCGGCAAGGCGTTCAGCTTGGCTGTCCAGGTTGGGCTTGTCTTCGGCAGAGGAGACGCGAGCGTAGATTGCCACGCGCTGTGGCTTGGCTTCCGGCGCTTCCTGCCCTTCGGTGATGATGATGGTGTGCGGCCCGATGCGCTGTCCCTGGATTTTTCCATCCCGAAACCAGCGCCAGGCGGTCTCATAGCGCACACCCATCTGTTTAGCGTAGTCAGCAAGTTTCATATGCGTATTCTAGCACAGCTTTGTAAGGATAGTCAAGGGTACGCTAAAATAGACTATGAAGCCTGCGAACGTTTATAATACCAGATGGATGAGTGAACGTTTGCTGCTGCCCCTTTAACTCTGCCTGGCCTCTCCAGAATGAACTGTGCGTCTCAAAACCCAGGCGCGCATAGACACGGATAGCCGCGTCGTTCTCTGCCACCACATTCAACACCACGTCGCGGCAGCCTTGCGCGAACAACTCAGCAGCCAGCGCGGCAGTAATCGCCGTAGCATAGCCCTGCCTGCGCGCGTCGGGATGCGTCAGAATGTTGCCCAGCACTGCGATGCCAGCGGCCCGCGCCACCACATGCGTCCCCCCGGCAGCAATCACCCGCTGCCCGGCCCGCACCCCATAAAAGACGCCTTCCCGAAGCAGATCATCCCGAAAGTGGTTCTCAGGGTACAGCGCGTAGAGATCATGCAGCGCCGCCAGATCATCGGGCGTCAGCCGCTCTACTACGCCTGCTGGCATGGATGCTGGCGGGCGGAATGTCTCAGCCGAGATGCCCATGCGCAGCAGTTTGCGCCAGCCAGGCAGAAAACGATAATACTTTTCGAGCAGCGGCAGATGCGCAGCCTGCGCCTGAATCAATGCCTGCCTGGGCAGAGCAAGCCGCGCCAGAATTGCCGCGACCCCTGCATCGGCTCCATATGGACTGACAACCGTAAGCGCCGGATGTCGCAGAACCAGACACGCCGCGCTATCCCCAGACTCACCCTGGCGGGCAATCGCAACCTGGCTATAGCCGCGAAATGGCGGCTCCAGGTCAGCAAGGGCAAAACAATTCCACACCCGATCCCGCGCCAGCACCGCATACGCCTCCTCATCAGTCGCATCCAATGTGACCTGCCATCTGGTATCTGCTGTGCCCATCGGTCCTATCCCTCTTGACGAACGGCCAGAAATCTGGTACAGTTGCTCTATGCTCCTTGACGAGCTAGCGCGCCTTCCCTAATCGAACCCGTCGCAGCGGCGACGGGTGGCTGAAGCCAGCAAAGACTGGTCCCAGCCACGTACCCCAACCCTGGAACAATCCCAGGAAGTGGGGCTGGAGGCATTCTATACACCATTCTCCTCCGGCGGCCACTTCTGGAAGAGACCCCCGAAACGGGAGCCTCTCCCGGAGCAGCGTCACAACTGCTCCGGGTCCAGGGGTGGCCGCTGCGCAAGCGCTGGCAGCGCGCCTCGCTGCCTAAAAACGTTCTTGCGTTGAATAGAGGAGTGTTTGCAATGGTTGCCAAGAATGGATTCCCATTGATCTCGCGCAGCATTGCCCCAGGGGTGTCACGTTGGGCACGTTGGGCACGCTTGCGCGTGGGACCGCTCCACGCCTGGCCTGAAAAAGCGCCCCAGCGTTCCACCCCCGGCAAGAGGTGTACTCTTTGGCCCCATCGGTGATCTCCCTGATCCTCATCACTGCTGGCCCCCCCTTGTTCCGCGTTCGCACTGGGAGACAGCGCGCTCGCTGCCCCGCCCTCTCATACCACGATCCCTCTGACATGCTGCCCTGCTTTAGAATCTCACGCCACCCTGGCATCAACCGGGTAGTGCGTACCGCCGGTTTTCCAACCGGCAGAGGCGGGGCATACCAGGGTAGTGTGAGACGCTCTTAGCCCGAACCGTTGTCGATTGAGGCATGCAAGCCAGTAACAGCCGCCACTACTACGCGAATCGTGTGGGCATCCGTTGGCAGCTTGCTACCAAAACCCTGGAGCGCAATCGTCACGTCTTGAATGCCTGGATACATGTGTAGCACGAGATTCCTGGCATCCGATGAAGATTTCCCCACAATTTGCCGGGCGATCATGGCCTTGAGGGTTTCACTCACCTGATAAGCCCAGATGCTGTTAGCTTTTACCTGCAACGTAGCCGTCCCTTGCGCGGCGTCGGTAGATTTAAACGTAGGCGGACTGGCGAGCATTGCCCCCACAAGCTCATACTCCGGACCATACATGGCGCTCACCTGCTGCTGTTGGGCGTGAATGACTCCAGGAATAAAGTCGTGTTGGGCATAGGCAATCTGGTAGCAGGTAACAGTCACACTCACTGTAACTTGCGTAGCTACATCATTGGCCTGGTGATTAGCCTGGACAGTTGGCATACACTCTGGCGCAGGCAAGGCAGTTTGATCACCCGGCTGCACTTGCTGTGTGACCAATTGCGCGAGTCCAGCCTGCGCGTCTGGCGTCAACTGAGTGGTCAGCGAGGTAGCAAGCGCATCAATATCAGATTGCTCGACAATGGTTTGATCGAAAGCGTCACTTCCTCCCGTAAAAGGGTGGGGATTTTGCGCGAATGCGTGCCCAATAGGGGAACTGCATAAGAGATCAAGCTCCTCGCAGAGATCAACGGGAAAATTAATATCGAAAGCCGGGATATTCCCTCTGGCACCCGCCTGCTCTGCCTGAGCCGGAACCGTCACAGTCCCCCCTTGCGTGGCTAAGAACGGTTGCAGAACGATAGACACGCCGCTGTTGCTGTCAATCGTGCTTGATCCAATATCTACCGGCGTGGTTGGATCGTTCAACGTGATTTGCGATATTACGACCTCTCCCGATGCCACTGCTGCGTCATGGTGGAGCGTTCCTGTTGCCTTTCCTGTTTGCGTTTTTGCCGGCGTCGTGTAGGCAATGAGACGCCCGTGAATATCTCCGCTTGAATTGGCCTGCGTAGACACGACAACGTTAAGCGTCTGCTGGATATGCTTGCTTTGCGGCAGGAGCGTAACCGTAGCGCCGGAGGCAGGCACTACGACATATAACACGCTGATGACAAGAACAAGAACCAATAATGCGGCGATTGCTCCAACCCATGCGCGTCCGCGCCTCCCGCCTTTCATCACTCTCAGCGGCAGCAGCCGCCTCGCCAGAGTGAACAGACGCGACTTTGGCGTTTCCTGTAACGCCTGGAGCAACACAGCAGATGCAGCGCCAGACACGCTTCCTCGCAGCCGCTGGTCAATCAGCGTCAGCCATTTCTGGCTCGCTTGATACTCAGGCAGAAGGATGTAAGGGGTGCCATTTTCTACGCCGCTCTCCAGGAGCGGGAATTCGGCGGCGTGCAATTCCTTCATCTTCTGGCACGCCTCTGCGAAGGCGCGTGTGTCCTCCAGAGTGTACAGATGGATTTCGGGCCAGAGGGTCAGGAACAACGGCGCTGTCGGACCTTTAGCGGGGTGTTCGACCAGATAGGTAACGCTGGATGAAAGCCGGGAAACCTCAGCCAAGACCCGATAGGGGCCAACGAAATCGCTAGGAGCAGTCATCCCATGCCCTTCCTTTCGACAAAAGGGGAGACTTTAACCCCCAGATTCCCTTGATGGTGTTCAAGGAGCTGATGGTGTTCAAGGAACGTTTGCTATTCTACATATAGCATAGAGAGGTAGCTGCTGCAACATTGTACGCAGGTCACGTTGGGGCTGCGGAAAAGCTGGGCAAGCCTGGGTCAGCTTGCGCCCTCTCTCCCTGACATATGTTCGCGTTGGACCCCTCCGTTGGCGACACGCGCCAGACCCTGCTCTGGCCGAGAGGCTCGGCGACGGTACAGGCGGCCATCCTGCGTGTACCGCCAGCCTCCGTGCTGGCCGGGGTTGGGGGCTGGCGCGTGCCACCCAAGCCGCTCTCCGATGCAAAAACTCTCAGGGAGTCTCAGGGAGAGAGTGGCACCCCAGGCACGTTGGGCACGTTGGGCACGCTTGCGCGTGGGACCGCTCCACGCCTGGCCTGAAATTAGGCACAAGCGTGACACCCTCTCGCCAGAGGTGTCACGCTTGGAACACCAGACATCCCGGCCTTGTTGTCAAACTTGTGCTAAATATGTTACTTATGTAGAGTAAGTTTATCATCTCTCTTAGGAAAGAGGAAGCCCGCGATGTTCGACTTCACATGACATTATTTCTTGCGAACGGTTCTCACACCTATCAGGGCGGACTTGCCAGGCTTGGCCCCATCAACGCCATCGGGCGCTTTCTCTTTGGCCTCTCTCACGACGACTCCCATCTGGAGCAGCTCCGTGAGATCATGCGTCAGGCCCGCGCCGCCCGCGCCGCAGCAATCAGCGAATAATGAAGTTTTCCAAAAGAGCGCGACCACCATGCCAGGCATTTGGCGAATACATGCGCCGCGAGGGTGCCCAGAGCCAGGAAACCCGCTGTGCGGGCTGGCCTATGCCCGGAGGGTTGGGAGTCGGCTTGCGCCAGCTTGCTGACCGCAGGCCCTTAGCAGCCAATTTATTGGCCGCATGCCTGGGCGTCACGATGTGCCAGAATGCTTCAGCATGCCAATGGCAATCAGCCGGGCGGCGCGCTCAGCAGCGTCAGCCAGCAGCGTCTCGGCACGCTTCATCGCATGCTCCAGCGAAAGCGGCCCATCGGGCAGCGGCACCAGCGCGTCAATGCCTATCTGATAGAGCGCCTGAGCGCCCGCGCCCAGGCTTCCTGCCAGCGCGATCACCGGCACCTGCTGCGCGCGGGCGCGCCCGGTCACGCCAGCCACCGCCTTGCCGTAGGCCGTCTGCTCATCCAGGCGTCCCTCGGCGGTGAACAGCAGCGCCGCGCCTTGCAGATGCTCATCAAAGCGCATCGCATCCAGAATCAGCGGCGCGCCGGGCGTCAGCGTCGCGTCGAGAAACGCCAGCAGCCCCGCGCCTAATCCACCAGCCGCGCCCGCGCCCGGCACATCGCGCACATCTTTGCCCAGATCACGATGCAGCACAGCAGCATACTGTGCCAGCGCCGCATCAAGCTCTGCCACCATCGCGGGCGTGGCACCCTTCTGCGGTCCATAGACAGCGGAAGCGCCCTCCGGGCCGCACAGCGGATTGCTCACATCGCAGGCCACCAGAACGCTGCTCTCCTGAAGCCGCGCATCCAGCCCTGCCACCGATACGCTGCTGAGCCGCGCCAGCGCCGCGCCGCCCGGCGGCAGTTCTTTCCCATTATCATCCAGCAGCAGCGCACCCAGCGCCTGAGCCATCCCGGCGCCGCCATCGTTCGTCGCGCTCCCGCCAATCCCGATGATAAAACGACGGCAGCCGCGATCCAGCGCCAGCCGTATCAATTCGCCCACGCCCCGCGTCGTCGTCACGCGCGGATCGCGCCGCTCTGGCGGGACCAGCGGCAAGCCTGCCGCCGCCGCCATCTCAATCACCGCCGTAGGCGGTTCGCCTGGCGTCCCCAGCAGGCCAAAGAAGCTCTCGATAGGCTCGCCCAGCGGCCCGGTCACACGCGCCGAAATTATCTGCCCGCCGGTAGCCTCCACCAGCGCCCGCGTCGTGCCCTCGCCGCCATCCGCCACCGGCAGCAAGACATACTCCGCCTCCGGCCAGACACGCCGCAGCCCTTGCCCAATAGCCTGCGCAGCGCCCGGTGCATCCAGGCTGCCTTTAAGCGCCTGGGGCGCAATCACGATTTTCATGCCAGTATCTTGCCATAGCTGCCGCTGCCCTGTAAAGCGGCAAGGAATCCTCTATCGGGATAATGAGTCCAGCAGAGATGCTGGCGCTGCCCCTGCTATAAATGCTGCTGGAAGTAGCCGATAATCCGCTCTTCCAGATAGATGCGGTCAGGCCGATGGCGCGGCATATGGCGCTCGTCTGGGAAGAAGAGGACATCATACGTGATGCGCGCCCGAATCAGGGCGTTCATCAGCCGCGCCGTGTGGCGGAAGTGAACGTTTTCATCCAGCATCCCATGCACCAGCAGGAGCCTGGCCTTGATCTTTCCCGCGTGCGTCAGCACGCTGCCTTCTTCATAACCCGCCGGATTAGACTCCGGCGTCCCCATATAGCGCTCGGTATAGCACGTATCGTAGCCATCCCATGCCGTGACCGGCGCTCCCGCGACGGCGACCTTGAATGTCTCCGCCGCTTTGGCCGCGCACATCAGCGTCATATAGCCACCATAGCTCCAGCCCGTAATGCCCACGCGCTCAGGGTCGGTCAGCCCTTGCTCCACCAGCCAGCGCACTCCATCCACCTGATCGTCCACCTCTACCGTCCCCATGCGATGCTTGATCGCCCCCTCGAACGCCAGCCCACGCCGCGCGCTCCCTCGATTATCCAGCTTGAAGACCAGAAAGCCCAGCGCGCGCAGATATTGCACGCGCAAGTGTGATGTCGTCTTCCACTCGTTGGCGACCATCTGCGGGCCGGGGCCGCCGTAGACCTGCACAATCGTGGGATATGGCCCAGGGCCAAACTGCGCTGGTGGCCGATAGATCGCCCCATACAGCAGCGTGCCCTCGCGGTTGCGCAGCGTGACTATCTCTGGCGGCTCCAGCCCAAACGCCTCCACGCGCGGATCAGGCGGCACATCAAGCCTGTGCAGCACCGTCCCATCCTCCAGCGAGCGCAGTGTCACCACTGGCGGCGTATCCAGCGCGCTGCGCACATCCACGAAGCGGCGGCAGGCGTGATCTATCGCTACCTCGTGCGTGCCAGGCTCAGGCGTGATCCGGCGCACATCGCCGCCCGCCAGCGAGACGGCATACAACTGCTCCTCCGTCGGATGCTCGCGGTTGCCCGTAAAATAGACCTGCTGGCGTTCTTCATCCACCGCCTTGATGCCATCCACCACCCATTCGCCCCCGGTCAGCGCGCCAACCAGCGCGCCCCTCGCGTCATAGCGATAGATATGCTGAAAGCCCGAACGCTCCGAAAGCCACAGAAAGCCGCCGCCCTTTAGCAGCGTGATGGGCCGCCTGCTTAGATTGATCCAGTAATCGCTCTGCTCCTGAAGCACCAGCGCCCGCTGGCCCGTCTGAACATCGAAGCGCGCCAGATAGATACGCGACTGCTCGCGGTTCAGTGTAATCGCGCCCAGGCCGCCATCCTGCCACCAGAAGACCCGCGCCAGATAGACTTCTTCGCCAAAATCCAGGTCCATCCAGATCGTCTCGCCGCCCTCTCGCGCCACGATGCCCAGCCGGACTATCGCGTTGGCCGCGCCCGCGAAGGGATAGCGATGATCTTCCTGCGCGTCCTCGCCCGTCGTATCCTTGCCCTGGTGCATAATCCGATAGACCGGAATATGCGTCTCATCCACTTCAGTATAAGCAATCCAGCGGCCATCATCCGACCACCAGAAGCCCTCGCCGCGCGCCATCTCTTCCTGCGCGATGTATTCAGCCAGCCCATGCGTCTTGCCCGTGCCCCGTGCGCCGTATGTAATCTGCCTGGGCGTACCGCCCCCCGCCGAAACGACATACACCTCTGCATCCTGCACATATGCGACCCATTCGCCATCAGGCGAGAGCGTGGGCGTCAGGGCTGGAGCCTTCCCTGTATTATCGACAAGCTGGCGCAGCGGCTCCCCCGCGCCGTCCTGCACAAAGATGCTGCCTTGCAGCGGGATCAACAACCGATCAGAATTCTTTGCGCGGCTATATTCCGTCAGGCCAATAGCCAGGCTGCGCTGCCGCTGGCGGCGCAGTTCCTCTTCTGGCGAGAGCTTCTCTTCCTCTGTCCCGCCGCCCGGCGGCGCGGCCAGCACCGAAGTTACACCAGTAGCAACATCCAGCGCGTACAACTGCTGGATGGGCCTTTCTCCATAGCCAAAAAGATAGGCAAGCTGGCTATCATCCTGGCTAAAGGTAAAAGCGGTGGGCAGCGCCTGCCCTGGCGCCGGAGAAGCAGCGACAGCCTCAATCGGAAACGATGGGAGCGATGGTAGATCAACCATTATATTCTATACCCCTAAAGCGCAGCTCTGCGTCGGCGTGCGCCGACGCAGGGGCCGCAGGCCCCTGGCGGCGAATGTATTCGCCGGAGTGTATTTGAAGGCGCAAGTGCCCCTGGCCCACCCTCGCCAGCCAGCAAAAGTCCAACATCGCGGTAGTAAAAGATGCAGGATGCGGGATGCGTTTGTCACAATGCTGGGCAAAACAGTGCGGTTTCTGCGCTGCCCAGGCACAGAGCATGATCCCAAATGGGAACCCTTGCGGGCGCAGTGTGATGTTCGCTACCCTTACCGGCTGACTACCAACTCGCGCCTTCGCTGTGCTGTTATTCTATCAGATCAGCAGCCCAGTTTGTCGCCTGGATGGCCGTATCAAGTTCGCGGCGTCGCTGCGCCAATTGATCGACCTGCTTGCGTACAGCGGCAACATCAACCGTTGCTACCTGGCGAATTTCCGTCCGGCTGTAGCGATTCAGCCGCCCTGTTGCCGCCTCAGCTAGCGATTTAAGGACGCTCTGACGGAGTACAATCATATCGCGCTGTGCCAGCGCTTCGGTCAGTGTTGGACCACCGGGCAGCGATGTTTGCAGATTTGCCCGGTTGATGCGCGCGATGAGTCCGCCAAGTTGATTCAACAAGCGATCCAGTTCAGCCAGCAACTCCTGTGGGTCTTCGGGTGGCTTCTCGCCCTCTTGGATAAGCGCGCTCTCCTTGAGGCGCCCGCGCAGTTCCTCAATCCGCTTCTGAATATCTGCCCGTAAAACGAGCGCTTCCGCAAGTTTCATCCAATGTCTCCACCTGTAGGTACAATATCTTGTATTACTACGCACGCTCACATAGAGGGTAGGGCACAAGCAGCAACACTCAGGATAACACTGTCTGCGCCTGCTGTCAACCGATGTTGAGGTCGCGCTTCCTTTCTTGTGGTACACTTGGAAGGTAAGGCATGGATCGCCGGGCTATTGTTGCGGATACGGGGAATCACCTTGGAGGTGCTATGGCATACGAAGACGAACAACAGCACGAGGACGCACCACAGGATGCACCAAAGGAATCCTTTCCAGAGGCCCTGCGAGTAACTGAGCTGCCTGAACTGCGCGATCCATTGCTGGTAGCGGCCTTTGCGGGTTGGAATGATGCCGCCGGGTCTGCGACCTGGGCAGTCCATTTTCTGGTTGATCGCTGGGGCGCGCGGCGCTTTGCCGAGATCGAGCCAGAAGAGTTTTTTAGCTTTTCCGATACACGCCCACAAACGCGCCTCACCAACGGCGTCGTGCGGGAAATTATCTGGCCCAGCAACGAATTCTACTATGCCCGCGCGCCGGAACCCCCGCCGGTTGGCACGCGCTCTCGCCGTCGCAGCGAGCCATCGCGTGACATGATCCTCTTGCTGGGCACAGAGCCAAATCTCCGCTGGAAAACCTTCAACAAGATCATCACCGACCTTTGCCAGCGGCTCAAGGTACAGCGCGTCGCCCTGCTTGGGGGATTGCTGGCCGATGTCCCCCATACGCGCCCGGTCCCAATTACAGCAGCCTCAACAACCAATGATCTGGCTGACCAACTGGCCCTCCTGGGGATGGCGCGCTCGAAATATCAAGGGCCGACAGGAATTCTGGGGGTGCTGCACGACGCTTGCCGCCAGGCGAACATCCCGGCACTCAGCCTGTGGGGCGCGGCCCCGCACTATCTCACCGTCTCACCCAATCTTCAGGTCTCGGCTGCCTTGTTGAGCCGACTCAATGAGGTTCTGGACTTGCGCGTGAACCTGCGCGAGCTGTTGGCGGGCGCGTCACATTTTCAGGAGCGCGTTTCTACTGTCGTCGCGCAAGACCCGGAAGCAGCCAATTATGTGCGCCAGCTTGAAGACCGCCTGGCCCTCGGCCTGGAAGACGACGCACCCTCTGGCACCGAGCCAGAACAGGCCGTTGCTGGGGAATCGCGCCCGCGCAGTTCTGGCGAGTTGCCCAGCGCCGATGTCTTAATTCGAGACATCGAGGAACTGCTGCGCCAGAACCGCCGCAGCAGTTCGAACGATGAAGAACAGGACGAAGAGAGCGGGGAATAGAACTCGTTAGCCTATTGGCCCGTGAATGATAAGCGCCGCCAGGAGCATCAACCCTGTATCTACGGCAAGGGTCAGGAGAATTGGCCTGAGCGCGTCTCTGATGGCTCGCGCTTTCTGTCCGCGCTTGAACCGGAAGCGGATAGGCTTCCAGAAGTCTGGCAGCAGCACCAGGCCCAAGAGTAACCCGGCAGCCAACCCCCCAAGATCGGTGGGCAGCCAGATGCTGGCGAAACCAAAGGTCAGGGCAAGGTTGAGGATCAACCAGAACAGCCAGTTTCCTAACGTGATGCCCGCGCCATAACCCTTTTGCCAGAGAAATGCTCCCAGCGCTCCAAAAATGCCCAGGATAGCCGTCGAGACACTCAGAAAGCCAGCCTCTCGCGCCACCAGGAGGGTCAGTAGCCCGCCTACGATACCCGTCCCCAGGTACAGCAACAAAAACCGTCCAGAACCATACAACTGCTCTACCCAGCGCCCGATAATATAGAGGAAAAGCATATTAATCAGCAGGTCCAGCCAGCCCAGGTTGATAAAGATGCCTGTAACCAGGCGCCAGTAGTCTCCTTGAAGAATGAACAAGCCCAGACCCACACCCTCCAGGAAAATCTCCGGGAATAGGTAGCCTGCCAGAAAGATAATGACATTGAGTAGAAGAATCGTAAGCGTCCCCACCGAATACGCGCGGGTAGCGAAGTGAAAGCGAATGCGCCACATCCGCAGCTTTGAATGCGGTCGCCAGGCTGGCCGCGCAGGCTCAGGCTGGCGCTGCTGCGGCTCAGGCAGGATCATCTGGCTTTCTGGCGCTTGCGGCGTTGGATTGACTGATGGAAAGAGCAGGCGGAAATCGGTGTTGCTGCCCTGGCGCTCCGCCTTGGCCTCGGCCAGCGCGGCCTCATAGTCCCTGCCCAACCGACGAAGGCAATAGCCCCGCAGCGCGTGGGCGTAGGGCTGGCTGGGGTTCGCGGCAATCGCCTGGTCTGTCGCTTCCAGGGCGCGATCAAAGCGCCGATCCAGAGTAAACAGCAGGGCATTTGCCAACGCTCCTGTCGGCCCGCCTGCCTCCAGTTCCAACGCGCGCCGACAGGCCATATGGACCAGTCCATAGGAACCGAGCGCCAGATTGGCTTCAGCCAATCCAAGGTGGCCTTCTGCCAGGTTCGGGGCCAGTTGCAGCACGCGCGCAAAGGCAGCAGCGGCCTCGCTCGCTTGCCCTTGCCAGAGCAATGTTCTCCCTTGCTCCAGATATTCTTGTGTCTCAGCGGATACCTCCATGATTTTCCCTCTCTTCTTCAGGCTGACTTCCATTGCGCCATTATACCGCTGAGTATGTGTGGTTGTATAGAGTCCTATGTTCCGGCCTGGCTGGCGGCCAGCGCCTGATCGAGATCAGCAATAATATCATCAGGATGCTCAATGCCTGCTGAGAGCCGCACCAGTCCATCGCTGATGCCCTGCTCGGCGCGCTGCGCAGGCGTCAGGTCGCGGTGCGAAGACATCACCGGATACGAGAGCAAGCTGTACACATCGCCCAGGCTGGTGCCGCAGAGGCACAGCCGCAGCGCATCCATAAAGCGATGGACAGCGGCACGGCTGGCATCGCGTATCTCAAATGCCACCACCCCCCCATAAAGGCCCCCCTGCAAGAGACGGCTTGCCAGATCATGCTGCGGATGCTCTGGCAGTCCTGGATAATGCACGCGGCTGATCCTGGCATCCTGCGCCAGCCAGCGCGCCACTGCTGCGGCATTGGCAGAGTGCCGCTCCATGCGCAGCGCGAGCGTCTTCAAGCCCCGCGAGATCAGCCGGGCCTCAAAAGGGCCAAGCACCCCGCCCAACATTCGCACATAGCTGCCGAGCGCAGCAAGATGCGCGGCATTGCGCGCAATGGCAATTCCTCCAATCGTATCGCCATGTCCACCCAGGTATTTACTGGCGCTGTGTACCACCAGATCGGCGCCGTACTCGATGGGGCGCATCAGGATAGGTGTCGTGAACGTGCTATCCACGACAACAGCAGCACCTACCCGGTGCGCAGCCTCGGCAAGAGCAGGCACATCGCAGATATGCAGTTTCGGATTGGAGATAGTCTCCAGGAGAACGACTGCTGGCTCCTCTTGCTCAATTGCCTGGCAGGTTGCGGCAGTGTCGGTCAGATCGCGCTGCATGACTCGCACGCCCCAGGGCGTAAGGAGCCTGGAAAGCAGCCCGGTAGACCCGCCATAGAGATTATTGGAGGCTAGAAGAGTCTCTCCTGGAGCCACCCCGGCAGCCAGCAGCGCTGCATAAAGGGCAGCCATACCGGAGCCGAACGCCACAGCGCCCAACCCACCTTCTGCCGCCGCCATCGCCCGCTCCAGCCCGGCAAGCGTCGGGTTGCCATAGCGCGAGTAAATAAAGGCTGGCGCTTCCTCCGGGGGCCGGGCTTCAAAAGACGCATCCAGCGCATCAGCATCAGCGTGCAAAAACGTGGCAGTTGCATAGATTGGCAGGCTGGTGGGCATACCCTGCTGAATCACATCCTGGGCGTTTTGATGCTCGCCGGTATGCACCAGCAGCGTCTCCAGGTTCCAATTGGGGGGATTTTCCGTCATGATTGCGCGACCTCCGCTCAGAACTATTGTGCTAAAGGGTGGGGTGTAATGATGGCTTCCAGCCGACAGGGTGGGACGTAATGCCGGTATCCTCACCGGCAAGCGGAGCCGCCGCTGGCATCAACGCTTCTCGTAAGCAAGAGGAAAAAACTATCGGGCGGATTCAACACTGATCGCCCGGCCATACACCGCATTTGGGCTGACCCACCCATTGATTGTACCGCGATTATTACCCCTTGGGCGATCAATCGCCAGCGCGCAGCCACCAATCAACCTATCCAGGCTGTGCCAGAAGTCGCTCGATTCCTCTGTCTCTCTCATCACTGTAGATCGCCCGCCAATTCCAGCCGTGCCCGCACTTGCTCCAGTGACTCCTCTGAATAGGTGATAATATCGGTAAGCGTTGGCTCAGGCGCCAGTTCCCAGTGTAGGCAGCCTCCTCTTTTCCTCAGTATATCATGAGATACGACACATCCGTTACGCCGCCCTGCCTGCCGAATAGATCAGGGTATGCTACAATTGGTCTAAAATGGCTGGGCCATGAAAGATCACCGGAAAACCCTGCTGGCGAAAGGAACAGACACATGATTGCGATTACTGGCGGGCGCATGTTGACGGCGAGCGGTGCGGAGCTTGTCGATGGCGTCATCCTGATTGACGGAAGTAAAATCATCGAGATTGGGCGAGACGTGCGAGCGCCCGAAGGCGCGAGAGTGATTGACGCGCGGGGCAAGGTGGTGACACCCGGCCTGATCGATGCCCACACGCATCTAGGGCTGGATGAGCAGGGCGTTGGCGTGGCAGGTGATGACGGCAACGAATCCGTTGAGCCGATAACCCCCCATCTGCGTGCGCTCGATGGCATCAACCTGGAAGATATTGCCTTCGATGATGCGCGCAAGGCGGGCGTGACCACCTCAGAGGTCAAGCCGGGCAGCGGCAATGTCATCGGCGGCCAATGCGTCGTCATCAAACATACCGGGCTGGTTGTCGATAACGCCGTGCTGCGCGCGCCCTCGGCCATCAAGGCCGCGCTGGGCGAAAACCCCAAAAATACCTATCGCAGTCAGAAAAAATCCCCCAGCACGCGCATGGCGACAGCCGCGCTCTTCCGCGAAATCTTCATCAAAGCACAGACCTATCTTGAAAAGCGCCGCGCCGAATTGGAAGCAGGCCATCCCTTCGACCGTGACCTCAAGCTCGAAGCTATCGGGCTGGTGCTGGAAAAGCGCATTCCCATGCGCATTCACGCCCACCGCGCCGACGATATTATGACGGCCCTGCGGCTGCGCGATGAGTTTGGCTTTGAGATGAGCGTCGAACATTGCACCGAAGGGCATAAAATCGCCGATGAACTGGCGCGCCGGGGCGTCCATGCCGTTGTCGGCCCATCCATGTCCGGGCGCTATAAAGTCGAGCTGCGCGATAAAACCTTTGAGACACCCGCCGTGCTGGCGGCAGCCGGCGTCAAGGTAGCAATCACCACCGATCACCCCGTTGTCCCCATTCACCAACTCATGACAGCAGCCATTCTGGCAGTGAAACATGGCCTCTCGACCGAACTGGCGCTCAAGGCGCTCACCCTCCATCCCGCCGAAATACTGGGCGTCGCTGATCGCATTGGCAGCCTGGCCGCTGGAAAGGATGCTGATCTGGTCATCTGGTCAGGCGATCCCTTTGATCTCCGCTCGCAGGTGGAGCTAACGATGATTAACGGGCAAATCGTCTATCGGGAGGGCTGATGTGTACCGCCAGCCCCCGTACTGGGGAAGGGGACGTGGGGAACTGGCCGCAGGCCCCTGGCGGCGAATGTATTCGCCGAACGCTTGAATGGTTGGCTGGCGGCTGGCGGCGAATTTATTCGCTGGACGCTGCATAGCGCGCCAGCAGCGTCTCAACTGACATCCAGACCTCCTGGGGATTGAGATCGCGGCTGGCGGAGCCATGCGCCAGCCGCGCCAGCCCATCGGCACTGTACAGTGCCAGCAGCCCCCTGAGAAAGAAGCGCTCCAGCCGCCCATGCAGATTCAGCGGCCTGGGGCGCAGCGTGAAGCCCAGGCGTGGCGCGCCTCTGGCAAGGATGGTCACACCATAGAGCGCGCGCACGCTTGAGGGATAAAAACCCTTCCTGTAGCCATCAGCGATGGCGGCCAGTTCCTCGCCAAGCGCCATCAGCAGCGTGGCAGGCCGCCAGCCCTCCTTGCGCGCGCTCAGCACCCGATTGGCAAAATGCAGTTCCATAATCGGATCGCCCGCCGCAACGCTCGTTCCATCAGGCAAAATCATAGGCCGTCCCTTATAGGGATGGATCGAGACCTGAAACAGACCGTGCGGCGACCCCGGCACCGGCTGCACATGCCAGAGCCACAGCGTAAAGCGCTCCCAAAGCGGCCAGAAACGCAGAAACCCTCGCGCTGCGCCGCGTCCTGTCCCCCGCGCCAGCCGCCAACCCCAGCCTGCGCGGCGGCCCTGATTATGCTTCGAGGAAGGCTGAATCAACCAAAAGTCCTATTTTCTCAAAACCTGTGCCCAAACGCTTGACAACGCGATACCAGCCTCATACAGTCCTTTCAAGCTCTCTGGCAAGAGCGAATCCCTTTTACAGCAGCTTATTTCTTCACGTTTCGGAAAGTAAGCGAGACCCGGCGCGCCCGCTCAATCGTTTGCCCCTGGTAGCTATCTCGCTTGCGCGCAGGAATGCTGTGCTTCCATTCATAGCGCGCTTCGCCTTGCATAATCACCAGGCTGCGCGGCTGAATCAAGAACGGTACCGCCTCCTTGCTTCTGAGCTTGCTGAAGAGCATCACGCAGGCAGACCCCAGCGTCAGGGAAAGCACCGTATCACCAAAAGCAGCAACGCTGTCAACATGCGCGCTGATGCCCTGCCCAGGTTCATATTCGTTGACGATCAGTTGATCGGGCGCCCGTGTTACCAGTCCCTCGCGCTGCAATCGCCCGGTAAGGGACACAATCCACGCCGGTAAAGGGCCAAGAAACAGCGAAGCATCTACCGCCCGACTTTTATAATCGTACCGATAACCGTAATGCTGGACGCGGCGCTTCAAGGTATCAAGCCAGGGCTGTTGGTCGATAGTTGCCAGAAGCTGGTCATGTTCCTGCCTGGTGATATAGTTGGGAAGATAGCGCAATCCTGGTATCTGCGTGGTTGCCTGTTCCATGAAGGCCCTCCAATAAACAGAGAACTTCACTATCACTGCCTGGATAATAGAACAAATGTATCACAAGCAGAAGCAGATGTCAAGATGGAAGATAGCCAATGAATTGCCTGGCTCCCCGGTTAATTGTCTTTTGCTTGAGAAAACCTGGCTGTGGGGAGATGCTGCTGCACACGCACCTTCACAATAAAGACCGTAGCGATAATAAAAGCCAGCGCTGCCACCGCGAAGACCAGCCTGTACCCCAGCGCTGTCGAATGGAACGCGCTTAGCCCGACAATAATCCCGCTGCCAATCACTGGCGCAACAACTGTCGGCAGATTGCTGGCAATGCTCCAGATGCCCATGTCTTTGCCTGCTGCTTCCAGCGACGGCAGCGTATCCACCGCCAATGCCCAGTCCACGCTGAAGTAGGCCCCATAGCCCAGGCCAAACGTAACGGCCATCGGCCAGAGAATTGCGGCAGAAGGCGCGATCACAAAAGCTGAGGCGGCCAGCGCCATCATCCCCGACGCGATATACACAATCTTCACGCGCCCTATATGGTCTGAGAGCCAGCCCGCCCCAATGGCGCTCGCCAGCGCGCCAATCAGCGCCAGCCCGGCCAGGATGCTGGTGGCCTCTATGAAGTTAGTCAGATGCAGCACATCATCCAGATAATACTCAATGAACGTCTGAAAGAGCCAGAGACCCATCATCAGGCTGAAGCGCGTCAGGAACACCCAGCGGAAGTTGTAATGCTTCAGCGGTGCGATCCACTGTTGAATCAACCAACTGCGCCACACTGCCCTGCGGCTCGGCTGCTGGCCGTTGGCTCTTGATGTGGATTCGCGCGGCACATCAACAGGCCGATCCTCGGAAACGCCTATCACAGTGATGAGCGCTGTCAACAGCATCAAGACGCCTGATAGTAGATAAAAAGCACTGGCGCCATCCTGAATCTCGCTGGACTCATTGGGGCCAGGCATAACGTTGCTGAAAAGATAGGATGCTGCCGCCAGGCTGCCAAAGGTGCCAATAATGCTCATCAACCCCATATAGCCCGACGCTGTGCCACGCTGCTCCTGTGGCACGCGATCAGGCAGCAGGCTCTGATAGGCTGCCGTGCTGCCGTTGGTAGCAATCTGCACCAGGATAAACGCCAGCACAAAGACCTGCAAGGTTGTCGTCTCTGCCATCAACACCATGCCGATCAAGGTCAGAATTGTACCCAGCAGGATATATGGGCGTCGGCGGCCACAGAGCAACTGCGTGTGGTCTGAAAGCGCGCCAATCACTGGCTGCACCAGCAATCCCGCAATCGTGCCGCCAGCAGAGAGCGCGCCAAACAACAAGACTTTCCCACTGTCGGGAACAAAGAGCAGCACCTGCGCGGCCACAACGATAGCAAGAAAAGCGCCGCTTTGGAAGTTGAGCGCAAACCAGAAGTTGCTGAGCAGCAACTGCCCCCATAGCGTTAAGGGAGGTTTGTTATGGGTGTTCAGGGCTGCCTGAGCTTGTGTCTCCTGCTCCATGATTGCTCCTGAGCAAGAAATCCCCCGCTCCCAGAACCCTCTCATCTTTTTTTGATGCTTTCTTCATATACTATTGTAGCATAAAGCCGGTATAATACCCATAGCCCAATGTTTCAGACCCGGTACTTTTGAGGGGGCTGTAGAGTGAATCTAGAGCGCTTGCAGTCCGAACGTTTTGACGCGCTCGTGGTGGGCGCGGGACCGGCAGGTTCATCCTCTGCCTATCACTTGGCGCGGGCCGGGGCGCGTGTCCTGCTGGTGGACCGCTGGGTATTTCCCCGCGACAAAGCCTGCGGCGATGGCATCGTGCCGCAGGCTGTTGCTGAATTGGCGCTGCTGGGCATCTCTGAAGCCGATCTGACCTCCCGCTTCCAGCGTGTTGACCATGCCGAAACATTCTGGCCTGATGTGCCAGTTGTCTCCGCGCCGCTGGTGGCTCGGAAGAGCGCAGGCGAAGCCTCTGCACTGCCACCATACGGTTTTGTAGCCCCACGCCTGATCTTCGATGATCTGCTGCGCCAGCGCGCGCTGGAAGCCGGAGCAGACTTCTGCGCCAGCTTCCACGCGCAAACGCTCGACTGGCCTTCTGCCGATGAGATCGTTGTTACAGGCCACTGTCAGCCGTATGATGCGCTGCATCTGCGCGCGCGCTTTCTTGTCGTGGCCGATGGCTCATCGTCTCGCCTGGCCCGGCTCATTCGGCAGGAAGCCGGGCGGCGTGGCCTGACAACAAGTGTAACCACACTGGCGGCTGACGATGCCAGCCGTGCAACTGCCATGCGCGCTTATCTCTCAGCACCAGGGCGCCAGAAACCAGCAGGCTTGCAGTTTTACTTTGAGCGCGCCGATCCGAGGATGCTCTATTTCTGGGTATTTCCGCTGGCAGATGATCGGATGAACGTTGGGGTCATTGCTACCCACGCGCACCTGCGTGCAGACCAGCGCGCAGGGATTCGCGTTGATCTCCTCAGCCGCCTGAATGCTTTCCTTGCCCGCTGTGGTTATGATCCGGCGCTCCTGCAATCGGTACGCGCTGCCCCACTCGCAATGGGCTTGCGCGGTGCCTGCCTGGCTGGACCGCGTGCTGTCTGTGTCGGTGACGCGGCTTCTCTGGTCAGTCCACTTTCAGCAGAGGGCATCTCCGGGGCCTTGGCGAGTGGACGGCTGGCCGCGCAGGCCATTATCAGTGCGCTGGGAGCCAATGCCGATGACAGCGCCAGCGCGCTCTCTGCCTATCAAACAGAAATCCTCACCCGCTATCTCCCCCTCTTTACCCGGCAATTCGATCAGCGTCGGGCGCAGGAAAAGTTGCTCATCGCGTTGAGTTTATCCTAGACGGCATCTGAAGTAGGAAGGCTTATCGCGCTAGCAAGCAAACAGAGAACCAGGAGGAAGCCAACGCTGCGCTCGCACGATGGGTTTGGTACAGCCTATGCCGCGCTCCATCCAAAGTGGAGGCTCCAGGTCCAGATTCTGGCGAAGAGACTAGAGCAAGGTATCAATGATCTGCAATTGACGGACCTGGCGGCAAGAAAAGGGAGTGCTGCATGGCGCAGAGTGCCTTACTGGCTAATCCATTGCGCAAGGGGATATATGGAGTCCGAACCCCTCAACCGTGCGCGGTCGTCATTTTTGGGGCGACAGGCGATCTCACCAAACGAAAGCTCTTGCCCGCGCTCTATAATCTGGCCCTGGAAAACCTCCTGCCCGCTGGTTTCTCCGTCGTGGCTGTGGCGCGGCGGGCGATGACCAATGAGCAATGGCGCTGCTACGTCAGAGACGCTATCAATGAGTTCTCTCGCCACCGGCCTATGGACCCCGCTGTCTGGGAGAGCTTTTCTCAGGGGTTGTTTTATCTCCAAACGGAGTTTCACAACCTGGCCGGGTATGAGCAGCTAGGACACCTCTTGCAGCAGATCGACCAGGCGCGCGGCACCTGTGGCAATCGCCTCTTCTACCTGGCGACTGCACCAGAGTATTACCCGGATATTATTCAACGTCTGACCCAAGCCGGGCTGGTGCGGAAAGAAAACCCAGGTCGGGTAGCTGGCAATGGCGGGCGCGGCACTTCCCACTACTGGCATCAGGAACAGCACGGCGGGCAGGAGGGCGACGGGTCCGCCAATGGTTGGACGCGCATTGTGATCGAAAAACCGTTTGGGTATGACCTGGAGAGCGCCAAAACCCTCAATCGCATCTTGCTCCGAGTCTTCAGCGAAGAGCAAGTCTATCGTATCGATCACTACCTGGGCAAAGAGACCGTCCAGAACATTTTAGTGTTCCGTTTCAGCAATGGCATCTTTGAGCCTGTTTGGAACCGCCGCTACATCGACCATGTGCAGATTACAGTGGCTGAAGAAGTGGGCATCGAAGGGCGCGCGGGCTATTACGAATCCGTTGGCGCCCTGCGCGACATGGTACAAAACCATATGCTCCAGTTGCTGACGCTGACCACTATGGAGCCGCCAGTGAGCTTTCAGGCGAACGCCGTGCGTGATGAGAAAGTCAAGGTCTTGCGTGCCATTCCCCCAATGAATTGTGACCAGATAAGCCGTCATACCGTGCGGGCACAGTATGGCCCTGGCTGGATCAATGGTCATCTGGTGCCGGGCTATACTCAGGAGCCTGGTGTTTCACCCACCTCTCTTACTGAAACGTATGTGGCACTCAAACTGGAGATAGATAACTGGCGCTGGGCTGGGGTGCCCTTTTACCTGCGCACGGGCAAGCGATTAGCTAAGCGAGTATCGGAGATCGATATTGAATTCAGGCGCCCGCCGTTCATGCTCTTCAAGAATACTGATGTCACCGAATTGCAGCCCAACCTCCTCACGCTGCGCATTCAGCCAGATGAAGGGATCTCGCTGCGTTTTGGGGTCAAAGTGCCGGGCAGCATGCTGCGCATTCGCGGGGTCAACATGGAGTTTCTCTATGGCTCGGCCTTTGCAGGAGAGCCGCCAGAAGCCTATGAACGGCTCTTGCTCGATTGTATCGTGGGGGATTCCACGCTTTTCACCCGCTGCGACGAAGTTGAGGCAGCCTGGAACATCATCACCAGTATCCTGGAGGGTTGGAAGGCTCAGCAGGTGACTCATCTCCCCTTGTATTCCGCAGGAAGCTGGGGGCCGGATGCAGCCGATGCCCTGCTGGCGCGCGACAGCAGAAACTGGAGAAACTTGTGAAAAGGCGCCCTACGAAGACGGAAGTAAAGAAGGGGCAATCCCCGGCTTCTGTCTTCGTAGGGGTTGCCCTGGGCATGCGAATTCCCTTTCCAGATGTGAAGCGTCTAAAACACAATATTGCTGTTCAACTATGATGGCCTGCTGCTGTGGGGCTGTCCTGGCCGGTATAGCCAAGAGAGCGCGCAAAGGCTTCCAGGAGCCTCCGCTGCTCGTCGCTGAGCTGCGTGGGAAGGACCACCCGCGCCTCCGCGTAGAGATCACCGCGCTGCTCTGGTTGGCCGATGCGCTCTGGCATTCCCCGCCCGTGCAGACGGAATATTCTGCCATTCTGGGTAGTGGGAGGGATACGGAGCATCAGGCGTCGGCCATCAGGCAGTTCGACACTGACTTCTCCTCCAAGCAGAGCAACAGCCAGCGGAACATCAACGGTTGTATGTAGGGTCGCGCCTTCACGGGTGAAGCGGGGATCAGGCCGGATATGCACACGCAGGTACAGATCGCCACGTCCCGCAGCCCCTTGCGCGCCATACCCTGCCAGCCGGATGCGTGATCCCTCATCCACCCCTGCCGGAATCGTCACCTCCAGCCGCCGCGTCCTGCCATCAGGCTCTGTCAATTCCACCATGCGCCTGGCTCCCTGGTAGGCGTCCGCCAGCGACACCTCGATCTCTGCTTCAGTATCCTCGCCACGAGTCACCGGGCGCTCGCGGACGCCAGCACGGGAGCGCCGCCCGCTGCCTGGAGAAAAGCCCGAATGGAAGAACGTCTCAAAGAAATTGGAGAAAGGAAACTGCCCACCGAAAAAGTTTTCCAGGTCTTCTTCGTTGATAGTACGATACTCAAAATCCCCACCCCTGAACCCTCCTGCTCTCCCAGCAGCGGCACCTGCTGGCTCCTCCGGCCAGTGACCGTACTGCTGGCGATAGCGACGCATCTCATCGTATTTTTGGCGTTTCGCGGGATCAGAAAGTACCTCGTAGGCTTCGTTAATCTCTTTAAAGCGTTCCTCTGCCAACTTATCGCCCGGATTGACATCAGGGTGATACTGCCGCGCTAGCTTGCGAAAAGCCTGGCGGATACCTTTCTCGTCGGCATGCTCGCTCACCCCAAGAATGCGATAGTAGTCTTTGTCATCCGCTGCCATAGCTCTGACTCGCCTCCACGCAGTTAGCTCATACGCCCTTCTCTGCCGTCACACTCCAGCAGCGTGTTGGCGTCCTTTGAGTGTCTCGACAGCCAGTTCGCGCACCGCCCGATCTGGGTCAGCCGCCAGCATGACCAGATCCTCAAGGCGCAGCACCTCTTGCCCACTCTGGCTGGCAAGCAGGAGCGCATAGCGGACATCTGGCGAGGGATCATGAAGGAGCCTCTCGATCACTGGCCGCAAGCGCGCGTAGTCGCTGGCCCGGCTGGTCTGGAGGAGGTACTGCGCGGCAGTCGCCCGCACCGCATCGTCCGCTTCCTGCTCGGCCAGCGTTGCGAGCAAAGGCTGTTCACCGAAACCAGCCAGCATGACGATTAACTGGCGGCGAACGCCAGGATGGTCCGTGCGCTCGAAGGCAGCAAGGAGATCAGGCTTGGCTCCTATGCCCAAAGTCAGCCCCAAGGCCCAGGCCGCCCAGACACGCTCCTCTGGTGCGCCGATCACAAGAAGCTGGCGCTGCGCTGCTGGGGCAAGGCTGGCTACTTCATCAAAATCCCTGGCAAGCACCAGTTTCCTCCCTTTCGCCTTGAGCATCCGCCGCAAACGCAAGGCCAACCTCTACCCTGAACATATGGGCCAGAACTGCTCTCCCAATGGTTGATCTCGTGCGTGCTGCGACTCTGGAAATTACCCCTTGACAAAGACGAAAATCTCTGGTAAGCTTTTATTGATGAATGAATGGCTAGTCATTCATCAGTAAAAGAGACAAAAAGCATGCCGCGAACAGAAGAAGCAAACCAGCGCATCCGTGAAGAGCGTAAAGAGCAGGTGATCTGGGCTGCCGCGCAGGTCTTTGCGCGCAAAGGCTTGAGCGATACCAGGATTGTGGACATTGCCGCCGCCGCAGGTATCAGTCATGGTCTGGCCTATCGCTACTTTCCTGGAGGCAAGGAAGAGGTTTTTGCCGAGGTGGTCAAGCGGGCAATGGATGGGGCAACCAGACTTGCTCAGGCAGCGCTGGAACAATCGGGAACACCCTTCCAGAAACTCCGCTGGATTACTGAGGAGATTCTGCTGGGGCATCGCCGAAAGCCTGAATATTCGCTGGTTGTTCTGCACGCGCTGACTAACGAGGCCGTTGCTGCTGAGGTGCGCGAGATGGCGCTGCACCAGTCGAATGTGATGATGGATGTGGTGTGCCGGTTGATTCGGGAGGGCCAATCAACCGGAGAGGTGGTCTCGGCAGACCCGGAGCAACTGGCGCTGCTTTATCTGTCTTGCATTCAGGGGCTATCGGTTGCGGCGAACTTTCCTGGCGATTACACATCGTCTCAGCCCAATGCTGATCTGCTCCTGCGGATGCTCAAACAGTAGTGTTGTTATGCCTGGAACATCAGGCTTTTTTTTGCAATTCTTGGGATGAATGACTAGCCATTCATCCCAAAAGAGGAGAAGGAGGTAGCCACCTATCGGAAGTTTGGACTGGTTAGGGTATCCGGCTTTTTATTCGGTTTTTAGGATGAATGACTGGCTATTCATTCATTACAAAGCGCAAGGAGATAGACTCAGATGGATATGACCCTTCAAAGCGACACAACCACCCCATCAGGAAACAGGCGGCGCCTTCAGGGGTGGGCGCTGGCAAGCGTCCTTGTTAGCCTGATGTTGGCAAACTTTCTTGCCGGGCTGGATCAGGTCATTGTCGATACAGCCCTGCCTCACATGATTGGCGACCTCCAGGGCTTTGATCGTTATACCTGGGTGCTGACTGCCTATCTGCTCGCTTCGACGGCAATGATCCCCGTCATTGGCAAGCTCTCCGATCAGTTCGGGCGCAAATGGCTTTTGATGACTGCTATTGGCGCCTTCTTGTTAAGTTCCGCGCTGGCGGGCGCCTCCCAGACCATGAACCAGCTTATTATTTTTCGCGGGCTGCAAGGGCTGAGCGCCGGGACCATTCAGGTGCTGGTCTCCACGCTGGTAGCGGACATCTTTCTGCCTGTGGAGCGCGCTCGCTGGCAGGGGATGACAACCGGCATCTACGCGCTGGCGAGCGTGATTGGCCCGGCAGCAGGCGGCTGGATTACCGATCATCTCGGCTGGCGCTGGATTTTCTATATCAATCTGCCGCTGGCGCCGTTTGCACTGGTAGCGCTCTTTTTCTGGCTGCCCGCCTCGATCTCTGTACGCAGCACGGAGGCCAGAGGCTGGGCTGCCATTCGCCGGATTGATTTTCTGGGCGCGCTCAGCATGGCAAGCGCGACAATTTGCCTGCTGCTTGGCCTGACCTGGGGCGGCCAGACCTATCCCTGGAATTCGCCGCAGGTCATCACCATTCTCTGCGCTGCCGGGGCGCTTTTCCTGGCTTTCGTAGTCGCTGAGGTTTTTGCTGTCGAGCCAATCTTGCCGCTGCGCATGGCGCGCAATCAGGTCTTTGCAGCAGGCGCGCTGCTGAATCTGGTGATGAATATGGCGCTGCTTGCCATGCTGGTCTATATCCCGCTCTTCATCCAGGGCGTGCTGGGGCAATCTGCCACCAGTTCTGGCGTGGTGGTCACGCCCCTGACGGTGACGATTATGTGCAGCGCCATCCTGAGCGGGCTGCTGGTCAGCAAGAGCGGGCGCTATCAGTGGGTTGTCCTGTTGGGAACGGTGATCTTCGTTGCGGGGGCCGTGTTGATGGTGCTGGTCAATCCTTCTATCAGCCCGGCGATTATCACGCGCAATATGCTTGTGCTTGGCCTGGGCGTGGGCATGGTGCTGCCGGTGCTGACGATTGCCGTCCAGAACGCGATCCCGCGCACCCAGCTTGGCGCGGGCACGGGCGCGATGACCTATTTGCGCTCGCTTGGCTCGACGCTGGGCGTGGCAGTGATCGGGACGGTGGTAAACAATGGTGCCGCCGCTGAGCTTGCAAAGCGCTTGCCAGCGGCAGCACGCCTGCTGCCGCCACAACTCCTGGCCGCCGCCACCGATCAGCAGGCGCTGCTCAACCCGGCCTATCGCCAGCAGTTGCAGGGCCAGGGTGTGCCATCAAGCCTGCTCGATCACATCTTCGATGCTGCGCGCCAGAGCCTGGCCGTCGGGATTGAGCATGCGTTCGTGGTCTCGCTGGGCATCTGTATCCTGGGTGTGCTGATTGCCCTCTTCCTCAAGGATGTCCGGCTCAAGCAGCGCAAGGACTTCTCCGCCGATGAAGCGCTGGCTGCGGGCGTGGACGGTCAGGCTGAAGGCGAGATGGGCATCTCCGGCCAAATATCCTGATTTGAGAGCCTTGCCAGGGCGATAGAAACGCCGCCTTATCGTTGGTCATGTCGCTTGAAGAGCAAAAAAACGGGGCAGAGGCTCCCACCCTGTAGACACTGTAGACACTGTAGACGCTGGAGACTCTTAGCGATGGCTACCCCTGTGTGTTTGTCCAGCCGGTAAACCCTGTGGATGGTGGAGTCTCTGTCGTCTCTTCGCCCACCCAAAAGTCCTACTTTGAGCAAAAAGCGCGGGCAATCGTTGACAAGTGGGCCTTGAGCCTGGTATACTTTCCTCACGCTCGGTAACGAGTGATCTTATTCTCAATTCTGGAGTATTGTGAAGTGCGCTGAGATAACTCAAGAACGGCTGGCGCTGTCAGCGTAACCCACACCGACACGCCATGACCCCACACCCAGCCAAACCGGCTATGGGGCTAGCGGAGCATTGTACCATCGAGACCGCCCATCACGGTTCTGACCCGCGAACCCATCCGGCAGTAGCCCGATAGCCTCCAGGCTGGGTTCAGGATCAGAGCCGCTCCGTTTCTCTGCCACCAAACGGCAAGAAAGGACAGTCTCACATGGTTCACTCTGCGCGTCCCTTCGGCTTTCCCACGCGGCCCAACCCGGCCAGCGCATGGCTCAAGCGCCACCAGGCTGCCTTGTCACCTGCCACGCCCCCGCCGCAGGCCAGCGCGCCTGCGGCCACGCCTCCATCGCTGCTCCCGCTCGCAGAGGAGCAGCTTGATCTCGCGCTGCTGCTCTCCTGTCTGCCGAGTCGGCAGCAAGTCTGGCTTGCCAATCGGATACCACCGCTGGCCGCGCAGTGGCCGTCGTCGCACCGAAAAGAGCGATGGTCTGCCAGTCTGCCGCTGGCGAGTCTCTATCAGGGGCGGCTGATGTGGCTGCGTGCCCGCTTGTTCAATGAGCTAGCGGGAGGCATCTTCATCCTGGGGACGCCGCTGTGGCAGATGAGCCGGGCGGCGCGCAATCGAGCGCTGGTAGCGCACGCGGAGGCGCTGGGGCAGGTGATGGAGGCATTGAGTCGCCAGGCGGGGGCCGAGCCGCCAGAGCGAGAGTTCGAGCGCGTATTGGCGCGCCTGCGCCGCTAAGAGCGCCTGATACAACCGTGATGCAGATGGGGCGGGGCGTACCGCTGGTTTCCAAACCGGCAGGGGTGGGGAAGGTTCGTAGCGCCAGCCTCCGTGTCGCCAGGGACGGCGGCGCTACACGCAAAGCCGTTGCCGGTAGCGTCGGCCAGGGGCAAAGCCGGGTGGTAGCGCCAGCCTCCGTGCTGGCAAGGGTGGGGCGGGGCGTGGCTCGCGTCGCTCCCATTGCGCATCGAGAAAAACTATCAGGCAGCAGCCATCTTTGGCTGATAGCGTGTCTGCGTCACCAGGACAAGCAGAATGACGCCCACGCCCGCGATGATGTGGGGCAACCAGGCATTCGGCGCCTGATTGATAAAGCCAAACAAGAATGGCGAAAGAGCGAGGAAGACGCAGGCGACAAAATCAAAGATCAGATGGTAGGCCATCGGGATGAACTTGAGGCCAGGGATGCCCAATTCATAGTTCGTCAGCAAGCTGTAGAGAATCAAGCCAACGCCCAACACCATCGGAATAATGACCGCAGGCCCGCCAACGCTGAAAAAGCCAAAGACGAATGGAGCGGCGATCAGGCCAATACCCCCGATGTAATCGAAGTACGCATGGATGCCAGTAGGAATGAAACGAAGCGCGTTCATAACAACCCTTTCTTCTGGAAGAACCAGTGGATACAGCAGGAGAGATTTGCCTCTCCTGCTCGTATCTACAGGCAAGAGCGTTTTCTGGATTACTGACCCATGCGTTAGCATTTTCAGGGAATTACGGTCACGTCTTGTCTTGAGCTTTCACAGGACCATAGACACCATCAATGCGCGGCACATAACCTACTGACTCCGCCAGGTGCAGCGACGCCGTGTTCTCGGCAAAGGCGCTGTAGATGGGGACCAGTCCCTTTTGCTGGACCAGCGCTGTCCAGAGGGTCGTTGCCGCTGCCGCGTAGCCGCGACGGCGCGCTTCTGGCAGCGTATCGATGCCCAATTCACAGGCTGCGGGTGTCTGGCGAGAGCTATGCGCGATGCTGACCAATCGGCCATCAACAATAACGCCGATACAGGGCGCGGTACGGGGGTTCAAAAAATACCAAGCGCTTCCTGCTTCAAAGGTGTTGATGAGGTCCGTATCATCTGCGGTGAGAACCCGCGCGAGCCGCCCGGCTTGCAACTGATGCTGCGGAGAGATGTGGGGAGAGTGGAAGACGACTTCGCGGCGCATCCCAACAGAGGCGTCCCAAATTACATTCGCTTTCCGCGCCTGTTCTTGCAGAAGCGGGCGCTGCCCCGGCGGAGTTTCAGGGTGCCAGATGGCGACGTGTTCCTGGGCAAAGCTGCCCAGATAG